>Ga0193743_1001376_pt1 | contig 18120 bp, 19 predicted proteins | sample L2c2metaG_FD_143038 | JGI IMG/M metagenome (GOLD analysis project Ga0193743, IMG submission 143038) | Soil microbial communities from a riparian zone of the East river system, Colorado, United States - L2c2 | ecosystem: Environmental > Terrestrial > Soil > Riparian zone | place: USA: East River...
GATGCCGCACTTGCCGACAACCTCGATCCGCCCTATCGGCCCGGTATGGACGCGGCGGGGATCGTGCATCAAATCGGTCCAGACACCACGACCGATCTGCAGGTGGGTGACCGGGCGATGGCGATGGTCGTGCCTATCGACGCCTCGGGTGGCGCTTACGCCGAATATGTTGTTCTGCAGGCAGATCAAGTCGCGCCTGCACCGCAGGGGACAAGCCACGTCGAGGCAGCGACGCTGCCGATGAATGGCCTGACCGCCCTGCTCGCGGTCGACACCCTCGATCTGGACCCTGGCGCCTGGCTCGCGGTGACCGGCGCAGTGGGCGCCGTCGGCGGCTATGTCGTCGAGCTCGCCAAAGCCAGGGGTATCAGAGTCGTCGCCGACGCCTCCCCGGCCGACGAGGCACTCGTGCGCAAGCTGGGAGCCGATCTGATTGTGGCCCGTGGGCCCGGGTTCGGTGACCGCGTGCACGCAGCACTCCCCGACGGTGCCGCGGCCGTGGCTGATACCGCACTGTTGGGCGAAGATGTCAGCGCCGCGCTCCGTCCAGGCGGACAGATCGCGGTGTTCCGCAGACCGGGTGAACGGGGCACGCGGCCTTACGGGGCACCCACAGACGTCAGTGTGCGCAACATTTGGGTGCCTGAGTACCGCCTGGCCCGCCACAAGCTCGACTACCTACGCGGCCTCGTGGAGCAGGGGAAGATCACGCTGCGGGTCGCCGACGTTTATCCCGCTGCCGACGCCCCAGCGGCGCACCGCCGCCTGGAGGCGGGCGGCGTCCGGGGACGCCTCGTGTTGGATATCTGGGCTCCGCATGAGACGCAGGAGCCCGGCCAGTGAGTGGGGCCGTCGATATCGGCGTCGGAATCATCGGTGCCAGCCCTGGACGCAGTTGGGCCGCCATGTCACACATCCCTGCACTACAGGCGTTGTCGGGATACCGGCTGCGCGCCGTAGCCACCGGGAGCGCGGCATCTGCCGAGCGTGCCGGAACAGAGTTCGGGGTGGATGGTTTCGACGACCCGCGGGCGCTGATCGAACACCCCTTGGTGGATCTGGTGGTGGTGGCGGTCAAGGTCACTCACCACCAACAGCTGGTGAGCCAGGCGTTGGCGGCAGGGAAGATGGTGTTCTGTGAATGGCCGCTGGGCGTTGACGCCTACGAGGCTCAAAGCATCACCGACGAAGCCGTGCGCGCCGGGGTACCCACCGTGGTCGGGCTGCAATCCCGCTTCACCGCAGGTGTGCGCCAGGCGGCTGAACTCGTGCGTTCCGGCCACCTGGGGAGGGTCGTCTCAACGTCCATCGTCGGCTCCGGGCTGGCGTGGCGTCGGGTCACCGACCCCTCACACGCCTACATCTACGACGGGCGAAGCGGTGCGACAACGCTTACCGTCCCGGCTGCTCACGCATTGGACGCACTGAGATTCGTCCTCGGTGAAACCATCAGGTACACAGCAGCGTTCGGCTTGAGTTCACCGTATGTCGAGGTAGCCGGTGAGGCTGAAGCGCTGACAGTGACTGCTCCGGATCAAATCGCCCTGACGGCTGAGCTCGCATCGGGAGCAGTCGCCTCGGTGTTCTACCGAGGCGGCTCATCGCGAGCGGCAAACCTGCGGTGGGAAATCAACGGAACAGACGGCGACCTGTTGCTCACCAGCCCGTCTGGAAACGGCAACATCCAAATCGGCGATCTCGCACTGGCCGCAGGCCACGGTACCGACACCAAGATCGTCGAGATCGAACTACCTTCACCCACAGCCGAAGTCGTCAATGTTCCGCCAGGACCGGCGGTAGCCGTCGCCGAACTGTATGCAGCGTTCGCCCGCGACCTCCGCAACGGCACCCAGGACGCTCCGACGTTCGTCACCGCACTGCAGTTACACCGCGCGTTAGCAGGCATCGAGCGCGGGGCGCACTGGACACCGCCAGTCGAGGTGCGCTTCACACCGTAGGTGGGGGCAGTGCGCCGAAGAGACACGACTAGGCGTCGCTCTCTTCTGGTGATGCGCGGAGTGGCGTGGACGGCCGTTGACGTAGGCCGGGAGTTGAGGCGCTTACCGGCCATCGAGGACAACGAGTTTCGCCTTTAACGACAACCGAGAGGAAATCACCATGGGACAACTCGAAGGCAAGGTAGCGCTCGTCACCGGAGGAAGCGCCGGTATCGGGCTGGAGACAGCTCGCCGCTTCGCCGCAGAAGGTGCGCAGGTCTACCTGACCGGGCGCCGCAAGGACGTGGTTGATGCCGCCGTCTCCGACATCGACGGCGACGTCGTTGGTGTCGTGGGCGACGTCGCCGACCTGACCGCCCTTGACGCGCTGTACGCCACGATCGCCGAACGCAGCGGCCGCCTCGACGTCCTGGTCGCCAACGCCGGCGGCGGACAAGTGGCCGGGTTGGCTGACATCACCGAAGAGCACTACGACACGACCTTCGACGCCAACGTCAAAGGCTTGGTGTTCACCGTGCAGAAGGCGCTACCGCTCCTGCAGGACGGTGCATCGATCGTCTTGCTGTCCTCGGTCGCCGGAATCAAAGGCCTTGCTGGCGTGAGTGTGTACGCGGCAACCAAAGCTGCGATCCGTAATTTCGCGCGCTCCTGGGCGGTCGAACTGGCACCGCGCGGCATCCGTGTCACTGCGCTGTGCCCGGGACCCGTTGACACACCCGGCTTGGCTGGATTCGCCGCACAAGTCCCCAGCGACGACGCCGCCTCCACGATCGCCATACCGATGGGCCGTGTTGGCGATCCCAAAGAGATTGCCGCAGGCGCATTGTTCCTCGCCTCGAATGAGTCGTCGTTCCTCACCGGTTCGGACCTGATGGTCGACGGCGGCCAAGCTGCGGCCTGACCTGAAATTCGGCCCTTCCTCGATCACCTCGGAATTCGACCAGTACGTCGCCGAATGATGGACGCGAATCTGCCCATGGCGACACCCGCCGCATTGAACGATTGCCCTGACCAGTTCACAGATCTAATGGAGGCACAATGAAATTCGGCGTCGCGACATTCTTTACGGGCCAGGGAATCGGACCTGCCGCTCTAGCCCAAGCACTCGAAGAGCGTGGGTTCGACTCGCTCTTCGTACGGCGTGCGCCGCGAGGCGCGCCACCACACGCCCTGCCCTTCAGAGTGCTCGTAGGCCTTGCAGGGTCCTTCTTGTCAGTTCACGTCGTTCGTCGATTGTCATCGAGTCATCGAGGGTGGCGTGCACCCGCAAATAATCCTGTTTCACCAGGTCGCCGACCAGGACCCGCGTCACACCGAGCGGCAAGGACAGACGAGCAGCGATCTCTGCGACCGAGGGGCTGTGCACGCACAACGTCAGGATCTGGCGCCGCACATCATTTCTCGGCCAGCGCGGCGGCTTCGCTGTGGTGTTGAGCGCTTCGACCTGAGCCTCGAGTGCCAGTTCGACACCAGAGAAGGTACGGCCTGCCGTCAGCGTGTATGGCCGGACCAGGCTCGGCACGTCCGCGGTTTCCGGTTCTGAGAACCTGTCGCCGATCGGTTCGCCCTTGCCCTCCGACTGCTGATGCGCGTCGGTGTGCTTCTCCCGAACATGTGGCGAACCATGCGGCACGTTGTGGTTCTGCAAGAACCACAAGGTCTGGTCGGCGTGCACCGATGCGCGCAACTCACTGGAGACGACCTTGAGCACGGTGCGGTCGGTGTCGATGACGAATGTGGTCCGTCTGACCGGCAGCAGTCGGGCCAGCAGTCCACGGCGCCGATTGTGCCGGCTACGCCGGGCCGCCTCACGCGCCACGACCGATCTACGCAGCTCGGCGAGCCTGCCTCGGCGCACCCCGAACATCTCGGACACCACGCCGTCCGCGTCGGAGAGCAGCGGATAGTCGAACGAGCGCTGTTGGGCGAAGTGGGCCTGCTTGTCGACGGTGTCGGTGCTGATGCCCACCCGCTGGGCGCCCACCGTGGCGAATTCGCTGCTCAGGTCCCGAAAATGACAAGCCTGGGCTGTACAGATCGGTGAGGACGCTATTGGGAAGAAGAACAGCACAACCGGCCCGTCGGAAAGGAGCGCGGACAGTCTCCGAGGCCACCCGGTATGGTCATACAGAGTGAAGTCAGGTGCCTTCTCACCCGCGATCATCGGCAAAGAGTAACGCCGGGAGGCTCTGCGCCACCACGCCTCGGATAATTCGGTAATCGCCGAACAGCTACCACATTGGAACTGTGATCGGCTCGGCCACGCCGATGATGCCGGGAACGTTGTTCACCGCGGTGCGCTTCTCAGGCTGCTGCAAGCGCTCACCGGCTGGCGCGCCTCAGAGGTCCTGATGCTCGACTACAACCCGGTGCGCTACTCGGACTGATGTCGACTCTGTCTAGTCGGGGACGCGAGTAAAGACAGGATCGAGGCAGGAGGCGACCAGCGTGATCTGGTCGTCGAGGTCCTTCTCGCAGACAGATTCGAGGTGTTCCTTGCGGCGCCAGGCGGCCCATTTCGCTTTTCCGACTGCACCGTAACCGGCGAGGTGCGGTGCGACTGGCTCGAGGGTGACGCCGCGGTGGCGCGCGACGGCTCATGCCGAGCGGAGCAGTTCAGCGGCGGCGATGCCATGGTGGGCGAGTTGAACGATGTCGACGTAGTCACGCCAGCGGGTGCTGGCCTTGAGGACGAACTCGCCGGCATGCGAGGTGCGGGTGAGCCGATCCAGGAACGATTCGAGGGTGTGCCGGATCAAGTACTCCTGCGTCGGTGTCCCGATCCCGCTCTTCGCCGCCGTGGAACGGGCGAGGGACTGGATCCGGCGGAACACCGCCTCGCCGGAACTCACCCCAGCATCTCCAGTGCCTGCAGGACCGGGGACTTCGCTCGCGGTAGGCGGGATGCGATCGCGATCAGCCGGGCTGGTTTGCCGCCTCGGCGCAGCCACTCTCGCAGCGCGTCCCGTGCCAGTTCGTATCCGACCTCGCCGCGGAGCCGGAACGCGTCGGCGATCGATCGCTCAGGCGAGTAGATACCGATCGTCTGATCCGATCCCGGGATCGTGATCTGCTCGCGTCCGATCTCGAATGTGACCCGGTCGAATTGATGCCACGCGATCGCACCCGTGCCCGCAGGTGTCCTCGACCCGCGGGGGATCGCGACGTCGAGCGCAGCCGGGATTGCGTCGGTCAGGTCGTAATGGGCGAGCGCGGAGACCAGGCAGATCGTCGCATCGGGGCGCCGCGTCGCGGCTTCGATCTGATCCCAGTCGGCGGCCGACGCCTCCGCGGGCAGATAAATGCCGCGGGCGATGCGGTCCAACCGACCCGCGCGCGCACCGCGGTAGAGCGCGCTGCGCGACAGGCCCGCCCGCGCTGCCGTGCCCGGCGTCAGAGCTTCCACCCACGCCACCTCCTCTCACCAAAGAACATGATACGGAACGTCTACAGATAACCATACCTGTAGACGTTCCGTGTCGGCTCGGGGTGCGACCGGGAGGAGCAGCGGCGCGCAGAACCGCGGAGGTGGCGGGCGGCCCAGTCATGACCGAACTTCTGCGTCCGATTCGGCAACCGAACGCCTGACGACCAAACCCCCGTTTGTGCCAAGAGTGTGCCAAGACGCGGATGGACAGCCCGACATTCGATAGACGGACTGGACACGGACCAGCCGTTGACCTGGGCATTTCGAGACGCTACGGCACACCGTCACACGCGCTGGCCGGCATGCTCGCTTTTACACACCAGCGGTCGGCGGTTCGATACCGTCCGCGCCCACCAAAGAGTCGTTGGTCGGGGTAGGAAGGGCACCATGACCGACGCATTCATTCTCGGCGGCGTGCGCACCCCGTTCGCACGCTACGGCAGCACGCTGTCCCACATCCGCACCGACGACCTGCTCGGGATGACGATGAAGGGCGCCTGCGAGCGCGTGGGCATCGACCAGGGCGTCGTCGAGGACATCGTCGCCGGCTGCGTGAACCCGGCGCACGAGGGAATGGGCGACATCGGCCGATGGGCGGCGCTGGCGGCAGGCTTCCCCGACAGCGTCGCAGGAGCGACGATCAACCGGTTCTGTGGTTCGTCGCTGAGCGCCACCATCAACATCGCCCACGCCATCAAGGCCGGCGACCTCGGCGTTGGCATCGCGTGCGGTGTCGAATCGATGTCCCGCTCGGGCTGGGCGCTCATCAAGGGCGATGCACCGTTCAGCCCGCGGGGACCCGTCTTCATGCTGGACACGATGTGGGCAGGTGCCGGCGGGCCGCCGAACCCGGCACTGCTGGCCCGCAACGCCTACATCGGGATGATCGAAACGGCCCAGAACGTCGCCGATCGATACGGGTTGTCTCGGGAGGAAATCGACGCCTTTGCACTGCGGTCGCAACAGCACGCCAAGGCCGCCCGCGACTCCGGTCGGCTCGCCAAGGAGATCATGCCGGTCACGATCCCGGCGACGAAGAAGACACCGGAGAAGGTGTTCGAGCACGACGAGTTCATTCGCGACGACACGACGGCGGAGTCGTTGGCGAAGCTGCCCGCCCAGCCCGGCACCACCCAGATGACCGCTGCGAATTCCACGCCGTTGACCGACGGCGCCAGCGCGATCGTGCTGGCGTCGGGGGAGAAGGCAGCCGAGCTCGGGATCGAACCACTCGCCCGCGTGGTGTCCTCTGCGGTCTACGGGATCGACCCGCTCATCATGGGGTTGGCGCCCGCTTGGGCGATCCCGCTCGCGATCAGGCGCGCTGGCCTGACGCCCGAACAGATCGACGTCTGGGAGGTGCACGAGGCGTTCAGTGCTCAAGCCCTCGGTGTACTTCGTGAACTGCCGAATCAGCTCGGGGGATTCGTCGTTCCCGACGAGAAGCTGACGCCCAACGGCGGGGCCGTAGCCATCGGGCATCCGTTCGGCGCGACCGGGACCCGGTACGCCCTGACGCTGGCCACCGAGCTGCGCGAGCGCAACGCCCGCTACGGAGTGATCGGTGTGTGCATCGGATCAGGACAGGGTGTCGCGGTCGTCCTGGAGAACCCGAACTAAGCGGGCGGAGCGAAGAACTCCAACGCGATGCCGTCGGGGTCGCGGAAGCTCAGACCCGAGCCGTAGTGCTCGTCGACGATGCCGCCGTTGGCGATGCCGAGTTCGTCGAGTCGGGCCTGCCACTCCTGCAGTTCGGTGCGACTCTCGCAGCCAAAGCCGACGTGGTCCAGCCCCACCCTGAACTCCGTGAACGGTTCGTCCTTGGCGTCGCGGTCGTGCTGGTGAATGCCGAACAGGGTGCCGTTGTCGAGCGCCCACACCAGATGACGGAAACCGGCGGCGGTGTGTTCGTCGAGCACCGGGTCGACGCCGATCAAGGCGCGGTACCAGGGGCCGCTGACGTCCACGTCGCGCACAGTGACAGCGACGTGATTCAGTGCCGAAACGCTCGTCATGGGGTTCCTCACCGGTTGAGTTCGATCAACTGACACTACCCACATACGTAGCGGCCCAGGGTGTGGTTCACAGCCGACGTTCAGGTGTTTGCTGTAGGGCTCGACCGAGAATAGGCGTTCCATGAGGACATGCCATGTGAATAGTGGGCGGCTTCCGCCGCCCTTCACGAGAATCGTGGTCGCCGGAATGGCGACGGTCGCGTGTCCGCCGTCGGCGCGACGACGCTGTTGCCGGGTTTGCGGCCGGTGACGATGGACGTTGCGAAGATGGCCGCGATCGACGAGTCGAACACGACGATCGGAATCGCCGACTCCGATCTGTACTTCGCAACACCCGCCCAGATGGACGCAGCGCTGGACCAGATGCAGGTGATGGGCGTCAACACGGTTCGGATCGGTATCCCCTGGGCGCCAGGCGCGAAGCGGCCCGAGTTGCAACCGTTCCGCCGATGCGCCCAAGCGTTCGGCCGACCAGCCGAGGAAGGCGCGGGCCGACAGGCACCGCTGGCCGCAGTGGTGCCGGGCAGTCGGGTCAGACGACCCGCCTGCCGCGGCGCGCGCGGGACCGCATGTCCCAGAGGTAGAGCCGGTAACCGAGGACCCACAGCTCGCGGGGGATCACCCGATCGGCGACGCGCAGACCGTTCAGCAGCCAGTCGAACCGGCGCTGCTGGGCCGCCGTCCACGACAGCTCCATGTGCTCCCGGAATTCGGTCGGCAGGAAGCCGGTCGTCGCGAACAGATTGAACGGCCCGGCCAGAAGTCGAAGCGGCGCAGGCAGAAACGCCATCTCCGCGACCCCGTGAAGGTGCTCGCGGACCGGCGGGTCGATCCGCAGCTGATCCAGTGAGCGCTTCCAGAACTCATCGAACGCGGCGCGGTCGGCCGGCCACATGGCCTCGCGCACCTGCAGTGTGGTGCCGAGCTTGCGGGCATCCTGATAGACCGCGTCGGCGGACTCGTCGTCGAGGGGTCCGTACAGGGACTCGTGCATGTCGACGTAGTAGCGGTACAGGCAGGCCGCGACCCACAGCTGAAGTTTGGGGTCGAAGGCGTTGTAGGACACCGGACTCGACCCGTTCGACCGCACCAGCGCGTGCACCCTGTCGACCTCCGCGCGGATCAGCGCTCGATCGTCGTCGGTGCCCAGTGTCGCCGCCGCGAGGTAGGTGCCGGTGGTGCGAGCCCGCTTGAACGGATGCCGGTACACGTTGCCGCTGTCCACCGGGCTCTCCACCACCCCATAACCCACCGCAGGCGCCGCGAGCTGCATGATCACGTTCGCCGCGGGCAAGAGCACCGCCGCCGGATTGAGCAGATCGACGACGCGGGTCGGACGCCGCGGGGGCCCCAGCCTCATGGGGTCGAGTACACCACCTCGTGAGAAGCTGCCGGAGTGTTTGCGCCGACATGTCGCGGCCGGGCGGCAGGTCTCGCGCTGGGGTACGTGGCCGACCTGCTGTTGGGCGACCCGCGCCGCGGTCATCCGGTCGCGGTGTTCGGCCGTGGCGCAGCCGCGCTCGAACGGCTGACCTACTCCGACCACCGTGCGGCGGGTGCCGTGCACACCGGCGTACTGATCGGCGTTCTCGCGGCATTCGGAATCACTGCGGACCGGGCCGCGGCACGGCAGGGTGCGGGGTGGACGGCGGTACTCACCGCCGCGGCAACGTTCGTCGCGCTCGGCGGTACGTCGCTGGCCCGCGCGGGCGCCGAGATGGGCCGGATGGTGGACGCTGATGACGTCGACGGCGCACGCGTGTTGCTGCCGTCGCTGTGTGGCCGCGACCCCGCGGCGCTGGACGCCGAGGGTCTTACCCGCGCTGCCCTCGAGTCGGTGGCGGAGAACACCTCCGATGCCGCCGTGGCGCCGCTGTGCTGGGGCGCACTCGGTGGGGTCCCTGGGCTGCTCGTCTACCGGGGTGTCAACACGCTCGACGCGATGATCGGTCACCGGTCGCCGCACTATGCCCGATTTGGTTGGGCCGCAGCACGATTGGACGACCTCCTGAACTACCTGCCGGCCCGGGCGACGGGCCTGCTGGTGGCGGCATGTGCACCCGTCACCGGCGGCTCGCCGCGGCGGGCAATGGCCGCGTGGCGCCGCGACGCGGCCCGGCATCCCAGCCCCAACGCCGGGGTGGCGGAGGCCGCCTTCGCCGGCGCGCTGGGGGTCCGGTTGGGTGGGCCCACGCAGTATGCGCACCGCCTCGAGATCCGGCCGACGCTCGGTGACGGTCGGCTGCCGGAGCCGGCAGATCTGCGCGCCTCGGTGCGGCTGTCGCGGGCGGTGCAGACGCTCGCGGCGGTGTGCGCGGTCGGCGTCAGCGCCGCCTGCCGTACCGGTCGGCGAGCTTCTCGTCGGGGGTGAGTGGGGTCCCGGCCGGGGGTTGAGCAGCGGTTGCGGCCTTCTCCCGTCTGCGTTGCCGTACCTCGGCGAGGACGAAGTAGCCCACCCCAATCGGTGCGACGATGCCGAACGCGATCCACTGGATGCCGTAGGACAGGAACGGGCCCGCGTCGAGGTGGGGCAACGGGATCTCGCCAAGGCCGCCGGGCTGATCGGCGACGAGTTGCAGGTACGAGCCCGCCAGCGGTATCCCGGTCAGCTTGGCGATCTGATCGGTGCTGACGGAGTACACCTGCTGCGCACCGTTCTGGCGGAACGGTTCCTTTCCCGGGTAGACGGCCTCGGAATCGCGCAGCCGCGCGGTGATCGTCACGGGCCCCTGCGGTAGCGCGGCCATCTCGGGCGCGTTCGAGCCGGGGACCGGCCGCACGTAGCCGCGGTCCACCAACACGGTCGGCCCGCCGTCGACGGTGAAGGGAACCAGCACCTCGAATGCCTGCTCGCTCTCGACCACCCGAAGGCGGGCCAGCACCTGGGCGTCCGGGTGATACCGGCCGGTCGCGGTCACCCGCCGCCACGCCGCGTCCGGCGCCGCCGAATCCTGGTGCGGCAGGAAATCGGTCACCGGCACCGGTTCGGCGGACAGCGAGTACGAGATCTGGCTGTTCTCGCGGGACGTCTTGGTGTTCTTGCCGAGCTGCCACGGCGCCAACACGGTGAAGCACAGGTAGGCGAAGGCGATCACCACCACGTACAGCGCCAGCCATTGCGGCCGGAGCAGGAATGCGAACCTCCCCATCAGCCGGCCATTCCCTGGTCGGCGAGCCGCTCGTCGACCCAGTCGTGCAACCCCGGCAGCGAGGCCGCGATGACGGTGAACACGTCCTCGAAATCGTCCCTCGTTCCGTAGTACGGATCCTCGACGTCGTGCGGATGTGCCCCCGAACGCGGGTCGAAGGAGCGCAGCATGCGGAGCCGTTCGGCTGGCACGCCCAGGTCCCGCAGCATCCGCGCGTGGTTGCGCCCCATCGCGATGACCAGGTCGGCGGACAGGTGCTCCTCGTCGACTTGCGCGGCCTCGTGGAAGGACGGATATCCGTGCTCGTGTAGCACGTGCCCGGCCCGTTCGTCGGCCCCGTCACCGGCGTGCCACCCGCCTGTACCCGCGCTGGTCACCCGCACCACGCCGGCCAGGCCGCGCTCGTCGATCTGGTGGGCGAACATCTTCTCCGCCATCGGCGACCGGCAGATGTTGCCCGAGCAGATGAACGTCACGTGCAGCTGGCTAGACACCGAGCACCTCGCGAAGGCCGGCGACGGACGACACGTGCCGGTGGCCGGCCGCCGCCGCCTCGGGGCCGTCGAAATCTCCCGCGCCGTAACCCCATTCGACTACCACGGTGTCGATGCCGTGCGCCGCGGCGCCCTCGACGTCATGCCAGCGGTCGCCCACCATGAGCACTCGTTCGGGCAGCGGCCCCAGCTGGGCCAGCGCATGGCCGAGCACATCGGCCTTCGACGACCGCGCGCCGTCGATGCTCGCACCCGCGACCACCTCGAAGTGGCCGTCCAGCCCGAAGTGCTCGATGATCCTTCTGGCGGTGGGCTCGGCCTTGGAGGTGGCCACCGCCAGGCGCACGCCCGCCGCGCGCAAGTCGTCCAGTAGCGCCGGAATGCCGTCGAAGACGCTGTTCATGGACCAGCCGCGGGTCGTGTAGTCGGCGCGGTAGGCCGCGATCGCCTCGTCGGCCCGATCGCCGAGGCCCATCGCCTTGAGCGTGAGGTGCATCGGCGGCCCCACGACGCGGCCCGCGAGGTCGCCGTCCGGGACGTCGGCGCCGATCTCGCCCAGCGCGTGACGGAAGCTCGACACGATGCCCTTGGCGGAATCGGTCAGCGTGCCGTCGAGGTCGAAGATCACCAACTGGGCGTTCACCCCTACATTGTCGCCGATGAGTCGGGTCGTCCCCGTGCCTGGCCCGGACGTAGGCGCACTACTGTCGTGATGTGGCAAGGGCAGGAGCGCGCTATCACGGCGATCAGGCCGCAGGTCGCGGCATGCTGGACTTCGCCGTCAACGTGCGCCCGGGTGAGCCACCGGCATGGCTGGTCGACAAGTTGACCCCGCGGCTGCGCGACCTGGGCCGCTACCCGAGTGCGGACGACGCCCGCCGCGCGACGCAGGCCGTGGCCGAGCGGCACGGCCGCGGTCCCGACGAGGTGGCACTGCTGGCCGGTGGCGCCGAGGGCTTCGCCCTGCTGCCGAACCTGCGGCCGCGGCTGGTGGCTCTGCTCGCGCCGTCGTTCACCGAACCGGAGGCAGTGCTGGGCGCGGCGGGTGTCCCGATGTGTCACGTCGTGCTCGAGCCGCCGTTCGTACTGGACGGCGCCGAGGTGCCCGAGGATGCCGACCTCGTCGTGCTCGGCAACCCGACCAACCCGACGTCGGTGCTGCACACCAGGGAGCAGATCCTCGCGCTGCGCAGGCCGGGCCGGATCGTGCTCGTCGACGAGGCATTCGCCGATGCCGTCCCTGGTGAGCCCGAGACCCTGGCCGCCGACGCGCCGCCGGACGTGATCGTACTGCGCAGCCTCACCAAGACGTGGTCGCTGGCCGGGCTACGGGTCGGCTACGCACTCGGCGCACCGGACGTGCTTTCACGGATGACGGCGACGCGGCCGCACTGGCCGCTGGGCACGCTGCAACTGGAGGCGATCGCGGCGTGCAGCACACCGGAGGCCGTCGCCGAGACCGACGCGGGCGCACGCCGGCTGGCGGAGCTGCGCGCCGACATGGTGGCCGGGTTCTCCGCGTGCGGTCTGGACGTGGTCGACGGCCGTGCGCCCTATCTCCTGTTCCGCGTCCCCGACGCCGACCTGGTCCGAAAACATCTGGACACCAAGGGTATTGCGGTGCGTCGGTGTGACACCTTCGTCGGCCTCGACGGGCAGTACCTGCGTGCCGCGGTGCGGCAGGAATGGCCGGTCCTGCTCGAGGCCATCGTCGAGGTGATCCGGTGAGCGTGCGGCTCTCCGACGTCATCGAGGTGCTCGACGGCGCGTACCCGCCACGGCTCGCCCACGACTGGGACTCCGTCGGCCTGGTCTGCGGCGACCCGTCGGAGCCCATCGAGTCGGTGACGGTCGCCGTCGACGCGACCGCCGAGGTGGTCTCCGAGGTGGCAGACCGAGCATTGCTGCTGGCGCACCATCCACTGCTGCTTCGTGGCGTCGACACGGTGGCGGCGGACACGGCGAAGGGGGCCCTGCTGCACCGGCTGATCCGCCGGGGCAGCGCGCTGTTCACCGCCCACACCAATGCCGACGCGGCCTCGCCGGGGGTGTCGGACGCGCTGGCCGCGGCTCTCGGGCTGACCGTCGAGGGCGTGCTCGCACCCGCCGCCGAGTCGAGCCGACTCGACAAGTGGGTGATCTTCGTTCCCGCCGAGAACGCCGAACATGTGCGCGCGGCAATCTTCGGCGCCGGTGCCGGCCACATCGGGGACTACTCGCACTGCAGTTGGACCGTCTCGGGCACGGGCCAGTTCCTCCCACACGAAGGTGCGTCTCCGGCAATCGGCAGCGTGGGATCGATCGAGCAGGTACCCGAGGAACGCATCGAAGCCATCGCGCCCGCGAGGTCGCGCGCAGCGGTTCTGGCCGCGATGCGCGCCGCGCACCCCTACGAGGAGCCCGCGTTCGACGTGTTCGCGCTCGCGCCCGTGCCGACCGATGCCGGGATCGGCCGGGTCTGCGCGCTGCCGGAGCCGGAACCGTTGTCGGCCTTCGTCGCCCGGGTCGCCGCAGGGCTCCCGGCGACCTCCTGGGGGGTGCGGGCCGCCGGTGACCCCGATGGGCTGGTGTCCCGCGTGGCAGTGTGTGGTGGTGCGGGCGACTCATTGCTCGACGTCGTGGCCACCGCCGGGGTGCAGGCCTACCTGACCGCCGACCTGCGTCACCATCCGGCCGATGAACACCGGCGCAGCTCCGACGTCGCCCTGGTCGACGTCGCGCACTGGGCCAGCGAGTACCCGTGGTGCGCGCAGGCGGCCGGAGTGCTGACCGGCCACTTCGGCGAAGCACTACCGGTGCGGGTCAGTTCCGTCCGCACCGATCCATGGAACGTCGAGAGAGAAGCATGAAGGCAGAAGTCGCGCAACAACGTTCGCTGATCGAACTGACCGAGATCGACGCCGAGATCGGCAGGCTGGAGCACAGGGCCAAGAACCTCGCCGAGCAGCAGAAGCTCGACGCAGTCGAGTCGGAACACCGCAGCGCGAACGACGGACTGGCGGCGGTGAACCTCGCGTTGGAGGACCTCGAAGCCGAGGTGACCAAGTTCGAGGGCGAGATCGATGCCGTCCGGCAGCGCGAGGACCGGGACCGCTCGATGCTCGACTCCGGCGGCGTCAACCCCAAGCAACTCGCGGAGTTGCAGCACGAGCTGGAGACCCTGCAGCGTCGCCAATCGAGCCTGGAGGACTCCCTGCTCGAGGTCATGGAACGCCGCGAAGAGCTGCAGAACGACCAGGCCGGGCAGTTGGGCAGAATCGACGAACTGGCCGACGAGCTTTCGACCGCCCGCGCCGCACGCGACGCGGCGCTGGTGACGATCGACGCATCCAGGCATCAGCTCGCGAGCCGTCGCAGTGAGGTGACCGCCTCGCTCGACGCCGATCTGGTCGCGCTCTACGAACGCCAGCGCGGCCACGGCGGGCCGGGAGCCGGGCTGCTTCAGGGCCGCCGGTGCGGTGCCTGCCGGATCGAGATCGACCGCGGCGAGATGCAGCGGATCGCCGCCGCGCCCGCGGACGAAGTGCTGCGCTGCACGGAATGCGGGGCCATCCTGCTGCGGCTCGAGGATTCCGCGAAGTGAAGGTGCTGGTCGAGGCCGATGGCGGGTCGCGGGGCAATCCCGGCCCTGCGGGTTACGGCGCGGTGGTGTTCTCGGCCGACCGCAAGACGGTGCTGGCGGAGAGCAAGGAATCGATCGGCCGGGCCACCAACAACGTCGCCGAGTATCGCGGTCTCATCGCCGGGCTGGAGGCGGCCGCGGCCGTCGACGCCACCGAGGTGGCGGTCTCGATGGACTCCAAACTGGTGGTCGAGCAGATGGTCGGCCGGTGGCGCGTCAAACACCCCGACCTGATCCCGCTGAACCAACGTGCCAAGGAAGTGGCGACCCGGTTCGACCGGGTCACCTATGCGTGGATTCCGCGCGCCAAGAACTCGCACGCAGACCGACTGGCCAATGAGGCGATGGACGCCGCAGCGGATCCCGCCGCGGTATCGGAGCCGGCCGAGACGCTCAAACCCGTTGCCGCCGTGTCCAAACCCGTTGCTGCACCGTCCTCGCCGGCGGGCTGGACCGGCGCGCTCGGGGCACCGACCCGGCTGCTGCTGCTGCGCCACGGACAGACCGAGCTGTCCGTCGAGCGCCGCTATTCCGGCAGGGGCAACCCGCCCCTGACCGATCTGGGCCGACGCCAGGCCGACGCCGCCGCCCGGTATCTGGCGCAGCGCGGCGGCATTTCGGCGGTGATCAGTTCGCCTTTGCAGCGGGCCTACGACACCGCGACGGCCGCGGCCAAGGGGCTGGGCCTCGACGTCACCGTCGACGACGATCTGATCGAGACCGACTTCGGGTCGTGGGAGGGCCTCACGTTCGGTGAGGCCGCCGCACGCGACCCCGAACTGCACACCCGCTGGCTGCGCGACACGGCCCAGCCGCCGCCCGAGGGTGAGAGCTTCGACGCGGTGGCACACCGGGTTCGCCGCGCGCGCAACCGGATCATCGCCGAACACGGCGACGCGACCGTGCTGGTGGTGTCGCACGTGACGCCGATCAAGACGGTTCTGCGGCTGGCGCTCGACGCGGGGGAGGGCATCCTGTACCGCCTGCACCTCGACCTGGCCTCGCTGTCCATCGCCGAGTTCTATCCGGACGGTGGGTCCTCGGTGCGATTGGTGAACCAGACTGCATACCTATAGTCAGGTCTTGACGTGCACCCGCTCGCCATGCGGACCGAACAAGGCGATGGCCTCGACGGGTCCGTCAACGGCGCCGAACCAGTGCGGCGTCCAGGTCGAGAACTCCACCGCCTCACCGGGTTTGATGGTGAAGTCGCGCTCACCGAGGATCAATCGCATCCGTCCGGAGAGAACGTACATCCAGTCCTGACCGTCGTGCACGGGCAGCTCGTCGGGTGGCGTGCGGCGGCGGGCACCCACCCGGATCTTGAACGCGTGCAGGCCGCCAGCGGGACCGTTGTGCGTCAACGGCCAGTAGGTGACGCCACGATGGGTGCGCGAACTGCCCCGCACCCGAGGATCTTCCGCCTCAGGCGCCCGAAGCAACTCGTCGGTGCTCACCGACAACGCCGCGGCGAGGCGCGGCAGGTGATCCAGCGCCAGGCGCCGCTTGCCCGATTCGAGCCTGCTCAACGTCGACACGTCGATGTCGGCCCGGGTGGCGACCTCGTCCAGGGTCAGGCCATGCTGCGTGCGCAACTCCCGCAGCCGTCGTCGCACGCGCAGGTCGACGTCGTCGTGGGTGTGATTTGCCTGCATGGCAAATCAGCTTGGCACTATTGCCCCGGCGCAGGCAAGCTCGGTGTCATGGACATCGAATGGGACTGCATCGTCGTCGGAGGCGGCGCCGCCGGCCTGAGCGCCGCGCTGGTGCTGGGCCGTGCCCGGCGTCGGATTTTAGTGGTCGACGCGGGCGCGCAGAGCAATCTGGCTGCGCACGGCATTGGCGGGCTGCTCGGCCACGACGGACGACCGCCGGCGCAACTGTACGAAGCGGGCCGCGCTGAACTCGCGACGTACCCGAGCGTGCAGGTCCGCAACGGTGAGGTGACGTCCGGCCATCCGGACGGTGACGACTTCGTCCTCGGACTTGCCGACGGCACCCGCGAGCGCACCCGGCGCGTGCTGTTGGCGACCGGGATGGAGTACCGGCCGCCACAGATCCCCGGGCTCGACGAGTTGTGGGGCAGATCGGCGTTCCACTGCCCGTTCTGCCACGGCTGGGAGGTGCGCGATCAGCCCCTCGCGGTATTGGCGCAGGGGGAGCGGGCAGTACACATGGCGCTGATGCTGCGCGGCTGGACCGACGACGTCGTCGTGCTCACCAACGGCCCGGCAGGACTTGACACTGCGCAGCGCGGGCAGCTGGCCGCCGCGAACGTTACGGCGGACGAACGCCGGATCGCCGAATTCATCTCTCAGGACGGCGAATTAGCGACCGTGAGCTTCGCCGATGGTTCCCGGCTCGCGCGCCGCGGTGTGCTGGTGGCCACCACGCTGCACCAGCGCTCCGATCTGGCGGCCCAACTCGGTGTGGCCGCCGCACCACCCGGCCCGGTGGCCGCCGACGCCATCGCAATCGATCCGTTCCATCGCACCTCGGTGCCTGGGGTGTTCGCCGCAGGCGACCTCATCGCTCAAATGCCGCAAGTCGCGGCCGCAATCGCGGCGGGCTCACTCGCCGCGGCGGCCGTGGTGCAGAGCCTGCTCGCCGACGACGTCGGGCTGTCGGTCCCGCCGTGGCCAACACAGAAGGAGGACACCCATGCACACGCATGAATCGGACGGAAACGCCCAGGAGTACTGGGAAGAGCACTACGGCGAGCGCGACCGCATCTGGAGCGGCCGGGTCAACGTGCAACTGGCTGCCGTGGTCGCCGAACTGGCGCCGGGCCGCGCCCTCGACCTCGGCTGCGGCGAGGGCGGCGACGCCGTGTGGCTGGCCGAGCAGGGCTGGCACGTGGTGGCGGTCGACGTCTCCGAGACCGCACTGGCACGCGCTGGTGCGGAAGCCAGGGCACGAGGTGTGCTGGACCGCATCGACTTTCAGCACCACGATCTGTCCGACAGCTTTCCCGCCGGGAGCTTCGATCTGGCCTCGGCGCAGTTCCTGCACTCCACCGTTCGGTTGGAGCGGCCCCAGATCCTGCGGAACGCGGCGAGCGCGGTGGCGCTTGGCGGACTGCTCGTCATCGTCGACCACGCTGCGCCCCCGCCGTTTTCGAAGAAGGTGCCGCACGACCACCCGTTTCCGAGCCCCGAGGAGGTGCTCGCCGAGTTGGATCTGCCAGCCGCGGAATGGGACCGAGTTCGCGTCGAGGTCGTGGACAGGGACGGGACCGACCCGGATGGTCAGCCGTTCATCTGGCGGGACAATCTGATGGTTCTGCGCCGGAGGAAATGAGTGCTGGCGCGTGTCGGCGGGCTGTGGAATAATCGAACACATGTTCGAACGATTGACCGTCGTCGATCCGACGGCCGATGAGTCGGCGCTGGTGGAGTGCATCGCGGCGCTGGAACGGGTGAAGTCGGCCGCCGCGGCGGGCCAAGCCAGGGCGG
>Ga0193743_1001377_pt1 | contig 18119 bp, 20 predicted proteins | sample L2c2metaG_FD_143038 | JGI IMG/M metagenome (GOLD analysis project Ga0193743, IMG submission 143038) | Soil microbial communities from a riparian zone of the East river system, Colorado, United States - L2c2 | ecosystem: Environmental > Terrestrial > Soil > Riparian zone | place: USA: East River...
TGGAGTGCAGCCGCTTAACAGAGGAGGTAGCTGCATGTCTTCACGCAGTAACGGCATGATCGCTCACGTAGCGAAGCCCGGGAATCTCGATGACGCACTTGATAAGGTCATGCTCAAAGAAGACCACGCGAGCCCCATCCCAGAGACGGCTGCCGAGCCGCAAGATCCGCCAACCGAAGCCCCCGCCGAAGTGAAGCCCGTCGTCCGGCGCACTAAGGTCGAGAAGGGAACTGACGGCGGCATCCTCGGGGAGCTGACGGCGCTGCAAAAGCGGGCAAGAGTGAAGGTCACCCTCAACACCCGCATCGACGATTGGATCGATCAGGCCATCAACAAGGCGCTGCGGGACCTGGAAGAGGCAGGCGTCACGAACGTCACCAAGGAGGCGATTGTGAACCAAAGTCTCGTCCGTGGCCTCAGACTGACACCGCCGGAGGGCTGGGAGCCGCTTTAGAAGGTGTGCGGTCAGTGTGCGGTATGCCAGACAGGCAAAGAAGCGCTGAAATCAAACGTAAATAGCGGAGGGCGAGCAGTTTAGCTCGCCCTCTCAGTTTCATACAATCACGCCGACCTGGGGGTTCGGGGGACGACGGCGGCGCGGTATTGGCCGTTTGCCCGCCATCCCACGACTTCGCATAAGGCATAAATCTGCCACGCCTGAGCATGCGGAAGCTTCATCCCTTGAACAAACGCGTGGGCCTCTTCGAAAGGCGCGAGCCGGGTCTCGCGCTCCAGATCAAGCCCGTACATCGGCATAGACCATCTGCGGCATGGCCGGGAAGTCAGCGGGTAGCGGGTAGCTTTCCGGCGCGACGGTAGCGGAACCACTCCTGCGTGGTCTTCAGCTCGAGCGAGCGACCATACTCGCGGGCCTGCTCGAAGCGACGGTACGGCTTCAACCTTCGGTTGTGCGGCCTCTCCGAGCCAGTCCTCCCAACTCTTCCACTCCGGGTAAGTGCGGTGCGGCTGCTTCGGGTTGTACTTCGAGCGCTTCACTTGTACCAGAGAACAAATCCATCACGGTCCCACGCGAGGATCTTCAACCGGTCACCGCGGCGCGAGCGGAAGATGATCGAAGCCGCAACGCATGTCAGTCGCCTCGGCCGCAAGCCAGATCCTTGCACCTTGTGCCCCATCCAACACACGCAAGCTCGGCAGACCCGATCATGCACTGGCCTCCAGCACAGAAAGCAACGCGCACAGGTGACGCGCGTGTCGAATCCAGGCTCAACCACAAGGCTGCGGCCTCCTTTTAGCCGGGTCTCAATCGCGCTGCTCCGCCCCCCTGCCGGACCCACCGGCTCCGCGGGTGAGGCTATTTGCACTTCCACAAACTTCGCCGCCTCGGACTCCCGCAGCCGCTTCTTCCACTCGTAGAATTGCCAGGCCCGCAGACCGCGCTCCCCGCAAAACGACGCCACGCTCTGACCACTCTGACTCTGTTCGGAAACCACACCACGCCAGTTCGTCCACGCTTCCGTCATGCCCCGTCTCATCTCACAACTGTGCTCGATTATCCGGAGCAGAACAAGATGGTGTTTACATAGCGCTCACAGAAATTGCGCGAAATAGTTTCCCAGCGTACGCGCACCGATGTGCAGTTCAAGAGACTTAGTGGTGGGCGTAGCCAAAATGGTGACGGTCTTGAAAATCTGGCGATGGCTTTTCTCCGTAAAGACATCAAGGAGGAACTGATGTTGCCTAGCTTTGAGGAATGGCGCAAGGAGCATAAGCAAGGGGAGCTATTCTGACCGGCATCTCCATTTCCGGAATTCCGGATCAACAGAAAAGGTAAGCTGCCAGTGGTGTATCTCTTCAAGCTTACAAGTCCATCCTCAAGAATATTTTTGGGCAGATAAAGCATATAGCTCTCCCCTGGATTTCGATCTTTCAGGTAAGACGATGCTTCATCTTACGACCTACGCCCCCGTACTCACGCTCAAGAACGACGCGATCATGAAACATATGCAGGCCCGCCTTTGATAGCCAGAAGGTGAGCCAGGCGCCACTCTAGATTGTTCTCTTACGCTTTGGCCGCATGAATCATTGCCACGGCAATCACACCGTTGTAGGTAGCATGCATGAGTGCGGCAGCCGCAGTGGAGTTGGAACGCCAGCGCAGCAACGCATAGGCGATACCCATGGAAAAGATCACAATCCATGGAATGCCGATCGATCGAGTGTGACACCACACGAAGAGCAGGGAAGTGAGGACTACAGCGAGTCCAATCCTCCAACGCAACAGCAACTTCGAGGAGCAGGCCGTCACATAGATCACAGAAAAAGCTGCTCCGCGAAACACGATCTCTTCGATGATGGGGCCGAGCGAAGCGCCATAGAGAAGTTCTCCGCCTGGCGCCGAGCCGACGGACAATCCTGTACCGCGCAAGAGTAAGAGAGCCGCAGCAGCCCCGGTGCCTCTTCCGAGGACTGCATACAGCCAATAGACGTTGCGCCGCGGCGCTACCCAACCGAGATAGGTAGAGATCTGTCCCTTCCCGAGACAGGCATAAAGAACAACCACAGCAACCGATGCGACAGCAACGCACATACGTGGACTGAAGGACCAGAAGAGTGGCTCGAAAAGAATGCGCGACACAACAGCCAACGCAATCAAAGATGTGACCTCAAGATAGTTGGGACTGGAGGCCAACAGTTTGGCCGTCGTGCGCTTCAGCACAGTAGACATGAGGCATTCTGGCACGAGTTTGACGGAGTGTCGAAAGGGCACTATTGTCCAGCCCATGAATATAGTTCGCCTATCTCCTGCCACGCTTGTCGCCATCAGCATCGGTCTGGCCGGCTGCCGCCCCGCAGTACCGGATGTCAGCGGGAGGTGGCATGCAACGGCGAAGTTGCCCAACAACCATAACCGCACGACAAACGCGGATGTGACCTTGATGCTGAGCCAGGCAGACGCGACAGTGCATGGTGACGCGGCTCTCCGAAATGGATAATTCTCACACCGACATACCCCTGCCCATCCCAGTTGCAACGATCGACCCTAAGGGAAAGATCCAATTGGAAGGTTCCGCACAGCCAGGCTTCGGAACGGTGTCCTTCAACTTCGACGGCGTCGTGAAGGGCGACACCATGAGTGGCAACGCCACGACAACAGCCCAGATGATGATTTTCGGCAAGGAAAGCGATGCAGGAGCCATTGAGTTCAGGAGGGAAAAGTGACCCAGAAGGCCATAGTAAGCGGACAAAGAGCGCTCGAAGAAGACCTGGAACTGCTGGCTGAACAGTATCACGACGAACCGGACAACCTCTCTCATCAGCACATTGCGGAGGCGATTGGCCGATCCTTTGCTCTGCAATGCCTTCATCAGTATGGGATAAAAGGGTTCCAGATGGCCGGTACGGGCATAAAGGCCATTCTGGACACACTTCAGGAAAAGAAACTCTCGTAGCCTATTCGGCCAGAGAATCCACCTACTCCGGAATCCCCGAAACACCAATTTGACTGAGTCACCAACTCAAGCGATGCTGCGTTCCAATGGAAAGCCCGGAATGGGCAAAAGGGAGCGAGCATGTTTGAAACCGTGGAAGAACTGAGCGAAAAACTTCAGATTACCGGCTATTTCATCGAGCGCACGATGACGCAGGTCGCCTTTCTGGCAGCCAAGATGCAAAGACCGCTGTTGCTCGAAGGTCCTGCGGGAAGCGGCAAAACACAGCTGGCTCTAGCCATCGCCAAGGCGGCCGGAACTCACATCGAACGACTTCAGTGCTACGAGGGTCTGACGGAGAAGCAAGCCATCGGGCACTACGACGAGAGCCTGCAGCGGCTGTACATGGAATACAGCAAAGGCCAACATTCGAGCTGGGCCGATCTGATGTCTAACCTCAAAGGTAGAGACTTCTTTCGCCCTGGTCCACTGATGCGGGCACTCGAAAGCGAGAAGCCCTGCGTGCTTCTCATCGACGAGCTGGACAAGGTAGATGAGGGTTTTGAAGCGCTCTTGCTGGAGATACTCTCGGCATGGCAGCTGTCGATTCCGGAATTCGGCACAGTCAATGCGCGAAGCATTCCCTTCACTGTAATCACATCGAACGAGCAACGGCGACTGGGAGACCCGATACGCCGGCGCAGTTTCTATATTCGCGTCGAACATCCCACAGCACAGCGGGAAGCGGAGATCATTGCTAGCCGCACTCCGGACTCAAGCAGTGAATTCCATCGCAACATTGCCGGCTTCGCGGTCTCGATCAGAAACTACAACCTCGAGAAGCCACCATCAGTGTCAGAGATGATCGACATTGCGAAAGCATGCCAGATCCTGGGCGTCGATTCGTTGACCGACGAGATGCGCGACGTATTGCTGCCGATTCTCGTCAAAACGGACGCGGACCGCCGCCATCTGATGCTCCGTTCTGCCTTTCAACACCTGCTCCACGACGGAAACGTGTTCGCGCAGAAGCTGCACGCAGCCGCCGAAGAGAAAGTGCCGGCATGAAACGTCTTTTGCTGATGGCAACATGGCTCGCACTAGCCACGGTGCAGGGAAGTGCGCAGGCGGTCGAACCCAGCGCGTTGGTGAATCGGTACGCCATGCGCTACAACCTGGAACCGGAATTCATTTCTGCATTCATCGACGTTGAATCGCAATGGAACCGATACGCGGTATCGAGCATGGGCGCCCGTGGCTTGATGCAGCTGATGCCAGAGACTGCACGGCGATTCGGCGCTTTCGATCCCTTCGATCCGGAACAGAACATCGCAGCCGGCACGCGCTACCTTACGGCGCTGATGTGGGAGTTTCACGGCGACATGCGCATGGTGGCAGCGGCGTACTACTCCGGAGAGAAATGGGTTGGGAAGAGGCAGCTCAACTATCGCAATGCGGATGTGATCGCCTATGTCGAATCCATCCGCAGGCATTATCTGAAACGCAGGTCAACGGCAGCTCGCCTGCCGGAAAAGTGAGGCAATGATGAAACACGGCGGTCTAGCAGCGATCACATTCTTCTTGCTTTCGATTCCACTGTTTGCCACGGGGCCGAATACACCAGCCCGCGTCGCAACCCTAACCATCACACCCGGAGTCATCACACCGCTGCATCTGCGGCCGGAGTTTAATTCCGTCATCAAGATGCCCGAAGAAGTTACCTCTGTCGTTCTCGGCAGTCCTGGCACTTTCAAAGCAGAACACAACGAAGGCGAGCCTGACTTTGTCTATGTGAAGCCGATCATGCCGGGACCAAACCAGTCGAACCTGCTGATCAATACGAAGTCAGGACTGCATGTCTCATTGGAATTGATCAATGATGGCGCGGGTGCGAACGATACCCCGGTTGATTTTCTTGTCGAGTATAAGGCGGGTGCCGGATTCCTGCTGATCAAAGCCCCAGTTATCCCAGACGAAGATCCTAACGAAAAAACACCAGCGGCAACGGCTGCGCCTGGTACAGGAAACTACCCCGCACACGCGAGTACATCGGCTCCTCCACCATCCGCACTCGAACTCGAATTTCAGCAACAGTCGCGTATCAACACCCCCGACTGGACGAAATGGGAAAGCCGCCAGATCGAAACATCCGTGGGCGATGTCAGGCAATGGGACAACCAGGTGATTGTGTCCTACTCGATCCTCAATCCAACAGCCAATGCCATCGAAATCGTCCCTCCCCAAATCCAGCTGGCAGGCATCAAGCTGAAGAAGAAGAAAAAGAAGAAGGGCAGCAACATCATCGCGGACCAACTGGAGATCCGCGACTACAGGCTGAGCAGCACACGGCTTGATCCGGGCGCGCGGGCAGACGGCGTAGTGCTGTTCGACCGCCCGAACTATAAGGAATCCGCAGAGAAGCTATATCTGCAGATCGCCCAGGCAGACAAGGTGGACCAGCCAATCCTGGTCCAGCTTCCTTTCACCCCACCGATTGCCGGGGACGCCCGGTAAGAAAAGGAGTTGTACACACAATGAGTGTCCTCAATTCGAACAACAGCCCCGTCAATCTTGAAGAGGATGATGAATCCATCTCACAACCTGCAACCACGTCCCCAGGAGCAGCCGGGCCGATCAAAAGTGAGCCCGCTGCACCTGCAAATCCCGCAGAAGTACGCCTGAAGGAATTTGCAACCCGAAGCGGTATTGCCGGAAAACAGGGTGGTGATAAAACAAAGATGATCATGCTTGCAGGCTGCGTCCTTGTCGCTCTGCTGTTCTTTCTCTTGACGCAGTTTGGATCGAAGACGCACAAATCGACAACGCAGGCGCAAAAGCCATCAGAGGCACAGAAGCCGGCAGCACAACAACCAACCAGCCATGTTCCGATCATGGACCCTGTGCGTATGAACACAGCCGAGCAGGGAGGCGATCGTATCAGCCCCAATGATATTCAGCGCACGCGCAAGCCGAGTTCGGAAATTGGTGGCAACGGTGCTGATGGGGCCGGCGCTAACAAACCGCCACATCCTCCTGGAGCGGGTTCCAGGAATCTTGCATCCGTGCCTCCATTCAAAGACACACAACAGCAATTCGAGAATCCCGCGCCTTACGGAGGTTCATCCGAAGGCACTGCGGGAAATACTGCTGCCGCACAGCAAGCGCAGAATGCGCTGAAAGAGGCTTCGCTGGTCTATGTGAAGAGCGCTCAACAGACGTCAAACAATGCAGGCGGTGAAGCGACTGGTGCTGAAGGGCCAGTGTTGCAATTGAATGAAGGCACCCGCATCTCTGCGAGATTGGAGACACAGATATCGAGCGCCATCCACGCTCCGGTCGTCGCAGTCGTTGAATACACCTATGCCATCGGAAACCAGGTCCTTGTACCCGCAGGCGCGAGAGTCTACGGAAAGCTGAAACAAGCAGATTCCTCCGGCGAGGTGGGAGTCGATTTCGACGAGATCGAGCTCCTGGACGGAGCACGAGAGAAAATCACAGCGATTGGCGAAGGTCTCGATCTCGGGCCCATACGCGGCGACGTCTATGGCCGTCACAATGGGAGAAACTTCCTGGTGCGTACAATGTCTGGGTTGGGATCTACCGCAACCATGCTGGTAGGCAACAATACGAGCGCCGCGTATTCCGCAAACGACATGATCCGGCAACGTGCTGCGGAGAACATTGGGATGGCCGGCGATTCACAGCTCATGATGCTCAACGCAAATACGCACATCACCGTCTCCGTTCCCGCAAACACGCGGATCTATATCGTCTGGACACAACGCCTGAAGTCACAAACTCTCGCTACGGCGAGGCCCATGACACAAGCATCAGCAACTCCCCCACCAGACACGCCTCAATAACTTCACTTCAACAACCCATGACTCAGCCCGGCCGATCCTGACCGGGCCTTTGTTTTTTAGGGTACCAAGGTAGCCCTTTGACACTTTGCGGTTCCCGACGGGTCAAGTGGGTCGGTGACCCAAAGCAGGTCCCGATGGGTCAAGTGGGCCGATGACCCAAAGCAGGTCCCGATGGGTCAAGTGGGCCAATGACCCAAAGCAGGTCCCGAAGCCGATCAAACCCTTTGTCCATATGGTTCAAGCACCTAGACCTTCAAAATCAATGGGAAGAAGTTCTGTGCACAAGCGCCGTGTACAACAAATCCTATCTATATATAGGAGAGCTCAATCCAGCTTCCAGCAAAAACGCTTAAAAAAAGGGAAAAAGAGAGCCTCTTTCAGGGAAAAACGTACGCGAACGCGTTTGACCGAAAACACCAACGACCTTACGTTCTTTCTGCGACACGGATGCCTCGAGCAACCGGGTCCCAGGAGAAGACAAATATGAGTTCTCGCACCTTGCCTTGGCATCGCTCAGATCTACCCCGTGCCGCAGCTATCACCATGAACCGTCCTGCGGAGCGTAACTGGACTCGCTTTTTCCTCCGGTTTGCCCTGTGTCTCTTTTTGTTTGGTCAGATCGCACCCCTCGCACTCCATGCTCAGAACCTGGGTACGGCTCCGCAGTTTAACAAGGCCGTCCAGGGTCAACAGGCGACGACAGTCGAAGGCACCGTCCTGAATGTCGTCAACTGGGGCTGCAACGTCATCGCGCCAGTCATTGGAATCGCCTGCCTGGGAATCGCAGGCTGGCATTTCAAGAGCGGCCGCGGCTTCGCTGGCTGGGCTGTTTCGGGCGCGCTTCTGATGTTGATCTCGGGCCTCGGCCGTATGGCAGAGGGCTTTATCACCCAGGCGCAAGGCTTCTGACACACAACAAGGAAATCAAAGACTATGCCGGTGCCCCAATTCCTACTGGACCTTCTGGCGCTGCTTTATGCGTTGGCCATCCCCGCAGCCACATTGACATTGGTGGCTGCGGGGCTAAGCCTGCGCTCAGAAGGAGGGATGAATTTCCACGTCAATGGCAAGACGGGGAAGTGGATCATTTGGACCATCATCCTCCTGACCCTTCCGCAAATCCTCCACTGGATAGGGGCATTGGGCATCAACATTCCTTCCAACCCCGGCTCCATCTCTGCAAGCTGGATCTCGACGATCTCGACCGCGTTCCAGCAGTTCGTCAGCGTCATCCTTACCAACTTTGTCCCCGTCGCTGCGGCGTTCCTGGTGTTGAAAGCTACGCTCGACACCGCAGCCGGGGACAACCCATTACCGTCTGTGATCGCGGCCATCTTTCTGCTTGCGGTTCCCGCAACCAAGAGCCTTATGCAGGGCTGGAACTCCGGAAGCGATACAGCCACGACCGACATGCTTCAGTCGCTCTGGAACTACATCGCAAGCCAGGTGATGCCCGCAGCTGCAGGCCTGGCAGTCGTGGGAGCGGTTGCCAGCTTTGTGCAGAGGAAGCCCTTCATGCGCTATGTTTTTGCGGCGCTCGGCTTCCTGTGTCTGACCGGTCTCGTGCAGCTTGTGAAATCGATGGCCGCCTAAGAGGAGCTTGCCATGTCATTTGACGGTGGAATCGTTCATCTCGCCTCGTGGGGCGGCAATGTGATCATGCCCTCGCTCGCCGGGCTCTTCTTTGCCGGAGCCGTCTACCGCTACAGCAAAGGAGGAGCACACGAACAGCTCCTCTATGGCGGCTTTGCCTCTCTGCTGTGCTCAGGAATCCTGCGAACGCTCGAAGGTTTTGTCACGAACGCAGGACCGACTAACGCAGACTCCTACTGGCTCGCGCTGGTGACCTTTGTGAGCTATGTGGGCAACGTGATCCTGCCCATGTTCGCGCTGACTCAATTCGGTGCGATGGCACTGCACATGGGCGGAGTCCTGACAGAAATCTATCCGGGCAGCGTCTGGATTCGCAAGTTCGTCGCTGGAGTGGCCGCTCTCATGGTCTCCGGCATTCTTCGCTTTGCCGAGTCGATGATTACCTCGGCCCATGCTCTGGGATGATCTTATGGCACTGAACATCACACCGATTCACAAGAATCTGCACACGCGCGTCACCTTCATGGGACTCGAATTCGAGGACATGGTCTCGGTGCTGTTCCTAGCGATTGTCCTGAACCTCGCTGCGCACTTCGTTAGCGATCACGCCAAGGTGATGGGAATACCTCTCAACATATTCATGGAATTCGTCGTGCCGCTGCTGGCCGTGCCATTCCTCGTGGTTTTCAAGTACGGCAAGCCGCGCGGCTATTTGCAGGACCTGGTGAAATCCTTCGTCGCGCCTCGCGCATGGTGCGCGCTCGAGCCCGACTCCGAACTCACCATTCCGTACCTTCGCGAAAGCGATCCAGAGGAAGAAGAAGGCGATATTTGACCGAATCAGGAGGCCGGGACAAACTGCCTCAACTCAACCTGAAACGCCGAGGACCGTTGCATGCTATTGACGACAGCAAAACACGAACAAAACCTCAAAGTCCCAGCAGTCTGCGAACTGCTGCCACTGAGGGACATTCTCGATAGTGTCATGGTCCGTACCAGCGGGGCTTTTGTCGCAGGCTACGAACTGCGTGGCATCCTGTCCTACTTCTCGACGGACGAGGACAGGAACCAGGCCAAGAACATGATCGAAGCACTGCTGCGCTCTATACCGGATGTGAGTATGCGCGTTCAGTTCCGCTACGAGCTCTCCGACAGCCTTGGAACGCTGCTCGATGAATACAGGAGCATGGAGCGCGTAGCGCAACCGGAGATCATGGCCCTCGATACCTACCGCCTGCAGATGTGGCAGGCCAATGAGTCGAGAGGCCACTACCTCAACAACCGTCTGCATGTGTATTTCATCTGGGACCCGAGAGTGCACGCTCAGCTCTACCACTCTGCAGAGCGAAAGCGCAGGTCGGGCGGGCTGATGCTCAGCCAGAAGAAGTGCATCGAACGGGCAGAGAAAGAACACAAGGCCCTGCTGACAGAGTTCGAGTCCATCATGCGCGGCATCGAGGGCAGTATGGATGCCGCCGAACTGGGGCCGCGGCGTCTGGATGACCAGACACTGTTCGATGAGCTGTGGCACGCACAGAAGCCGCACCCCACACACTCACAGCCTCTGCGGCGTCCCGAAGATCTTCTGTCCTATCGCAGTGTGCGCAGTCAGGCGGCAGAGGCAAGCATCCTCAACGAGACGGAGACCTACCTGAATATCGATGGGTATCTCTATTCGGTCATCAGCCTGAAAGAGCTGCCCGACGCCACGCTGCCGGGAATGATGCAGAGGTTTGCCACGCTTGGCTTTCCTCTGGTCATCAGCTCTCAGTTGCTTCTCCCGGATCAGGTCAAGGTGTTGAAAGGCTACAAGAAGCGCTTGAAGAAGATGGTGGCCGCTCAAAAGGATGGCGACGGCAACTACAAGGTGAACCCGGAGGCGGAGGAAGCAGAGAGACAGCTGAAGCAAGTCGCAATCGAGATCGTCTCCAGTTCTCTCAAGACGGTGAGGCTCTCGCTCTCGATTGTCGTTCGAACCAGCCGTCAGGCCGTGACGTTCACGCAGCTGGAGGAGGCGGAAAGGGAGCTGGCGAACCGCACGCAGGAGGTGTTGAACAGCTTCCAGCGGATGAATGGTGCGAAGGCAGTGGTCGAAACCATCGCGAAGAGGCGCATCTTCATTAACACGCTACCCGGCATGGGCGAGATGGATAAGCGGGAGCAGGACATGCTGACTCCCAATGCATCCGATCTCGTGCCCGCGGACATGCCCTGGACAGGCACTCGCCGCAGTCCTTTGATTCTGCTCGAAACACCATACCGCCAGTTGATTCCGTATTCGATGTTCGATCCGGAGCTGGCGAATGGAAACGGTCTCATCTTCGGCATGTCCGGCAGTGGCAAGACCGTGATAGCCCAGGAGATTCTTCTCATGGGGACACGCAGCAACGCGCTCGTGTCGATCCTCGAAAGTGGAGATAGTTACCTGCCTTTGGTTGAGCTCATGGGCGGGCAGATGATCGAGATGTCGCTCGACAGCTCACAGACGATCAATCCCTGGGATTTTCCGCGAAATGAAAATCAGCCAACTAAGAATCAGATCGCATTCTTGAAAAACCTCACCCGGCACATGCTGGGCGAGCATACCCCGCAGGACTACGACGTCGATCTGCTGGATAGCGTCCTGCTCGACGCGATCGGCGCAACCTATAGACGGTGCGGTTCACGTGTCGCCAACCCGATTCCGCTGTTCAGTGACCTTGCTGCTGAGCTTGCTCACTGGCAGGATCGCGACCGCAACCACACCATTAATCAGATGGCGCGGTTATCGGCAACGAAGCTACGGGCCTGGATCGAGGGAGGGCCGTATGCACAGCTCTTCGACCAGCCTACAACCATCGATCTCGATAATTCCTGGCTGTACTTCAATATCGAACGTCTGAAAGACGACCCACGATTGGAGAGCGCGATGAGCCTCCTGATCGCGCATGCGGCCACGTATCGCGGTTCAGGATTAAACGGACGCCGCAGCATCACCATGCTCGACGAGTGCTGGGCATTGCTCGAATCGCCACACTTGGCGGGCGCAGTCGTGCAACTCTTTCGCACTGCCCGCAAGCGCGATGCAAGCGTGTGGGGTATTTCGCAGACGCCCGAAGACTTTGTCGGCACGCAGGAGAACCCGAATCCCTACGGTGCGGGGATCATGAAGAACGCGAACACGAAGATCATAGGCAAGCAGCCGGGCGACATGACTGCGCTGCGTGAACACGTACACCTCAATGAAACCGCGCTCAACCAGGTCAAAAGCTTCGGCGGGCCGAAGAAAGGCCAGTACGCGGAGTTTCTCATTGCGCTCGGCGAGAAGGCTGCATCGACGCACTGCATTCGCGTCGTACCCAGCTCGACGGATCTCTGGATTGTGACCACGTACGCACGCGAACGCCAGTACCGGCGCTGGTTTCTCCAGACGCAACAGCAGGCAGGTCTATCCATCTTTCAGGCGTACGAAGAATTAGCCCGGCGTTTTCCCCACGGGTTGGCCGCACTCGCGGAGCTCCCCGAAGAGAGGTCAGGCGAAGTCAGGGAGGCATTTGCTCTATGAGTCACGAAATTGTTCCAGCCAACATCGGTACAGAGCCAGCAGTGATCCAGACGCCGGATGGGCAGACCAGCAGGCGCAGTCCAGGCCGGCTCAGAAGAACGCTGATCGTAGGAGCACTTGCGCTGGGCGCGATCCTCGCTATGCCCACGGAGGCCCACGCCGGCATCTTCGGCGTATTCGATGAGATCTTCGGGATGATCAAGGGTCCCATCGGCGGGGCTCTCACTGACATCAACACAATCACAAATGAGACGCAGCAGCTGTACCAGTCGGCGATGTGGCCCCTGGCAATGATCAATCAGGCGCGCGGATTTGTGTCGAACAGTATCACGAGTTATCGCGGTTACATGACAAACGTATTCTTTACGCCCTTCAACTCCGCAACGCTGTCCAGCCCACAGCAGCTTGAGACCGTCCTGCATAGCCGCGATGTGTCGCAATTGGGCAGCCTCACCTCGAGCTTCCATGGGAACTTCGGTACGGTCCCGGTCGCCAACTCTGCCGCGCCGCAGGACCGCATCATGATGGACATCGACGATACGCTCGGTCAGGAGAGCCTGAAGACAACCATCATCTCCGACCAGGCGCAGGACTCGATCCTTGCCACAGCGGACGCGCTTGAGAACCAGGTAGCGGTTAGCACACCCGGATCCTCCCCCTTCCTCACCGCACAGGCGCAGGTCGCCAACCTGCGGAGCCAGGCCTACATGCAAAAGATGCTGGCTGCCGAGTTGCGACAGGAGGCAGGCATGATCGCCCACGAAAACACTTTGATGAAACGCCGTGCGCAGGATGCCGGGGACATCGGCAACCAGATCAAAACGGCACTGTCGCGGTAAGCACGAGGAGGAGAATCATGCAGCAGCACAGAGGCTGGACACAAACGATCAGGACATGGTGGAGCGGAGAGAGAGCTGAAGAAGCAGCACCTCTCGAAGAAGCCCCAGCAGCAGGCGAGAAGAAATCTAACCCTCGCCGCCCATTCTACAAGGGGGCGGCAGCCCTTGCCATCGTCGTCCTTCTCTACGGACGCGAAGCACATGGACAGTTCGGCATCGACGTCGGTCTCATCATTGCAGCTCTCCATCAGATGCAGAGTCTTATGCAGAACTACATCTCCGCGCCGCTGAAGACGATCAATCAGTCGCAGCAGAGCATCGCCAGCTACGAACAGCAGGTGATGTATCCTCTGCAATCGATTCAACAGGCAAGAAACTCGGTAACTCAGTTCGAGAGCCAGTTCAGACAGCTGTCGAGAAGCTTCAACCTGAACATCTCGAGCGCGACACTTCCCCAGTCGCAGGGATTTGAATCCGTGCTGCTGTCGCGCAACCCATCAAATCTCGCAAGCCTGACCAATCAATTTCAGAATGTCTACGGCCCGGTGATGGCGCAGGGGGCAGCTTCGCCCGACATGCGCAACATGACCGATACCACGGACGCACAGGCGCAGGATGCGATGAAACGGGCCATCCAGATTGACGCCTTGTCAGACACGGAATTAGCCGAGGCAGAAAAGATGGGCCAGCAAATCAGCGTCGCCGCTCCCGGCAGCGCGCCCATTCTTGAAGCGGAAGCCGATGTCTGGGTCGTGCGTGCGAATGCCTATACACAAGCCGCTCTTGCCGAGCTGATGAGAACCCGGGCGATCGACATTGCCAATCAGAGCAAGGTAAAGAAGATCGGAACGAGCCAGAACTCCGTCACGAACGGTTTGATCACTACGTCTCTGGGCCGCTGATTGAAAGGCGAATCATAATTCAAAGGCTAGATCCATGTTGATGCATCTATCAAACACGTTGCCGGTATTAGCCTTCTTCCAGCTGGGAGCAAGCCAGCTCAATACCTTTGAGACCTTCCTGAACAATGCTGTTCACGGCATTCAGGGAATGGGCATCATCAGCGGGATGATGAATGTTGCGTACGCTATTTTGCTGGTCGGATTCCTCTGGGAGCTCTACCAGACGGCCCTGCATGGCGGCGATGTCAAAGGCCTCGGCAAGGCCGCGGTGAAGTATCTTGCGACCGCGCTGGTCGTGCAGGCATGGCCGGATGTTTTCACTCAGGTGAATGCCGCGTTCGTGCATGCGGGACAGTGGATGACGAATGCGGGCGGCGTGAGCAACGTGCTCGATACATGGCAGCAGCAGCTTGGTACCGAGTTTCAGCAAGAAGGGGTCCAGCACATGTGGAACCTGATTACAGGTGAGATTGCCGGATTGCTGGATGCCATCCTCATCTTTATTGCCTATCTCCTGTATCCGATCGCGACCCTGATCTTCGGGTTCTTCTACATGCTGATGGGATCGATTCTGTTCATCTTCGGACCGATTGTCATCTCGCTCTTACCACTAGGAGCGACCAACCGGCTGGCAAAGTCCTATATCGAACACATCTTTATCTGGAACTCCTGGCCATTGCTCTACGGTGGTCTTGGGCTGCTCATCAGCGCAATTCATATCAACAATATGCCAACCCTTCTCTCGAGCCAGAATTTTCTCGGTGGTCTTCAGGGAATGGAAGGCGCGTTGATGGTCGGGTTGATCAGTATCGTTTATTCCGTTGCGATCGCGGTGATTCCATTTATGGCGAAGAGCATCGTGACGGGAGATGTCGGTTCGGCGGCGCGGCATATGCTCAGCGCGGCCACCACGGCTGTCACGGCAGGCGTCGGGGCAGCGGCGGGTGCGGCAGCCGGACTCAGCGCAGCCAAAGCCGGCGCGGCTGGAGGAGGCAACTCCGCGAATGCTGCCAATGCAGCCAGTCCAGGGGGAACGAAGAACTCTCCGTCACTCGCAGGCAACAACCAGCCCGCGCCCCCGCAGCCGCCCGCGGCGCCGAATGCGAACGCGTCCTCGAACGCTGCGCAGAACAGCTCGGGTGATTCCGCGTCGAGCAGCAACAACGCGCCGGCACCAAGCAACAACTCCGCAGAGTCTTCACCGGGAGGCGCGTCGAATGCGCCATCTGGAGGAGGCAAGGAGAATGCTTCCTCTTCCGGATCTTCGTCGCAAGCGCCGAAGACTACTGCAGAAAAAGCAGCGAAGAACAACAATACCGGCGCGAAACAAGAAGCCGCGGCGTTGAAGAGTATTCAGGATGGGGCAGAGGAGGGAGGCTCTCGTCCCGTAGAAGGATCGGAAGGGAAAAATGCTTCTGCAAATAGTTCCGACGAAACAAAACAAGCAAGCAGTCCAGCATCGAGCGATGCGCAACCGACAGCGGCAAGCGGCAACAGCGGCTCAAATGGTGGAGGCCAGCAAGCGGGCTCCTCACAAAAGCAGGGACAGACGTCGCCATCTTCTTCGCGTAGCGGCAATGGAAGTCAGGGTTCCGCTCCAAGAGCTCCGAACCCGCAGCATGGCCTGGCGACGTGGGGAGCCTATCATGCGGCACGGCTTGCGACGCAGGGAGCAGCGACCGCGGGCGGGGCAATTGCGAGCGGAGCGAAACAAGTGGCCGATGCCGCCGAAAACCCTGCGGACGCTGGGAAAAAGATCGGGATCTCTGCCGGCAACGGTGTCGGCGGCATGGTGAAGAAGGCGAGCGACGCAAAGAATGCAGTCAGCAAAGGCGTCGATAAGATCGCCCATCCGCTGCGCACAGTGAATGATGCCGCACAGGGTGCAAAGAACACAGCGAAGGATGCTGTCTCCGGCATGAAGGAAGGATTTCAGCAGGCTTACAACCATTCCAAAAACCAGGGCGATGAGCCGTAAGAATTGACAGGATTGAGAACGACCGCCGCTGGTTGCGGCAGGAACGAAAAGGAGATGGATCTTATGTTCGGGAAACCAAATGCGCACGCAGCGGCACAACCACCGGTACTTGTTAAACCCAAGTACTACGAAGAGAACGGAGTGATCAAGGCCAATGCTAACAAGGCATGGATCCTGGCTTTTCTCACAATTCCCATTGCTCTGGTCTCTCTTTCCCTGGCAGCGATGGTGCGCCTGCAGCCGCCGACCGTCATACGCATCCAGCCCAATGGAGAGGCATCTGTTTTGGGCCATAAGACAGCGGACGGGAAGCCAAGTGCAGCTGTGGCAGGAGCCGATGACTTTCTCAATCAGGCTTATGTTCGGCGCTTCCTGAGCAGCTATCTGAACTATTCGCAATCGAACGTCGACGATCGCTGGGCCAACAGCCTCAACATGATGACCCGCAATCTCCGCGCGGCTTCGATGAAGAACATGCAGGCCAACGACCTGAGAGGAAAGATCGACGACGATCAGATCTCGTCTGTCTTTCATCTGCGCGATATTCAGGACGTAGTTGGCGACCCGCTAACCTATCTGGTCTACGGGGTGAAAGACATACACAGGCTCCGCGATGGAGCGGAGACCACCGATCACTACGTGAACGAGTACAGGCTCCGGCTTACGGCCGATCATCGCAGCGATACCAATCCCGATGGCCTATGGGTAGCCGAGTACAGCGAAATGCCGATCGACGGAGAGCGCCGTAACCAGATCCTGGCGGCTCCGGATCGTCAGTTGGATCAATAGTCAAGCCAAAGGGAGAAAAAGAAGATGAATGCAAGTGCAGTCGAGATGATTCCGCAAGCGAAGCCTGCAACGCCATCGGTACCTGCAGATTCGCCAAAGACCAAGCCAGGGCCCAAGCCGAAGAAGGCCGAGGAGGCGGTGCGGTACTTTCTGGCCAAGGAAGGAAGCAAACCTGAGAAGCCGGAGCTGGGGGAGGAGATGACCAGCGAGAGCGAGACGTTGATCCGCGCCTTCCGCGCCAAGGATGCGTTGTTCTTTGCCGTGACGGCGTACCGCGCCGAAGCGGACACCAAAGGAGGAAGCCCGACGCTTGTAAAGCGCCCTGCGCATAAATAGGACGCGGCACGCTGATCGGTCAGCAGAGATTCAAAGAGAAGACAAACCTGAAATAACGGTCAATGTCTGCTCTCTGAGCCTCGATGCAACGGCAATCGAGGAAGTCCGCTGACCTGGTTTCGTTTCTCGAAATCTGGTGAGTCACCATTTACCCCTAACGGGCGCCAGACGAGAGAAGATGCGAAAGCCAGGACAGCTTTTCGCTTCGACGACTCGTTATGTTTGCCAACAAACGAGGAGAAAACTATGACGACGAAGACACTCACCAACATGGTAGACGAATCGATGCTCATCCTTGAGCTTGCGATCGATGCCGAAGGACGTGTGACCCGGACGTTCAGCAGTGCGGAGAAGAAAGACACGCTGGAGGGAACTCTCCTCTCGCAGGTCTATCCAGGCATCCGTGTGGCACGCGTCAGCGTTCCAGACGAGTTGACTTCCTATGAGCAGGCTGTGGTGGAAAATACGATGGCTACGCTCCAACACGAAGACGTAGAGTACAGGCTCGTTGGCGGAAGCGGTGCGGCGAAGGAGGGCAGATATTACTTCGTCGACGCACAGCATGCAAAGGCCGTAGCTGAGAGGTTTCAGTTCTGGCCGGAAGCCGCCATTGTCTACTTCTCGATCCTCATGACCGACTGCAAGGTTGTGATTGAGGAACCATTCGCGCGTGTTCTTGTTGTCAAGGATCATGTCCTTGGCACCAACGATTGCCGCGGCTGGATTCGGGAATCGCTCTACAACAAACTCAATCTGGCGCCGGATCGTTTTGTTCAGTTTCGGCTGGCATTCGATACGCGTGAACCGAAGCAGGGAAAGGGCGCTTTCAAACCGATGAGCGATCGTGTTGCCGACAGGCTCGCGGTCGATATCGTCCTTCCGG
>Ga0193743_1001378_pt1 | contig 18112 bp, 10 predicted proteins | sample L2c2metaG_FD_143038 | JGI IMG/M metagenome (GOLD analysis project Ga0193743, IMG submission 143038) | Soil microbial communities from a riparian zone of the East river system, Colorado, United States - L2c2 | ecosystem: Environmental > Terrestrial > Soil > Riparian zone | place: USA: East River...
GGCAGCATCGGAACCTACAACCGGTATCATGGTTCACTTGGAACCGGAATCAATCTCTCTTTCATCAAAGAAGTCGACATCAAGACGACTGCCTTCGAGCCCCAGTATGGCAAAGCAACTGGCGGTATCGTTCAGATCGTCACCAAGTCCGGCAGCAATCAATATCACGGCGCAGTGGGTGCCTATTTCGGCCCCGGCATTTTTTATGCGAGCCGCTACCAGTTCTATCAATTCGGTTATCAGCAGTCCACTCCACCTTCGATCCTCCGCAACCCGCAGTACGATGCCGTAGCTGAGTTTGGCGGCTACATCCCAGGCCTCAGAGATAAGCTGTTCTTCTTTGGCTCATTCAACCCTTCGCTCACTCAGAACGTTCTGCAAGCCAATCCAAACGCTCCGGGACCAAGTGTCGCTCTTGGCTCTCGGGAATACAGCACAACCACTCTCAGTTGGGCAGGCAAGCTGACCTTTAAATTCGGCAATGCAACCACATTTGAAGCGTCCAGTTTCGCCGATCCATCGAAGGCAAATTCGCAACCTCTCGCAGTCGGCGCCGCCGCCTTCTCCTCATTTTTCCCGCGAACCACTGCAAGTTCCTGGCAGTTCGGCTCGAGGAATTCTGTTGCCCGTATCACAACGGCAATCACGCCTTCATGGGTGGCGGATGCCGCGTACACCTATAACCACAATCAATTCACTGAGTACCCTGCGACGGCCGATTATGGCATCACCGACCGAAGTGCCAACTTCCTGCCGGTACCAGGAGCAACTGTAACCTCTGGACTGGGGCCTTATGAGCAATCCAAGAACAATACATATAGCATTGCGGTGAATACGTCCAAGACGTTCGGGTTCCTCGGCCAGCACACCTTTTCGCTTGGGTACGCCTACGATCACACCAACTTCCTTGACCAGCCTTCCAGATCCGGGGCGCTCTTTGTGATCCCGTCTGCGAATGCCGCCGGCACTCCGCTTAACCAGCTCTTCACCAACATTCCCGCCGGGAGTGTTGGCGCTTTGACCAATGCGCAGTTTGCGGTAGCGGCAACGAACACTGACCCAACCCTGACCCAGAGTGATCGGACGTGCGCACAGTGCCCGGTCAACGGGAACGGTCAACAGATTTATGCATCCTCCAGCCGCGCTACTTATGTCGGACTGAATGTCAATTCGTGGGGTCGATATCACACCGCTTACGCCAACGATACCTACCAGATGAATCGATTTATCACATTGAATCTCGGCGTCCGGTGGGAAGAGCAGCGGGTTGCAGGGGTCATTCTAAGCTACCCGTTCACTGGTAGTTGGTCGCCGCGCCTTGGTATCAACGTCGATCCCGTAGGAGACCACAAGAGCAAATTGTTCTTCAACTTTGGGCGCAACTACTGGGCAATGCCTCTTGATGCAGCAATCCGCCAGCTTGGGAATGAGCAGAACGACACTAACTACTTCTTTGCACCAGTAATCAATCCCGACGGTTCCATTACCGTCATTCCTGATGCGGCCCATACTCTCAACGGTCTGCCTCGTTCGAGAAGCGCGACTGGGGTAGTGTCCTCGTTTGGAGCTCCAAACTTTGGCTCTTCTACCAGCTTAGGCATCATTCCCGGAACGAAAGCACAGTACGAAGACGAGTATGTTATCGGCTTCGAGCGTGAACTCACTCCCTCGATCGTAATCAAGGCGCGGTACACCGACAGGCGCCTTGGCCGTATCCTTGAGGACGTGGGTTCGACGTCTCCAGAGGGATCTGTGATCAGCCCGAACTTCACCGGTGGTATCACCAACCCTGGTCCGAGTACGGATATTGCAGTAAATGAGCAAGAGATTACCTATACTCAAGCGCAATTCCTCGCTGCGAATCCGAGCGGTAGTCCCACGACGGGCACTTATAACGCACCGGTTGCTGGTTGCACAGCGGGAACCGATACCTTCTTCGCCGTAGGTGGTCCGTTCATCAACGGCAGGAACCAAGAAGTCGGAGGAGCTTGCTTCACGAACCTGGAGACAATGGACGCCGGACCTGGTGACGGAATTCCCGATGGGTTTGTAAAGCCGGTTCGCCGGTATCAGGCTGTCGAGTTGGAGGTTGACAAGCGCTTCAGCAATCACTGGCTGGCTGTGGTCAACTTCCGCTGGGGCACGCTCTATGGCAACTATGAGGGTGCGTACCGCAATGACAACGGACAGTCCGATCCTGGAATCAGCTCCTTGTTCGACTTCACACCGGGTAGGCTCAACCTGCTGGGTGACCAGTTCGCAAATGGGATGCTCAGCAGTGATCGTCGCGCCGTTGGCAACCTCTTCCTGAGCTACAACATCGGCTCTGATACGCCGTTCTTACACAGGGTCAAGGGCCTGACTGTTGGTACGGGTCTTCGTGGCCAATCGGGCGTTCCGCTCAGCCTGCTGGGAGATCACCCGATCTACCTCAACCAGGGCGAAGTGCCGATTGGTGGGCGCGGGGCTTTAGGTCGCACTCCGTCCACACTTCAGCTCGATATGCACGCAGACTATCCGATAGCTCTCTCTGAGAAGTACAGGATAAAACTCGCTATGGACATGTTCAACATGACCAACAGCCAATTCCAGCTGGGAAGAGTTCAGTACACGCAAACTACCGCCTCTACTATTGGTGTGCCGCCACCGCTCAACGTAGACTACAACCGCCCAACCGGATTCCAGACACCGTTCTATGCACGCGGCTCGATCCGGTTTGAGTTCTAACTCAGCGCTGACTTAAACTAACGGGAGAGAGTGCCTACCACTCTCTCCCGCTTTCCTTTTCAGGAGGTTCCGTCCTTGTCCTCCCGTCTTTCACGCACCGTTCTGCTGCTTCCCTTCTTCTGCTTGATCTTTGCATCCTCGATGCTTCACGCGGCAGACCCTGCCAAGAACCTGTCGCCCTTCTTTCGCCACTGGATCAACGAAGAGGTGCCTTACATCATCCAGACCGAGGAGCGGAAGGAATTTCTCAGTCTGAAAAGCGATGCAGAGCGGGAGAACTTTATTAAAGCGTTCTGGAACGCACGCAATCCCAATCCCGGCTCGGACGCGAACGAATACAAGGAAGAGCACTATCGCCGGCTTGCCTACGCCAATGATACCTTCGGCAATATCAAGGCCCAGGATGGATGGCGCACCGACCAAGGGCACATCTACATCGTCTTAGGAGTTCCCGAGCAGAGGGCCAGTTATATGGCCGCAAGAAACGTGCGGCCGATGCTGATCTGGTTCTATCAATCCAAGACGCCCGCGCTTCCGACACACTTCTACGTTGTCTTCTACAAGCGGAGTATCGGCGAAGAATTCACACTTTACTCGCCATATCAGGACGGGCCTTCACGATTGGTTACGGGACTGGAAGGCAAGAATGTACAGAGGAACGACCTCGACATTATCAAGAGGTCTCTAGGGAATGAGGTTGCCCGGACGACACTCTCGCTTATTCCTACTGAACCTGTCGATCTGAATAACTACACACCCAGCCTGCAGTCTGATGTGCTGCTGAGTACGATCAAAGGTCTCGCCGACAATCCGCTGAACAAAGAACTTCTTAACGAGCGCAGGATGAATGAGCGCGTTACGACAAACATCTTCCTGGGAGCGAACACCGCAGCTCTTCAGACAGTCGTCTTTCGGGATGCTACTGGCCGGATGACTGTTCACTATCTTCTTTCCTACGATCGACCGGAGCAGGGTATGATCGGGCCCCTGCCTGACAAGCGTCTTGGCTACTCGCTGACGCTTCAGACTTCGGTGCTCACACTGGAGGGCAAATCGGTCTACGAACAGAATGAAAAGCTCAGTGGCGTCGTTAATGATAGCCAGGCTACTGCTGCGCGCAGTAAACGATTCGGTGCGGAGAGCCGGGTTCCGCTTGCTCCGGGGCAATATCAGCTTGTGACTACACTTACCAACGACCTTAACCATTTGGCAGTACGCCAGCAGGCCAAGATCACGGTGCCGGATCCTGCGCAGACTGCCTGGAGTGTCAGCAAGGTTCTGATCTTTTCGCCTCAGCCTCCTGCCCACGATCCCAATGGAGTCCTTCCTTTCAGCGTCGCAGGGCTGCGCTTTGTTCCCAAAGGGGTTCAGCAGGTCTCGTTGCATCCTGGTGAGCCGCTGCGCCTGCTCTTTCAACTTTGGAGCAAACCCTTAGACCCCGCCTCTCGCGAAGGACATAGGATCAAGGTCCATTACGTGTATGGGACCATGCAGGCAGGCCAAGAGACCCACCAGGAAGACGAAGAGATCGATGCTGCGAACTTCGACGCTTCCGGTACGTTGCTCACGGGCCGTACTCTTTCTACGGAGGGGCTCGCCGCTGGAAACTATCGAGTCGTGATTACCGCTACCGATGAAACCACACTGCAGAAGGCCTATGCGTCACTAAATTTCCACGTATCCAGTGATGCCGAAGTTACCGACCTCTGGACCGCCTACGATGCTAGTGAGAACGGCTCACGTGGCAAGGCCATTGACGACTACAAGCGCGGCTTGAGCGCTGCGATGCAGGCGCAGAACGACAATGCCATCTCCTGGCTACAGGGCTCGCTCGCCAATGATCCAACCTATGTGCCTGCGCTTAGCAAACTTGTGGACCTGCTTTCGCAGAGCAATCAGTACAAGAAGATTGCGGAGCTCTCTACGAAGCATCCTGTTACCCATGAGGTAAGTCAGCAGACGGCGGTCCTGATGTCACAGGCGCATGCCCAGGTTGGAGACTTTCCCACGGCCACTCATATCCTCGAGCAGGAACTTCAGTTCCAACCGCCAAGTGCGGAGTTGTATCTCGCCCTGGCAAACGTCTACGAGAAGCAAGGCAATTCATCCAAAGCAGAAGACTTCAAACGTCAGGCTGCGAAGCTCACAAATTAGATATAAGGTGGGGGTCGATCAAAATAGGACTGAACTTGTCGCATATTTTTCTTGATATGGGACTGTTCCTGTCGTATATTCGGTTTATTGCGAAATTCAGTGAGATTTAAGGTTGGGCAGTACGGGTTTGAGCTTTAGCAGAAGTGAAGGTGAGTGGGAAAAAACAGATCCTCGCGGATTGATCTCTTGGCGGAGACCGCGAGGACCTGGGGACTACAGTCGCTTAGCTGTGACTGCAGATTATCTGCATTATAGGATCAGGGTGCGACTGGTTCAATTGGGCGCGCAAATCCCCCTTCTCCATCTTCCCTTTCGATTTTTCAAGAGCATGTGACATTTCGGTGTCTGTGGTGCCGTATCGCCACAGGCTGGCCATGAGCGGTTATGGACCCCTTGCGCGATTTTTCGGTCGGGCAATGGGCTGGCTTAGGGATCGATTACGGAGAAAGACGATGAAGCGGATGGACGTGAAGAAGAGCGTAAAGCTGGGAAAGCGTGCCAAGGGTAAGACGAGGTTTGCCGGGTCGCGGGGGTGGATTGCGATGGGGACGCTGGCGGCCTATGCCGTGATGGGTGGAACGAAGTCGGCGCTGGCTTATGTGGAGAAGACGGGTGGGGCTGGAGCGAGTGGGGCGGGTGCCGCCGAGGCTAGCTTGCCGTTGAAGCGATTCAATATTGGCGCGGGGCCGCTGGATGAGGCGATCGAGGCCTATGAGAAGGCTACTGGGTTGACGGTGAAGATTGCGTTGCCGTCGGGAACGCTGGCCGGGTTCAAGTCGACGGGGGTGGTAGGGCTGTATCCGGAGGAGGAGGGGATGCGGTTGCTGCTGGAGGGCACGGGTTTGAACTACCGCATCGAGGATGCGACGACGCTGGTGGTAGGGGTGCAGGCGAAGGATTCGGTGTCGGTGTCGACGTCGGCGACAAACTCGGTGTCGCTGTCGAAGTTTACGGAGCCTCTGCTTGAGACGCCGCAGAGTGTGAGTGTGGTGCCGCAGTTTGTGATGAAGGATCAGGGTGTGACGACGCTGCGGGATGCGCTGCGGAATGTTCCGGGCATCAGCCTGGCAGCAGGGGAGGCGGGGGCGCAGGGGGATAACCTGACGATTCGTGGATTTACGGCGCGCAACGATATCTTCCTGGATGGGATTCGTGACTTTGGTAGCTACTACCGCGACTCGTTCAACTACGAGCAGGTGGAGGCGCTGGAGGGACCGGCTGGGATTCAGTTTGGGCGCGGGTCCACGGGTGGGGTTGTGAACCAGGAGAGCAAGGTTCCAGAGTGGCAGCAGTTTGTGAATGTGGGAACGCAGTTCGGTACGGACAAGACGCGCAGGCTTACGGCGGACATCAATGTGCCGGTGACCGATGTCGTGGGTGGATCTGCGGTTCGCGTGAATGTGATGGGCCAGGAAGGCGGCGTGGCAGGACGCGACTTTGCGGAGATCAGGCGGTTTGGAATTGCGCCTTCGATTTCGGTCGGGCTAAACACGAAGACACGCGCAACGCTGAGCTATGTTCACCTGACGGAGAGCGACACGCCGGACTATGGGTTGCCTTGGCTAAACAATAAGCTGGCTCCGGGTGGGAAGGCAATCCGGCATAACTACTTTGGGTTTCCGGACCAGAACTATTTGAAGACGGATGACGACATCCTGACGTTGAAGGTAGAGCATGAGTTCTCGCCGAACGTGAATCTGCATACGATTGCGCGGGCTGCGAACTATCCGCGCAGCACGCAGATTACAGAGCCGCAGATATGCAGCAATGCACCGGCCAGCGTGCCTGTTGGTGGATTTGTTGCCGCTCTGCCGACCTCGGCGGTGAACCCGAAGCAGCCATGCGGCTATACAGCCGCGAGCGATCCCGGCACGATTCTGGTGAATCGAAACCAGCTTTGGGTGAAGAGCGTAGAGGGCGATCTGTGGGATCAGACGGAGTTGACGGCTCGCTTCAAGATTCTGAAGGTAAGAAATTCGCTGGTCGCTGGTGTGGAGGGTGGGCAGGAGATCTCGAATCCGATTCGAAGCAGCTACTCGATCAACGGTGTCAATACGGTCCCGGCGGCGAATCTGCTGAATCCGAATGCGCAGCAGCTATTTTCGGGGACAGGATACGTTACTTCGGTTGCGCATACGAAGTCGAAGAGTGTCGGGCTGTACTTTGTCGACACGTTGAAGCTGGGCAAGTACTTCGACCTGAGTGGTGGCGTGCGATGGGATCGGTTCGATACTGGGTACAACCTGTATCAGCCTGTAGCTCCGCCTACGGGGGGAACGGTGACGGCTCCGACTCCGCCGGTCAGCCGGTTGGACCAACAGCCCAGTTATCGAGCGGCGTTCGTGTATAAGCCTTCGAGCCATGGGAGCGTGTACTTCGACTATGGAACGAGCTTCAATCCTGCGGCGGAGTCGCTGAGTCTGAGTATTGGATTAGTGAATGCATCAGCGGTTCCAGAGCAGAACGAGACGTATGAGGTCGGTACGAAGTGGAGCTTCATGAACGAACGGCTGCTGATGGAGGGAGCCTGGTTCCGCACGGAGAAGGACAATGCTCGTGAGACCGATCCTACGAACTCAAATAACATCGTTGCGGCCGGCAATCAGGTTGTAAAGGGTGTTCAGTTCAGCGTTGTGGGCCGGTTGCCGGAGGGAATGGATATCGTTGCGGGATATGCGTACCTGGATAGTGCGGTGATCTCGTCGAAGTTCTTCCCGGCTTCGGTTGGGTATCCGCTGGCGAATGTGCCGAAGCAGACCGTCAACTTGTTTGTGACGCATCAACTGCCGTTTCGGTTGAATATGGGAGTGGGTGGAAACTATGTGGCGAGCAGGACGGCGAGCTCTACCGTGCCTTATGTGCCGCTGACTTACTCGGGGCCGATCAACTATACCGATGCGAATGGTAAGCCTGCAGTGCACTACCAGGTGCTTTCGACTGGGATGAAGCAGGTTCCGGGATACTGGATCTTCAACGCAATGTTGAAGAGGCCTATTACGGACCGGCTGGAGTTGCAGGCGAATGTATATAACGTGCTGAACAGGTTCTATATCGATCTGCCGCATCCGAGCCATCTGATTCCAGGAGTTGGAGCGAGTGCTTTGATTGGCGTGAACTTCAAGTTCTAACGAGTGAAGTGGGTGAGTAAGTCGGCCTGGATTAGTGTGGGTCGACTTACTTTTGTGGATTGTTGTGAATGTGAGGAGTGGACGATGCTGATTACGATTCCGGATGTGTTGAGCGTGGGTGAAGTAGCGCAGGCGCGGGCGAAGCTTGATGCGGCGGAGTGGGTGGATGGCAAGGTCACGGCCGGGTACCAGGCGCAGCGGGTGAAGGACAATCATCAACTGCCTGAAGGGCATCCGGTGACGGTGGAGCTGGGCGAGATGGTGCTGGGGGCGCTGGCCCGGTCGCCGCTGTTCATGTCGGCTGCGCTACCGCTGCGGGTGTTTCCGCCGATGTTCAACCGCTATACCGGTGGTGGTCACTTTGGCACGCATGTGGATACGGCGATTCGCGCGATGGTGACGACGGGGCAGCGGATAAGGACGGATATTTCGGCTACGCTGTTCCTCTCTGCGCCGGAGGAGTATGACGGCGGCGAGTTGCTGGTGGAGGATACGTATGGATCGCACTCGGTGAAGCTGCCGGCGGGACATATGGTGCTTTATCCGGCGACCAGCCTGCATCGGGTGGAGCCGGTGACGCGTGGGGCGCGCGTGGCTTCGTTCTTCTGGATACAGAGCATGATTCGGAGCGATGGCGACCGGTCGTTGCTGTTCGATCTGGATACGGCGATTCAGAGGCTGGCTGTGGATGTTCCGGGGAGTGCGACGGGGGTGCAGTTGACTGGGGTTTATCACAATCTGCTGCGGCGCTGGGCAGAGATGTAGACGTCGATTAGGATGGTTCGGCCTATGAAAATGCCGACTCGTCGTGTGTCTATTGTTACTGGGGTGTCTCTTCTGCTGTTGGTGTTTGGGTTGCAGATTGGGTTTACCGTGCATCAGGAGTCGCTGACGTGGGATGAGGGTGACCACATCTTCGCTGGGTACATGACCTGGAAGACTGGCGACTATGGGTTCAATCCTGAACATCCTCCGCTGATGAAGATGCTGGGGACGGCGCCGCTGCTGGGGCTTCCGCTGCATGTGCCAGCGGATCAGCATCGCTACTTCAAGACAGAGGCGTACATGGACGGACGCGAGATGCTGTTCGCGAATGGGCCGGAGTATGCCAAGATGCTGACGTTTCGGGCGCGGATGGCGACTGGGCTTCTGACGATCCTGCTGGGCTTGCTGGTGTTCCTCGCGGCTCAGGAGATGTTCGGGGTTTGGGCGGCGTTTGTGGCGTTAGTGCTGCTGGTGTTTGAGCCGAACGTGCTGGCGCATGGGGCGTTTGTCACTACGGATGCTGGGGTTTCGTGCTTCTTCCTGGCTGCGGTGTATGCGTTCTATCGGTATTGCAAGGTGGCCTCGGTAGGACGGCTGGTGGTTGCTGGGCTGGCTGCGGGATTGGCTTTGGCTACGAAGCACTCTGCTGTGCTGCTGTTGCCGATGCTGGTGTTGCTGGCTGGGTGTGAGGTGGCGTTTCGTTTCAATGGGGAGGCCGGAGGCAGGCGAGCGCTGCGGCTGGTGGGAGGGTTGATTGGTATTGCGGTGATTGCGGCTGTGGTGGTGTGGGCGTTCTATGGGTTTCGCTATAACGCTCGGCCCGATGGGCTGCGGCTTGATCCAACGCTCGTGGATTATGTGAAGCCGTTGAAGCCGATGGAGGCCAAGGGGATTTTGTACCTGGCACGGTTGCATGTTCTGCCGGAGTCTTATCTGTATGGGCTGGCGGATGTGCGGGCGATGGCGAATGGGATGCCTAGCTACTTCTTCGGCAAGGTCTATGCGCATGGGATCTGGTACTACTTCCCGACGGTGCTGGCAATCAAGTCTACGATTGGCTTTCTGGGGCTGGTGTTGCTGGCTTTCGCTGCGATGGTTGCGGGGCGGTTTCGGCGTTGGCGGGAGATTCTGTTTCTTCTTGTGCCTGCCGGGGTTTACCTGTTTGTGGCGATGACTTCGCATTTGAATATCGGTGCTCGGCACATTCTGCCGGTTTGGGTGTTTCTTTGTGTGTTTGCTGCGGGAGGAGTTCAGGCCTGGGTTTGGGTGGATGGGCGACGGAGACGGGGTTGGGGCTATGCGGTGGCGGCGTTGCTGCTGGTGCATGTGGCTTCGTCGGCGAGGGCTTATCCGAACTATATGGCCTACTCGAATGAGCTTTGGGGTGGACCGAGCAAGACCTACAAGTACCTGACGGACTCGAATACGGACTGGGCGCAGCAGTTGATGGCGGTGAAGCGGTATACGGATGAGCACGGCATCAAGGAGTGCTGGTTCGCTTACTTTGCCGATCCGTTTCTGCGGGCGGAGGACTATGGGATTCCGTGCAAGCCGCTGCCTACGCCGGACTCGTGGTTCAGCAAGGTGCAGCATCCTGTTCCGGCGACGATTACGGGGCCGGTGCTGATCAGCGCGGGGACGCTGACTGGGTTCGAGTATGGGTCGAGTGTGCTGAATCCCTATCGCGGGTTCGAGGGACTGGAGCCGGTGACGTCGATACAGGATGGCGTGCTGGTGTTCGAGGGGACGTTCCAGGTTCCGCTGGCCTCGGCGATGAGCTATGCGCTGGAGGCGAAGGCGCTGCGGATGAAGAACGATTTCGAGGGGGCACTGGCTGCGGCGCGGCAGGCGGTGGCGATCGCTCCCGATGCAGTGGTGACGCAGATGGAGTTGGGAGATACGCAGGCGGCGATGGGTCGAAAGGATGAGGCTCGTGCGGCGTATGCGCGGGCGATGGATGCGGTGAAGACGATGGAGCCGGGGGCTCGGGAGGACTGGGAGGCGCAGGTGGACAAGAAGGTGGCGGCGTTGTGAGGTGCTTCGTTGGGGCGCGGTCATCTGTTCTTCCATCCTTTACTGGTGTTGACCTCCAAAAAGAGAAAGCCCGGTGGATTACCGGGGCTTTCTCTTTTTGCATTCTGATTTAGGGATAACTGATTGGAGGTGATTTAAATCTGCAGATGTTTTGCAGGGGCTGAGGTATCGAGTGGTTTTCGGTCTACCCCTTACACGTATGCGATGCAATCGATCGCCAGGCCGTGATCTCCGGCCGGCAATGCTGCCGGCTGAACCGTATTTCGCGCCGGAAAGACCGATCCCCACTTCCTCGTCTTATAGACGGCGTTCATCCGATCGAACTCCCTGATGTCTTCCAGGAACACGTTCACCTTTAGCACCTTGTCCAGCGACGACCCTGCGGCCACCAGATTTTTCTCGATCTCATCGAGGACCCACTTCGTCTCTTCCTCGATCGTGCCCGCGATGCGGCACCCGATTCCGGAGACGAACAGCAGATTGCCGAACGATACCACTGTGGTAAACGGGAATGGAGTGGCCGGCTTGCCTGTGGCATCTCTCTTCACCATTCGTCCCGTCTGCGCCGAGGCTTCTTGTGCAACCAGGGCCCCGCTCGCTGCTACCGCCACCTTTGCCGCGTTCTTCAAGAGACCTCTCCGTGTCTGCTTTTCCATTGCTGTCGCTCCTTCTTGAGATAGATTGAAACCCGTTCATGGTACAGAACTCAGCCAACGTGTGGAACGGAGCCCCGTGAGGCCGCATTTGTTTCATTCACTGAGCCATCTTCAGGCTAAAAGCTTGTCCCGCCCACTTGAAGCATGCTTTCTGTGAAGATGTGGAGGCCGTTGCGGCCCGTGTCCTTGATGACGTACATGGCGGCGTCGGCGTTTTTGAGCAGCTGTTCCGCTTCGAGACCAAAGTCCGGATAGATGCAGAGGCCGACGCTAACAGTGATGTTGATCTCGCGATTGCCGATGATGATGGGCCTGGCAGTTTTCTCGACGATCTGGAGCCCGCATTGTTTGACGTCTTCCACGCTTTTAAAGTCGGGTATGACGATGACGAACTCGTCGCCGCCCATGCGGGCGATGGTGTCCGTGTCGCGCACGGAGGAGAGCAGCCTATTGCCGACAGCGGCGAGCAGGGCATCGCCATCGGAGTGGCCTAGAGAGTCGTTGACGCGTTTGAAGTGGTCGATATCGAGCATAAAGACCGCGACCTTCTGGTTATGACGCTGGGCGCGGAGGATTGCCTGGCGCAGGCGGTCCTGAAGCAGCGTGCGGTTGGGCAGTCCGGTGAGCTGGTCGTAGTGGGCGAGATAGCTTACGTGATCGGTCAGTCGCTTGCGCTCGGTGACATCGCGACTGGTGATGGCGATCCCGTCGCCAAGCTTGACGGTCTGGACATGGATCCAGGTTGCCTTGATCATTTCGTCGTCGATGAAGACTTCGCCGGAGAACGGTATCCCGGTCCTAACTACATCCCTGTAGTTTTCAATGAGCCCGGAGGAGAGCATGAAGGGGCGAACCTCCGTAAGGACCTTTCCAAGGAGATTCTCACGATTGGTGTTCAGCCGGCGCTCGGCGTTGGGATTGATATACGCGAAGCGGAAATCGACGATATTGCCGGAGGAATCGGGGATGCCATCGAAGATGTAGAAGTCGTCGAGGCTGCTCTCCGCAGCTGCCAGGAACTTGTCATGCTCCTTCCGCGCGCTGGCAGAATCTTCAACTTTGAAGCGCAGGTGAGGCAAGATGACTGCAGCGCTTATGGCGACTGTGATGGAGCTGAGCATCTGGATCCACTGCGGACTGTGCGTGAGCCAGTGTAGTTGCGGCCAAAGCACGGCATAGCCGATAAGGCGCTCTATCGCAAAAAAGAAGAGGAAGAGAAAGAGCACGTAGCCGGTGAAGACGAACGGAAGGTTGTCGCGTAGAGAGTACGTGACCCGACCCATGATGATCAGAGAGGCGAGGCAGAGCAACGACGCTGCGAGGTCAAAACGGAGGCCGGTAAGAAACATCGCATTGTGGAAGCCGTGCTGGAGGATCCCAACCGACTGGCCCAGAGGATAGTTGAGGATGATGAGCGCCGTTGGGACAAACAGGATAAACGAGAGAATCACGCGCGCTCTCTGTGAGGCTGGCTGGATGCTTTTCACGAAGGGCTCCAGGCGGTCGGCCAGCAACATAGAGCGGAGTCTGCCAGAGTGCCAAGCAAACCAGAGGTTCGTTTCAGGTCACGGCTGTCGCCTGCGGTGAGAACATCTCCTGTATTACACAGAATTTGCTCTGCATGACAAAATACATCCTTTGTTCGCCGTGAAGAGAATTCGCAATCCATGCGCATATCGTCGCCCTGTAGCCCGTTGAGCGTTCCAAACATGATGCTTGCACGACTACGAGATTATATAGTTCATCGGATGCCCATCGGCAATACTTGATTGCCTTGTGACGGGGTAGCCAATTGGCTCTCTAGTAACTAGCTTCGATGACGTCTACGAAGGCTTCATCGGAGTGGGGGGCCTTAAGACGGCTGCCGATACTGCGATGGCCAGCGTCTGAACGTCTCAATCGCTAATTGGAGGCTATTGGGGGCTGTCCTATTAATCGGAAGTCTTCCTGCTCCTCAGCTTGCGGCTCATCCCATCCGCCCGCGGGGACAACGTGCTGTTCCACCTCCTGTGGCCCCCATGTGTGCGGTTCATATAGGTAGACCGGAGTCGCCGCCTTGAGCACGGGATCGACGATACGCCAGGCCTCTTCGACATAGTCCTGTCGCGCAAAGAGCGTTGCATCTCCTGCCATGGCATCGCTCAGTACCCGCTCGTACGCCTCCATCTCTTCGGGGCGAGGGTGACGGCTGGCCACCAACTCCACAGCTTCCCGGCCACCGTTCCCGGCTGGCGAGGCGACCGAGACTGCCATTGCGATCGTCATCTCGGGACTGATGCGAAAGCGCACATAGTTCTGCGACACGTTAGGCTCGGTAATGTTCGTAACAGGCGGCTTTCGGAGGCGAGCTAATACCTCCGTGCAGGTGGTCGGCAGGTTCTTTCCTGCACGGATGTAGAAGGGCACACCATCCCATCGCCACGATTTGACCTCCAGTCGCAGAGCCGCAAAGGTCTCTATCTGCGAGTTCGGCGTAACGCCCTTCTCATCGAGATAGCCGTGGAACTGCCCTCGGACGAGATTCTTCGGATCCACAGGAGGAATTGCCTTCAACACCTTCACCTTTTCGTCCCGCATCGACTCGCTGTCGCTTCGTGCCGGAGACTCCATGGCGAGGTTGCACATCACTTGAAAAATATGGTTCTGAATGACGTCGCGAATAGCGCCGGTCTGGTCGTAAAAGGCACCTCGGCCCTGTATGCCGAAGTTCTCTGCCATCGTGATCTGGACGCTCTCGATGTGGTCGCGGTTCCAGAGGGGCTCCAGAAAGGAGTTGGAGAAGCGAAAGGAGACCATGTTGTGAACGGGACCCTTCGCGAGATAGTGGTCGATGCGAAAGATTGCCGACTCCGGGAACGCCGAGAGCAGTATCCGGTTGAGCTCCTGCGCGGACGCCAGATCGTGGCCGAAGGGTTTCTCCACGATCATGCGGGCGCCCTTGGCGGATCCTGACTGTACCAGCTGTTCTACCACCTTTTCAAAGAGCGATGGCGGAATGGCCAGATAGTGCGCCGGCCTCTCCGCCGTGCCAAGCTCCTTCCGCACGGCGGCAAATGTGGCGGAGTCCAGGTAATCGCCATCGACGTAGCGCAGCAAGGAACAGAGCTTCTCCCAAGCCGCTGCATTCAGGCCACCATGCTGCTCCAGGCTATCCTTCGCGCGGGCCTTGAACTGATCGAGGTTCCATCCGGCCTTTGCCACACCGATGACTGGGACGTTGAGATTGCCTCGCTTGATCATCGACTGGAGCGCCGGGAAGATCTTCTTGTAGGCGAGATCACCAGTGGCGCCAAAGAAGACCAGGGCATCGGAGTGCGGTTGGCTCATGGGTTATCCTTTCGAAGGTGCAAAGTCACTTGTCGGTTGGCTTCTCGAGATGCCCCCCAAACTCGTAGCGCATCGCGGATAGCAGTTTATCCGAGAAATCTGCCTGACCTCGCGAGCTGAATCTCTCGTAGAGCGCCGTAGTCAGCACAGGAGTCGGTACCCCCTCATCGATCGCTGCCTTGATCGTCCAGCGGCCCTCTCCCGAATCCGATACTCTGCCGCCGAACTTCGTAAGCGCGGGGTCTTCTACCAACGCAGATGCGGTCAGATCCAGCAACCAGGAGGCGATCACACTGCCTCGACGCCAGACCTCGGCGACCTCGGTCAGGTTGAAGTCGTACCGGTAGTGCTCGGGATCGCGAAGCGGCGTCGTCTCGGCATCGATCTCTCCTGCCTGCCTGCCGATGTTGGCGGCCTTCAGCACGGCCAGTCCCTCCGCATACGCCGCCATCATGCCGTACTCGATACCGTTGTGCACCATCTTCACGAAGTGTCCGCCACCGCTCTCTCCGCAGTACAGATACCCCTGTTCCGCGGTGCCGCCTATCTTCTCGCGCCCAGGCGTGCGCGGAACATCTCCAATGCCCGGCGCGATTGTCTTGAAGATGGGGTCGAGATGCTGGACCACCGCTTCGTGGCCGCCGATCATCATGCAGTAGCCGCGCTCCAGTCCCCACACGCCGCCGCTGGTTCCTACGTCGACGTAGTTGATCCCCCTGGGAGCGAGCTCTTTCGCGCGGCGGATGTCGTCGATGTAGTAAGAGTTGCCGCCGTCGATCAGGATGTCGTCTTTCTCCAGGTGGGGAACGATCTTCGCAATCGTATCGTCCACATATCCGGCAGGGATCATCAACCAGATCGCACGCGGCGTGGCCATCTTGCTCACAAGATCCTGCAGCGAGGAGGAGCCGGTTATTCCCTTCTCCTTCGCCAGCTCTTCGACTGCCTTCGAAGACATATCGAAGACGACACACTCGTGGCCGTGTGCCGCCAGCCGCCGAACCATATTCGCTCCCATCCTTCCCAGCCCTACCATTCCAAGTTGCATGCTCCCTCCTTTTCAAAAGCTTGCTGGTTTGTCGGACATCCATTCGAAGACTTCGAAGTAGCAAAAGTAGACTACTCCCAAAGGGCGATTATGGGGGGCAAGGCTAAAGCTTCGGTTACCTTGAAGCAGAGGCCAGGTCGTCACACTACCTATGCGGACGGCAGGTAGCGGTAGACGGCTACCTCTTCCTGGGTGGAGCCGAAGCGGTCGGCGAGGGCGTCTTCTTCGGTCATGGTAAAGGTCTGGGACCATTGCTTTTCGAGGGCGGGGGTATGCTTCTTCAGGAGGCGCTCGAAGGCTGGGTTGACGTAGACGAGGTGGATCTCGCGGGGCTCCCTGGCAAGGGAGCGGGTGAGGTTTTTCAGGCAGCGCTTGAGGACCGGCGAGAGGAAGGGGTTGTAGAGGTAGAGGATGATGGGGCCGGATGGGTAGTTGAAGGCGGTGGCGTCGCCGTGGTGGGCTTCGATCTGGCGGCACTGTTGCCAGGGGGCGGCGAAGTGCTGGATGTTGACGGTGGCGTCGGCGCTGAGTTCGGGGGAGAGTTCGACTCCGACGATGCGCTTGAAGGGGAAGCGGGAGGCGAGGAGGAGGGCGCGGCCTTTGCCGGAGCCGAGGTCGAGGAAGGTGAAGCGCTGCCAGTCGAGGTTGAGAGAGCTGAGGAGCTGGGTGAAGAGCGAGGGGGAGATGCCGTAGTAGGCGGTGCTCCAGAGGTCGTTGCGGTGGCCAGAGGGGAGGTTCTCGCCCCAGATGAGGCCGCTGGTGTCGGTGCCGTAGGCGAGGTCGAAGGGATGGATGAGGCTGGCAGAGCCGCTACTGATGTGGCCGTTGCTATCGCCGGGGGTAGAGCTGGGGGAGACAGGGGTGGGCGATTTGATGAGGTGAAGACTGCGTGCGATCTTCTGGAAGACGGAGGCCCAGAATCCCCAGGGGCCGCGGTTCACGAGCACTTGCAGGAATCTGCGGACGATGGGTCTGGCCATAGCTGATTGTACTGGTGGAGAGCGGGGGCCTTAAAGAGCCTTTCGCATCGAGTGCGGTGTTGCGGTGTGCACCTTTTGGGAGAGCCCAGGCGAGCTGGAAGTCGGGTTTGAGGCGGAGCGCCGAATGCTCGTCTTGGTTGGCGAAGTCCCACTGTCCCAGGGCATTGCAGTGTATCGTCGTGCAGGATTGTGAGCTTTGACAGGGACTGCCTTGAGGTATGACGCAGAAGTTGTACGTCCGCTACTGTAAGTGGCCGTTATGCTTGATTGTCCTCTAAAGGTAGTTTCTTTTCTACGCTGGCAGAAATTCTGCCAGTGCTTTGTTGTCCTGTTGTTTCTGAAGGTTGCCGGGTTCTCATCGTGGTGCTGGATCCTGGTTGTGGATCGTAGGCCATGAACTGGCTTGCTCGCTATTCTCTGCTGCTCGGCTGAGTCGGTAGGGTTTCAAACATTCAAAGCCATTATGATCTGTGCGCGCAGCCGCTTTTATTTCCCAGAGTTGGAAGCGGGGCTGAACGTTACGAAGGTTTTGCCGCTGTATAGGCGGTAGCTCTTCGGCGCCCGGTCAGCCAGAACCTGCAAAGGGGTTGGCCGTGACATCGCGTCGTCACGCTGCGACTCGGTCACGAAGAGGTCATGGCCTCCGATATCCATCACCACGAACTTGTTGTTATTGATGAAGCCGACGCCGTAGGCACCGGGTGGAAGACTGTTTTTGCCAAAGGTGATCGCAACCTCGGTAACCAGATAGGCCTGGTATCTCTCCTGAATGCTCGTGGAGTAGCCGCCTGTATCAACCTTGGTCACGAACATCATGGCTCCGCCGGCGAAACGGACACCCCCGGAATTGCGCTTTTGCACCGTTGCAGATTGGCCGTTGAAGAAGACTGAGGAAGGAATAAGGGTTTCGAGAGCGGCTGCATGGAGTACGGTATCCGCAGCGTTAGCGGTAGCGGCAGGAGAGGGCCCCTGGGCAGACACAGGCAAACTTCCGAAGGTCACTGATGACGCAAGCAGGAGAAGAGCGAGCAGGTTAGACCGATGCATTTGCATGGCGAGAATTATAGAGCGATGTGTATTCAGTCCGACTTGCCTTCGATCTGATTCGCTAACTATGTCCGCCTGTGGCTCTCCATGATCCTGGGGCGTGTTTGTTCCTAAAATATGCCGTGATGGGAGTAACGATGGAAGGAATAGTCCTATACTCAGGAGCGTCGCTATTGAATCAGTCCAACCGTTATCAGAGGAAAGCATATGCTTCACGATGTACGCATTCTGCAGAGAATCTTTGCA
>Ga0193743_1001379_pt1 | contig 18106 bp, 19 predicted proteins | sample L2c2metaG_FD_143038 | JGI IMG/M metagenome (GOLD analysis project Ga0193743, IMG submission 143038) | Soil microbial communities from a riparian zone of the East river system, Colorado, United States - L2c2 | ecosystem: Environmental > Terrestrial > Soil > Riparian zone | place: USA: East River...
CGCCGGGATCCGAACCCGCGCGGGTCAGCCACGCCGACGCCGCCCGCGTCGAGGCCGACGCCGTGGCCGCGGTGACCGTGGCACGGCTGGCCCTGCTGGAAGCCCATCTCGCGGTCGTCAACGCCCGCCTCGCACGTATCGACGCGGGTGAGGCCGAGCCTGAGGCGGCGGTGGTTGAGGGGCACATCCCATTGCCGGGTCGCAACGCAGTGAGCCGGCACGGGCCGGCGCTGGCCCATGGGCTGCGCGGCGAGATCGAGTACATCCTGACCCGCAAGCCCCGCACGGTGGTGAAGAGCCTGGCCATCAGCCTGGCCATGGGTCTGCTGTACCTGGGCTTCCTCCGAGCGTTCGAATGGGACACCAAGCAGAGGTTCCTGCCCTACCTCGGCCTGTGGGTGATCTCGGTGGTGATGGGCGGCGCGGTGTGCCTGAACGCGATGAGCTTCGACGCCATGCGGGTCCGCGCCGCTCTCGACGGCGGCGCCCGGCTGTGGCACCTGCTGGTGATCAAAAACCTGGCCCTGGCCAGCCTGGTCGCACCGCTCGGCTTCCTACTCAGCGGCCTGCTCGCCTGGCGGGCCGGTGACCTGGGCGCGTTCTTCAAGGCGTGCGCGCTGATGATCTGCTTCATCGTGCTGTGGCTGGGTGTTGGCAACGTCCTTTCGGTGCTCCTCCCGATTCGCGACGAACCGATCAAGAACCGCAGACAGTCCGGCACCCTCAAACAGTTCGTCATCGCCTTCACGGTGTCCTACCTGATCGGCTACCTGGTGAACCTCATGCTGATCTGGCGGGTGTTCGCGGCCCAGGAAATGGCATCGAGGCTGGGCGGGGTGGTCATCCCGGTGATCTTCGTAGTGCTCAGCAGCATCGCGATGTGGTTCCTGCTGACCATCTTCGCGATTGCCCTGTCCCAGCAACCGAAGATCCGTCGCGCACTGTTGCGGGAGATCGCCGACTACAACTTCAACGCCGAAGCGCGGGCGTTCGCGGAAGAAGCAGCGCACACGGCAGCCACCACACCCGGTTCGGCGCGTACAGCGGAGCGCGTCGACGACCGGTCGGCTCCGCGGGGGTGATCCGAGTTTCGCGAGCGCTGGCGTCTCGCCTCGCCTCACCCGCCGGGGGTGATAGAGCGGCCCCATGACGCGCCGGGAGGGACGAGCTCAGTCGGGCAACCGCTGGAAGGACACCAGCTCGAGACCCAGCGAGCGGCACAGCGCCATCAGCTCGCCCAGCTGCTCCTCGTCAGCGATCTTGCCGTAGATGATCGTCTCCGACGGGACCGCGTGAACCTCCATGCCCAGAAACGCATTGCGCGCCCGCTCCGACAGGCGTCCGGCAACCCGGAACTCGTAGCGCACACCTGTCATGCCCGATCACCTTTCCGACATCTCTTCCCGGGCAGGGGCTCGCTGAAGGGCCCGCGGTTGGCGCACGCGGGTCGCGCAACGGGGGCTGGTGTGGATCAGGGCCAGCCCAGCCCGTGATTGCCTGACCGGGTGACCGTCGCGCACCCCGCACCCCGGAGCATCGCCCACACGGGGTGATTGCGCTGCCCCACTCTCGGCTCATCCGACCCGGGTGAGGACTAGCTCACCCCACCGGCGGAGGGTGGTCGTCGCCCCGGGCCGCGATCCCCCGGGAGGGCGGTAGGAAATGGACACCGAAACCTCTGAAACGTCGCGACCGAGCGAATGTCAGCCGTCGCTGACCCGGCGGCTGGCGGCCGCCGGCGCGCTCCTCGCGCTGTTCGCCGCTGTGGCCGTGGTCGCCGCCGGCGTCTTCCGAAACCTGCTGCTGCTGGTGCTTGCGCTGGTCGCCCTGACGATCGCCGTGGTTGCCGCATGGACGGCGCTCGTGCACCGTGGGGCACACCGGGTGATCGCCGCGGTCGTCGCCGCCGTGGCGCTACTCGGCACGGTGCTGCTGCTCGACCTCAACTCGATCCTGCGGATCATCCTGGTGGTCGTGCTGGTGCTGGTCTCGGCCGCGGCGGCGCGGGTGGCCCTCGGGCACGACCTCGCGGCGCCGATCAGCTACCGAGCCGTCGGTCCGGCGGGTCATGGCGTGCTGATCATGAACCCCTGGTCAGGGGGCGGGAAGGTGGGCCGGTTCGACCTGGAGGAGCAGGCCAGGTGCCGCGGGGTCACGCCGGTACTTCTCCGTCGGGGCGACGACCTGCGCGCCCTCGCCGAGGAGGCGGTCGCCCGGGGCGCCGATGTCATCGGGATGGCCGGCGGCGACGGGTCGCAGGCACTCGTCGCCGACGTCGCGCGGAGCCACGATGTTGCTTTCGTGTGCGTGCCCGCGGGCACCCGCAACCACTTCGCGCTCGACCTCGGGCTCGACCGCGACAACGTCGCTGCCGCCCTGGACGCCTACGGTGACGCGGTCGAACGGCGCATCGACCTGGCTCTGATCGGCGACCGGGTCTTCGTCAACAACGCCTCGCTCGGCGTCTACGCCACCGTCGTGCAGTCCGAGGCCTACCGGGACGCCAAGCTCGCCACGACGGTGCAGATGCTGCCCGACCTGCTCGGACCCGACGCGGTGCGGTTTGAGCTGCGTTTCGACCGCCCCGACGGCCAGAGCCAAACCTCGGCCGACATGCTGCTGGTCTCCAACGACGTCTACCGGCTCGAAACCATGACCGGCTTCGGCACCCGCGCCCGGATCGACCAGGGCGTACTCGGCATCGTCACGGTGACCGTCGACCGGGCCAGGGACGTGCCCACCTTGATCTCCGCCGAGGCCACCGGCCGGATCCAGGGGTTCCGCGGCTACCAGGCATGGGCCACCCCAGAGTTCGTCGTGGACTCATCGGCGCCGTTGATCGACGTCGGTGTCGATGGCGAGGCCCTGCGGCTGCCCCCACCGCTGCGGTTCCGTTCGGTCCCCGGCGCGCTGCGGGTCCGCACCCCGAAGGACGCGCCGGGAGTGTCCCCCGCCGCCGCGGCGCCCGCCGGCGTCGGGCGGGCTGTGCCGGCCCTGCTGCGGGTCCTCGCCGGCAAAACGCCGGGCTGATCGTCTCGGCCGGAGGCGGGCTCTTGGTACCCGGCCGAAGGTCAGTCCTCGGCGAGTCAACTGGCCGTGCGTGTGGCGGGACCTTGGACCCTGGACTAACAAGTATGGAGGTCGTCGTGCTCGGCGAAGAAGAGCTAATAACGTTAATGCGGATTGAACGGCAGCTCGAGGCCGACGATCCGAAGTTTTCGGCGACGTGTGCGCGCTTGATGTCAGATCGCAGCTACCGGTGGACACGTCATGGGTACGACGTGTCGATCGCGCTTTATTTGCTGTTCGCAGTCATTTCAGGCGCGGTCCTGCGGATAAGGGCGCGGAGGGCCGCAAGTCCTTCAACGACTCGGCGAGGGTCGATCCATCAGTCCCGAACTCGATGAATCTTAAGCACCCGGGAAAAACGGCCCGGCGGGGGCTGGATCCCGACGGGCCGTTGTAGTAGCGGGGGCAGGATTCGAACCTGCGACCTCTGGGTTATGAGGGGAATGGGCAACGTCCCGCCTGTTTCCGGCAATCCCCCGGCGGACGGGGTACTCGGCCCTGCTGTCGTACGGCGAGCTGGCGCCCGAGGCTGGCAATCGCCAGGTCCTACTGGCGCTCACCCAGGACAACGCGGCGTTGGCCCGGCCTCGGCTGGTCGTTGTCGGTGAGGTCAAAGGCAGCCGTTACGTGAACGATGTGGTCAAGCTGCAGGTGGTTCGCGTCGCGCCGTGACGGTGGCCGCCCGGGCGCTGATCACCGAGCCCACCCTGCTGCTGGACGAGCAACTCGTCTACCGCACCTGAACCGCGGCATTCTCGCTAGCAGGCAGGGACGCCTTGCAGCTGACGGGAAGCCAGAACGGCCGCTGGCTGTGAAGACGAGAGCCAATCGCGGCGCGACTCTGGATGTTGCGCGAAGTCCACCCTCAAGGCCGGCATCATTACCCTTTCTTTGGCGGCGCCCAAAAAGACCACCCGACGAAGGGGTCGCACGTGGAACTGACCCAGGACTCGATCTACAAGCTCGCCCCGTTCGCCGCGACACTCGGCATCGAGTTCCCCGTGCTCACAGCCTCCCGGGTACGCGCTGAACTGGCCAACCGTCACGAACTGTCCACTCTCGGCGGTGGACTGCACGGCGGCGCAATCATGAGCTTGAGCGATCTCGCGGGTGCGGTCTGCGCCGGACTCAACATCACCGGCGACGCCGGATGGACCACGGTCGAGTCCACCACCTACTTTCTGCGAGCCGTGCGCGGCGAACGCGCCGCCGCGGTCGCCACGCCAGTCAAAGTAGGACGGGGGCTGATCAACGTCGACATCGACGTGTTCGACGAGGCTGACCGGCACTGCGCGCGAACCAGCCAGATTCTGTTCGTCCAATCGGTGCCCTAATCGACACGTTGCCCCGGCCGCACAGAGCAGTTGACGCTGGAACACCTCATCGAGGGCGACGAATCCAACGGACACCCGGCACGGTCGCTAAGGACTTCACCATGCCAGACCTCTACGACCTGCCCACCTAACTGTCCCGCTAACCCCGGCCGGTGACACAGCCCCTCAGGCACGTGGCGCTGCTCGACGAAGAGCGCGGTGGCCTTCGGTGTGCTTACGCCAGCACAGGCTCGGCTACAGCAGGGACCGCGCTCGCGCTGATGAGCATGACCACGGTTTTGCCTCGGTGCTCTCGCCACAACCGCGGGATTTGACCTGGTGACACCAGTTTCCATTCCGCGTGCAACAGCAGAGCCGCCAGCGCCGCGACCGGTACCGCCGACAGCGCATGGGGTGCGGCGACCTGCTGCTAGTCACTCACCGCAAGCACCTACAAGCGAAGCCCACGACCGAGAGACGGTGAACCGAGCCAGCACCAGTGAGCTGCGCTCGCTACCGACGTGCCGGGCGGGTGCCGAGGAACAGTGAGCGCCGGAGCTGCCCGGCCTCGATCGCGGCGATTGCTCCTCGGCGTCGGGCGAGCTTGCCGGCAAAGGCTCCGGGTGGTTCGCCGGCGGCTAGTTCCGCCTCGGATTCCTGTCCGTGCCGCAGCCACCCGCGGGCCGTGTCGAGGTATGCGCCGGTGACGTCGACTTCGCCGAGTTCGACGAACCCGGCTGAGCGGAGCAGGCTGGGGTAGTCGCTGGAGCTCGCGACGGCCGGCGGCCCAGTGCGCACCCCACGGCGGTGATCACTGTCGCTCAGCCCAGGTGGGACGAAGATGCTGTAGAACGCGATCCGCCCGCCTGGTCGGAGCACTCGTCGACTGGCTCTCAGCACGGAGAGCTTCGCCCGAAGTCAACACAGCACGTCGGCCTGCGCGATCGCGTCGAAGGTCTCGGCGACGAACGGGAGATACCGGCCGTTGGAACCCACGACGGCGCACTGCCCGTTCAGTCCCTCGGTGGCTGCGCGTGCCGCGGCGATGCGCAGGCCGTCGACCGGGATGTCGGTGAGAACCACACGGCACCCGGTCGTCTTCGCCAGGTACAGCCCTGGCCAGCCACGACCGCTGCCCAGGTCGAGCAGCCGCAGACCCGCCCGCAGCTCGAGCCGGCGGGCGAGTTCGTCGGCCTGTTCGATGGTGGTGTAGCCGTCCGCGCCGAAGTCCGCGCCGATCACCAGTCGTTCGACCCGCTCGGCAACGCCGCCGAAAGAGGCCGGGTTCATCCGGTCGCTCCGTTGACGGTGCGAGGGTGGGTCTCGTACATCCGGGCCGCGACCAGCAGCCCGGAGGCGGCGGTGAGCGCGGCGATGACCCAGATCGCGGTGCGGATGTTGTAGGCGTCGGCGAGGAGGCCCGCGGCCAGGGCACCGACGGCGAATCCGCCGTCCCGCCAGAGCCGGTACACCCCGACCGAGCGGGCTCGCCATGCAGGATGCGCGACATCGCCGATCGCGGCGAGCAGCGTCGGGTAGACCATCGCCGTGCCAACCCCGAGCAGCACCGCCGCGATCGCCCAGACCGCGAACGATCCGCCCAGCGCGACCAGGCCCAGCGCGCCGGCCTGCAGCAGCATCCCGGCGGCGATCAAGTACTTGCGTCCGGTGCGGTCGGACAGGGCTCCGGTGACCAGCTGGCCGAGCCCCCACACCCCGGGGTAGAGGGCGGCGAGCACGCCGATCTGGGCAACCGGGAGCCCGGCAGTGGCGAACAGCACCGGGAACAGGCCCCAGGCCAGCCCGTCGTTGAGGTTGTTGACCAGGCCGGCTTGGCTGGCCGAGGACAGGGCGGGCTCACGGAAGCTGGTTTGGGTGAACACCGCACGGTCGGTGAGCCGGGCGTGGAGGTGGTCGTGGCGTCCGCTGGGGCTTGGGGTGTGGCCGGCGGCTTCCAGGCGGGCGTGCTCACGGGTCTCGCGCACCCCGAGGGTGGACAAGCCGAGACCGAGCGCGGCGAAGGCGACGCCGAGGTAGAACGGTTCGGGTCGCAGCCCGTAGCGGGCGGCAACATAGCCGGTGGCCAAAGCGGTGGCTGCCACGGCGAGGTAGCCGGCGGCCTCGTTGAGCCCCATCGCCAACCCTCGCCGGGCCGGTCCGACGAGGTCGATCTTCATGATGACGGTGGTGGACCAGGTCAGTCCCTGGTTGATCCCGAGCAGCACGTTGGCCGCGATCACCCAGCCCCAGCTGGGCGCCCAGATCAGCAGCAGCGGTACCGGCAGCGCGATCAGCCACCCGACCACGAGCACCGGCTTGCGACCGAAGCGGTCCGACCAGGCCCCGGCAAAATAGTTGGTGGCGGCCTTGGTGGCGCCGAAGGCCAGGATGAACGTCAGCGCACTGGTGTACGCGGTGAGGCCGAACTCTGCCTCAGCGAGCAGCGGCAACACCGTGCGCTCCTGGCCGAGCATGCCGCCGACCAGGGCGTTGACCGCGACAAGTAGGCAAAACTGGGCGAGGTTCGCGCGCAGCCCCAGCCGCGGCGCCCGGGCCGCCCGGCCGGACGCTCGCGTGGTCATGACCCCGTGTCCAGCTGGTGGCCGGTGGCGCGGGACCAGTCGTCGGGACCGCCGACGAGTACGGCGAGCCGGCCGTGGCCGGCGCGTTCGAGCAGGCTGGCGGCGCTGGCGGCGCGTTCGCCGTGCCCGCACATCACAACCGTCGACGCCGCCGGAATCCGGCCGGCGGCCTCCGCGACCAAGCCGAGCTCGACCTGCTCGGCTCCCGGAATATGCCCGCTGTCGAACTCCCCGGTCTGCCGGACGTCGAGGACCCGGCGGTCCTCGATCTGGCCAGGGGTGACGAGCTCGGTGCTGAGCGCCGGCTGGGCGGCGGCGATCCAGGCCGCCATGCCGCCGGCAAGCTCACCGGCCAGCTGGTCGTAGCCAATCTTGAGCGCCTGCCACACGAGTTCCTCGACGTCCTGGTCGGCGTTGCGCACGATGACCAGGGGCGCGTCGGGCGGGGCGAGCCAGCCCAGCCACGTCGCGAACTGGGCGCGCAGCGGGATCGACAGGGCGGCCGGGATGTGCGCGGCTGCGTAGTCGGGGACCGGGCGCACGTCGAGCACGAGCGCACCGGCCGCACCCAGCCGGCGGACCTCGGACACCGGAAGCAGCGCGAGCCGGCCGCAGCGGCCGGCATCCAGGACGGCCGGTCCGCGTCGGTTGATCTCCGCCAGGCGCAGGAAGTAGGGCGGGTGGCTGCCCAGCGAGCCGAGCAGCTGCTCGACGAACCGGTCCTCGTCGTCGATCGCCAGCAGCGGGTTGGTGGCCTTCTCCCGCCCGATGGTGGAGGTGCGCTCGGCGCCGGGCGGGGCCGAGCAGAACGAGCCGGCGCCGTGCGTCGGCCACACCGCGGTCGAGTCGGGCAGGTTGGCCAGCAACCGTAGGGAGCCGTATTGCGCTCGAGCGAGTTCCTCGGCGCGTTCAGTCCCGAGCAGGTCCGTCCGGGCCGCGGACCCCACGATCAGCGACCCGCCGGTGAACACCCCGAGAGTCACGGTGCCGTCGGACAGCAGGTAGGACACGTGCTCGTCGGTGTGCCCCGGGGTGGCCAGCGCCCGCAGCCACAGACCACCGAGGTCGACCTCCTCCCCGTCGACCAGGCCACGGTGACCGAACTCGCGGCGACCCGCAACCGAGGCCAGCACCTGCGCCTGATCCTGATGAGCCAGCTGCGCGGCGCCGGAGAGGAAGTCGGCGTGCAGGTGGGTATCGGCGACGAACCGGATCCGCAGGCCCCGGCCGGCGGCGGCCGCCCGCACCGCGCGCAGGTCCCGCGGTGGATCCACCACCAGCGCGCTCTTATCGCCCAGGTCGACGAGGTAGCAGGAGTTGCCCAGGCCCTCGTCGACGATCGGGACTAGCGGGTCGGATCTTGTGTTAACCATCCGACCTCCTGGCGAAGAACGGGTAGCCGTAGACCTCGAAGGCGCGGGCGTTGCCCTCCCCACCGGCTCCGCCGAAGGTGTCCCACCCCGGGCCGACCTGGACGTCGACGAATCCGGTCTGCTCGAGCATCGCCTGCCAGCCCGCACGGGGCAGCCCGCCGGCGATTCAACCGGTCCACAGGTCGACGTCGCGCATCGCCTCCACCGGGACGGGCTTGCCGTTGGCGATGTCGGCAAACTGCAGGCGTCCGCCCGGTCGCAGCACCCGGCGAATCTCGCGGAACACCGCGGCCTTGTCGGCGCACAGGTTGATCACGCCGTTGGAAATCACCACGTCCGCCCAGCCGTCGGTCACGGGCAGCTCCTCGGCCAGGCCCTCACGGAACCGCATCTGGTCCAGGCCGAGCCGCGCGGCGGTCCGGCGGGCCTTGGCCAGCATCTCCCCGGTCATGTCCACGCCGATCACCTGCCCGCCGGGCCCGACCTGTCCGGCGGCCACCACGCTGTCGAAGCCTGACCCGGAGCCCACATCCACCACCCGCTCCCCGGGCTCCAGGGCTCGCAGCGCGAACGGGTTGCCGACACCGGCGAACGACTCCACCGCGGAATCGGGCAGGGCGTCTACGACGGCATGGGGATAGCCGAGCCGCGCGGCCAGCGGTCGTCCGGTGTGGAAGTGGTAGGCCCCGCCGGGGTCCGTCGCCACCTCGCGGTACTTCTCTCGGACCTGCTCGCGCAGAACGGACGCATCCACCAGGACGTCGCTCATAGTCGTCTCCCTCCAGGTGCCGCACGAACCAGGGAGCGCCCGCGCCTACTGTTCAAGTAGACGTTTGAACGTCCTCCTGGACCCCGGAGCTTGTCAAGTATTCGTTTGAACTTGACAACAGATCCAGGCGGGCAGAGCATCGGCCCATGGGCGATCGGATGGCAAAGACTGCGCTGTTCGCGGCGTTCGCTGAGATGGCCGGCGCGCTGGGCTCCGGGCGGCGCGCTGAGATCGTCGACCTGCTTGCCCAGGCAGAGCGCTCGGTCGAACAGATCGCCAACCAGCTCGACCAGAGCGTGGCCAACACCTCCCACCACCTGCGGATCCTCGCGCGCGCCGGACTAGTGACCACCCGCCGAGACGGCAACCGCATCTACTACGCCCTGAGCAGCGATCGTGTCGAGCAGCTATGGACCGCGATCCGTGCCGTCGCCGAGGAGCACGCCGCCGGCCTGGAAAAGCTCGCGCGCGCCTACCTCGGCGACCGCAGCGAGCTGGAGGCCCTCGACCGGCGCACCCTCGTCGAGCGGATGCGGCGAGGCGAGGTAGTCGTGCTCGACGTGCGCCCAGCGGTCGAGTACGCCGCGGGACACATCGCCGGAGCCCGTTCACTGCCCATCTCCGAGCTCCGCCGCAGGCTACGCGGCCTGCCCGACAACGCCGACATAGTGGCCTACTGCCGCGGCCCGTACTGCGTCTACGCCGACGACGCCGTCCGACAGCTCCGCGAGCAGGGCTACCGCGCGATCCGGCTGGAGGATGGGTTCCCGGAGTGGAAAAGGGCTGGGCTTCCCGTCACCGTCGGTTCCGACGCCGCCCCACCGTAAGACGCGAGGTCGGCGGGGACGGGCGGGCGGCGACGCTCGGCTATCGGGAGATAGCGCCTGACTCCAGCGCGGAGGGATGGTGCGCGATCGCGGCGTGGTGGTTATGCCCGTCCGCGTCGCTGGGGCTGACGTGCACGGTCGCGGCCACGAGTTTCGGTACGGCGTGCAGCAGGTTGTGTTTGGCCGCGGTAGCGATGTCGTGGGCGGCCACAATTCCCAGGTTCGGATCGACCACGATGCCCGTCTCGGCGCGCACTCGGTGCCCGATCCAGCGCAGCCGCAGCTCTTCCACCTCGACAACACCGGGCACCGCGCGCAGGCTCGCCTCCGCGATGTCGACGAGGCCGGGGTCCACGGCATCCATCAGGCGGCGATAGATGTCGGTCGCGGCGCCGCGCAGGACGAACAGGATCGCGACCGTGATCAGCAAGCCCACAATCGGGTCGGCCAACGGGATCCCGGCCCAGACCCCCAACGCCCCGGCCACCACGGCCAGGGAGGTGAACCCGTCGGTGCGGGCGTGCAACCCGTCGGCGACCAGTGCCGCGGATCCGATCCGTCGCCCCACCCGGATCCGGTACACCGCGACCAGTTCGTTGCCCGCGAACCCGATCAGCCCGGCGGCCAGCAGCACCCCGATGTGGCCGATCGGCTGCGGGGAGATCAGTCGTCGGATCGATTCGTATCCCGCCACTACCGATGACAGGGCGATCATGCCGACGATGAACACCCCGGCGAGATCCTCCGCCCGCCCGTATCCGTAGGTGTAGCGGCGGGACGCGGCGCGCCGGCCGAGCACAAACGCGATCCACAGCGGTACCGCTGTCAGCGCGTCAGAGAAGTTGTGGATCGTGTCGGCCAACAGCGCCACCGAGCCGGTCAGCACCACCACGACCGCCTGAACAACCGCGGTGACCCCCAGCGCCACCAAGCTGATCTTCACCGCCCGGATACCGTCGGCGCTGGCCTCCAACTCCGAGTCGACCGAGTCCGCCGCGTCGTGGCTGTGCGGGGTGAACACCGCGCAGATCCAGCCCCGCACCCCACCAGCGTGCCCGTGCCCATGACCGTGCCCATGCCCATGCCCGGGGTCGTGCTCGTGTCCGTGGTCGCCGTGGTGCTCGGCCTCTCCGTTCGTGGTCTCGCCCGTACCCGGGTGCTGTGCTGGGGTGTCGCTCACGGTTGCCAGGATGCTCGACTCCGGGCCATCATGCAACCATGCGCGCGCACAACAACATTGCTAGTGCGAACCCAGTGCGACAGCCCGCGTCAGGCGATCAGCTTGAACTGGCGGCGGAGGTGCTGGGGCATCTGGCCCACGCCACCCGCCTACACCTGCTGCGCCTGCTCGCCGAGGGCGAACAGGATGTGAACACCCTCACTGCCCAAGTCACCGCGTCGAGGTCCTCGGTATCTCAGCACCTGGGCCGGCTGCGCCTCGTCGGACTCGTTCAAACCCGCCGGGACGGGCGGCGGGTGGTCTACCGCCTCACCAGCGGTCACCTCAGGGAACTGGTCGAGCAGGCCTACCAGTTCGCCGGGCACCTCGTGCACGACATCCCCCACCACGACACCGAGCGCTGAGCAGCACGGCGGTAGTCCTCGTGGAGGCCGCGCGGGGTCGGGCACCTGTTTTTACCGTCCGCTGACCTTCTTCGATTCGGCTGCCTAGGTGGGCGGGTCTACTGTGACCCGGGTGAATCCCCAGCGGGGCAGTCGACGGGACGTCGCGGCGATGCTGCGTGGCGCCGCGGTCGGCGTGTCCGCGCTGTCGTTCGGTGTGCTGGGCTGGCTGCTGGCGCATGCGCTGATCGAGCGGGCACTGCCCCGGTTCGCCGGGGCGCACGCACTAGAACACGCCGGCGCGGTCGGGGTCGCCGCGGGGTGCATGGCGGCTGGGTCGTTGGCCGCAATGGCGGCAGCCTCCGGCCGTATCCGTGCCAGCGGCGCATCGAAACCGTATCGACCCGGGTCTCGCGCGGCCTGCTGGTTCGGTCTGGTTCCACCCGCCGCCTTCGTGGTGTTCGCGCTCGTCGCGCATCCCGGCTCCGGGGACCACGGTCTTCCTCCGCTGATGTTGCTGGCCCTCGGGGCGTTGGTTCAGGCGGCGGTCGGTGTCGGCACGTCCCTGATCTGGCGGTTGTTCCTGGCCGCGGTGCAGCAGCCGTTGCCCTTCTTGCCCCCACTGCCAGCGCCCGATGGCGATGGCGTCGTGCTGGCGGTGCGGGCACAACTCGCGGTTCCGCGGGGGCAGTTGTGGATATCGCTGCGCCCTGGGCGGGCTCCCCCGAGCGTGGCCTAACTCCGCTCGGCAACCTCACCGGTTGCCGAGGCGTCGAGCACGGGACCGTCCGCGTCGACAGTCGCGCATTCCGCCGCGCCTCGACACCGGAACCTGGCTTTGGCTGGCCTCACATCGCGGTCACCCCCCCACACCCACACCTAAGGCGCTTCTGCCTGGCTGATGCCGCAGGTGCCTTTTCACATCCGCGCGTGCAAGGAGTGCTCCGTGCTGTTCGATTTTCTTGCCACTGAGAGGGCCGAGCTCACCACCCTGATTTCCACCCAGCCCTGCACCTTGGGTGACCCGGAACTATCCGTCGCGGCATTGTTGGTGCTCGCCCGGCGCGGCCACGAGCGGGTCAGCGAGAGGGCGGCTTGTGCCTACTGAATCGACGCCGATGTCGACAGCGCCATCCGCGGCGCCGGCGCCCCGGACGCCGTCGGGCGAGTGGGTGGCCACCTGGCTGGCGGGCGGCGTCCGGTCGAGCGGTGACCAAGGCCCGGGCGGTGACCAGAGTTCGACGGCTCGGCAATCGGCGGTGGTCGCGGTCTGGACGCTGGTCAGCCGGGTCACCGGGCTGCTGCGGGTGCTCGTCGTCGGAGCCCTGATGGGACCGACGTATCTGTCGAACGTCTTCCAGGCCGGCTACGTCCTGCCCGGGAACGTGTTCACCATCTTGGCCGGGCCGGTCCTGGCCATGGTCGTGGTTCCGGTGCTGGTCCGCGCGCTGACCGCGGGCGGGCTCGACCGCGCCAACCAGCTGTTCAGCCGCATCGCCGGGCGCTTGCTCGCCGTCGCCGGCCTCGGCGGCCTCGCGCTGGCGGTGGCGGCGCCCGCGCTGGCTTGGACGCTCTCCGCGACGGTTCCCGAGCCGGACCGCGCGCGGGCCTGGCTGTGGACCACGGTGCTCATCCTGTTCGTGGCTCCACAGGTCGTGCTCTACGGCATCGCGACGCTCGGCGTCGCCGCCCAACAAGCTCGAGGGCGGTTCGCGCTGGCCGCGGCTGCTCCCGCCGCGGAGAGCGTCGGCGTCATCGCAACCGTCGGTCTGGCCTGCTGGATCTACGGCACTGGCCTGGAAGTTGGCGACGCTCCGCTCAGCATGATGATCGTGCTTGGCGCTGGCAGCACCCTCGCGGTTGTGCTGCAGGCCGGCCTGCAGGCCTACGGTGCCGCTCGGGTGGGCATGTTCGCTCTTCCAACCCGCGGCTGGCGTGAAGACCTGCAAGCCGGCGACTCGATCCGCCGCATCGTCAGATCCATCCCGGTCGCCGCGTGCCCGGCGCTCACCAACTTCGTGCTCACCGTCGTCGCCGCCACGGTGCCCGGCGGCGTGCTGGTCGTGCAGCTGTCCTACCAGGTCTACTACGCGTTGTCGTACCTCGGCGCCCGAGCCGTATCGATCGCCGCCCTGCCGCGCCTGGCCGCGGCGGCCGCCCGCCATGACCGCGCGGAGTTCGGGCAAGCGTGGCGCCACGGCCTGTTCTACGCCGTCCTCGCCAGCACGCCGTCGATGTGCCTACTCGCTATGTTCGCCTTCCCTACCGCGAACCTGCTGGCCAACGGCGAACTACGCGAGCCCACACTCATCGCCCAGCTCGCCGCCTGCCTCACCGTCGCCGCCTTCGCCCAGCTCATCGGTGGTATCCATGACCTGGGCAAGCAGGCGCTGTTCGCCCGCCTCGACGACAACGGGCCACGCCTGGCCAGCATCTTGGCCCTGAGCGTCACCGTCGGCATCGCAGCCAGCACGCTGCTCCTGGACGCGCAGGACGCCCGACTCCCCGCACTGATCATCGCCATCCTTGCCGGCGAGACCGTCGGCGCGGTCACCGTGCTCAGCAGGCTCCGCCGGGCGATGCAACCCGAGCCCCTCGTCGATCGGCACAGCGCGCTCGTAGCCAGCACCGCCACGGCCGCCATGCTGCCCCCGATCACGGCCGGCGCCTGGCTGCTCAGCAACATCGCCGTAGAGCGATACGTCGTCCTCGGGATCCTGCTCGTCTGTGGTGCCCTCACCGTGGCGGCGTTCGCAGCGGTGATCAAGCTCCTCAACCGGCCAGATTCATCGGCCGCGTTGAGTACCTCGCCGTCATTTACTGAGGGGGAGCCGATAGTCACGGTCTCGTCGCGACCCGACGACCGTGAGCTCAAGGAATGGGACCGCATCGTCGCGGAGGTTCCGGGTAGCGACGTGACGCAGCTGAGTGGATGGGCCGCGGTCCGGCGCACGGCGGGATATACCGCGCTCTATGTGTTCGCCTGGCAGCGGGGGCGTCTCGTGGGCGGCGTGCAGGTGCTGCTGCGCCGTGTGCCCCTGCTCGGCCAAGTCGGCTACGTCTCCTATGCTCCGCTGATCGCTCCCCATGCTCCAAGGGACGAGGTCCTCACCGCGATGGCGGACGCGCTCGAGACGTTGGCTCGGCGCCGAGTCCGAGCGCTGTTCGTGCAGCCCTTGGACTCCGACGACGTCAGCACAGCACTACTGGCGAGGGGGTTCCGCGCCTCAACGGCTGGGGTGGCACCCTCCAGCACTGTCCGCATCGATCTGACCGCCGACGAGGACCAGCTGCGTGCCGGGCTCAGCAAGCGAATCCGCCGCTGGACCGGCAAGTGGGAGAAGTCCGGGGTGCGGGTACGTCGGGCCAGCGCGGACGACCTTGGCCTGCTCACCGACTTGATCGGTCGATCGGCATTGCACCAGGGCTTCGCGGAGCTGTCGCCGGACTATGTGCGGAACCTCTACCAGCAGCTCAGCGCCAGCGGGAACGCCGAAATCTTCGTCGGTGAGGTGGACGGCGAGCCGGTGGCCGCCGAACTACTCACCGCCTGTGGCGGCGTTCTGCGCAGCCGGCTCACCGGCCTGGACCGCACCAGCCCAGCCACACGGTTGAGCGTCACCTCCGCGCTCGACTGGGAGGCCATGCTCTGGGCACGGCGCAACGGTTTCCGGGAGTTCGACCTGGGCGGGCTGTCCGCCTCGGCCGCGGCGGCGATACGCGCCGCGGGGTTCAGCTCCCCGGAGTTGGACGGGCCGGACCGATTCAAGGCGGGATTCGGCGGGCGACTCCACACCTATCCGCCGGCCGTTGAGTTGATCTCCTCCCGGCTGCTCCGCGTCGCCTACGACATGCTCGATTCAGCCTCTTTCGGCCGCTCAGTGCTGAACCAGGTGCGCTACTGGATGCGCCAGAGCGGTCGCCGGCGCGGCCAATGATCGTGATCTGGTGTCGGTGGGTGCGGAGTCGTTATGGCACGCGCGATGGTCGGCGACTGATCCAGCCCGAACAAATGCGCCGGCGCGATCACCTATCCGGCGTGCCGACAGCCCGCTACGCTTCGCGCCGGGGGGGTCGGGAGGCTACCGAATTGGTCACGCCTAGGACGTTCCAACCCGGCGGCCGGCCTACTTCACCCGGCCCGTTAGTTCGCTTTGCAGTACCCGGTGTCCTGCTCGCATTGGCCGCAGTCGGCTGGTGGTGGTCAGCGTGGATGTCCGACGACATGACCGGCGGGTCGGGCTCCTCGATGGGGATGGACGCGATGGGCTCGCACGAGGTGATGAGCCTCGGTGGGTTCCTGCTCGCCTGGCTGGCGATGATGACGGCGATGATGTTCCCCGCGGTAGCGCCGGTGGTGAGGCTCTACGGCCGGGCGGCAACAGCCGGTCGGGTTGCGCCGCTGCCGTTCTTCGTCGTTGGTTACATCGCGGTTTGGACATCGATCGGATTGCCCGCCTACTTCGCGTGGCGGGAACTACTAGATCCGATTGACCAGGGTCGGGCGTGGGCGGGTCGGTTGGCGGGGCTGGTGCTGATCGTCGCCGCGGCATGGCAACTATCGCCGCTGAAGTCAGTGTGTCTGCGCCATTGCCGTTCACCGCTGTCCTTCTTCCTGCGGTTCGGGACAAAGGTGAGCCGTCCATGGGGTGCGCTGCGGATGGGCAGCACCCACGGATTGTTCTGCTTGGGCTGTTGCTGGGCATTGATGGCCGTGCTCATCTCCGTCGGCACCATGAACCTCGCCTGGATGTTGGGCCTGGCGACTCTGATCCTGCTGGAGAAGAACGCACCCGCTGGGCAACGCATCGCTCATATCGCCGCGGCGGTCTTGGTCGGGATCGGCCTGCTGCTGCTCCTGCATCCCAACTCCATCACAGTGCTGACCTGAGGAGGCACAGATGAATGCAACCCAGACCATGACCGCCTGGCGGCTGAAGGGCAAAGGCTACGAGTTCTGCAATTGCCAGCCCGGCTGCACCTGCAACTTCTCCGGGTTCCCGACCTCGGCCGACGGCAGCTGCAAGGCGGCAATAGGCGCGCACATCATCGAGGGTCATTGCGGCGACGTCGACCTCGCAGATATCAAGGCGATCGCCGTTATCGACTGGCCCGGCGCGATCCACGACGGCAACGGCAAGGCGGTCTTTGTGGTCCCGGAGGCGGTCACCGAAGAGCAGCTCAACTGCCTGGCGCAGATCTTCACCGGTCAGCTCGGTGGGCTCCCCTGGTCGATCCTGGGTACGACCTACGAGGTCACCGGTGTGGTGCGGACCGATGTCGAGATCGACGACGACGGCATAAACAGCGGCTTCCGCGCCCCCGGAGTTGGTGAGGCCAAGGGCACCACCCTGAAGAACCCCGTGACCGGCGAGGATCACAGTGTCGCGATCGTGCTCGAAACCGGCTTCATCTGGACCCGAGGTGACTGCGGTCAAGGCAGCTTCCGCGTCCAGGCCGAGGGCATCGACCTCAACTTCGAGAACAGCAACTGGATCTACTACGAATTCGACTGGACCAATCAGGACTGAGATCCCGACGACAAGCGTCAGGGTCGGGTCGACGCCAGTTCAACCGTGAAACCGACGCAGCTGCCCACTCCTGCTTCGAGCCCTTGTCCGTGCTCTGCATCAACGCTGCTCGATCCCTCGTTCTGATGCTGCGGGCGGACCTCCCAGCTGGGCGGCCCGCAACTCTCGCAGCTCTTGTCTCAGCTCGGCGAGTTGCCGGTGAGACTCGTTCTCGGCGTCGCTATTGGGCCCGGTGTGGTGGCTCGCGCTGTTGCCGCATTGGCCGCCACGCAGGGTCGGCCGCACGCAGAACAGATAGGTCGTGGCGATAGCGGCCGCGGCGATGAGCGCCGCGATCCAGGTTGATGTCACCGTTGCCCCTGGGCGTGCTGCGCGACCTGCTGCGCCTTGAGTTGATCGATCTCCGCGCGCAGCGCGGTCACCTGATCGGCGTTGGCCTGGCCAGCATTGCTGCTGTCACCGGCGCCGGAGCGTTGGCCGCGCATCATCATCCACATCATCAGGCCCATTCCGACCGGACAGGCCACCGCTGCGATGCCGTAAAACAACGCTTGCATCAGTTCTCCTTCACATCCGGGTACTCGGCCTCACTGGGGAGTCAAGACCCATCTACTGTCTCCGTACCGAGATAGTAGATGGTCTACAGGGTGATGTCACTGGTCGGCAGGCTTCGACTGGCGGGCGAGTTCGCGGCGTAGGCGTCGCTCCGATAGCCGTCCGTAACCGACCAGCTCTCCGTCGAGCAGCACTCCGGGCGCGAAGAGCACGCGGTGGTGTTCGGCGAGTGCGCGCCCCTCTTCGCTGCCCAGCGCGATGTGGCGCACCGCGAGTGGATACTCCTGTTTGACTCGGGCCAGGACCGCGGTGGCGTGTTCGCAGAGTGGGCAGTCGGATTGGGTCAGGACGGTGATCTCGATCGTCGGCGGGGTGCCTGCAGGCGCGGTGCTCATGGGTTGGGTCACGTGCCTTGCCGCCCGGTGCGCAGGTCGGTAGCCAGCTGATCGGGCGTCACGTACATGGTGTAGTTCGGTGGGCCGCCGTAGTCGCCGCGCCACTGGATGCGCCCGTCGGGTCCGACG
>Ga0193743_1001380_pt1 | contig 18102 bp, 14 predicted proteins | sample L2c2metaG_FD_143038 | JGI IMG/M metagenome (GOLD analysis project Ga0193743, IMG submission 143038) | Soil microbial communities from a riparian zone of the East river system, Colorado, United States - L2c2 | ecosystem: Environmental > Terrestrial > Soil > Riparian zone | place: USA: East River...
GCAACGAGCGGCTCACTTCAAACACCTTTATCGAAAACGGCCCGACACCTATCTCTCGCCCTATCGGCCCTCGTCTTCGGGCCGTTTCCGATAAAGTGCTAGTGTTTGGCGTCAACTTCCGAATGGACGACGATGCACCCATTTTCCGGTAACGGGCCTCTGCATGCGTTACATGCATCGGTCCGCGCCTAATACGTATCAAGACGCCTTACTATCTATCGCGGCTGGCATTGCTCTCGCAGGGCTGCGTACGCCTCCGCGAGGCCGACCAAAACCACGAAACAGGCACATAGCTCGGGCATAATTGGGAATCCGTGCGCCTACGTTCACCATGAAGAAGAACCCGAAATGTCGAAGAGTGAGACCTGTAGTCTCTCCACATACGGGTTACCGCCTGCAGTTTTCAGAGCTGCACCGCGTTTCTATAGGTTATTGCGGTGGCAGGGCCGGGAAGAGGCCGTATCGTCCGATGGTCCGGTTCTTGGTAAATCCGGTAAAGGCGATCTGTTTTGTGATCTGGGCTAGCGGTTCTTCGTTTTCGAGAATGATCACCTGGGCATCGCCGAGCGTGGAGGCGAGGCTCCTGTAGAACGCGTCTTTGACGCCTTCCCCCATATGCTCGTCTGGCTCGCGGTACGTAACGAGCGGGGAGTCCATGAGGGCGAAGCCAGGGTGGGGGAGGTTCTTGCGGATGGTTTCTTTGAGCACGCTGATCATGAAGGCAGCGTACGTAATCGCGCGGTAGCCTTTCCCGTTGTCTTTGCGCGCTTTGCCGGAGATGACAATGTCCTCGGCTTTGGTGTCGAAGACGACCCGATCAAGTTCGGGGAATGACCATTCCCGCAGAATATTTTCGACGGAGGTTGCGAACTGCTCGTACGCGGTTGCTGGGAGCGTCGCGAATGCGTTCTCTCCTTTGGTCTTGGGCGTGGGTGCGGGTACGACTTGCTCGATGGCTTCGAGCCGATGGAGTTGTTCGTACAGGGCGAGGACACCTGCGATTTCCGATCGTTGTTCGCTCAGGCCGGAGAGGTTTCCGTCTGTGTTTGTGATGCTTGGTCCGAGGATGTCTTTGAACGATTGTGCGGTCTTGGCGCGATCCTTGCGGATCTGGGCGAGTGCGGTTTGTAGCGCATCGCGTTCGGCGGCCAAGGTCGTGATGGTTCCTGCGAGGTCTGCACGTCGTGCTTGGATTTTTTCTGCCTCTGCCTTGCAGGCTGCCGTGAAGCTCTCCAGTTGCTCCGGCGTGATGCCGTGCTGTTGATGGTGTTGTGGGTCTGCGCCGCAGATCGGGCATGGCCCTTCCTGGTGGTCCGCAAACAGATTCCCTGCCTCTACGGTACTTTGTAGTCGCTTCAGGTCTGAGATGTACTGCTCGTTGAGCAGGGCGAATCGTCTGAGGTTGGCGTCCACCTGGGTGAGGCGTGTCAGCGATTGTTGGTGTGCTTGTTCGAGTTTGCGTCGCTGCTCTTCCAGTGCTGCCAGGTCGGCGCGATAGTTTTGCAGGAGCTGTGATTGTTCGGCGATGCGAGCGTCCAGGGTTGCCGCCATCGTAACGAGGTCTTCTTCGGTTCTCCCGTCCTGTGGGATTCTGCTGCGGAGGTCGGCCTTGATGCGTTCGATTGCTTCTTCTTGCCCTGCAATCTTGGCCTTCTCGTCTTTCGCTACGGGCACAACGATAAGACCTGCATCATCTTGTCCAGTGAGCAGCGCGCGAAACAGGGAGCTTTCGAACGTCTTGTCAATGGGACTGCCGGTATGGATGGGTGAGAATGTCGTGATGATACGTTCTTCGGAGATGAGCACGTACTCGACGAAGTCGCGGAAGCTGAGGTTGCGCAGGTCTCCCGTTTGCTTCTTTCGCAACTTGACTCCTGTGAGACCGGCGAGGGAGAGGAGGACTGCGCTGATGTTCTCTTGGTTATCAGCGGAGTGCTTTGCGCTGAGTACGACGTGCGGTGTGGTCGTGGTGATGGCGCTGGCCGCGACACTGTATTGTCTGACGTCACCGCCGCCCCATGATCGTTCAAACGTGATGGGATGCTCGTCAGCCGTGCGTACTTGGACGAAGACTGCGTCGTACCCGGCGGCTTCGTCTACGGTCGTCATCGGGTCGCGGGAGCCGAACACGAAGTTGATGGCTGCGCGGATGAGTGATTTGCCAGTGTTTGATGGTCCTGCGACGACACTGAGTCCGGGCGCGAAGGTGACGACCGCGTCGGGCACGTTCTTGCCGCGAAAGCGTACCTCAGCGATCGTGAAGCCCGGTGCCATTATGAGTGGTCCTCCCATCCCGGTGACGTGAGGGCAAACTCTTCGCCAAGATGACCGATGCGCTCATTGAAGAACGCGTTGAGGCTGTTCAGGTCGCGCTGTGCGAAATTGCTCGTGACCCATTGCGCTCGTGATCGAAGTTCCTGGCTGTACTCTGTCTCCAGTGAGACAATGATGCTGCCTGCGGTGTCGCGGGCCGCGTACTCGAAACCGGTACTCGTCGCTCGCCGTTCGGCCAAACCGCGAACGAGGAGGAGATGGAGTCCTTGTTCGATCAGGCCTCGTCGTACGGCGACCTCCCCGTCACGTTGTGGCGTTGGCGGGTGGAGGCTTGGGGGACCGTCTGCATCTTTGCTGTGGACGAGGAGGTAGTCCAGGTACACGAGTCGTTGCAGGTCGAGTGTTGCCGGATATGCCTCGACGAGCAGCACGAGTGAGCGCAGTGCTGATTCGACCGGGTTGTTGAAGACGGTGTCGTCGTTCATTGTTTGGTATCTCCAGGCTTGTGCACCCAAGTCATATGGTCGTCGTTGGCGAGTTGGTGACAGATCCCTGCGCGGTCGTTGTTGTGCATCACGCCAAGGAGCGGATTGCCAGTAATAGGAAGCAGTCGGGCTTGCTGTACGGTCTTGCGGACGCGCTGGTACCCGCTGGCGTGGCTCGGGTCTTCGTACACGTCTTGCACGCCGTCGAAGATTTCGGATTGGAGTTCTTCGAATGTGCCGGTTGGGACGTTGTCTCGGCTGAATGCGCGCAGTGATTCGGCGCTGAAGAATTGTTCTCGCGAACGGTCAAGGTGCTTTGCGAGTTCGGAAGCGCCTGCTTGGACGGCAACGACGGTCGGGAATGGCGTTTTCTTCTCGTCCTCGTACGCGTCCAGGAGTTTCTTGATGTACTCGTGTTCCTCGGCCTGGATGCTCGCAGGTGGCTTGGGAATTGGGAGGATCCGACTGGGGAGTCCGCCGCCGAAACGGAACGTATAGTACTTCGTCTGCTGGTGTCCTTCGATGATGCGCAGGGGCGGGAGAGCAGTAAGGCGCGAGACGTCGAACGCGTCAATGGTGCTTTGCACTGCGACGAGAGGGATGGTTTTCCCTTTCGCGATCGTGGTGCTGCACTCCTTGTCCCACCGACTGAGGAGTTCTTGTTTGAGCGTCCCTTTCTGGAGGCACTTGATGAGCGCGGTGCTTGGTCCCTGCGGCGCGACAAAGAAGTACTCGTCAGGGAGCGAGAACTCTCCTCTGGACATGGAAGAGCAGTTTCCCGACTTCAGCGACGACATCCGCCACGGACAGAGGCTGCGCGTAGTGCTTGCACTGGTAGTTATCCCACGGGCTCTGCGGATTTACCCCTGCCTTGAATCCGATGACGTCCCGCCCAAGGTCGCCACCGCCGCCGCACTGGTGAACGTCGGTGTACTTCTGCCGTAGCGAATCGATCCACTCAAGAATGAACGCTTCCCACTCTTTGTCGTCCATGATCCGCAGTCGTTGCAACGGCTTCACGGGCGCGCCGACAGCGGATTGTGATGCGTTGAGCGGGACATGGGGCGCGGGCTGCGCTACGGGTGTCGTGGACGCCATTTTTGCTGTGGATCTTGAGAAGGAGTTTATAACATATCCGCTCGGTAATGTTTCATTCTAGTCGAATCGTCGGCCAGTGCCGGAACCGAACCGCTGCAGGGGCTCTAGGCTCGTCGAGCGACATGTCGTCCTGTCTGAGTAGCCCCACGTTCGCTGCGGTCGCTGTGGACTCGTCGTGAACGCGCCCGTTGGGCTTTGGCAAGTGGTGTGCCGGACGCCGGAAATCAAGATCAAAGCCGCATGGCGATGAGCATGGGCGAAACGAGCGGTTGAGGATCTGAGGTAGGGTAAATCTCGAACAAAAGAAGAAAGATAGGCTGACTTCATTACGCCTCTCGACCATCAATTTGCCGCTAATCTTCCGCAATCCGGACTTGGGAACGGAGAACGGCGCTGCCGGAATGTGCCCGCCAGACGACCGGATTTCAATGGTCCTAGATTACGCGCCATCTCGAAAGTATCCAGGCCCGGCCGCCACTGGTTTCGCGACGCGGTCCACGAATCCCCTTCTGGGAAGTGTGGCATGATATCGGCGGCGCGGATACGCCCCCCGTAACTGCGCAGTGTTTACTGAGGTGATTCACACAGCTAAGTAATCCTGATTGTGTTCGGATACTTCACCCGGAAATCACTCAGACCTTAAGTAAACGCTTATGGGGCAGGGCCCAGATAGTTTTAAGGTCCTTTCGTAAATCGTCCGATGAATACGCTAGTGAGTTTGCTACTAGCCATTGCCGCTGGATGGATCCGCAAGAGCGAGCGTCGAAAAGCGTCGCTTCTGTTCGTATTCTCGACGTTCGTTTTCGCCATTATGAGTTCCTGCGGCCCGCCGCAAATGCCCACGGCGCCTTTGATCACTTTCGCCGGCGCCGAGCAGGTGCATCGCCAACGCGAGACCGTTAGCGCGACAATCCAACCGGCACTGGCCGGCAAAGAGCTCTTGCAGATATTTGTTCGGGCGGATGACAACCAGTGGTATCCGTGCGCACCCGCGAAGCAAGATCTATCCTAGGGAGCTTGGAATGCCGTTTGCCAATTTGGCAGTGACAAGCATCCAGCAGCAGAAGGAGCCCGGTTCGTCTTGGGCGCTTTTTACACAACCAACAGAGTCAACGTGGAATACCTGCCGGATTCTGTCTGGTACTTGCTAAAGACTCAGCAGACCAAGCCGGTCGTCTTCAGCCGGAGCAATTAGCGCCCAGTCTTGCGATCGCTCCGCGAAACAAAACTGCACCGTTTGGATCTCAATAGTCAGCCGGCTGAAATTGATTTGGCAATGGCGAGGATGAGGGACTGAAGTTGATGCGGAATTTGGAAGTTTACGCTGGAGCCGCGCTCCTGGGTGTCCTGGCTGGAATGAGGAGCATGGCCGCGCCAGCGGCGCTAGGGCAGCTTTCCCGCAAGGGCGCGCTGGCGGAGGTGACAGGTCCTCTCATGCTTGTAACTCGTCCAGGATTTGCAACGGCAGCAAGTCTGCTAGCCGTGGGTGAGCTGCTTGCGGACAAGTTGCCGTTTGTACCAAATCGTACGGCTGCGGGCCCACTACTGGGGCGCGCTTTTACAGGCGGTCTTAGCGGAGCGGTGGTTTGTTCGGCTCAAAGACGATCCGTCCTGGCCGGCACTCTTATTGGGGCTGCCGCGGCTATGGGTGCGGCTTATGGCGCCTACGAGTTGCGCAGAAGAGCCGTTCGAAAACTGCATCTACCCGATGTGATTGTCGCGGTGGCAGAAGACGCCCTCGTGGGCGCGCTAGGCGCTGCTTTGGTCTCACGGCTAAGCTCGGATGGCGCTTCGGCCTGACACGCTATTTACTTTTCCTCCGGCTCAGCGAGCAAATCACCTAGCCGGTCAAAGCGGCGTTCCCACATTGAACGGCGATCGCGGATCCATTGCTCCGCCACGGAGAGGCCGGCGGGTTCAATGCTGCAAGTGCGTACCCTCCCGGCCTTTTGTGTTTGTACAAGTCCGCTTTCCTCCAACACTTGCAGGTGTTGTACTACTGCGGCCAGAGTGATGTCGAGGGGCTCCGCCAGCCGCGAGACCGATACGGGGCCTGCGCTGAGCTTCTCCATAATTGCGCGGCGCGTGGGATCGCCGAGGGCATGGAAGACACGGTCGATATTGGGTTTCCTCTTAGGCATTGGTCCGTGACTTCCAGCGTCGCCTTCTGACTAGCGCGGGACCTCCTCTGTCAATTGCTCGAGTAGCTTGCGCCATCCTGCTTCACGCATTTCAGGACCATCGGCGCCTTCGAAGAATGCTCCCTGATGCGTGAAAATGAGGTCGGTCCCTGTTTCCGACGACAGAAGCTCAAGCGTGGCCAGAGACGCCGAGATACGCTTCTCATCCACGCTCATAGTAGAGGCAAATACAACGCGACGGTTGGGCACAATGTCCTGATAGGTGGTATCGTTCGTACACGCGATTCCCTTCAGCGGAGTACCCTCTTTTTTGAAGCGAAAACGGGCACGTTCCGTGCCTCCCACTCGAAAGTCCAGCTCATAGTGCTCGACCTCGTGGTGGTTACCTTCGGCAAACCAGCGGCGTTTCTTGGCTGGGTCGGCGAAAGCGGCGAACACGCGCTCGGGCGTGGCCGGATAACTGCGCTCGATAACGAAAGTGCTGTGGATTACGGATTGCTCTTGCATGGTGTTCCTTCCTTTTCTAAAAAATGGTTAAGTGGTTACTTGAGTATCCGGCTTCTTACGGGTGATTGTCAAGTGGATACTTAAGTAATATTTCGGGATTTTTCAGCTGAGGCCGGCAAGGCACCCTATCAGTTGACTGTATCTCGAATTACAAAAGCGGAAATTGGATTGTTCACCGGCTAACTTCCATCTGACGCTTTCACAAATCCCTCAAAAAGCCGCTGTGAGCAGCCCATTTAGTGATAGTATCTTCCTGCTCCACTGGAAGGGATGCAAACTACATGAGCGCAACAGCACCCGCACGAACTCCTTCGCCCAACCCGAAGTTCTTGAAGGAAGGCAAATTCCTGGAGAACAAGGTGGCAGTAAGCATCGAAGTCGCAGCCGATAATGTTCCGGGTATGGCGATTGCCATTTCAGAGAACCTGCCTTTCCCGGCGGATGCCGTCCATATCTCATCTCTCGCGACAAGCGTCTCGGGTGGTACCGGACCGGTTAAGTTCGCAAGCGACCGGGGCGTGGTTTCCTTCAAGGGCGGCGCGGGAGTGACGGCGGGTTTCGGCGCGTATACCAAAATAGGCGCGCTGCTGACGGACCTCGATCCCGATAGCGACATCCTGAATGGAATCAGCCTGCCCCAGAAGGGCATCGCGCGATTCGTGGCGCTGAATTGGAGTTACGACATCCAGGCTTCTCTGAAGGGCTCAGTGGCGCTCGGGTTCGGCACCAACATCAAGTTTGGCGCCGACGGCCAGAGTACCGGACGATTGGCGGTGATCCGTGGATTCAAAACTGAGCCCGGGGCGCGAGACGCGATCCAGACGACGATTGAGTCCTGGATGCTTCCAGGGCAAGTAGAGTCGGTTGGCGACCTGCAGCCAGGCACCTGGATCATTGCGGAGGTGGATGGCCAATTTGCCGCCAGGCTCGGTTTGCAGTTCGGCTATGACTATAGCTGGCTCCGCAATGTCAACTTGCAGGGTTTGTCGGGTGATCTCGGGCTTCGGATCGCGGCCGCCGCCACGATCAGCGGCGGAGTCGATGTTAGCGGGAAGTACCTTGTCGTTGTCGCTCGCGAGTCTCTAGATAAAAGCGACCAAGTGGCGCGAGTCCGCCTGTTCAAAATGGCCAAGAAGGGGTGGAGCTTTGCCTTGAACGCAAGCCTGGGCGTGACCGCGACCACAGGCAAGTTTCTGCCGGGTGAGTTGGACGATTTTGTCGCCGGCGTGTTCGGTGTTCATGGCGCGCAACTGGTCAAAGACCTCCAGAAATTCCGCGCATGGACCGATCCCGAGGTCCCCCTCGAGGACAAGTTTACGGAGTTCATTACGCACTACGTCACCAATCAACTTCAGGCTCATGCCGGCGACGCTCTCGCGAAGGTCAACGAAGCAAGGGCGCGTATTCAGGGATTGCTAACAAAGTGGGACGACCTGCCCCAAACAATTTCCAGTCTGGTCTGGACCGAAGTCCGCAAGGGAGGCGAAGCCGCGGTTACGTTTGAGGAGGCTCTCCGGTTGTTCGCGGACGCCACGGATGAAGAAATCCAGGTGAAGGTGACGGAAACGCTGAACGAGGTGGAGTTCTTCCGTACTCCTATCGGAATGTGGCTTGGGATCGTAGCGGCAGGAAACCTACTCACCGTGGTCGCCAACCCGGCGGCGGTCAGCAAGGTACGCGAGGGAGCGAAGGCGGTATTGGGCGTTCTAGATGGCGACGTGCTTCAGGAACTGGCGGCCTTCGTGAATGAAAGGCTTAGTATCGACGTGATTCGGAACGTAGCCGACAAAGCCTCTCTCGATCAACTGGACGAGTGGCTCAAGAGCAAGCTGTCCGAGTTCATCGGCAAGACCCTGGACCTGAGCGGTCTCAAAGAAGTGCAAAAGACTCTGCATTTCCTCGACACGAAGGCGGCGGAGCTCTACAAGTCCGCCACGGAAGCACTCAACAAGACCTGGACGGCTTCCGTGATCAACAGCTATTCCAGCGCCACTACGCGAACCGCGCTGCTCGATATCTCCTTCGATTTCCGGGCGAACCCAACCTTGGGAGACTCTCTCATCAGCGTCATTGACGGAAATTGGAAATCCACGCTGCTGGGGCGGGCCGCCGGTGTGAAGATCAACCAGGCTGTTCTGACACATGGAGTGAACCGTCAGAGCCATTTCGAGTTAACGCTTCCTTATTACAACACTGCGCTGGACAAGTTTAACGCCTCCGCCGCCAGCATGACATTCGCGTCCGAGGACGGCGGTATCTATCTGTATGAACTCACCGCGGACGACAAGATTACACGCCGCCATAAATGGCAGAGCACCGCGTCCATCACGAGCAAGATTGCCGTCAAGGCCGCTGCGAATGTGAACCTATTCCCGACGCAAACCGAGCTAGCCGATTCGTCGACTTACAGCTACACACTCCTGATGCCACGCAAAAACCTGCGGGCTGCCCAATTGGAACAGCAGTTTGGGCCTGTCATTCATCAGTCTTTTCAGCGGGCTTTCGAAGGACCGGGAAAGGCGTCATTCGCAGAGTGGATTGCCGATTTGGACAAGCACGCCGACCAGGTGGAAAACAATGGCACTTTCAACCTGGGCAACACTACCTTAAAACTTGACTTGGCGGCGCCGGGGAAATGTGTGGCGGCCTGGTTCAATGCACCCAGCCGCAAGGCGACGCGCGTTCCCTATCAAGTCATGTCCCGCAATATACAGCGAGCGCTGCGGAAATTTATCCCGCTGTGCTATTTCGACGAAGCGCATAAGTACATCGAGCAGCCCATCGCGGCGCAGATTCTCGTCTACTCAAGCCTTCCCGTTTCCACGGGAATCAAGCTGAAGGACAGGAAGTTAACTATCAACGCCGATGTGAAGACACTCTTCTGGGAGTATGACGATCCGCGGGATGCCGATCTCAACGAGCGGCATGCCATGATCTTTAGCCAATTAACCAAGGACGCTTTGCGCGTGGCGATGCGCCAGGCGTGCACGATCCTCGAACGGTCGCCGGACCTGTCGGGATTCGCTTCCGACTATGCCGACACTGACGCAAGAATCGAGAAGCTTCGCTCGCTGTCCTACCATGACAACGATCCGAACATGTTGATTCTGAAGCTCCTCCGCACTGAGAGTACTACGATTGACCAAGCTGTCAAGGCAGGACAAGCTTTAGCGGACTTCCGCGATGAAAGTGTGAACGATCCCGAGGCTGCCCTCGAAGCGCTCGCCGAGTTCGGGGCGAACGTCACTGCGGCATTCAACAGCCAGTTGAGTGATCTGGTGGGAGGGCCGATGCTGAGAGCGCTCGGCTCCGCTATCTTCGTTGAAGCAGCCAAGGCGTTTGACGAATCGATCGCTGACATCGAGCCGGTCGCTCGCCTAGATGTAACAATTCTCCGGAGCTCAGCTCCAGGATCATGGCGCGAAGACTTTCTGGACGGGAAGAGCTTCGACCCGACTGTTATTGCGGTTGAGCAACCGATCGTCAACCTGTAAGCCGACGCCGCGAAGTGCCTTGCGATTTCCGGCGGAATCGTGGAGGCGGCGGCTGTCATCTTAATGAATGTAGTTGACTGGTCTATTTAAGATGACGAATGGGAGTACGCGAGAGCGATTGCTGGCAGTAGGCGTGGAGCAGTTTTTGAAGTCGGGTTATGCGGCGACCGGAGTGAAAGAGATTCTTGCGGCGGCGGGCGTGCCGAAGGGCTCGTTCTACCACTACTTCCCCAGCAAGGAGGCTTTTGCTAACGAGGTAATTAACTGTTATTTCAATCAGGAAGCGGCGCTTATCGAATCCGTGTTTGGCGACGCAGCGGTGCGTCCGCTGAAGCGCCTCCGTACCTATTTCGAACGGCTGGCTGAGCGCTACGAGACTGGGGGCCCGGTGGGCGGATGCCTGTTTGGCAACATGAGCCAGGAAGTTGCGGACCACAGCGTCGCTCTGCAGTCCTTGCTGCGGAACAAATTTCACGCTTGGCAAGGCGCGCTGGCAGACATGGTCCGGCAAGCGAAGGCGCAAGGTGAACTCCCGAAAACGACCAAGCCGGATGAGATTGCGGCATTTCTCCTGAATGGTTGGCAGGGTGCGCTGGTTCGCATGAAGGCCGAGAAAAGCACTGCACCGCTGCATGAGTTTCTAAAGATTGCCTTCCAACACGTCGTGCGCTGAGATCAAATTGAGATATCCCATTAAAGGACCAGCCGCTCGAGGGTCAGTCGATCGGGCTGTCCGGAAAAATACTTTTGCAAGGCGTTTGCAAAGATCGCGGCGTCGCCCGCGGTTGCAGCAAACAGCGTCATGGAAGATCGAAACTTCAAGGCGTCGACAGCGCCGAAGATCTCTTTAGCCGTATGGCCTTCCACAAGGTTCACGAGTTCAGTGCATTCCATTAATCTCGGCCCGAGGATCGGATGGGCGATATATGCCTCGGCTTCGGCCCGTGAAGCAATGCCGAACCTGGTTGCCATGGCGCTATGGCCTAAGCCTCGAAGCTGAGGGAATATGAACCACATCCAGTGGCCCTGTTTGCAGCCTCGCTGCAACTCCGCGCGCACTGCCTCAAAAACCGGGTTCTGGGCAGTCACAAACCGTTCCAGATTGAAGGGATCGTTCATATCACCAAAGAACGCTTCAAAATCAGTGTTTCACATCCAATCGTGTGCGCATGCAAGTGGCCTCAAATATAAATTGACGCTCCGGGAAAATCCGTATACGATCATTCTCTATGCCGCTCAACCTCCTGCTCGATTCAGGTCAGCCGATGCCGCTGCCGGATGTGCAACGGACTACATTGGGCCTGGACGTTTTAAGCCGGTATGTTTGCAGTACGTGGGACGAGGCCACGGCGAACGGCACACGGCACTTCGATGCGATCGTGATTGGCTCGGGCATGTTCGGAGGCTATTGCGCGGAGAAGATTTTTCGTTTTGGGGCCTCCCGCGGTTTGAAGGTACTGGTGCTGGATGCCGGGCCGTTTCTGGTGCCTACTCATCTGCAGAACCTGCCGAACCTGAGCCTCTATGCGCCGGATCCATTGCTTCCAGCGAATGACCCGCACACCGCGCGCAACCTGGTGTGGGGCATGCCCTGGCGCAGCAATGTCCCTTTCATCGGTCAAGCCTATTGCTTTGGCGGCAAGTCCCTGTTTTGGGGCGGCTGGTGTCCGCGCCTGCTTGCGAGTGACTTGGCGGAGTGGCCCGCCGATGTCGCCACTTACTTGAACACGAATTACCCTCTGCTCGAACAGCAGACTGGAGTGGACGTACGCGCGGATTTTATTCAGGGTCCGCTCTATAACCTGCTGAAGGCGCGGGCGGCAACCGCGCTGGGGACGGTGCCGAACATCGACTCGGTTGAAGATCCTCCACTGGCGGTACAGGGGCAAGCGCCAGCGTCGGGCCTGTTCAGCTTCGATAAGTTCAGCTCCGCGACTCTCCTGATCGATGCCGTGCGCGAAGCTGCCGGACAATCGGATTCGAACCGCAGACTATTTGTAGTCCCCAATGCGCATGTTACTCGCGTACAGAGCAGCGGCGGGACGGCGACGGGCATTGAGGTAGCTGTTGGCGGGCAAGTGCGCACACTGAATGTGAGTCCAAAATGCGCCGTGGTGCTGGCGCTGGGAACGATTGAATCCACGCGGTTGGCACTGGCCTCGTTTCCAACTGCTCCGGGCAATCCAAGCGCGGAACTCATGGGCCGGAATCTGATGGCGCACTGGCGGACCAACATCTTTGTACGGATCAAGCGTTCTGTTATAGATCCGGGCGCCACGCTGCCCAACGCAGTGCAGGCCGGCGCGCTGCTGATTAGAGGATCTACACCGCAGGGTAAGTTCCACTTACAAGTTACAGCATCGGCCGATCCCTTTGGTAATTCTGACAATCTGCTGTATACGCTGATCCCGGATACGGATCAGCTGAATGCGATTCTGGCGAGTCAAACGTCGGATACGATTACGATTGCATTTCGCGGAGTGTCTCAACACAATGGCGACAAAACCAGCAGTGTTCCGAACGGGAGTGGGCGCTGGATCAATCTGAGTCCGTTTGAATCAGATGAGTTTGGAATACCGCGCGCCTGGGTGCAGATGCAAACTTCGCCGACTGAAGACAGTTTGGCAAACGCCATGGACAGCGCAATCTTTGCGTTGGCCACAAAAATTGCGGGCGGCAATCCAGCCGATGTGCAGGTAACAGGCCAGAACCGGGATGGACTCGGCACCACATATCACGACTCGGGAACGTTGTGGATGGGCACCAATCCGGCGAGTTCCGTGACCGATACGAACGGCCGTTTCCATAATGTGTCGAATGCATTCTGCGCGGATCAATCACTTTTTGTCACGGTGGGCTCAGTCAATCCGACGCTTACGGGATTGGTGCTCAGCCGGCGCGTGGCGGAAGCGGCAGTTGCGCTCGCCAGTTCATAGCTAAATTGTTCGCGCCGTGAGCCGCCGCGTTCCTCTGGCCGGGCCGACCTCCGTCAACAAATTAGATCTAGAATAACGACATGGACATCGTAGTGAACGGTGAACGGCGGCGCGTGGAAACAGATCCGGAGCGTCCGCTCCTGTGGGTCCTGCGCAACGAACTCGACCTGACTGGCGCAAAGTACGGTTGCGGTGAAGGGCAATGCGGGGCCTGCACGGTCCTCATCGATGGCGTTGCCCAACGATCCTGTCTTACGGCCGCAGGCTCAGTTTCCGGCAAGGAGATCACCACCATTGAGGGTTTGGCTGACGGAGCGCGGCTACATCCGGTACAACAAGCATTCATAGACTGCGATGCCATGCAATGTGGATACTGCACGCCCGGAATGATTCTCGAAAGCGTCTCGTTACTCCGCAAAGATACCTCACCCTCGGAGTCGGAGATCCGGCAGCGGTTGGAAGGAAACATCTGCCGCTGTGGAGCGTACAACCGCATCGTAGCGGCCGTTCAGTTAGCGGCCCAGACCATGGGAGCAGAAGCGAAGGTGAAATCTCATGCGTGACGCGGTGCGCGAGATAGTCGCTTCCCCGATGATTGACCGCCGCGGATTCTTGCGGTCACTCGGCGGAGGTTTCCTGGTTCTGCTTGCGCTGGACAACGAAAGCGTGGCGCAGGAATCCGGCAGCTCCGGAAGGCGCGGCGCTCAGAATCTTCCCGAGGTTGTTTCAGCGTGGCTGCACATTGCGCCGGACGGGCGCATCACGGGATTCACGGGCAAAGTAGAAGTGGGGCAGAATATTCGAACGTCCCTGACGCAGGCCATTGCGGATGAATTGCGCTGCAGCCCCGCGTCGGTGCGGCTTGTCATGGGAGATACAGGGTTGACGCCCTGGGACGCTGGGACTTTCGGCAGCCGTACGACTCCCACCATGGCTCCGCAGCTCCGGCGGATGGCATCTACCGCGCGCGAAGCTTTGATCGATGAAGCCGCTAAGCAGTGGAGCGCCGACCGCAGCCGCCTGCAAATTGCGGACGGCTATGTGAACCAACAGGGTTCCGGAAAGCGCGCGGCATTCGGTACATTGGCGGCCAAAATCGATTGGGTTCACGTGGTCGGTCAAGCCGAGTACGTGACTCCTCCTAGTCACTGGCAAGTGGCGGGAACCAATTTGCCCAAGGTGAACGCGAAGGAAATCGTCAGCGGGACGCACAAATACACTTCGGATCACAAAGTACCCGGGATGCTGTACGGGCGCGTTCTGCGAGCGCCGAGTTTCGACGCGAAGCTGGTTTCCGCGGATACGACCGCGGCTTCGAAAATTCCCGGCGTGCAGGTTGTGCGCGACGGTGACTTTATCGGCGTGGCCGCTACGGATGAGCAAAAGGCGCAGAAGGCTCTGCTCAGCATCAATGCAAAGTGGGAGCAGAAGCCCCAGATTTCAGCCCGCGAACTATTCTCTTACATCGAGAAAAGCGGCAGCGGGGCAGCGCCGCGGCAAGGAGAGCATGCGCTGCAAAGCACGTACACCGTGGCTTATATTGCGCATGTGCCGCTAGAACCGCGCGCGGCGGTGGCTGAATTTCAGGGTGACAAACTGACGGTCTGGACGGGAACCCAACGTCCGTTCGGCGTGCGCGGCGAAGTTGCGACCGCGCTGGGACTCAATGAGCAGCAGGTCCGGGTGTTAATGCCGGATGCAGGTTCGGGTTACGGCGGTAAACATAATGGCGAATGCGCCATTGAGGCGGCGCGCCTCGCGAAAGGCACACGCAAGCCCGTAAAGCTGATTTGGAGCCGGGAAGAGGAATTCACCTGGGCTTATTTCCGGCCGGCAGGTGTGATCCAAGTGAGCAGCGCCTTGGATAAAGATGGGACGCTGCGGGCTTGGGACTTCCACAATTTCATGTCCGGCCCCTCGGGTTTGCAGACGCCCTACGAAGTCGCAGACAAGAGCGAGCAGTTCCACCAGGTGAAGTCCCCGTTGCGCGAGGGCTCCTATAGAGGATTAGCATCCACGGCGAACCACTTCGCACGTGAATGTCACATGGATGAACTGGCAGCGATGCTGGGCATGGATCCGCTTGCTTTCCGTTTGAAGAACCTGAAGAATGAACGGCTGCTGGCAGTGTTGAAGGCAGCGGCAGAGCGATTCCAATGGTCGAGCCGGAAGGCATCGGCCAGCCGCGGGTTCGGACTTTCGTGCGGCATGGAGAAGGGCGGCTATGTGGCTTCCTGCGCGGAAATCTCCATCGGTTCCGGCAAGCAACTGCGCGTCGATCGGGTGGTGACGGCCTGGGAGTGCGGCGCGATCGTCAATCCCGAGCATCTGAAGAACCAGGTGGAAGGCGCTGTTGTGATGGGCTTGGGCGGCGCTCTGTTTGAGGCCATTGACTTCGCGAATGGACGCATTCTTAACGATCGGCTTTCGCAATATCGCGTGCCCCGCTTCAGCGATGTTCCGAAGATTGAACTCGTCCTTCTTGACCGCCGCGACATTCCCTCAGCGGGCGCCGGCGAGACGCCGATCGTGGGCATTGCTCCGGCCATCGGAAATGCGATTCATAGCGCCACAGGGCTGCGCATCAGATCCATGCCCATGCTGCCTTCTTTCCGCGCGTCTTAGGATCGCCCGGCCGTATGAAGATTTTCGTAATTGGGGGAACAGGCTTCATCGGGCCTCACCTGGTACGTGACCTTCACCGGATGGGCCACTCGGTAACGGTTTTCCATCGCGGCAGCACACTGGCGGATTTGCCTGCCGAACAGATTCTTGGTGAGCGCCAAGACTTACCGGCGCTTCGCCCGCAGGCCGATGTAGTCATCGACCTGATTCTCAGTTCGGGCGCGCAGGCGGCAGCGTTAATGAAGGTTTTCCACGGTAGCGCGCGGCGCGTGGTGGCGGCCAGCAGCATGGACGTGTACCGGGGTTGCGGCGTTTTGCATGGCAGCGAGGATGGTGCGCTGGAGCCAGTGCCGCTGACCGAGGATTCAGCGCTACGGACTAAATTGCAAACGTACCCACCCGCGCAGATGAAGATACTGCAGAAAATCTTCGGCTGGGTGGATGAGCAGTACGACAAAATTCCTGTCGAAGGCGCCATCCTTGGTGATCCGAATTTGCCCGGCACGGTGCTCCGGCTGCCCATGATCTATGGACCCGGCGATCGCCTGGGCCGATTCTATCCGCTGCTCCGGCGAATGGACGACGGCCGGCGCGCGATCCTAATGCAAGAGGATTGGGCAGGGTGGCGCTCGCCGCGCGGATATGTGGAGAACGTGGCGGCCGCGCTCGCAATGGCCGCAGTGTCAGAGAAGGCCGCGGGCCGCGTTTATAACGTTGCGGAGACGCCGGCGTTCTCCGAACTGGATTGGGCGCGCAAGATCGCGGCGGCAACTGCTTGGCACGGCGAGTTCGTCCTTCTACCGAAAGAGCAGATGCCTGCGCATTTAGCGCAGCCCGGCAACAGCGCGCAGCATTGGGAAGCGGATTCGAGCCGCATCCGCCGGGAACTTGGCTATCAGGAAGCGGTCGAGACTGACGAGGCCATTCGACGCACGATCGAGTGGGACCGCGCCCACCGGCGCGAATCGATCCTGCATCAGTTCGACTATGCCGCCGAGGATGCCACTTTGCCGGCCAGGACTAGTTTGTAGAATCGAAACAATTTTTTCATCGTAGATTCACGCGACGTTGATCGACGGCGCGGATAATTTGTAAGCATTCTTTACAAAGCTAAGAATCCTATGAAAAAACCTCCTCAATCCAAGTTTGGATTACCCCTGTTCGGATTACCTATAGCCGGGCTCTTGTTACTCGCAGTAACACCGGCTATTACGCTGCAGGCGCAATCGGTCGCCGGCCACACCACCTTAGCTGTGGGCAACTACGGCGCCAGTTCGCTGCTGCCCACGGGCCAGTACATCACTCCGACCGCGGCGCCGGGCTCGACTATTCAACAACTGGCCACCGGACTGCGCCCCGACGGTAATGCGGATGCCGCGCAGGCGGTTAACACGCAGCTAAGCCCAGATGGAAAGACGCTGCTTATCCTGACCAGCGGCTGGAACCATGGCAACAATACAGAGGATGGAAAGCCGATCACCTTTCCCACCATTGATCCCGTTACGGGCGCGCAGAGCGGCAAGACAACCGGCAATGCGGAGTGGGTGTTTGTGTTCCATATTGCCGGCGATGGCACGGCGACCAAGCAACAACAAATTAATATCCCGAACACCTATAGCGGTTTGACGTGGGCTCCGGACGGCACGCGGTTCTACGTGTCTGGTGGAGAGGACGACCGCGTTTATGTCTATAAGCAAAGCGGTTCTGTGTATGTTGCGGACCCGCCATTCATCCTCCTGGGACACAACTCCAATCAGACCTCGCCGCTATCCACTACCGATGGCGGAATTCTGAAGGGCACCAGGGCCGCTAAGGCAGCGTCCGCCATTGTGACTGGCGCGGTCACGGCGGGCGTGGCAGTGAGCCAGGACGGCAAAACCCTGGCCGCCGCCAATATGCAGAATGACTCCGTCTCCATCGTCGATACCACAACACGCAAGGTGACGAGAGAGGTTCACTTCTTTACGCCCGGCGGTACGGTCGCGCAGGGTGAATTCCCCTATGGGGTGGCGATCCTCAGCAATGGCGACGGTTCTGCGAAGACGGCATACGTCACGAGTTTGCGTGACGAGCAGGTGATGGCCGTGGACATCGCGAGCGGTAGCTTTTCGCCGATTAAAGTCGGTGGGCAACCCAATCGCTTGATCGTTTCGAGCGATACGAAGAGCGTTTATGCCGTGAACGGCAACGACGATACGATCTCCGTCATCGACACCGCGACCAACAGCGTAATGAAGACGTTGTCGCTGGGGCGTCCGGGAGAAAAGTACAAGGGTTCGAATCCCAATTCGGTAACGATCAGCCCGGATGGTAACACGCTCTACGCCACGCTCGGATTTGAGAATGCCGTCGCGGTGGTGAACCTGGCGAAGGGCACAGTAGAAGGCCGCATCCCCACCGGTTGGTATCCGACTTCGGTTTCCGTCGGTAAAGACGGCGCCACGCTCTACGTCTCCACTTTCAAGAGCACGTCGGGTCCGAATCCGGGCAATGCGGGCCCGAACCCGGAATTCAAACCCACGCGTTCCTATCCGCTCGAAAA
>Ga0193743_1001381_pt1 | contig 18095 bp, 21 predicted proteins | sample L2c2metaG_FD_143038 | JGI IMG/M metagenome (GOLD analysis project Ga0193743, IMG submission 143038) | Soil microbial communities from a riparian zone of the East river system, Colorado, United States - L2c2 | ecosystem: Environmental > Terrestrial > Soil > Riparian zone | place: USA: East River...
CCAAGTCATTGCGAGGCACGCAGCAATTAGCCCCCCCCCGGAAGGAAGGGCTTAAAAATAAAAGTCTCCCCTCCCGGGAGAGATTTAGAGGGGGCTTCCTCAATGACGCTTTTTTTTATTATTACAAGAAACCTTTGGCCCTTAACCTTTGCCCTTTTACCTCAAAACTCCTCCCCAAAAACTATCCTCTCAACTTATCAAGAAGGTCACTTAGTGCAGCAGCTTCTTCTTCACTCATGTTGTTTTTCAGAAAGTCTTTGGTCCTAAATTCTTCATCCATTTTTGAGAGGATCTGCAGGCCCTGCTCGCTGATGCGTATATCAACCGCCCGCCTGTCTTTATTATTGGTGCAGCGCGAAACCAGTCCTTTTTGTATAAGGCGGTCAACAATGCGCGACGCGTCAGACATTTTATCAACCATGCGTTCTTTTAACAGGTTGATGGTGGCCGGGTTGGGGTATTGTCCTCTTAATATCCGCAGAATATTAAATTGCTGTTGAGTAAGATTAAATTTATCAAAGTGATATTTAAAGAAATTACTTAACCAGCCGGCGGTGTATGCAATGTTAATTGCCGCTTTATGGTAGTTATCTTCAAAATTTGTGCTTTGTATTTCGTCGTCAATCCGCATAGTATGTAACAATCAATAAGATGCAAATATGTTCAATTATTTTTAATTTGCACTAACCGTAATGTGCACACTTTGAACGATTAATTACACATTATTGTTTTGATCTGGGGCGTCCTGACCTGCTGATTGATCAGTTTTGCCATAATCCCAGGGGCAATGCAGGCATTTGTTTTTACAACAATAGCCACGTTTTAAATGGTACTCCTTTGTGAAAACAAAGTTGCCATCCTCATTTATATAATAGTCAATACCTTCTTGTAGCATTTAGTTAAGCAGTTTTACAAAAATATCATTATTAAAATGATTTTTTAAATGCCTGCCGTCGCCATGCAGTGTCCACACTTGTTTGGGTTGGGTGCGGGTTATGGTTTGTAAAATATCATTCCAATCGGCATGGTCTGATATAAACAGGGTATCCTTTTGATTAACCTGCAGGTTTTTCCAGCCCGAAGCAAACAGGCGTGTAACACCGGTAGCCCTTATATAACTATCAAATGTAAACGGCGGAACGATATACACAAATTCATCCTGTACTTTCATGAGCTTACGGCCATAAATTTGGTGGGCGCCCAATGCAAAGCCCATCTTTTCATAAATGGCATTGATAGGCATAATGCGATGGTGCACCAGGATCTTTTTTTGCGGGGCATAAGTGCTTATCAGGTTTATGAGGCGCTGGCTTTTGCCCAGGCCATAAGCCCCTAACAGGATATTGGTTTTGATAGCATTTATCTTTTGTATTTCGGCAACCGGATCAGGGTGTACAACGGACGGATCGGCAAAGGTGCTTTCGGTGATCAGTACATCGGTAGTAACCCATTCAATAGGTTCGCAGGTGGCATCGGGCTGTAGTTTATAATCGCCAGTGTACAGGTACCGGGTGCCCTCATACTCCATTAATACCTGCGCCGAGCCCAGCATGTGACCGGCAGGGATCAGGGTTATAGTTACCGGGCCAATATTAAACGGCTGGTTATAACCAACTATATTGAAAACCTTAGCCGCTGTACGGTCATAACGCAGTTGCATAATGGTGGCTGTTGCCCTTGTACAGTATACTTCGTTATTGCCGCTTACGGCATGATCTGCATGCGCATGTGTAATAATTGCCATTTTTGCAGGCAGCTTAGGATCCAGATGAAAATCGCCGTATTTGCAATACAGGCCCTTTTCATCTATCAGAACAAAATCGTCAAGTATCATTAATTTTTTGCAAGTGATAAGTAAAGCTTGTGCAAAGCCAGCACCTGCGGAATTACCAGCTGCCGGTCGTCATTGATGATGATGTCATCAGCCAGTTTTTTTTTTCTGTCTTCAGGAAATTGGCGCGCTTCGCGGCTTTCTACCTCGGCTTGTGAAATTCCGTCGCGCTGCATAACGCGAGCTATCCGGTTCTCCAATGGTGCCGAAACCAGTAAACTGCGGTCGCACATTTTGTATGAGCTGCTTTCAAATAACAGGGCAGCCTCTTTAATAACATAAGGAGCCGTTTTTATATTTAATATCCAGCTGTCAAAGGCCCTAAAAACAGCTGGGTGTACCAGGGCATTCAGTTTTTTAAGTTCAGCTTCGTTGTTAAAAGCAATGCCTGCAATATGTTTACGATTAAGCGTACCATTCTCAAAGTAAGATTGTGCCCCGAAGGCTTGCTTTACGGAATCGATCAATAGTTCATCGGTTACCATTACCTTTTTGGCTTCATCATCGGCATAAAAAACAGGTATGCCCAAAAGTTCAAACACTTTTGCCACTGTAGTTTTGCCGCTGCCTATATTACCTGTTAAACCTATTTTAAGCATTGTTTTTTTATGGGTTGAAATTTAGAGCATTGACTTTTGGAGCAAAGATAAAAGATTAGGTATCCTTACTCTTTTATCCAAAAATCTTTATTCCTGCCATGCATTATTTTTTTATGATGAAATCAATATTTGCCGGGCTTACCTTTACAATTTTACAAAACGGAGGGACACGTGTAAGTTTCACCGGGAGAGATTTGTAGTCGTGGTCGCGCCAAAGGTCAAGGTCAGCAGTAGCTTCAAACAGGTCTTCGGTCATATCAGGGTACCTGCTCAGTGCTGTGGTAAATGTCACTTTAACTCTCTGTGGAAATACCTTTACATTATCATAATTATGATTGTTAATTAGTTTAACCGGCAGATCCAAAGTTCTTTCGGTAAACTCATCAACCGGCACAATTACCTGTACAGTTTTAGGATATACATTTAAATTACCCTCCTTTACCGATTGTAAGTTTATCCGGGTATTTACAGTTTCATCAACCTCTTGCATTTGCAGCGAATCGGTTTTCCATAAACTTATTTCCTTTAACCGGCCTGCAGGGCCGCTCACCGTTACATAGGCCGGTTTAATAACTATATTGCCCGATACGGCAAATTGTTTGCGGTATTTAAGGCCCAGCATAAGTTGTACCGGAACCTTTTTTACCAACCTGTTCGTAAAATCAAAATACAGGGTATCAGGATCAATGGATATAATGGGTTGGGTGAGTTCCTTGTTGATGTTAATTTGCTTTAGCTGGGAACTAAGCACTACATAATTTCGGTTTTCAAGCGTAGCCAGGTCAATAGTAATAGGCTTGCTTTCTTTATTCACACCCGAAAACAGCATTTGCCAGCCCGTACCCTGTACGGTAGCCTTAACGGTATCGGGCTGTAAGGAATGAAAAGCACGTTTTTGCGGAGCGTTTTTGTAGGTAAGCACCTCCTGCACGGAATAGCTATATACGTTGGATAGCGTAGTAAAGATCCAGGCTAAAACAGCCAGCACCAGGCAGGTGAAAAATGCCGATAAGCGCCTTCGTTCTGTTGCTGATAATTTTACTATTGCCATTCTTTTGGATTAAGGATAAAAAGACAAAAGACTATTTAAGGTGAAAGGACAAAGGCGAAAGGATAAAGGTAAAAACTACCATTCACCTTTCGCCCTTTTGTTTTCCTTTATAAAAGTAAAGAACTTCAGTCCTTTGTCTTTTGTCCAATTGTCTTTTATCAACAAGAAGCTTTAGCTTTTTGTTACAGCGGCTGGAGCATTTAACGCTTTTGAAGCATCTAAAGCTATAGCCGATTTGTCAAAACGGATCTTACCGTTATCAACCTCAACTAAAAAAGTGGTATCGTTAATGTCGATGATTTTACCGTGTATACCAGCGGTTGTTACTACCCTGTCTCCTTTTTTTAGTTCCTCTACGTATTTCTTTTGGTCTTTTTGCTTTTTAACCTGCGGGCGGATCATGAAAAAGTAAAACACTACGATAATTAATACCATAGGAATTAACATGCCGTAACCTCCAGATGCTGGTGCTGCTTGTAATAAAATAGTTGCTATCATTTTTTAAATTAATTGTTATTTCGTTAAAACTTCGCCAATTAAATGTACCATGTTTTGGGCGGGCACCGTATTGGCGGTAATGGTTATTTGTTTATCCTGCAAACCGGTTTTGCCTGCGCTGTTAAATACAACTTTGATCAGACCGCTTTCGCCAGGTTTAACCGGGGTTTTAGGCCATTCAGGTGTGGTACAGCCGCAGCTTGCAACCGCGTCAGTAATGATCAGCGGCGACTTGCCATTGTTTGTGAATTTGAAATCGTAGCTAGCTTTATCGCCTTGTTTAATTTTACCAAAGTCATGGCTTTCTTTTTCAAACTTCATTACGGGCGCAGTTGCTGCATTAGCGGTGGTTGCGGCGGTTTTGTTTGCCGTGCTGTCGCCTGTGTTTGCAGCGGTTGAGGCATTGCCCGGAGTTTGATTACAGGCCGATAATAGTACGCCTGCGGTTACTAAGCTTAAAAACAATTTCTTCATTAGTTCAATTATTATTCTATTAATCCTCTGCCTATTTTTTTGATCTTATTCTCTGCTTTAAGGTCAATTAAAATCTTGTCTAAGATACCGTTTATAAATGAATTACTTTTAGGCGTGCTAAACTCTTTGGAGATCTCCAGGTATTCATTAATGGTTACTTTAACCGGGATGGATGTGAAATTAACAAACTCTGTAATAGCCATTTTCATTAATAAGGTATCCATCATGGCAATACGCTCAGGCTCCCAGTTTTGGGTTTTGGCAGCAATCAGTTCCTGGTAAGGTGCATCAAATCTAACGGTTTTCTGAAACAGGTCTACCACAAACTCACGATCCTCTGCCCAGTTGCCTGTAATTTCGGCCAGGTGATTAAGTTTGGCGTCCTCGTAAGCAAAGTTTTTAAATGTTTTTGCTATTAATGCCTGTAGCACATCGCGGTCAACAGGCCAAAAAATAAATTTATCTTCAAAAACCTGCTCGGCGAGCGATGATTTTAGAATTACTTTTTTGAAAATAAATTTAATAATGTCTTTATCCGTTTGTATGGTATCACCGGTTTTTGCAAGGTATTCGGCATACTCGGGCGCATTTTTAAGGATAGTGAATAGTGACTTGGCCAATTCAGGCTCAAAATGCCACTCCACTTTATATTTTTTTAAGGCGATCAGGTAGTCGCGGTTATCGTTAAGGGTAAGAATAAACCTGTTGCTTAATATTTTGAGGTCGGCATTCAGGTCTTCGGCGGTAGGCAGGTGTTTGTTGGCTCGTTCTTCGGCGTCATTTGCCGCATAATTAGCCACTTCCGAAATTAATGACAGCATCCAGATGTACATTTCAAATACCTGGTCAATGCCGCTCAGCATATTTTTTTCGTGTAGCCTAACGTCTTTAGTGTCCGATTGATGGTATGCGTATAGCGCTTGTAATACCTTTACCCTTAGGTGCCGTCTGTTTAACATGTGTAAGAACGATTTGATCCGCCAGGGGGCGAATGGTTAAAATTATAATATTGTTAATAGGTTGATTTTACTTTTTTAATGTCTGCTATTCTTTTCTCCGCAATTTTATTTGCAGCTGTAATAGTAGAAATGTTTTCTGTTTTAGAAAGTTTTAAAATATTACGCGTTACTTCATAAATATTTTCGGTAAGCTGCATTGTGCGTTTTTTACCAAAGCTCATCAGTTCAGAATAGCAGTTGATGATACCGCCTGCATTGATCACATAATCAGGCGCAAACAATATCCCCTTATCTAAAAGCATGGCGCCATGCTCGGTTTCGTCAAGTAGCTGGTTATTGGCTGAGCCTGCAATAATGCCGCATTTAAGCTTATTAATGGTTTGTGTATTAATGGTGCCGCCTAAAGCACATGGCGCATAAATATCGGCATCAATATCAAAAATATTGTTGTTTGATACCGCTTCGGCACCGTATTTTTTAGCTATTTGGCCAATACGATCTTCCTGGATATCACTAATGTAAACCTTAACATTTTCATCTCGCAGCAAACGTACCAGATGTTCGCCAACATGACCCACGCCTTGTACTATGACCGATTTGCCGGTAAGATTATCACTGCCAAATTGTTCTTTTACGCAAGCCTTTATCCCCATAAAAACACCCTGCGCAGCTACAGGCGATGGATCGCCGCTGCCGCCAATGCTTTCTGGTATGCCAGTAACATGCTGGGTTTCCATACGGATGTATTCCATATCGCGCGGATTGGTGCCTACATCTTCGGAAGTAATAAATTCTCCGTTAAGGTTTTTAATAAAGCGGCCAAACTTGCGCATCTTCGCTTCGGTTTTATCCCGGTGCGAATCGCCAATAATTACCGAGTAACCACCACCCATGTTTAGGCCGGCAATAGCACATTTATAGGTCATGCTTTTTGAAAGACGCAATACATCATTCAATGCATCGGCTTCTGATTTGTAGTTCCACATACGTGTGCTACCAAAAGCAGGGCCCAGTGTAGTATCATGAATAGCTATAATGGCTTTTAAACCTGTATCAGGATCACTGCAAAATACAACTTTTTTGTGTCCGAAGGCATCGAGCTGACTGAATATGGATTCTGGTTGTTGAACAGGCATTAGTATACGGTAGTAAAATGTTTTAAGGCTCGACAAAAGTATAGGTTTTTTTTATTCTCACCAAGTTTATTAGTATACAGTCTCGGGCGATTTATGTGAAGGCAAAAAGTTTTAGACAGAAAACCCAGAATTTGTTATTATTGACCACGTGCTAAGGACTTTAGCCTGACTTTTAACTTATCTTACTCTCCCAACTTTTTAATACTTTTGATCATTCGGACATCCCAACCTTCGGACATCCCGACTTAAGACTTCGGGCTCCGGACTTTTGGTTTGCCGGACTTTCTGACTTATGAAAGACCTCGCTTATCTTAATAAATTCTTTTACAAATACCGCTGGCGGTTAATTCCGGGTGTGCTGTTTGTAATTATATCCAACATTTTTGGTGTGTTGCCCGCGCAGGTAATACGTGTAGCCTTTGACCTGGTTACCGAAAATATTGGCGCTTACCAGCTTTTTGCCGGCTTCAACAGGCAAAGTATGATATATGATATTTTTGGCAGCAGCCTGATGCTTTTTGGTGCGCTGGTATTGGTACTGGCCCTATTGCGCGGGTTGTTCTTGTTTTTTATGCGGCAAACCATTATCCTCATGTCGCGGCATATTGAGTATGATCTGAAGAATGAAATATATCACCATTACCAGAAACTATCATTAGCGTTTTACCGCCGCCACAATACCGGCGATCTGATGAACCGCGTTACTGAGGATGTGAGCCGTGTGCGCATGTACCTGGGGCCTGGCATTATGTACACCATTAATACGGTAGTGCTGTTTATGTTGGTGATATATGCCATGCTTACTGTAAATGTAAGGCTGGCCATCCTTTCTGTACTGCCATTACCTATACTGGCGGGCATCATTTACTATGTAAATAACGTGATCAATTTCCGTAGCGAGCAGATTCAGGAGCGTTTATCCACCTTGTCGAGCTTTGTACAGGAGAACTTTTCAGGTATCAGGGTCATCAAATCATACGTGAGGGAGGGTTTTGTACGAAAGAGTTTTGCAGCCGAAAGCGAGAATTATAAAACACATTCCATGGCCCTGGTTAAGGTGCAGGCCATGTTTTACCCTATTATGCTGTTACTGGTAGGCCTGAGCAACGTGATCACAATGTATGTGGGTGGGGTAGAGGTAATGAAGGGCAACATCACATCGGGCAATATTGCTGAGTTTATTGTATACCTGAACATGCTTAGTTTCCCGGTTATATCATTGGGTTGGGTAACCTCGCTCATACAACGGGCGGCGGCTTCGCAAAAACGTATCAATGAGTTTTTGCATGAAAAACCCGAGATCATATCGCCCGAAGGGAATATACATACCGTTAAAGGGGCTATTGAATTTAATAAGGTGTCATTCACTTATTCGGATACAGGCATCCATGCCCTTAAAAATGTATCATTTACAGTCGAACCTGGACAAATGGTAGCTATTATTGGTCGTACAGGTTCGGGAAAATCAACCATAGCCAATTTGGTAATGCGTATGTATGATACTACGGGCGGTCAAATATCTATTGATCATACACCTGTACAGCAGCTTAACCTGGAAGGGTACCGTTCGCAAGTTGGCTTTGTACCGCAGGAGGTTTTTCTTTTTTCTGATACCATTGCCAATAATATTGCCTTTAGTGCCGATGTACTTGATATGCCGGTTGTGGAACAGGCCGCCAGGGATGCGGCCGTGTACAGCAATATTATGGAACTGGAAAAGGGTTTTGAAACGCTGATAGGGGAGCGGGGCGTAACATTATCAGGAGGGCAAAAGCAGCGGGTATCTATTGCGCGCGCTATTTTTAAACATCCGCAGATATTGATCTTTGATGATTGTCTTTCGGCAGTTGATACCCGTACCGAGGAAGAAATACTGAATAACCTGGGGCGGGTAATGCAAAATAAGACCAGCATTATTATAGCCCACCGCATATCAACCATAAAAAATGCCGACAAAATATTGGTAATGGATAATGGCGAAATTGTTGAACATGGCACCCATGATTACCTGATGCAATTGAAGGGTACTTACTTTGAGTTATACGAAAAACAATTGCTTGAAGAGGAGCAAGACGCCTGATTTTTTCTTTTTAACACAAAAAAATGGTATAAATGTTTCAAAAAACTCAATAAAATCGAATAAAATACTTGCACTTTCATTTTTTGATTTATATTTATGCCAACCAAAACTAATTACAGGTATATTCATTATGGGAGATTTTGACAATAGAGAGCGTGAAGAGGTTTTTTCAAAGAAGGTGAGAGCCGGGAAGAGGACTTATTTTTTTGATGTGAAAGCAACCCGTTCAAACGATTACTATGTTACAATAACAGAAAGTAAAAAACGTTTGGAGGATGGTGTTTTTATTAAGCACAAAATATTTTTGTACAAAGAAGACTTCGAAAAGTTTGCTGAGGGTTTAAAAGAAACTGTAGACTACATTAAGGCAAACCAGGACGTAGTTGAAAAACGCTACGAGTACAACGAAAACCCTGAAGTAGCAAAAGCATCTGCCGATGAGGATTTCTCATTCGAGATATAAAACAGAACAAAACTAAACTAATACCATAAGGAAAAACCTGCTCTTGAGCAGGTTTTTCTATTTTTAAAAATGTTATCATCCCGTTATTGCGAGATTGCGAAGTAATCCCCAATATGCAGGGCTGTCATGCCAGCTTGTCGAAGTATGGTGGGCGCGGGCCTCTCCGCGCGATCCTTCGACAAGCGGCCAATGACAGCCCTTTCTGATCTCCTTTCCTAAAGCAGTGTGCCCCGCATTAATATTACGGCGATGGTAAAGTAAATGATAAGTCCGGTTACATCAACCAGGGTGGCCACAAATGGTGCAGACGATGTAGCAGGGTCGGCGCCAAGTTTTTTCAGGACCAGGGGCAACATGGAGCCAGCCAATGATCCCCATAGTACTACACCTACAAGGGCACAGCCTACGGTTAAGCCCACTAATATCCAATGCGGCCCGTAAATGGGCGAAAACATGGTCCAGATATAAATACGCATAAAGCCTATCATCCCCAGGGTTAAGCCCAACATTAAGCCCGACATCAGCTCGCGGCGCATAACCCGCCACCAATCGGCAACGGTAACCTCGCCCAAAGCCATTGCCTGTATAATTAGGGTAGAAGCCTGCGAGCCGCTGTTACCCCCGCTTGATATGATGAGCGGAATAAACAAGGCCAGCACAACCGCCTTTTCAATAGCCTTTTCAAAAAAGCCCATGGCTGTGGCGGTAAGCATTTCGCCTAAAAATAATATGATGAGCCAGCCTACCCGTTTTTTTACCAGCCTGAACAGGTTAATATCCAGGTATGGTTCATCCAGCGCTTCGGTACCCCCAATTTTTTGAATATCTTCGGTGTACTCTTCATTGGCTATCCATAAAATATCATCAACCGTTACAATGCCCAATAATATGTTCTCATTATCAACCACGGGTAGAGCCGTGCGGTTATTCATCCTGAAAATATTGATAGCTTCTTCCTGCGGGTCGCTGGCGCTCAGGGCTATCAACCGGCCATCCATCAGGTCGCTTACCTTTGTTTCGGGTTTAACCAATAGTATCTCGCGGATCCTGATATCATCCAGTAACTGACCGGTTTCGTCAATTACATATATTACATCAATGGTTTCAGAGTTTTTACCATACCGGCGTATATGGGATAATACCCGGGTTACGTCCCATGTTTTTTTAACGGCAATGTAATCGGGCGTCATCAAACGGCCAACGCTGTCTTCCTCGTACCCTAAAAGAGATAATGCTTCCTTACGATCCTCGGGCGACAGGTGCTGGATCAGTTTTTGAACGGCATCGCCATGCAATTCACTAAATAGGGCGGTACGGTCATCAGGAGGCAGCTCGTTGATCAGATCGGCAACTTTTTGACCGGATAGTTTTTTAATGATACGCTCCTGGGTGGGTGAGTCCAATATACGGAAAACGTTAACGGCGCGGTTTAACGACAAGGTTTCAATAAATCGGGGGCCATGTTCAGGGAGCTCATCTATCAGCTCTTCAACATCCGATATATTTAGGTTGTTCAAATATTCCTGTAATTGGCCATTATCATTCTGTTCCAGTAACAATTCTATTTGCTCAACCATTTCTTTCATAAGCGGATCCCCCTCGTTTTTTACATCTTATTATTAACCTGTTTGCCTTATTTTGACGATGGCAAAAGTCGTTTATTTTTTCAAATTATAAGGCAAAATTTTCTGTTATCTTTGCGCAAATTTAAGCCCCACCCAACCCTCCCCGGAAGGGAGGGCTATTATAAACATAATAAACAGGAAGTCTCCCCTTCCGGGGGAGATTTAGAGGGGGCAAAATTTATATAATATGGGTTTACAATGTGGGATAGTGGGTTTACCAAATGTGGGCAAATCAACACTTTTTAATTGCTTATCAAATGCCAAGGCACAGGCGGCCAACTTTCCGTTTTGTACCATTGAGCCAAATGTGGGCGTAATTACTGTGCCGGATGAGCGTTTAACCAAGCTTACCGAAATAGTACAACCAAAGGCCATAGTGCCAAATGTTATTGAAATTGTTGATATAGCCGGTCTTGTTAAAGGTGCCAGTAAAGGCGAAGGTTTGGGTAACCAGTTTTTGGCTAATATACGTGCCACAAATGCGATAATACACGTGCTGCGCTGCTTTGATAATGATAATGTGATACATGTTGACGGCTCGGTTGACCCGATACGTGATAAAGAGATCATTGATACCGAATTGCAGCTGAAGGATCTGGATTCGATAGAAAAAAAGATCCAGAAGGTTGAAAAAATGGCTAAAACCGGCGGCGACAAAGAGGCTAAAAAGACCTTTGATGTTTTAACCGTTTATAAAAACCACCTGCTTTCGGGCAAATCGGCTCGTACGGCCCTGGTTGCCGAAGAGGATAAGGAATACATTGCTGACATATGGCTGCTTACCGCCAAACCAGTAATGTACGTTTGTAATGTTGACGAAGGTTCTGTAAGTACCGGTAATGCGTATGTGGAGAGAGTAAAGGCGGCTGTGAAAGAAGAAAACGCTGAAGTACTGATCATATCGGCACAAATTGAGGCGGAGATAGCTGAATTGGAATCATATGAGGAGCGTCAGATGTTTTTGAATGACCTTGGTCTTACAGAATCAGGCGTGAACACCGTTTGCTTAACCTGGCCACCTATTTTACTGCCGGTGTGCAGGAAGTACGTGCCTGGACCATTACGCAGGGCTTTACCGCGCCGCAGGCCGCAGGTGTGATCCATACCGATTTTGAAAAAGGATTTATTCGCGCCGAAGTAATTAAATATGAAGATTTTGTTAAATTTAACGGCTCAGAAGCTATAATAAAAGAAAATGGAAAGCTGGGTGTTGAAGGAAAAACCTATATTGTGCAGGATGGCGACATTATGCATTTCAGGTTTAACGTATAGTATAACCATTCAGAAACCTAAATTTGAAAAACCGTTATGAAAAGATCCGCTTTATTAAAAACCTTAGCCTGCTTATTTATAGCGCTTGTAATTAACATACAAAAGCCCTTTGCTCAAAATTCAAAATCAATGACTGAAATAACAACTGCGGTTGAGCAATTACGTAAAGCGATGGTGGATGCTGATGGCGCTACTCTTGACAAACTAACCTCAAGCGAACTTAGCTACGGCCATTCAAGTGGCAAATTACAAACCAAGAAAGAGTTTGTGGATGATATTGTAACCGGCATATCGGATTTCGTATCTATCGACCTGACTGAACAAAACATTAAAGTGGTAGGCAACACAGCAATTGTGCGCCACGTCCTTTCGGCTGCTTCCAACGATAAAGGCAAGGGTCCTGGCACTGTAAAACTTGGAATATTGCTGGTATGGGTTAAAAGTAATGATCAATGGCAACTGCTGGCCCGCCAGGCAGTAAAAATTCCGTAAGTAAATAGGGGATAAACATTCCTTGTTTAAATGTGAAAGGGGGTTTATTTAATTAAAGTAAACCTTCTTTTTTTGTGGTATTAACATTGTTGCCTTTTGCACACTAAACCATGGTTTTTTTCCATTTGCCACCCTTAAAAAACAGGTAAGCCGCTAAGGTCAATCCAACCTCGGCAACTGGTATAGAAATAAAAACGCCGGTTGGCCCCATTGCAAAATACTTGGCTAATAAATAAGCGAAAGGAATTTGGAATAACCAAAATGTAAAAACGTTAATTTTAGTAGGTGTCCAGGTATCGCCGGCACCATTAAAAGCACTGGTTAAAACCATACCTACACCGTAAATAATAAAGCCTCCGCTTAAAATTTGTAAAGACCGGGTGGCTACTTTTTTAACCGCTTCATCGTCTGTAAAAAAAGAGGCAAATAAATGTCCGCAGGTTAAAAACAGGATGCTCACAATGCCTAAAAACACAACCGTATATTTTATAGTTTGAAATACCGATTGTTCTGCCCTGTCCAAATGTCCGGCACCCAAATTTTGTCCAACCAGTGTTGCTGCCGCATTGCTCAGTCCCCAGGCCGGCAACAGGAAAAACATCATTAACCGCAGTGATGTTTGGTAGCCTGCCGAACCATGGTCGCCGCCGGTTGTGGCAACCAATTGCGCCAAAAATATCCAGCTGCAACTGGCTATCACAAATTGTAAAATACCGGGTGCGGCAATTTTAATGATCGCTTTGATCTGCTGCCAGTCGGGTATGAAATAGCTTATGCGTATTTTTAAAGCATTTTTGCCATTAAATAAATTGTAAATCTGGTAACTAACACCCAGGCCACGGCCAATGCTGGTGGCTATAGCCGCGCCTGTTAAACCAAACGCAGGGATAGGGCCTATACCCCTGATAAAAATGGGGCATAAAATAATGTTTGCAATATTGGCTATCCACAAACTTCGCATGGCGATGGCGGCGTTACCGGCTCCCCTGAAAATACCATTTATTAAAAACAACAAAACGATAATGATACTACCACCCATCATGATGCGGACGAATGGAGTTCCATGATCTGCAGTTTCGGTCGAAGCACCCATAATTAAAAGGAGGTCGCGGGCATGCAGAAATCCAAAAATGCTGATAGCCAGGTTAATAAACACAGCAATTATTATGGTTTGCATCCCTGCTTTTGATGCCGCTTCAGGATTTTTCTCGCCAATACGACGGGCAACAACTGCAGTTGCGGCCATACTTAAACCTATAGCCAATGAATATATTACGGTTAATACAGATTCGGTTAAACCTACTGTTTGAATGGCATGGCTGCTATTTTTTAAATGACCTACAAAATAGAGGTCGACCAACGCAAAAACTGATTCCATGGCCATTTCCAGCATCATGGGGATGGCTAACAAAACAATTGCCCTTTGAATGCTGATAGCGGTCAGATCAACTTCCTGGCCCTTTATCGCTTGTTTTAAAACAGAGAAAAAAGAAGATACCTTACTCTTTGTAGTAATTGACTGTGACATAAATATAAGCTTGTATTATTTTAGGTAGTTGCGTTGTATCTGAAACCCTGGGTTGCAAATATAATGAAACCTTTTGGTTACGCAAGTTCGGAAATCAATATCTTCTATAGATACATTTATGTCTCAATTGTTACCAGGAATTTTAAAAAATACTATTAGTGGTAATAACAGGCCAAACAATGAAAACGGCAATAAAACGATTTGATTAAAAAAACACCTTTTTTTTATGTGAAAGGCAGGTAAACAGCGATATTTTTAACAACTTTTATATAAATAGTATTAAAGAAAATCGTTAAATTAACAACACCAATTAATTCCTGATTTGTCTTTATAATATGGAGACCCTGATCACATACATGTTCCAGCTTACATTGGCCTTTATAGTAATACAGGTCTGTATACCCCTTTTGATTATTTTTAAAGAGAGGAATAAGCCCAAAACTTATGTTGATTACACCGACTTAAACCAGGTAAAGTTTGACGAAACAGAACACCAGCATTTTCTCCAGGAAATAGATTCTATTTTAAATATTAATCATATATCACATTGTGATGATTAAGAAACTTATTAAAAAAAAAAGCCTCTCAGATAAAATCGAGGGCACTGAAAAAGTGGCTATTTATTAAAAGGGGCAGTTTTCAATATTGAAAACTGCCCCTTTTTCCTTGAGGTATTCGGGTAGGTGGTGGAGAGCACTTTTACTTGTAAAACTACCCCCTTTAACTTTAAAGGACTTTTTCAGTGCCCTCGATAAAATCTGAGAGGATTTTGTGCTCCCGACGAGATTCGAACTCATATCGATGGTACCGGAAACCATAATTCTATCCGTTGAACTACGGGAGCATTTGCTGCAAAGATATACATTCAATTGTTTATCCGGTTATGGAATGTTTAAAAATTGATCGGTTATGATCTCTTTTATTTGAGCGCAGCTGCATCCCATCACCCAATTTTTATAACCCCGGTTTTATACAGGTCAATAGCTTGTTTTAAAATAGCCTGGATGGCTTTAATGGGCAGATCCTGATCGGCTTCAAAAAGCATGATCTTCATGCGCGAGCGTTTTTCGATGATCAGGTTGGGGTGATCAAACCTTTTCCCTTCAACAATACCTATATAGGGTTGATGAAGCTTTTTGTGCACCCACAAATAGCAGAACATTTTGCCCTGGTAACAAAAAAACGGCATCCCGTATTTCCATGCTGCCGAAATATCTTTGTCCTGCTTTAAAATGATCTCCCGTAAGGCTAACAGGCAGCCCTTAACCGGCTCCTCTTTTTGCAGGTAAAAATTATCAAGTTGTGTGAGCATGGAGAAATAAGCGGCTAATCCTGAAAAGGAATGGCCCTGTTTTTTACAATTTTTGAAGCAACAAAGGCAAACAGCCCCTGCACCAATCCCGAAACTATACCTATTATAATGCCAATGATGATCAAGGCAATCCGGGGCGAAATATGATTGAGATTATTGTTATACATATCGGCTTCTTTGGCATGGCTAGCCATGTAAGGTTCGAAAAAAATGAGGTGTGCAGCTATGATCCATACACAGTTTAACAGGCTTAAACAAAACCCATTGGCGAAATACATATAGGTGCAATTTTTAGCAATAAAGTATGCGCAGATAATGAAAATGGCCAACCAAAAAATCCCCTCAATGTTGCTGGGAATAATAAAGGCAGTAGCAATGCCCATTGCCAAACCAAATAGGGAAAGTTTGAGTATCAGGTTCCAGTTCATGTGGTTTTTAGGTTTTAAATGTATTAGTAGTATGCTTGTATAAATTTATCTAAAACAAACTGAAAAACAAACATCTATCTTCATGGAATTTAATGGTAGTACTATACAGAAATTCATTTATTCTGTTTTATTTAATTAGAAAACAAAAGTGCGGGTAAAAGCAGGTGCAGAGGTTTGCTGAATAGTTCAACTTTACCTTGGTGAGAAGCTCAGAAGAGTGGGCAGTAAAAAAACAAAGCTGTCGCCCTGAGTAATCAATATTTGCGCACAAACAATCGCATTGAAAATGACATTTTTTCAATACTGATAGTCAGCAAGTTACAGACTTGTCATTGGTAGCATGTCGAAGGGCAAGCGCAGAAGCTTGTGCACGATGTTTCGACAGGTTCAGTATAACAGCCTGTTAAATAATTTAATTAATTAAAAATCACAATCGGCATGTTCAACACCATCACCTGCTTTTAAAAAGCAACTTTTTATGGCATCGTTTATGTCCGAAAGGCTAAATGGTTTTGCTATAAAGGCATCGGATCCGTAATTGCCCAATGATTCAAGTACCCTTGGATAAGCAGATACCATGATCACCGGAATATGCGCCGTCGAGGGCGTGGTTTTTAGTATGTGGCAAAGTTCGCCGCCATTTATTCCAAATAATATGTAGTCCAATATTACCATGTCGGCATTGTAACTGATAGCTGCCTTACATATATCATCGGTAAAATTGAGCACCTGAACCTCGTAACCCTCTATCTCGAGAGCGTCTTTCATCATTTCGAGTATATCCTCGCTATCATCAAGGACTAAAATTTTTTTAGGCATATTATTAAATTGGTATTGATAATAACGTTTGGTTAATAACTTTTGTTTTTAACTCAAAACTTATTGCTGTAATAATTAAGTTACAGGTTAAGCCTCAAGCTCCGTTATTATATTATTAACGGTTTTTAGTACAGTATCTAAATTAGCCGGGGTGTTAGTTACTTTAGCAATCATGATGCCTCCTTCAATCAACGCGATAATGGAAAGGGCTGTTTGGGTGGTATCAATATCTTTTCTGAACTCACCGGCTGCAATGCCGGCTTGTATCAATTCCTCAATGCTTTTTTTCCACCTCAAAATAACCCTGGCGGCTTTTTCTTTTAATACAGGGTTGGTATCATCTGCATCAACAGCGGTATTTAGTATTGGGCAACCGCCCTCAGGAAAGTTTACGGTGGTAAAGCTGCATTATCTGTTTGCGTACTTTGGATGTATTATATTCAAATGCGGCTACAGCAACTTCTTCTTTATTTTTAAAATTACCATATATGCTGCCCTTGGTAAGCCCGGTAACTTGGGTTAAATCAGATAACGAAGTACCTGCATATCCCTTTTTGTTAAATATACCTGCAGTGGTTTCTACAATAAACTGACGGGTTCTATCAGCTTTTGATAATTCATTTTCCATAATGCAAATGTACCAACTGGTATTTTAATATTATAATTAGTATTCTCAAGATCATAATCATAGCATAGGCAAGGATTCAATACCCAATATACAGGTGTATATTGGGTATTGAATTTTTTATGATCGTCAATTAACTGGTGCGGCTATGCAATGCTTTTAAAGCTTCGGCAGGTGATGACAGGTATAGCTGGTACAATTGTTCGGTACCGGCAACCCTGATCTCATAATTATCAGTTTCCAAACCGGCTAAAAACTCATCAGCAACCTGCGATGCAGGGATGCCATTGTGACCGCCTATTTCTGTAGAAAATTCAGTATCAACTAATGGAGGCATCAGTTCAAATACTTTAACAGGTGTTTCCTCCAAGGCAACTCTTAATGCCTGGGTGTAGGAGTGCAGCGCGGCTTTACTTGCAGAATAAGTTGCGGTTACCTTGCCAGGAACAAATGCCACTATTGATGACACATTGACAATGGCTGCTTCGCTTTGTTTTTTCAGTGTTGGTAACAGTTTTTCATTAAGCCTGATCACAGACAGGTAATTGGTATGCATTTCGGCGCTTGCTTTTTCAAAAGTATCTGTATTATTAAGCAAGTCGCTTAAGCTGGCCGCACCTGCATTGTTGATCACGATGTTCAGGTTAGGGAAATCGCTGGTCAGTTTGGCTACCAGGGTTTCTACATCGGCCGCATCTGATATATCGGCATTAATGGCAGTTACATTTTGTAACTGCGCGGCTGCTTTTTGCAGGCGTTCCGGGTTACGGCCAACAATAATTACATGATTGTTTTTGGCTGATAGTTGTTTGGCTAATTCAAAGCCTATGCCGGCGCTTCCGCCTGTAATAAGTACTGTATTTTTTGAGGTTTTCATTTTGTTTATGTTGTTTTATTTTGACA
>Ga0193743_1001382_pt1 | contig 18092 bp, 17 predicted proteins | sample L2c2metaG_FD_143038 | JGI IMG/M metagenome (GOLD analysis project Ga0193743, IMG submission 143038) | Soil microbial communities from a riparian zone of the East river system, Colorado, United States - L2c2 | ecosystem: Environmental > Terrestrial > Soil > Riparian zone | place: USA: East River...
CGTTGTGCACATAAATATAATTTTTCCATGGTAAGAGATATCCTATGTTGGCACTCTCGACGAGCCATTCGGGTCGCACGACCTTCATATGCTTGAACTCGCGTATCTTTGCAGGCGTAAGAGAGCATGTGACGATGTGCGTTCTTGATATATATATAGTGAGTGAAGACGTCTGAATAAGAGTCAATAGAAAAGGCATTCCGATACATACGCGAGGGCCTTTTTATCAAGGTATGGGTGAAATATTCCGCCATATTGCACGATGAGCTGCCTTAGTACCTGAACGGAAGGTTGTGTCCAGCCATTGATCTATTAGTATTGAAAGTTAGCTCCAGCTGATCCACTTCGCGTATAGGACTCACATAGATACTTAGGCCCTTGAAGATCTGACTCTTTGCCCCACTAACCATCGCGCTTGATTGCTCCATATCTATATTCTGAATCTGAAGCTTGGCCCTCTTCCTTCTCATATATTCGCCCCATCCCTCAAAGCGAGAAGCGCCATAAGTGTCGTTTTCGATAACATTCAGTTCTGAGCCGTTCTGCTTTTCGTCTGACGAGATCTGGCTATATTGTCGTTTCACGGAAGGTTGAGATGGTGGTGGAGGCTCAAGCTCTTTTTCAGGGTCGTGTTCAACTTCCTTTATGTCCGATGGTAGGTCACCAGAAAGGACAGCTGTTGCTAGAGCTTCTAAAAACTGAGGATCTTCGTCTTCATAGTAGTCAGAAGAATTGCTCTGAGACGCCTGTGGCACAGGAGGCTCCATTGCGACATGAGTCAGAGTTGTGCCCGCCGCAGTGTGACACATTCCAAAAAGGATATGTCGCGATCATCAAAAAAGATCGGTGTAAATTTAGCAAAATTCATGTTATTTTTGTCCCAGAAATAAAAGCTTTGTACTTAGAGATTACACCGATGATATCTTTGAAAACACTCATTTTCAGCTATGCCAGGGAAACGGGAAGTCTCTAAAGCACGTATAATTTTTTTCCAAGCTGCCAGATTATCAGGCAAACAGCGAAAATCTACTCAAGCAGATTCAGATTTATCAGACAGGGGTGGGGAAAAGAAACCTCTCAAGATCAAGCGTTCCGATAGAACCCCCGAAAGTGCCGATAGAACTTGGCTCATTTTTGGAGGTACTGTATGCCTCAGGAGTGTCCGGATAGAAATTGAGAAAAAAAAAAGTGAAAATGCCCACGGTCTCAAGATTTCTCCAGAGGACTCGGAAGTATTCGAAAAGGGTGAAGGATGATTACAAGAAGATTTTCGAGCAAATTGGAAAACACAAATCCTTAGTGGACAATGAATGACTAGACAGCTAATACCTTCCCATGTACTTCCTTTGGTCTCTACAATGTCCTGTTGCAAATTCAAGCATCCACAGCCACGCAGGACGCGAAAATACAGAAATTCAGTTCAATTTACAAAAAAAAAAAAAAAAGTAGTGATTTTACGTACTATGGCCGCATCTTGGATCCGGATTAAGAAATTGCTCAATCTAGGGGCCCCAATCCAAACCCCAGCGGAAACATCGTCCGGATTAAAAAAAACCGCAATTTTTTAGGGATTTTTTTTTGGATCAGGCATCAAAAAAGGCGGGTCCTGTTCCACTAAAGTGCGAAACTTTCTCAGGAAGTTTTAAGAACAATTAGGTATCTGTACATATGAAGACTTCTTAATTGAACGGATCCTTCGTTCTTACTCGCTAGCCCATCGAGTTGTGATGATCGCATTTCCTGTTACTGATATATGATTACTGGGGTGCTATATAGAACCCCTATCCAGGGCAGGAGCTTATCTTGAGGGGAGATAGAATACGTTTTTTTTCCAACCCCCCAAATGCATCACCTCCCAACCATCCTATCCTTACAATCCCGGATGAACAGACGTCAGACACACAAGTTTTCCCAACGCTAGTACGCAATCCACTTCCGTATCCATCCCCGCAGTTAACAATATCTAATTGCGACGCGTCCCGTCCACACGTGCGACGGTAGCATTTCAGAGTTCGTTATTCACAACAATGGTTAGATCCCCGGTATATAAGATATCAGGAACACCAATTGATCACTACCACGTGCGAAACGTTCAATAAGGTCCGACTTTTGACTTCGAAGTGCGATGCGTAGATATCATGTAAGAAGCAATTAGTAATACCATTAGCTTGCGAAGCGACATTATGCTCAATATGAAAGTAGCCAGTCTGAATATCTATTAGAACCAACAATTTCCAGAGTACTCTAGACATCCAACGACGTGTGCACACCTGCACAGACACAGACCCATATTACAAGCAACAAACCTTTCACTTGGGTTTCGGTGGATCACCTGTAACAGTCTCCCATTCCATCCCAGAAGGAACCGTCCAATTCCCGTGACAATCATATTGCCAATCCGTGCTTCGTATGATTTCCTTCTGAGCAGCGACAAATGTGTCTACTGGACACATGCCATCTTTCTGCTTGGGGCAGCCGCGTATCCCGGTGAGTGGAGCAACAGCGTCGTTAATGATAATTCGGATTTGCGGCCCCGGTAACGACGTGCATTCCAAAACTATGATGGCAGATAAGAGGGCTGTGTTTGGATGAACGAAAGGGATAATACGCACGTTGGAACTGGACATTAGTGGCGAATGGGGCAAGTTCTGCAACCCTGAATGTCCGCTCATGGGGGATATGGGTATAAGGTAGAGGTCCAGACTCGGCAAAAGTCGTCAAATTCAGCGCAGTGATAACTATTTTTTTTAAAAAAAAGTCATGTTTTTAACGGAAAGACACTGGAGCAACTGGAGAAAGCCTACTGTTCAGAACAACGACTTCGTGCGTAGCGTCGACGTAGAGACTTTGTCCAAGGGGGAAGGTAATAGGATTATCATTGAGGGTCGCATTAGTTGATGAATTGTGGGTCTCAATGGGCGTATGGGTGAGACGAGCAACGAGTTCTTGGACATAGCCAATGCCCTGTACGCGGGCAACTGGTGAGCCATATGCCGAGCCATACCTACGGTAGGCCATAAAGTCAAAAAACGGCGTCGACGGTTGAATTATCTACACACCAAAATTGCAAATCGAGACTAGACAGTAGTTTGAGTGACAAGTTTGAGGGCGTGAACAAAGGTACACTTACGCGTAGTTGAAACCTTCCCATTCGTCTTCGGTGAACAGTTCACAGAACTTGGAGTATCCCAAAGCTACAGTCTAAGGTTTTAGTCAGCCATAGATTGTCAGATTGTAACCGGTTGATTCAAAGAACCTCGTAGGGACACAATTGCTGCATTGTGTACACGTCTTCAATTGTCAGATCGAATCCCTTGAACTGTTTCTGTAACCGACGATGTGCATCTTTAAGGTAAATGGCACTCCATCGTTTGATATACCATTGTCCACGATCAGATTTGACACCATTGCGAGCGTTGGGACATCTATTACGGTAGGAAGTTCAGATAAAGGAATAGAAGGCAATAAAAATTCATACGTATCGTAAGGAGCAAGTGAATTATTGAACTATAAGGAGAAACCATGAGCGGGCCGTCAATTCCGAAGACTAAGACACAAACACCATGCGCCTCAATTGTGATACTCTGCTGATATTTGCCTTCAAGTGGATAACCAAAGAATCCAATCGCGAAGTTCAGCGCTGAGGCAAGCATACGATCTCTAGAATGGAAGGCTCAGAGAAGACAGATCTGGGGGCCGGGATGGAGTAAGCCTACTGAGATTCAGTCCTAAATACAGGAATAGTGTTTTTCTCCGTGAAGTTCTGGGGCATGCAGAGGGTCAGCAGAAGTGAAAGTGCCATAAGATAAAGACAACATACCTGGAGGAGAAAACCATATTTTATTCTAGTTGAAATTCCGAGGTCATCTGAACAAGGAAAGCTTTAGAATATGGGAAAGAAAGCTGCCATGGTGCTACTTGCATAATTGTTGTCTTCCAAAAGGCGTCAAAACTAGAAAGAAAGTTCAGCGAACAAATAACGATAAGTGGCTGATAATCATCTTACGTTCTTCACCCAGCTTATACGTCCTGAGAGGTTACATGAGCAGACAATACGAGTTTTAGAGAAGCAGAACACACCAATCATTCAGGAAGTCCAGTTCACCTGTAGCATTCCAGGATTCTGGAGACTTGTGCAATTTGGTCGCAAAATTTGCAGTTCCTCCATAGCTAGCTATTAACGAGGCCAGTATCGGCGACTAGGTAGTAAAATCAAGTAGAAGACAACATACCCCATGCTGTAGGGTATCTGGCACCATGTCTATGCAAGAAATGCAGCCCAGTAATCCTGCAAGTCTGAGGTGTCTCCGGACCAGAATCCACACCAAACCGTCCCCGTCCCACACTGAACCATGGTGAAAGATTTCCCCAGCTACGGAACAGGTTGAATTTCGGTTTCTTCTTGAAACCGACGCTCTCGTCGCTGGCGAGGGTGGCTTGTCCTTTCGTTTGACCCTCCAGCAACTTGGGCACAAGAAGCTGATGAGAACATTGGCCAGCGTGCATTGGATATGCGGGCGCTGTGGCAATGACAGCAGCTTCAGCACCTGTTGGAGTTCCTCCAGGATAACCGACATTGGTCGGGAACAGAGATGGGTATGCATTTGTCGGTTTGGATGGGGGAAAGTTGTGCACACTAGTCGAACCTACGTAAGGCGGTGCAAGCACGGAAACATCTTGCTTTGCCTCAGAGCTCTGAGGTTTGCGTATCCCGAGCTTTAAACAATTCGTACGACAGATGGCGGCCTGTGTTATTAAGCATGCCAATACACCCAAGACGAATGCTATAGAGATGTGCAACACTCCAAATTTGTGCTGTCCGCATGCATTTCCAGAAAAGTAGGGAGACTTTGACTGTGTGGGTGAGGTAGACCGCGATGAGTGGACTTGTGGCCTCAGTAAAAATTCAGTCTCTGCTTGCTGAGAGTCATCTAAGTCGCGAGCCTCATCCGAGACTACTCTAGCCTCGACGTCGGTATTGTCGTGCATGGTATAAATTCAAGGAGTGCTACGCTGGCACAGAGGGTAGAATAAGTAGTCCTCGGTTCCAACCTCCAACTCGGTTCATGAGGTAGAATTTTGAATTGTTTGTCCGGGAGTGTGACCCGTGACCGGTGTGCGTGACCACCTGTACAAGTTGTAGTTGACACGCGTGGAACCTTGCCTATGACCACTTGCAATGGAACGAATTTCTGTCTCGGTCTAAATGTGGATAAGTGCTGAACATATGGCCAACTCCTTTTACCCAACATTCGCTTTCTACTGAGCTTAAAAAGGTGATACAGACAATTAAATGCAATCTCAGAAATCAAGAATACAAAAAGTACAATGTATTATTTACGTGTTGACAGTATATTATAGAGACCCGAGGCATTCCCCTGACTACAGATCAAGCACTGTGGCTACATGATGGATACGAAGAAGATGGCAACTTGAAGCCAAAAAAAAAAAAAAAAAAAAAAAAAAAAAATAAAAAAAAAAAGGAAAATAAAAAAAAAAAAAAAAAAAAAAAAGTAAAAAAATCATACTAGGTGAAAGGCGAGAGATTCAGATTAATATTAAATAATTTGCATCGATTGAGTGATTATAGAAATCAAGTGGGAAATTTTGAAACTAGGATGGAAAAAAAAGAAAAAAAAAAGAATGAAATCAGTGCACGACCGTATAATGACGGTGCTCTATGCCAGATGTCACATGTAATTCTTTTGAGTATCGAGGCGTAGTGGATGCCATTCTTCGACCTTCAAGATCAAGATCTCGTATGAGAGAACCTGTCAGGGCAGACATAAACGTTTGAATCAAAATAAACTTTTTAATCTATGAGTGATGAGCCTAACCTGCTAGAGGGACATGACGGCTCATGCTCCTCAGTGCTATCAGTAGGATATCGGTAGCTCGGCAGAGGAAGGCGCCGGTATATGGGGACATTGATTCTCTGTTGCCGGTGGTATTGATGTTCATAATACGGCGGAACCCTATGATAACGGAGTACCAGCAAGTCTATATCACGAAAAAAAATATTAGCGACGAGTCTTGAGGTAACAAGCGGATAACGGGTGCCTACTGCAAGGACGGGGTCCAGATATCTGTAATCTTCTGAGTGAAGGAAATTAATGAGCTCGAGGAGCTCGTTAGCTGCTTTGGAAAATTTCAGGCTCATGTTGTCGAAATGGAGATGGATGGTGGAGGTGAGTATGAGTGTATGTATGGCATACAGGTCGGTATCAAAGTATGGTTCCTCTGAACAGGATGATGCGCGTCCTGCGAAGGGATCCACCCAAGATACTAGACGCTTGAGCGAGGCTTCAGCAGAAATATGAAATGCCCAAGCCCCTCCGTCTCTGGGCCAAGAATCTTGAAGGAGTGACATTCAAAGTATTTAAAATATCGCAGATATGACACCAAACAACGAACGTACTGTGAACGCGGAGCGATCGATCGAAAATGGCCGACACGATCGCTTTGAAAGCAACTGTTGATAGGGAAGACCTCTCAACATGAAAATGGTCTTCGAATAGCGCGTGAATAGAACTGTTCGTGGTCCTGACACCCTAAACCGAGATAATAATAGTGATATTGTAAGACGTTGGAATGATGGTAATATCGTCTGAGGCTCACCAGTCTAACACCCTCCTTCACTGGAAGTGGCGTCGTCGCCCACCGACATGGAGATCTATCGGGCAAAGATAGGTCGCAATGATTCGTAACGGACCAGAATCTGTCCGCCATGAAGACCTGCCAGAATACTGCCGATTTTTCTGTCATGTCTTGCAACGCAGAATCATAATCATGGCCGGACAAAGTCGAGACGTCTGGTTCAGACATTGCGTAGAGCCCGAGATCAAAAGCCATTCGTTTAGCGGCGAGTAAATGTCGATTGCCTTCCATCACTCGATGGTTGAAAAAGAAGTATTGCGCAATGAGACAGGACGCTTGTACAACGTCCATCAAATGTTCTTGATTGTGTAGAGAGCGCGTTACGTTGCGTAAGGCCTGTTCCAGCAGTTGCATTTGCAGGTCGTCGGGAAGAGGTACATGTGAGAAAAAAGATCCAAGCAGGTATATTGCGCTCATTAGGGAAGGGTTGGGTGGGGTGCGTTGAAAGACTGTAGCGGATGATGACGAGTCGAATCGACTAGTGTTTGTGTAGAAACAGCATTGTCGATGATGCCTGATAAAAGTTTGGATGCTTTAAAGCAGTCAGTGGAGTGTATACTAATGTTTTGCGGACAACCGTACAGTGTATTATGCATTTCGGCCGATAGGCTGACAATTGGCTCAAATATTTGATCATTCGAACTGTCGCCACCAGAAGAGTCGGTGAGGGAGAAAGGACTCATGCCCTGCCGCGTGCATGTGTATGAGGTTAGGGGATTGTCGATTCTCGGTGTTCCAATCCTTCCATGGGAGGACGACGAGTCTGTCAGGTTATCATTGGGATCCAGCGTATAGGTGGATGACCCTGAGTCTTGATGGTGAATCATCGGGCTTGGTAACCGGTCATGGACCGGTAGCGACTCGCAAATCGGGGCGGAAAATTTGGACAAGTTGGATTCGTCTTCCATGTCTCGTAGTTTGGCCTCGAGGAGGGCAACCTTTTCCCGGAGGGTTTGAGTGCGGCTCTTTTTTGAGCTGTCGTCGTATTGGCATTCGTGGGCTCTCTTCATCTGAGTGCATTGCTCACAAACCGGGCGCGTGCCAGTGCATTTCTGCAACGAGGAGATCAGCAAGGATTCTGGGTGAAATGGAAGACGACTCACTAATTTACGCCTCCTAGAGGAGAGTTAGAGGTTAATGTATGGAGAGAGATAGGCAGAACGACTCACCGACAAGAGAGACAAGCAGAACCGCGTCCCAGTATCCCAGCACTAACAGATTCTGATTTTCGACGCATGATGCACACGCGAGGATAATTGAGGGATTTGAGGTAAGTTGTGTGAACACCGCTTAAATAAATCAGAGCCGCCGGATCAATCTGCATAGGGGAACTTGAATACATAGAGTATATCACGTACTGTGTGTGCCCTTTGACTATCTCCTGTGTCACAGTTGAGTTTCTGCCGAACCACGTTCAGAACCTACAACGACAAGGACAACAACTCTTGCCTGTGTTCGTTTCTTGGGGATGGTCAAAAAGTAACCACAGCTCTGTGTTGGTTCTGGAAAATCTTAGCTCTGAACCGAGAACGACCCCCCCTATTAGTATTACAGATATATATTTTTTTGGCTCCGAGACTCCGGGCTCCAAGACTCCGAAGGCAGTCACGCGATTGCCAGGCCTAGCTACTTATAGCTATCTTCTCAAGTCAACAGCATTTATGGAGGTATATACTGTACGTACACTTGGCACCTTTGGATCGAGGACTGCGGAAAATCAAGGCTTACGTAAAGGTCATTTACCTTTTCATTTGGAGAAACGCTGGGGTAGAACTTTAAATTTCACGAATCAACCAGGACCCTGAAAAGTACATCAAAGTTCAAACATCCTGATCCCAATTTGGATAAAAATTGAGATTTTCTTGGACAAAATTCCTCAGGATACCCGGATAAAATTGAGGTCAAGCTACCTGGGCCTAATAAGATAAAAATTGTACTTTTCCCTAGACTACATGATCTTTCTCTACTTATATTAAAATCACTTGGATAGCGATACTTTTTTCAAACAGACATCTCGGTCCCACACGCTCGGCTCTCAGAAGAGCTTTCACAAAATGGAAGAAATCAGGCGGCGAATACTCGGTGGAGTACACAAATTAGATAGGCTTTTAGGCCAATTTACAAGTTTTATTGTTTTACGTAGCTGGCACTGTTGTAAATCATCGTCCCAGCTGTGCGGGAGGCGCAAAAGAAAAAAGGGTGGGGGGGGGTTGTTATTAAATGCCTAATCGAAAATTTGGATAAAATTTGGGTTATTGGGAGGCCTGGAAAAAAAATCCGGATAAAAATTGGCCAAAATGGTTTGGATAAAGAATGCAAAATTTCGGCGATCTGAGATCCGGGATTTTTGGTGTACTTTCCAGGGTCCTAATCAACCCTACCAACTAGTGGAATGCAGAGTTGACGTAGCAGCCGCTACAAACCGTCGCTAGGGAATCCTGTTGCGACTCCCACGATACAGAAAGTTCGGAACTTCCTCACCGAATACCGATTCTGTATCGCCAGCTGTAGCGATAGGGCTGGGTCAAGGCTGGGTTAGATTGCTAATATTGGCCTATGTTTGTAACGTGAAATTAGTTCAGGATAAGTTGTTATGTTGTTAGATATTTGAGTTACTGAACTGTGATTTTGTCACATGATGTATGATGGGTGAAAATAATCGAATTTTTTTCCATGTAATTAACATGTTATAGGACAAGTATCTAACATGCTAGATACATTATATTCATGTGAATTATTTATTCTGCCTCAAGGATCATTCTCTGGGCTTTTCCGAGTTCTCAGTATTGAGGATTCGGTCTTATATACCTGAACCCTGCCAAAAAAAAAAGGGTCAGCATCTATTTGTGCGGTGATTGCCGGTCGGAGTACCAAGCCACGTGGCTTCGACAATGAAAATGAAAACACAGAAATCAGAACTATTTTATTAGAGCGTACTATTTGCAATATTTGCACCCCAAAAAATAGGCGGCGATGGCGATCAGCTGGTTGATAAGTTAAGTTGTTTCTCTCAGTCGGAACTCGGACCTGCCGTGCTGAAAGCATCGGCCCACTTAAACCAGTCCAATGTTTAGCTTGAATAGGAGTTGTTTCCATATAACTGATGCATCTGGTTGGCACCTGGTCATGTCTGATATTATCAATGTTTGATATGAGCACCGTAAGTATACTGTCATCAAGCTTCATGTAGTTGGTGATATCAAACTGAGTTGAACACTTTCAATTTTTGGAGTGCTCGGCATTCAATGGACCCAGCCCTATGTAGCGAATTCATGGGCTGTAATATAGTGGACCTTCAAACCACTGGTAAGGGACCATAAAACATGCCTCTCTGTATCATAATTCTACATGGCTGAGCCTTTACTCAATTTCTCTCTAATACACCTTCTGGGAGGGAGAACACTACCCACAACCCAGCTCCAAACTTGAGGGTTCAATGAGTTGGTTACATCACTATGCCATCCATTTACTACTGCCAGTCTTAGCGTACATAAATTTTAATAGTCAAGTCAATAGCATAGAGGTTGTACAGGATGGCCACATAATCTACAAAGAGATGTAATTACATTACTAAAATTCAGTGTTAACCAATGTTGTCAGTCAGTCTCATCCTAGGCCTGAAGCCTTTATCTGGACTCGGCTCGGGGTCAGATCAAGCGACCCAATTTCTATCCGGAAAAGGTCCTCCGGGATTTTTCGAAATTTTTTTATCCGGACAGTGCTATGGGATTTCAAAATCGTCAATTTCTATCCGGATCCGGGACCGGCATTATAAGGAGCTTTCAAGAGTCCTTTGAAGGCCGTTGGCAGGCTGGGTCCTTTCGGTGATACCGACTGCAAAAACCCGAGATTTTCGTATCACGTGTAGACATCGCGTCCTTTGTCCTCGAAGAATCATCGTTGCGTCTGCTGTGTAAGGAGCAGACGTGCCGCCCCTTCACGGCAGGTGTTGTCCGAGCTCGTCGAATTGGAGCCTTGGAGGGGAGTATGTCGGATAGGATCTTTCTGGTTCCATATGACAAGCATATGTATAACTACAAACATCTAAACACCACAAAGCTTCAAGTTGTAGAGACAAATGAGACCTATTTTACTTGATTTTTAGGGGTTACACATGATGTTGAAAAGAACCTGAATTTAACAATGTTATGAGTTGAAGTGAGGACATTCAACCAATTGATTAATTCTGATGAAAACGGCTGTGCTTAATGATATTTGACCAGCTCATTTGGCCCTAAAATTGTTTGAGGTTTTCTGTGAGTAGTGTCTTCAATTTTCAATTTTCAATTCTTTAATTCTTTTTCCAGTCACAACACCGAGCCTATTGATGGGTAAACCAACTTTTGACCGAGGTGACCGAAAGGACCCAACCACTAAAACCCAGTAAAATGGAACAGACCTTATCTTCATTACAAATCGATTGTTGTTTCAAGAGACTACCGAATCAGTCAGTTTAGCCACGCATGGGGAACCTTTTATCGAGTATAGTCAAGTATTTTGAAGTTTTAAGTCATATCTATCCAGGGGCATCATTCATCAATTGTTTCACGACTATAGAACAGTCACAACACTGACCCAAGTCAACAATGTGTTCCCCAATAATAGTCAGTGAAACAACATGACAAGTTAAGTTTTTTTTTGTTTGCGACTATCCAGTGACCAATCCAGTTGTTCGAATATTGAATATTGATTGTTCACTGAGTGTCACGCCAGAGATCTTCACATGCGGTATTGAGCCGTTTTTGAGCCTTTGCTCCCTGAGGCCAGGACTTGCTTTTATGTGGCATTACGGTCAATAAAATCCCTGTTTGTTATTGCGTTACATCAGAATTCGGTTTTTCTAACCCTAGGCTATTTATACTCAAAATCGGAGATACAAATTTCTGCAGCCAAATTGCCGCTGTTCAAAAGTAGCGTTTTGTTTTGCGCCATATGTAATTGGAAATTGTGCTCAACGCCACCTCCAATCAGTTTGCGGGCTGGAGGAGAAGGGAAAGAGGAAGGAGGAAGGAGAGAGCTACCTTTTTCATACACCACTGCTCCCTTTGCAAAAATGCTTCCTCGAGCCTCTGGCGGTTCTTTTCTTTGTCCATTTAGAATTCTCGCGTAACGATTGGGGATCAATCATTTTTGATCTCCAATTGGCATGGCGAGAGTTTTTGGCCTAAAATGTGACAAGGCAAAGGAAGTTCAGGATTAGGGTGTCGTCTTTGTATCATCTCCCACACTCTTTTCTTCCTCCCTCGATTGTCATCGTCTCAGAGCGCTAGATCTCGTCTGTGTCTCGCTTCTTTCGTTTATTTACCCTCCCGCCACTCTCATAAACACCAAATCGACCCTCAAATTCATCACTTAGCATTCACAAGATAACATTATCATCGTTCAGCCTAGCATTTACAGATAATTTTTATTTTGAATACATCACATTTCTGTTCAGTCAAATTGCCTCACCCAGAGTAACATATTTGGAGTAAATGAGCTTTTGGTGTGATGCCCCATCTCTGCTCATCTCCGCTTTTCTTTCTCTAGACTAGGGTTTCCTGACAGCTGCGGCTTTTGCCCACATATAGCTTCGCAAATAAGAATCACATTCCTTCATCCTCAGACCCTATCCAGAGACACACGGAAGTTTGTAGCAATAATAATTACTGCAATAGACTTGCTTCCATACCCTGAGCTTTTGATACGATATTCAAATGAGTTGCAAGTGCATGCTGCGCCAACATTTCACTGCAGACATTTGTATTCGTTCCAAATTAAGCGGACCTCTAATATAAATGTATTTTCTGGATTTTGACAAGTCTATTTTTTACCAACAAATACGGACCGCAAATTGTCCCAGACAACGCTGGGAGCTTGGGCTGCGTCGATACCGTGCCATAGTCCCTTGGACTTGTAATATTCGGCAACTGGACCTGTCTGAGCATGGAATGCCCCAAGACGTTTACGCAGGGTTTCTACATTGTCATCTGAGCGCTGGATCAGAGGTTCGCCTGTAACGTCATCAACACCAGTTTTTTTGGGTGGGCTAAAGGACACATTAAGCAAATTTTTCTTACAAAAGTATTCAAGGGCTTACTTAAACTCCTTGTGGTATGTGCGACCACTAGGTGCATGGACGAGGCGTCCAGTGATGCGAGAAATGAGGAGTTGGTCATCAATTAGGAGTTGTACAACCGAGTCGAGCTTTTCATCGCGGGCTTGAAGCATGCCATCCAGCTTCTGTGCCTGGATTACAGTTCGAGGGAAACCATCAAGGACAAAACTGAAATGGGGAGGGTGACAAGTCAGTTGTAAGTATTCTTTGCGGGTTTTGATTGTAACAAGCAGGTTTGGTTCGGGGTAGATGGGTCCAGAATGCGAGATGAGTTCATGACGATATCGTTTTCTTTCGCCATATCCCCCGTTCCTTCTCCCTTACTCTGTTCTTCACTCACCCGTTCTTGCAAGCCTTGTTGTTTTCCAATTGTTCTTTGATCATACCAACCATGATGTCGTCAGAGACAAGACCTCCGGCGTCCATGATCCCCTTTGCTTTCAGACCTAAAGGTGTCTTCTGCTGGACTTGCTCTCGAAGCATATCACCAGTCGCCAAGTGACAGATACAAAACTTATCCCGAATGTTGGGAGCCTGAGTACCTTTGCCTAGAAAAAAACAATTTGAATTTTGTATGCTTCGCAGTGGAATGAGAGAAAATACCGGCTCCAGGTGGTCCCATGAGAATGGTTCGAAGCTGTTGGGCAGGCGTTGGCGTGACTGGACCCCTCGTCTTTGATTCTAGTGCAGCGATTTTTGCATTGAGCTGAGAAACGAGCGACTTTAGATAGTCCAGCTCCTCTGAGGCACCCATGACGGTTGAGAAAAATAAGTGTAAGCAAGAGAGATGACGAAGTAAAAATTCAGATGTGGGGCGGGGTTTAAGTGCTACGGCAAAAATCACCTGATAACGTGCTTCAAACATTCATGACATTAATAACGAGCTCAAGTAGTGGCCTGTGAAATAATGTAAATCCAGGCGTCAAATATCCTATGAAACTTGGAAATGGCTCGAAGAACAATTCTTCAGCATATTCTGTCTACAAGTAAGTAGTTACTGGTGACTTTATTTTCGGCAAGGAATGGAAATTATTTGCCAAACAAGTACAATTACTTCGCCAACGCGTCGACGTGGAAGTACCAAGTTACTCATACGGACAAAGTTTTTTCGTAATCTAACTGGTTGTTTCAAGGTCAATGTTTTCTCTTCGTAGACTCTTGATTCTGGCAGCAGGGCTTGCCAGCTATGTAAATGCCAAGTCAAGCACGGGGAACTCTGTTTTAGTCGTGGTGGAACCGAAGCGCCAGGATGACTTCTCAATGTTTTTCGATGGGTTAAAACGTGAGTTTGGCAGAGCCAGCTATGTATACGTCGTTGAGCTGAGCAGTGAATGTCTGTGATAGATGATGGTTATGAACTTACATTCCGTTCACCGAAAGACGAGTCACCGCCGATTATCGAATATGACGAGTCGTCGTTTGCCCATGTTATTTTCTTAGCCTCCGAGACGAAAAGTAAGCAATGCCGTCCGCGCAAGTTGTTCGAAGGAGTTTAAATATTTATTTCCTTGTCGCAGGCTTCGCCAAGGACATTACGCCCCAATCTCTGGTTTCCCTCCTTAACCTCAAGAGTAACCTCATTATTGCACTGTCATCAAAACAAACCCCGCTATCTTCCCTCGCCTCCGAGTTTTCTCTGATTCTTCCACCTCCTGGAACTCCACTCATTTCTTACTTCCCCAAACGCGACGAATCTGCGGCACTCATCCCCATCTTACCTTCATCTCAAGATACGGCTTCCAATATCTTGAGTAAAAACCTGTCACCTGTGTGGTTCTCAGGTATACCCTTGTCGCTAGGTAATAACCCGTTCTTGGTTCCCATCCTTCATGCACCCTTGGAGAGCTTCGCATCTGAAGTTGACGGAGGTGCCGCAGATGCAATTGTCGATGCAGCTGAGAGAGGCGGGGAAGGTCTGTGGGCTGGCAGTCGGCTTTCTGTGGTTACTGGTTTCCAGGCACTAAACGGCGCAAGGGTTACCTGGGTCGGCGGTGTGGATATCTTCAGCGATGAGTTTGCACAGAAAGAAGTCTCCAAGTGATTCTCTATCTCATTTATATTTCAGGAAGTTTTAACTGATATTTTGACAGAGGAGTTAAATCTGGTAATGCACAATTCAGCCGCGATGTTGCTGCGTGGACTTTCCAGGAGTCTCTTGTCCTTCGTATCGACAGAACAGAGCATCACCGCGTCAACACTACAGAACCTCTTGAACAATATACTACAAAAGACCAGCTCGTGAGTTTCGTGCTTATTTCTCCGTACCTCATGCTAACACTTGCTCTAACTTTAGGTATACAGCGCCTACATCTCAAAATTCAATCCAAGGACAAGCATATGGGAACCTTTTTCTGGCTTGAAAGACCTTCAACTCGAGTTTACAATGCTTGACCCCCACATCCGAACTGCACTCCCACCTGTACGTGGTGTTCCAGGAAAATATTCTGTTACGTTCCGTGCGCCTGACAGGCACGGCGTATTCAAATTTGTCGTCGGTTACAAACGTAAAGGGTGAGACAATCGTTATGTTGTTAACTCATTGCTTATTGTACTTGTAGCTGGACACATCTGCATAGCTCCACCACGGTCGCAGTCGTTCCTCCTCGACATGACGGGTACCCACGATTCTTGTCTGCAGCATGGCCATACTATGCAGGCGCCATCAGTACGAGTATTGGCTTCTTCTTGTTCTGTGCTATCTGGCTTGCGGGGGAAGTACGCGAAGCCAGGAAGCCTGGAAAGGCTGGTAAGACAGAATAGACTTGTAAAAATTAATCGACGACTATTGTTTTCGAGACTGTTATCTTAACAAAGGACTTGAATAAAAAGGCCTTATCACCGGATTTAGGCTCCACCATTCGCAGTACTTCCCGAGCTTTACTAATGTAGCATTTTGAATTGTTGGTCTGTTGTGTGTCACAGGACCAGAGAACCAATTGTAAATTAACACTTCAGTGGGTATTGAATATATTCTGAAAACCCTGAAGGGGCGGAAAATCGGCCGGCGAGAAGCCGGACGAGTCCGTGCTTGTGGCGTGTGTACAAAGAGAAAGCGAAATATAAAAACAAGGGAGAGACAAAATAAATGAGTCTGTAGGGAGACGGTAAGCAGGTGAAAAGAAGATTACTGTTCAGTTAAACCAATCTAGGGAGACGGTATAAGCAAGGGTAACTGAGACACTCCCTGCTTACACGTCCGCCCTGTCTCACTAACCCCAAATGACAACAACAAACAACAAAAGCTAATGTGCCACTGGCCAGAAATTTAGCCAACTAGCCGCTGAAGGGATTTTTGTCCCGCGCAAACCCAATGGCCATCCAATGATCTTAAGTATAAAACCTTACGTTTTAAAGGCGATTTATCATGATTTTTACTGGTTCCGGGTGTAAGCCATGGCTTGAGCCAAACCTACCAAGCCTAATACAGTATAAGTCATATAATTGGCATGGCTCCGGCTTGAAAAAAGCGAAGCCAAGACCAGGAAAAAGCCCTTGGAAGCTGGCACATCACTGATGGGACTATACAGTTGATAACTCTTAAAAGCTTGACAGTTTTCCTCTTCCTTTTTTTTGTTGTTTGTTCGACTTGAAAACCTGATGAAGGAAGGTTACTAGAATTTAAGTCATTGGGCAGATTCGCTGGGTTCGCCCCTACAACTCCCCAACTTTCTCTGAAATCGATGACAAAAAGTGGAGCATGTATAATTTGCACGACCGCCATACTACATAAACCCAGAGGATCTACAACAGAAAGAGGGACAAGTATAAGGTATTCGACTCGAAACTACCAAAATGGAACAGCGTTAGCATGTTATACTATACTACCTTACCTACCTACTCAGACATAAAATATAGATAAATATTGACCATACAACCAAAAAAAAAAAAACCAAACACAAGCTGAGAGCCATGTATGTTATTGCATATAAAAAAAATGCCTGCGTTATGGCATGTATATGTATGGAAGACGAGAGAGAAACATATTGGATTTCGGAAGTTAATATAGAGAGAATAAAAGAAAAGAAAATCAGAATAAATCAACGAAGCTCCGAATATGTGGAACAGGACAAGATCGAGGAAGTAAATAATGATAAAAACGTCCCAATCACGAAAGCATAGGCGTCATATTCCGACTTTGCACTGAAACAGACGCCGAAACCGCAATTGACGCCGAAGCCGACATAAGCGCCAATCTAGACACCGTAGGCGTTAATGAACCGCTCCTGTTTAACATAAGGTCATCAAGACTTAAAGACCTCGTAGGCGAAACAGAAGTAGAAGTAGAAATGGTAGCAGAGGCGATATCATGTGGGCTCAGACCCAGAGTTGTTGTAGACGGTAGACGTGGAGATATGCCAAAGAGGAACTCTTCAATATCAGAAGCGGAGTGGGCGCGGGGGAGGAGGTCGACTGTAGATTCATCGAAGAAGGTTCCTTGCCCAGTGAAGAAGCAGAATCTGAAGAGGGAAGAGCGAGAAAATGAGCATAAGATCAAAAAACAAAAAAAAAAGAGAAATGCGTACTTGTTGATAAATTGACGATAATGTGTATCAGGACTCAGATTTTCAGCATCTTCGTCGCATGAAAGAGGGCTTACGACCATCTCATTTGGCGAAGGCGTAGAAGACCTCGATGACGAAGGCGTGAACAGCGAAGGGGTCGACAATTCGCTATCACCTCCCAAATCGGCTCTGAAATTCAGGTTGTCACCAGTTAAGCCATTGTCCATAGGCGAGAAAGAGCTAAAGCTCAAGGGAGGGGAAAATTGATTGTCGCTGGACACTTTTTGGAGACTACTATTGGTAGGTGTGCCTGGGGGTGTCTGCCTCAAAGCTGCCGGAGGAGGTTGAGGACCGTTGGTGCGGGTTAAGTCAAAGTATCCACGTCGATGATTCCTAGGAGTATACGGTTGAATATCACCCGCAACTTCCGTCTGTTGACGCTGAACAGGCATGAACGCATGATCACCAGCATCTCGTGGTGATCCCATACTAGATACCGGACTGCGTTTTGGCGAGTATACATGGCTTGGATCTCTTTTCGGCCAAGGAATTAAGCTAGGAGATGTTCTTGATCCAGTAAGCGGGAGAGACTGGTTTCTGGTATGGCTGGGAGGCGACTTGCAGGGATCCCACGAAGATTTGAGGGAAGCAGTGAAATCGTAACGAGAGGCAAAGGATGGACTCGTTCTAAAACAAGTCGCGTCAGGATCAGTAGAAACAGACAGCCGTTGAGACTGCTGAGCCAGAAAGGCAGGTCCAGTACGATCATCACTCTGTGACACCTTTTCAAGTTTGCTACGCAAGTCGGCCATATCAGTAGATGCCTCTTCGTCTGA
>Ga0193743_1001383_pt1 | contig 18090 bp, 11 predicted proteins | sample L2c2metaG_FD_143038 | JGI IMG/M metagenome (GOLD analysis project Ga0193743, IMG submission 143038) | Soil microbial communities from a riparian zone of the East river system, Colorado, United States - L2c2 | ecosystem: Environmental > Terrestrial > Soil > Riparian zone | place: USA: East River...
CGTCGGCCATCTCGTAGCGGGTGTGATGCTCGAGATGCTCGTTCAAGCCGAAGTTCTGCGCGGCGCGAGAACTCGTCGACGTCACCAGGTTGCAGCCCACCCGCCCGTCGGACAGGTGATCGAGCGTCGAGATCAACCGGGCCAGCAAGAACGGCGGATAGAACGAGGTCGATACCGTCGGCACGACTCCCAGACGGGAGGTGGCCTGCGTCAACAGCGGAACGAGCGGCATCGGGTCGTGCTTGGGGGCTCGTAGCGCGTTCTCGAGGTAGATGTCGGTCGATGCGCCGTAATCATCCGGAACGAACGACGAATCCTCGAGAAGCAGGTAATCGAAACAGGCTCGTTCCATGGCCCGGGCGAGGTCGAGGATCAGTCCCGGTTTCATCCAGTCCTGTGCGACGTTCCCGGCCCACTGGTTCATCCACCCGTGCACACCGAATCCGCCGCCGAGGAACCAGCCCAGATGAAACGGCCGAGCCGCCATTACCGCATCCCTCCCTCAAGTTCCGTCGCGCGCGTCACGTGCTCACCTTCGGTTTCAGGTACTCGTATCGCGCATAGGGGTCCGGGGTGTAGGTCACGCCGGTGACATGCGGATTCGTCACGACGGTCCGCCCCTCGACGGCAACCGGAATCGCACCCACGGCGGCGGCCATGTCCTGTTGGATCGTCTTGTAGGCGGCGGTGCGCGCGGCGGCATCGCCGGAGTCGCGGAACTCGGCGTGCAGTTTGTCGACGTCGGGATTGGCGTAGTGCGACCAGTTCAGGTCTCCGGTGGACTTGCCCCAGAGATCGATCGTCGTATCCGGGTCGTCCAGCCAGATGACGCCGTCGCTGATCAGCATCCCGCTCATGTCGTTTGTGGTGCGGTGGATGCGACCCTGTTGCAGATCGATGAGCTGTACCGGCGGGCGCGGCTGCAGCTTCGTCTTGATACCGACCGCGTTCAGCGAGCTGGAAATCAGTCGGGCGACATCTTCGTAGTAGGCCACACCGGTGCCGTACCAGATATCGAGCACAAAATCGGCCGGTGTGCCCGAATCCGCGAGTAGCTGTTTGGCCTTGGCGGGATCCTTCTTCTGATAGACCGCCCACGCCGGGTCGATCTGGGGCGCCTGCGGGTTGACGATGCTTGTCGCGACGCTGGCGCGCCCCGCGAAGACCACCTTGGCGATGTCGTCGTAGGGCACCGCGTAGGCGATCGCCTGGCGGAGCGCGACATTGCTCAGCGGACCGGAGTCCATCGAAAGATCGGCACGCAGGATGTTCGGTGTCTGACCGTGCAACACGGTGAATCCGCTGCTCTGCAGCTGGTCGAACTGCCGCGCGGCTAGCCCCTTGGCCGCGTAGTCGATCTGCCCTCCCTTCATGAGCGACACGAGATCGGCACCGCCGAGAATGCGCAGCACCACGGTGGTGAATGCCGGTTCGGAGCCGGACCAGTGGTTCGGTACCGCCTTCAGCACCACCTGCTGGCCGGGCTGGTGGCTGTCGACGTAGTAGCGCCCGGTGCTCGCCACATTGTTCTGCATCCATTTCGCCGCGTACGGATCGTCCGGGCTCGCGTGCGACTTGACGACCTTGGAGTCGACGATGCCGAATTGCTGGAACCGGAATGACGCGAGTGCGACCGGGACCGCCGTGGGCGTACCCGCGGGGTTCGTGGTGGTGATCTCGATGGTGGTCGGATTGATGACCTTGAACTGGTTGGCGTGATAGAGCCCCGCGACGCCGGCCTGGAACTGACCGTTGCCGGGGATCATCACCATTCGCTCGAGGCTGTAGCGGACGTCCTCCGCGGTCATCGGGTTGCCGCTCGGATAGAACTTCACCCCGTCGCGGAGCTGGAAGGTGATCTTCGGTCCATCCACCGACCACGACGTCGCCAGTTGCGGTGTGACGTCCAGGCCGAAGCCGTTGAGCGTGCCGTTGTCCCCCGAGGCGAACTTGAACTGGAGCAGGCGCTCGTAGATGTTGACGCCGATTTCCTGGTTTTCGTCGACGCCGAGGGTGTTGGCCGGGTCCAGACTGGTGTAATCCGAGGTCCACGCGTGCACCAGCTGCGTGGTCGGAGTCTTCACGTTCGCCATCGATCCGCTCGTGCCGCCACCGGTCGAGCACCCCGCCAGTACGAGAGCGCCGAGGCCGGCCAGGCCGGCCATTCCGGTGAGCGCGGTACGCCGGCTGACGCGTGGACCTGGTGACAACGGTGTCGGGTCCTGAGCGCGTAGGGGAGACCGTCGCCCGGTGTCTGGACTTCGCAGTTCCATGGATATCTCTTCCGGAGGTGGGGAAACGCGGGGCTGTGAGGCGGGGGCGTCAGCCGACCAGGCTCTGGCGCAGGGTCAGCGCGGGTGGGCAGGCAACCGCACGGTGCGAACCGACCGGGACCAGCGTGGGCTTGGCCTGGTGGCAGGGGCTCTCGGCCAACGGGCACCGCCCGGCGAGCCGGCAGGCGTCGGGGAGGTCGATCGGGCTGGGTATTTCGCCGGCCAGCCGGAAGCGCTGGCGCGTCACTCCCCACTGGGCGGTGGGCGCCGCCGAGAGCAATGCGCGGGTGTAGGGATGGATCGGGTCGGCGAAGACGTCTTCGGTCCGGCCTTGCTCGACGATTCCACCGAGGTACATCACCGCCACCCGGTGCGATACCCGCCGGACCACCTGCAGATCGTGGGTGATGAACAGATACGCCAGATTCAGTGTCTCCTGGAGATGCTGGAGCAGCTCCAGAATCTGACCTCGGACGGAGACGTCCAGAGATGAGGTGGGCTCGTCGAGGATCACCACCCGCGGTTCGGTGGCCAGGGCCCGCGCGATACCCACTCGTTGGCGCTGGCCACCGCTGAGCTGGTGGGGGTGGCGACCGAGGTGTTCGTCGGTCAGCCCCACCATGGCGACGAGCTCACGGCTGCGCGCGGCTCGCTGCCTCCGTCCCATCTTCAGCTGCAGTTGAAGCGGTTCCTCGATGGTCTGGCGCACGGTCATCCGTGGATTCAGGGAGGAGTTCGGATCCTGGAAGACCAGTTGAATGTGGCGGTAGACCCGGGCCAGGCCGGCTGACCCGAGCCGGGTGATGGACCTGCCGTCGATTTCGATCTCACCGGCACTGGGTTCGATCAGCCGCACAATGCACCGGGCCAGCGTTGACTTGCCGGATCCGCTCTCGCCGACCACGGCGAGCGTTTCTCCGGGGAACAGGTCGAGCGCCACATCATCGATCGCGTTCAGTCGCTTGCGTGGGTGTCCGACCTCGAAGTGCTTGCGCAGCCCGTGCACCCGCAAGATGGGATTGTTCATGCGTTTTCCACCAATCGGCTGGCGGCGAGCAGCTGCTGTGTGTACTCGTGGCGTGGCGCGGTGAGCACCTGTTCACAGGTGCCCTTCTCGAGGACCTCGCCCCGGCGCATGACCACGGCGTAGTCGCAGGTCTCCGCCACGACGCCGAGATCGTGCGTGATCAGGCACGTGGTCAGCTCGGTCTCTCGGCACAGCTCGGTGATCAGCGCGATGATCTCGGCCTGGATGGTCACGTCCAGACCGGTGGTCGGCTCGTCCAGGATGAGCAGTTCCGGCTGGCACACCAGCGCCATCGCGATCATGACCCGCTGGGCCATGCCGCCGGAGAACTCGTGCGGGTACTGGCGCACGCGTCGCTCCGGGTCCGGGATGTGCACCAGCCGCAGCGCGGCGACGGCGGCGTCCGCGGCGTCCTTACGGGAGAGCCCCTGGTGCAGCCGGCACACGTCGGCAATCTGGCGCCCCACCGTGAAGACCGGATTCAAGGCTGCCCTGGCGTCCTGGAACACCATGCTGATCCGCGCGCCGCGAATGCCGCGCAAAGCTTGTTCGTCCAGTTCGGTCAGGTCCTGGCCGTCGAACAGGATCCGTCCGGAGGTTCGCACAAAGCTGGCAGGTTGGATCTGCAGGACCGACAGCGCGGTCAGCGACTTTCCACTGCCGGTCTCACCCACGATCGCGGTAATCGCGCCGCGGGCAAGGGAGTAGGTGACGCCCTTCAGGGTGGGAGCATGATCGGTCGAGGTGGAGAAGTACCCGCCATAGTTTTCGATCTCGAGAATCGCGTCGCCGGCGGGAGCGCGGCGGCGCGCGGCGGGGGTGACCGCGGCATCGGCGCTCATCGACGCCGCCTCGGGTCGAAGCGGTCACCGAGTCCGTCGCCGAGCAGGTAGAGGCTTCCGGTCATGCCCAGGATGGCCATGCCCGGGAAGAATGACACCCACCACTGCCCGGTGATGATGCCGTCCTGGCCGTTGGCGATCATGCTGCCCCACTCGGGCACACCCGGCTGCAGGCCGATGCCCAGGTAGCCGAGGCTGGCGGTGATCAGGGCGACCCACGCGGCGTTGACCGCGGTGAAGGCGAGGAGCGGACCGATGCTGTTCGGCAGCAGATGCCGAAAGGCGATGCGCCACGAGCGACAGCCGACCATCCGCGCGGCCTCCGCGAACTGCCACGTCTTGCGCGACAAGACCTCCGCGCGGGCCAGCCGCAGATAGGACGGTAAGCCGACGAATGCCAGCACCACGATGATGTTCAGGATTCCCGGCCCGACGGCGGACACGATGAGCATGGCGAACAGCAAAGTGGGGAAGGCGTTGAAGGTCTCGATCGCGCGCATGATCGCGCCGTCCCAGAACTTGCCGTAGTAGCCGCCGATCGTGCCGAGAACGGTGCCGAGAACCAACGCGAGACAAACCGACGCGACGGTGATCAGCAAGTCGTACCGGGTGGCCGCCATCGTCCGGGAGAACACGTCTTCGCCGAGGCGATCCGTGCCGAAGAGGTACGGCATCCCGGGTTTCACCAGTACGTCTCCGCCCACGCCGAGCGGATCGAATGGCGTCCAGAAGTACGACGTGACCGCGACGAGCAGGTAGCAGACGAGCAGCCCGACGCCGATGCGGAATCCCAGCGCCCCAGTCGGCCGGGGCCGCCAGCGCCGCTTTCCGACCGGGCTGGCTGTCCCACCGCCGACGCCGGACTCGGAGGGGTCGGCCACTCCCGCCGCTGAGCGGGTGGGTGTGGTCATGCGCGCGTCCTTGGGTCGATGGCCAGGCACAGCAGGTCGACGATCAGGTAGCAGAGGACGAACAGAACCGCCGCGTAGATGACGAAGCCCTGCAACGCGGCGAAGTCGGAGTTCTGAATCGCCTGCAGCGCGTAGGCGCCGACCCCAGGCCAGCCGAAAACCGCTTCAACCAGTACCGCGCCGGAGAACAGATACCCGACCGTGGTGCCGATCATGGTCAGCACCGGTGGCAGGGCGTTGCGCAGCGCGTACTGGAACCAAATCGTGGAACGCCGGTGGCCCATCGCCACCGCGGTACGGACGTACTCCGATTCCAGCGCGTCGACCATGGATGCCCTGGTGACCCGGGCGATCGGGCCGAGCGCCCCATATCCCAGGGTCAGCGCGGGCAGCACCAACTGGCGGGCGGCCTGCCACCACAGCGAGAACTCGCCGGCGAGCAGAGTGTCGATCAGCAGGAACCCGGTCACCGTCGGCGGCCCTGGCACATTCACCGGAAGTCGGCCAACCGGTCCTGGCAGGAACCCCCACGATACGAAGAACAGCCAGAGCAAGATCAGCCCAACCCAGAACGCCGGCAGCGCCATGCCACCGAGAGAGAAGACGCGAATCAGGAAATCCGGCCATTGATCACGCTTGACCGCCGCAAGGACGCCGAGTGGAACGCCGATGAGGATGCCGAGCGTCAGCGCGATGAGACCCAGTTCCAGGGTGGCGGGCATCCGCTCGAGCAGATCGGACCCTACGCCGCGCCCGGTGGTGAAGGAGGTGCCGAGATTGCCGTGCAGCAGGTCGTCCAGGTAGGTGACGTACTGATTGATCAACGGCTTGTCCAGCCCGAGCGACGCGCGGACCTTCGCTCGCAGTGCCGCGTCGGCCTGCGGCGGGGCGTAGAGGTTGGTCGGATCTCCGGAGAACACCCGCCCCACGAAGAAGGTGATGGTCATCACGCCGACCGCGACAGGGATCACCCACAGTAGGCGAGTGAACACGAGTCGTGCTGTCCGCATATTTCGATAAAAATGCAGCATTGTTTCGCCGAGCGAGCTCACGAGTGAAGGGCTGATTACGCGTAAGTCGCGTGGAAGTCTCAGCCTGAGAACGAGCAGCTTCGGCGCGGAAGCTGCTGGTCAGGGCTAGTGTCAAGCTGATACGCGGGCCTTGGGCGTCCCACCATGCGGACTCAATACGCCGGTCAAAATCTGTCCCGGAAGCCCCCGAACGGCCCTGTCGAAGGTGACACGGCTTCGATCCGTGCCCTGCCGGGTTGACGGGGCACGGCGTGAGGACCGAAGACGTGGTCACTGCGCTGTGCGGCGAGGAGGCGCTGACGCGGTGCTGCTGCGGCTGGCCACCGGCGTCGAGGACGCTCTCGGCTTCGCTCAGAACTACGAACGGCTCGACGCCGAGTTGGGCGTCCCCGCGTGATGAAACGCCCTCAGCGTGCGCTGCGCTGATGGGGTTCGGGCATCACGTCCCGATAAGGAATTCGTGAGAGATCTGAGGAATCCGTCCTTGCCGATCAACACTCACCGTACATCTTCGATGTTTCTCAGAATACCGTCCGGCGCTCTTTCCCATTCGGGCATTATGCGAGTATGACGCGGTGGATTCAGTACGTACCGCCCGCCGGGTGCGAGGCTGACCGGCCTGGTCCGAGCGGCGAACCTCGGCAGTGTTCGTGTGCTGTGAGCGGTGGCGCGGCTAGGTAGCCGGGAATCCACCGTGACTGAATCGTGATGCTATTCAGCAAGATTCGTCGGTCCGCGGCTGATCCGCGCGCCTCGCCGGTCCGTGTAAGTCAGGTGGACCTCACGTGTGAGGGCATGTCGGACGACGTGCTGCTGGCCGGGTTCGGCGCCAAGGATCCGCGGCTCACTGGGGCATTTGTGCGCCGTTTCCAGCGGGTGGTGTTCGGCATTGCGCTCGGTGTGGTCGGCGACACTGAGATGGCCGAAGAAATCGCTCAGCAGGCGTTCGAACACGCGTGCCGGTGCGCCGATGCCTACGACGTGCGATGTGGCCCGGTGCGGACTTGGCTGATGCGTATCACGCACAACCTGGCCGTGGACGCGGGTCGCATCCGCCGCGTCGTCCCGGTGGACTCGGACCGCCCGCGCCAGCTCGTCGCCTCCCTCGCCCCGGGCCCGGACCAGCCTGCCCCCGGTGGGCAGAGCACGATCCAGCTGCGCCGCTCGCTGGCCGGGTTGCCCGGCGGGGAGGCCCGCGCCGTGGTGATGGCCGCGGTCCACGGCATGACCGCCCGTGAGATCGCTGACATCGAGGGAATCCCGCTTGGTACAGCCAGGTCACGAATCCGCGCCGGGATGACCCAATTGCAATCCCTGCTACCTGCCAACCTTGACGACCATGAATGAGCTGAGCTGCCAGCAATTGCAGGTAACTAGCAGACTTTGGCTGATGAATTCAGCGGAGTCTCAGTGTACTTGTAGAAGATCAGCGATCTCTCAGTAATTGCCCGATATCGTCGGTTTGACAAGGGTGCTTCGGACTGCGCGGGCGAGCGTGAACCCCGATCAGCAGCTCGGGTGGAGGAGTCGGGATGGCCTTCCTCATCAGCCTCGCGGCGGGTGGTGGCCCCGCCCCAGCTGAACCACATCGAGGCGCGCCCCGCTACGAATGAGTCCCCTTGATGAGGTCAGCGTGGCCGATTCCCTTGCGTTACTACTTTCGAGTGGCAGTGCTCAAGCTGATAATCCTCTGTGGCACCGAAATCCGTAATTAGGTCGTGGTTCGGGTGAGCGCCCGACTTGACCGCCTGAATTGATCGCCGCACGGCGTTCCGGGTGGTGTCGGCCTCGGCTCAGCGACGACAGGCTTGAAATCGAATGTTCTAGACGATGCGCCGGGTTAACGGACGCGGGGGACATGATGGAAATTGGAAGTACGGTGCCGTGAGAAGTCCAGTGCATCGCACGCCGCAGCGGCCACGTCGCGCCGGCGAGCGGGCCACGCCCGCCTCGTCGGCCGAACAGCGTGGCGAGCATGAGGCGGGCCTGTCCGATGACATGTTGCTGGCCGGATTCGGCGCGGGTGACCCCGCGGCCGCGCTGGCGTTCGTGCGCCGCTTCCAACGCACCGCGTTCGGTGTCGCGCTCGGTGTGATCGGCGACGCCGGGTTGGCCGAGGACGTCGCGCAGCAAGCCTTCGAGCGGGCCTGGCGCCAGGCCGAGCGATTTGATCCCCGCCTCGGCACGGTGCGCGGTTGGCTGGTCAGCATCGTGCACAACCTGGCCGTGGACGCCGTGCGAGTCCGCCGTCCGCATCCGATCGACAGACAGGACCTGGACTTGCTGATCGCGGCCATGGCCGAGTCCCCGGAACATCACGCGCTGGCCGGAGAGATCTCCGCGGAACTGCGACAGGCGCTCGCCGCGCTCCCCGAGGAGCAAGCCCGCGCCGCCGTGCTGACCGCCGTGCACGGGATGACTGCCCGTGAGCTCGCCGAACGCGAAGCGATCCCGCTGGGCACCGCCAAGTCACGCATCCGAGCCGCGCTAGCCAAGTTGCACGAGACCGTGGCAACCACCCGAGGCCTCCATGGCTGAGCTCAGCTGCGAACAATGCGATGAACTCACCGCCGAGCTGGCGCTGGGTGTGCTCGGCGGCCGCGAACGCGCTGAAGCACTCGCCCACCTCAGTCGCTGTGCACGCTGCCAGGACAGCGTCTCGGCGATGACCGCCACCGTCGGCCGCCTGGTCGAGCTACTGCCCGAAGCCGACCCACCGCCTGGATTCGACCAGCGGGTGATCGCCGCGATGACACCGCCGGGGTTTGAGCACCCCGCGATCACCTCGCCCAAGGCCGCGGCGCGGCGCGCACATCGGGGGGTCCCGGTCGCCGCCGCTGTGCTCACCGGCGCCCTGCTGGCCGGAGGCGGCTGGCTGTTCGGAGCGCTCTTCCCGGTTGACCCGGCAGGCCTGCCGATCAGCGGCGTCCAAGTACAACCCACCGCGGACGTCATGGTGTCGCCATTGCTAGCCGGCGACCAGGAGATCGGGCAAGCCTACGTTTACGCGCAAGCCCCGTCCTGGATCTTCCTCTCGATATCCGACCCCGCCAAGTCCGGCTCGATAGGTACAAGCACCACGCTCACCTGCGAGCTGACCAACGAGGACGGCTCGACCGTGGCGCTGGGCCGTTTTTCGCTGCAAGACGGACACGCCGACTGGGCTACCCAGACTCCTATAGATGCGCGCAGCTTCGACGGGGCCAAGCTCACGACCGACACCGGAGTGACCCTGGCCAGCGCTCGCTTCAGCCCGCAAGACGCCTCACCCGACACAACATCGGATGCCGGGAAGCACCGCGACGATTCCGACTCCGGGAACGATCACAGCGGCGATTCCCACGACAAGGATTCCGACGGTAAGAGTTCGCACGACAAGGATTCCGACGGTAAGAGTTCGGACGGTAAGGATTCCGACGGTAAGAGTTCGGACGGCAAGGATTCCGACGGTAAGAGTTCGGACGGCAAGGATTCCGACGGTAAGAGTTCCCACGGCAAGGATTCCGACGACAAGGGTTCCCACGGCAAGGATTCCCACCATAAGGGTTCAAACGGCAAGGATTCCCACCACAAGGATTCCCACGACAAGGATTCCCACGACAAGGATTCCGGCGACAAGGATTCCGGCGACAAGGATTCCCAGGGCAAGTAGCGGGAGCGCAGCTCCAATCACGCGCGCTTCGGCGCGGCAGGTGATCTGTTGGGAACACCTCGGCATTCTTCGGCTACCTCAACCACGCCGTCTGTCTGCGTGCGCTGGAGCGCGGTCTACGACTTAGCCGTATCTCAGTCAATTGTAGTGTCGAATTTCACTCGCCCGGCGGTATCTCGCCGATCTAGTCTGAGCTTCCCACAGACGAGAGAGACGGCATAAGGGACGTGCCGAGCTTCTGAGTGGACAACGCTCAGCGTCACATCTCGCGGCAATGGCGAGCCTTGTACACCCTCTGACCTGCTGCTTAGCGGTCATCTTAGGCCCGGGTCGCAGACTCGGCATTCTCCATTCAACGTCTGCCTTGCCTTGTTGAGCCAAGGCCACAGGCTGCGCTGGATTAGCCCGTTCGAGTGGCCCGCGGCCCCTGATAATCCATTCAGTGGGTAGCCGTCGTACTTAGTAGCGTGCGAGGCGCCGATGCTCTTGATGCCACCGTTGCTCTCGCCAATAGCGGTAGATGAGAGTAATGGAGCTGAGTCGGTACGTATTTCGGGCCGTTCAACGGGAGATTTCCGGCAATGCTGAGAAATCCTCTCGGAACTGTCAGGGAATCGTCGAAATTTTGGGTTCAAGGAGTTTACGTGTTGAGTAGAACAGTCGAGGTCATGACAGCCGGTCTGGCTGCACCATCGACTAGCCAAGGCGAGCGTTCCGGCTCGACGGCTAGCGCCGAGGGAGCGCTGGCCGAGGTGTTGGCGGACATCATGGGCGTCGAGCGGGTCTCGGTCGATAGCAACTTCTTCGACGTGCTGGGTGCCGACTCGATGGTGATGGCACGTTTCTGTGCGCGGGTCAGGAAGCGGGCGGACCTACCGTCGGTGTCGATCAAGGACATCTATAGCTACCCGACAATTCGAAGCTTGGCGTCGGGGCTCGCGGACGCCGCGCTGCTCTCCGTTATCGAGTCGCCCGCCGAGTCGTCGGCTGAGCTGCCGGCCGGGTCGTCGGCCGAGGCGCCGCCGGAGGCGAAGCCGCCGGTCGGCACGCTGAGGTACCTCCTGTGCGGGGCGCTACAGTTCCTGGCCTTTCTCGGGTATTGCTACGTCGTCGGGGTGGTCGCTGACCTGGGCTCCGGGTGGATCTCCGCTGGCACTGGGTTGGTGGACATCTATCTGCGGTCGGTCCTCGTCGGTGGGGCGGGTTTGCTCGGCATGTGCGCCCTTCCGATCCTGGTGAAGTGGCTGCTCGTTGGTCGGTGGAAGCCCCAGGAGATCCGCATCTGGAGCCTGGCCTACCTCCGCTTCTGGATCGTCAAGACCCTGGTTCGGTTGAACCCGCTGGTGTTGTCCGTCGGTTCGCCGCTCTACGTGTTCTATCTGCGGGCGCTGGGTGCGAAGATCGGGCGAGGTGCGGCGATCTTTTCCCGGAACGTGCCGGTGTGCACCGATTTGCTGGTCATCGGCGCGGGCACAGTCATTCGCAAAGAGTCGTTCTTCCTCGGCTACCGGGCGTACTCGGGCCTGATCCAGACAGGCGCGGTTAGCCTCGGGCGGGATGCTTTCGTAGGCGAGAAGTCTGTGCTCGACATCAATACGTCGATGGGTGACGAGGCGCAGCTGGGCCACAGCTCGGCGCTGCACAGCGGCCAGCGAGTACCGGACCGCGAGCACTGGCACGGTTCCCCGGCGCAGCGAACCGAGGTCGACTACCTGAGGATCGCGCGGGCCCGCCGTAGCTGGTGGCGCCGGGTTGTCTTCTGCGTCCTCGCCCTGGTCAAGGTGTTCTTCCTGTACGTGCCGCTCGCGGAAGGGGCGGTGTACGTGCTGCTGCTCGCCGTGCCGGCGCTGGCCACGTCACTCGGCGCGAGGGTCACCCAGAGCACGTGGTGGCAACTCGGTGTTGCGGCGCTGGCTCTGTCCGTCGTGCTCTTCGTCGGTGGTGTGCTCCTCGGGCTGCTGGTGGTCGGAATTGTCCCTCGCGCGTTGAACGTCTTCATCAAACCGGGCAAGGTTTACCCGCTGTACGGTTTCCACTACCGGATCCACCGAGCGCTCACCCGGCTCAGCAATAAGAAGTTCTTCACCAACCTGTTCGGCGACAGCTCCTACATCGTCCACTATCTTCGCGGCCTCGGGTACAACCTTCGCCGGGTCGAGCAGACTGGGTCGAACTTTGGTATGGAGGTGGCGCACGACAACCCGTACTTGAGTTCTGTCGGCACCGGAACGATGGTCGCTGACGGACTATCGATCATCAATGCGGACTTCTCCAGCACATCCTTCAGCATGTCCCGGACGTCGATCGGGCCACGCAACTTCCTCGGAAACAGCATCGCCTATCCATCCGGGGGCAGAACGGGCGATAATTGCCTGCTCGCGACGAAGGTGATGATTCCCCTGGACGGGGAGATTCGCGAGGGCGTAGGTCTGCTGGGCTCGCCGAGCTTCGAGATTCCGCGGTCGGTTGAGCGTGACGGCCGGTTCGACCATCTGCGAGCCGGGGATGAGCTGCCCCGCCGTCTGTCCGCGAAGAACAGGTACAACATCCGAACCATGGGCTACTACCTGTTCGTACGGTGGCTGCACGTGTTCCTGCTCACGACTCTCGGCGTGGCCGCTCTCCAGGTTTCTGGTGCTTTCGCGGATTTGGCGATCGCCGGGTTCTTTGCGCTCAGCCTCCCGATTAGCGCGACCTACGTTGTGCTGGTCGAGCGTGCCATGACTGCGTTCCGCCCGCTGCGTCCGAGTTTCTGCTCGATTTACGACGCGCACTTCTGGTGGCACGAACGCCTCTGGAAGGTGCCCGAGATGGTGTATGTCCAGGCGTTCAACGGCACCCCGTTCAAGGCCCTGATGTGGCGATTGATGGGTGCTCGGGTCGGCCGCCGGCTCTTCGACGACGGCTGCTATTTCACGGAGCGGACGCTGGTCGCCGTCGGCGACGACTGCACGCTCAATGCGGGGAGCAAAATCCAATGCCACTCGCAGGAGGACGGCACCTTTAAATCTGACCGGAGCACGATCGGTGCCGGGTGCACCGTTGGGGTCGGAGCCCTCGTCCACTACGGGGTGACCATGGGCGACGGCGCGGTGCTCGCCGCCGACGCGTTCCTGATGAAAGGCGAGGAAGTCCCGCCACATGCACGGTGGGGCGGAAACCCAGCCAGGGAAATCCGCGTCGTGTCGGCCCCAGCAACCCCGGTGCTGACGCTCCCGATCAGGCCAACCCGCAGGCGCGCACCAGCCTGGACGGCGGCGGCGATGCTCGTCGGGGTGGTCGCCGCGGACCTGGCGCTCCTCACCGCGGGCAGCAGGGGAGCTGCTCCGGTGCCCGCTCGTCAGAGCCTTCCGCTGTCCCCGTCGCCTGCCATTGTGGCTGGTCAGCCGGCTGTCCAGAGCAGTCGGCAAGACACCCAGACCATAGCGGTGGGCCCTGGACCTGGCCCTAGCCCTGCCCCTGGAGCGACTCCCCAGGGCGAGCGGGCCGCTCGGGTCCGCGCCCCGGGAAGCAGCGCGGGACCACGAGCCGTCCCCAACGCCATCGTTCACCGGAGCGTTAGCCGGCCCTCCCCCGAGCCCACGGCGGCAGAGTCCGCGGCGGCAGATCCCACGGCGGCAGAGGCGACGACGGGATCGCAGTCATCCGGGAGCGACGCCGCCACGAAGAAAAAGCAGGAGAAGCACAAGAAGCACAGCAAAAGCTCGGATTCGACGGGGCAATGAACGGCATGGAGGCGTGGGCCGGGTCAGCGTCCGGTAGCAGCGTGGCGACGGTAGGTGGAGGGGAGATTCCGATGGGAGCGACGGTGGCGGTTGGGCGGGAGTTCTGGCTGGGTGTGCTGCTCGGCGGTGGGTTCACCGCGATCCCACGGTGGGCACGGGAGCCGGTGGCCGGGGTGCTCGAGCACGAGGTCGCGCTTCCCGGCGATCTGGTTACCGAATTGCGGCGGCGGGCCGAGGAGTCGGCGGTGTCGTTGAGCTCTGTGCTGCTGGCCGGGCACGCCAAGGTACTGGCCGCGTTGTCCGGCGAGCGCGAGGTGGGCACCGGCTACGTCTCGGTGCGGGGCGGCCGTGCGTTGCCGTGCCGGCTGAGCACTGAACCCGAGTCGTGGCTGATGTTGCTGCACGAGGCGCAGCGAGTCGAAGCGGAGCTGCTCGCGCACCAGGACATCCCGGTGGAGGACCTCCGGCGCGAGCTGGGGCTGACCGGTCCGGCCTTCGAGACCGTGTTCGATCCGGCCGCCGGCGTCGAGGGCGGTGGCGGCGAGCTCGCCGAGGAGACCGTGTTGCGGGTGGGCGTCGCGGATCACGGTGGCCAGCTCGTGCTGCGCCTGGCGTTCCGCACCGAGGTGCTCGACGCGCACGCCGCGGCCAGGATCGCCGGGTACTACCTCACCGCGCTCACCCTGATCGCCGTCGACCCGGACGCCGAACACGGGCGAGCGAGCCTGCTGTCGGCGGAGGAGCTCCGCTTCCAGCTCGACGGGCTGGCCGGTCCGCGCCGGGAGCTGCCGGACCGGCGGTTCCACGAGCTGTTCGAGCAGCGGGTGGCGGCGCACCCGGACTCCGTCGCGGCGGTGCACGGCGACCGGCAGTGGACCTACCGGGAGCTCAACGCCCACGCCAACCGGATCGGGCGGGCGCTGCTGGCGCGGGGACTGCGGCGCGAAGGCGTGGTCGCGGTGGTGACCGAGCGGAACCTGGACTGGATGGCCTCCGTCCTGGCGATCTTCAAGGCCGGCGGTGTCTACCTGCCGATCGAGCCGCATTTCCCGGCCGATCGCATCGCCGCCACGCTCTCCCGCGCCGAGGCCCAGTTGGTGCTGACCGAACTCGGCAGCACCACCACGCTTGACCAGGCCATCGAGTCGCTGCCCGAGGTGCGCAGGCTGTTCATCGACGCGGCCTACCGGGAGAACCACGCCGAGAGCGACCTGGGCGTGGCGGTCACGGCGGAGCAGCTCGCCTACATCTACTTCACCTCCGGCTCCACCGGTGAGCCCAAGGGTGCGATGTGCGAGCACGCCGGCCTGCTCAACCACCTCTACGCCAAGATCGGCGACCTCGGGGTGCAAGAGGGACCGGTGGTCGCCCAGACCGCGCCGCAGTGCTTCGACATCTCGCTGTGGCAGCTGGTCTCCGCGCTGCTGGTCGGCGGGCGGACCGTGCTGGTGGAGCAGGAGGTGATCCTGGATGTGCAGCGGTTCGTCGACAAGATCATTGACCGGCGGGTGGCCGTGCTCCAGCTCGTGCCTTCCTACCTCGAGGTGGTGCTGAGCTACCTGGACCAGTACCCCCGCGAGCTGCCGGACCTGCGGTGCGTGTCGGTCACCGGCGAGGCGTTGAAGATGGAGCTGGCGCAGCGCTGGTTCGCCGCAAAGCCGGGGGTCAAGCTGGTCAACGCCTACGGGCTGACCGAGACCTCGGACGACACCAACCACGAGGTCATGCGCCGCGCACCGGAGGGGGAGCGGGTCCCACTCGGCGCGGCCGTGCAGAACGTGCACGTCTATATCGTCGACGAGCACCTCGCACCGGTGCCGCTCGGCGCCCCCGGCGAGATCGTCTTCTCCGGGGTCTGCGTCGGCCGGGGGTACATCAACGACCCCGAGCGCACCCGGCTGGCCTTCCTCACCGATCCGCACCGCGTGGGCCAGCGGCTATACCGAAGCGGCGACTTCGGCCGCTGGCTGCCCGAGGGCAAGCTGGACTTCCTCGGCCGCCGCGACAGCCAGGTCAAGATCCGTGGATTCCGGATCGAGATCGGCGAGATCGAGAACACCCTGTTGCGGGTGCCCGGGGTCCGCGACGGCGCGGTGGTGGTCGCCGAGCGGGCCGACCGGAGCAAGCACCTGATGGCCTTCTACTCCGGCCAGCAGCTGCTGGAGCTGGACCTGCTGCGGGACACCCTGGCCGGGTCACTGCCCGACTACATGGTCCCGTCCACCTTCCACTGGCGGGAGAGCCTGCCGCTGACCGCCAACAGCAAGATCGACAAAAAGGCGCTGACGGCGCTGGCCGGCGAGCTCCTCGAGGCGACTGAGGAAGAGCACGACGCGCCGAGCACACCGACCGAGCAGCGCCTCGCCGCGGCCTGGGGGAAGGTGCTGGGCATCCCGGCCGAGCAGATCGGCCGCCGCGATCACTTCTTCGGCCGGGGCGGCTCCTCGCTCTCGGCGGTCAAGCTGGCCATCGCGCTGAACCGCGAAATATCGCTCAAAGACATCACCCGCCACCCGGTCCTCACCGACCTGGCCGGGCTGCTCGACGGCAAGTCCGAGCGGCGCTCCGGGCTCATGCACGCGCTGTCGGAATCAGACGATGCTCGGGCCGGGGCCATCGTGTGCTTCCCCTACGCGGGCGGCAACGCGGTGAACTTCCAGCCGATGGCCAGCGCCCTGCGGGGCAGCGGAATTGCGGTTTACGCGGTCGAGCTGCCCGGTCACGACCTGGCGGCCCAGAGCGAGCCGTTCGCGTCGCTGGGGCAGGTCGTCGAGCAGGTCGTCGGCGAGATTGTCCGGCTCGGCCTGGCCAAGGTCATGCTGTGGGGCCACTCCTCGGGCACCGCATTGGCCGTGGCGACCGCCCGGAAGCTGGTGGAGCGCGGGGTGGAGGTCCAGCGTGTGTTCCTCGGCGCACAGCTGCTCGGTGAGGCGGTGGTCCGGCGTGCCGGCGTCGCCGAGCTGAACGGGCGCAGCGATGCCGAGATCGCCGACCGGCTGATCGCGGACGGCGGCTACACCCAGCTCGGCGAGCTGGATGCGCAGCGCGCCACGCAAATCGGCGCGTCCTACCGACACGACGTTGTGGCCGCACACCGGTACTTCGCCGACGCCCTGGAAACGCCGCCGGCGGTGAAGCTGTCCGCGCCGGTCACGGTGGTCGTGGCGGCCGATGACCCGAGCACGGCGGCGAACCCGCACCGGTACCGCGACTGGGAGTTGCTGGCCGAGCACGTGGATCTGCACGAGCTCGCCGATGGCGGCCACTACTTCCTGCGCACCCGTCCGACCCAGGCGGTGCAGGCCGTGCTGGGCGCCGTCGAGTCCCTCACAACTTCCTGACCACCGCCGAACCGAACGGAGATCGAGATGTCCCCCCCGTGTGCCCCGTCGACACTCGACGTGGATCTAAAACCTGCTAGGCCGCCACTGGTGCGGGCAGAGGCCCCGTTCGGTGCTTCGCGTTGGGTGGCTGAGCATCGGGACGCGCTGCGCACCGCGGTGACCAGTTACGGTTCGGTTCTGGTCCGTGGCCTGGGGCTGCGCGACAGGGCCGAGGTTGCTGCCGTGTTCGCCCGACTGGCCAGCGATCTGATGACCGAGAAGGAGGCCTTCGCGCCCCGGGAGGCCTACTCCGGCGGCGTGTACTCGTCGACGAAGTGGCCGTCGAACCAGCAGATGTGCATGCACCACGAACTCAGCTACACCCTTGAGTTCCCCGGCGTTTTGATGTTCGCCTGCCTGACCGCGCCCACCAGGGGCGGGGCGACCGCGGTGGCCGATTCGCCGAGCGTGCTGGATGCGCTGCCCGCCGACCTGGTCGCGCGCTTCGAGCGGGAGGGCTGGCTGCTCACCCGCAACTACAACGACGAGATCGGGGCGTCCTACGCCGAGGCGTTCGGCACCGACGACCGCGGCGCGGTGGAGAGCTACTGCCGGGCCAACGCGATCGAGTTCGAGTGGCAACCCGACGGTGGGCTGCGCACCCGGCAGCGTCGCTATGCCGTGCTGCTCCACCCGGTCACCGGTCAGCGTTGCTGGTTCAACCAGGTCGCGTTCCTCAACGAGTGGACGCTGGACGCGGAGGTGCGCGAGTTCCTGGTGGACATGTACGGCGTAGACGGGCTGCCGTTCAACACCCGCTTCGGTCACGGCGACCGAATTGGTGAGGACGTGGTGGTCCTGCTGAACCAGGTCTATGCCTCCCACACCATGCGCGAGCCGTGGCAGGTCGGCGACCTGCTGCTCGTCGACAACATCCGCAGCGCGCACAGCAGGGAGCCGTTCGAGGGACCCCGCGAAGTGCTCGTCGGCCTGGCTGACACGGTGCGCCAGGCCGACTGTGCACCCCGTTTCCAGGGGGCCGGGCGATGACCGCGGCAGGTACCACCGCGACGGGGCCCGGGACCGACTCGCGGGTAGTTGAGTCCACACCGCCCGAGCCGGTCGGGGTGCCGCCGTTCTCGGTGATCTCCGGTGCCCAGGTGCAGCAGGCGCTGCAGGGCCGGGAGAACCAGATCACCGAGTTGGTCGAGGCCACCTACCGGCTGCACGGGGCCGGTGATTCGGTGAACCCGCCGTCGTATTTCCTGCGTTTCCCGGACCGTCCGACCTCTCGGATAATTGCTCT
>Ga0193743_1001384_pt1 | contig 18079 bp, 17 predicted proteins | sample L2c2metaG_FD_143038 | JGI IMG/M metagenome (GOLD analysis project Ga0193743, IMG submission 143038) | Soil microbial communities from a riparian zone of the East river system, Colorado, United States - L2c2 | ecosystem: Environmental > Terrestrial > Soil > Riparian zone | place: USA: East River...
CCACTCCGTTCAGCTTGCATGACGTGACGGTGCCCGACTTCGCGGGCGCCGGGTTCCTGTACGGCACCGTGCTGCTGTATCTGCTTGGCGTGGAGACGCCGTACAACATGGGCGCGGAGTTCCTGTCGGTGCGCAAGAGCGGGCCGAGGATGATCATCTGGGGCTCGGTGGCTCTGGTGGCCATCTATCTGCTGACCACGGTGGGCACCATGATGGTGCTGCCCGGCGATCAAATCGATCCGGTCACCGGCGTCATCGGGATGCTCGGAACGGCCGCCCCCAAGGGCGTGATGGAGGTCGCGGCGATCGTCCTGGCCTGCATCGTGTTCGTGGCCCTGGTGACTTATCAGATCGCGTACTCGCGACTGATCTTCGTCTCCGGCCTGGAGCGCCATCTGCCGCGGATCTTCACCCACCTCAACCCGCGTACCCGTAACCCGGTGACCGCGGTGCTGATCCAGGGTGTGATCTCGTCGTTGATCCTGGTCGGGTTGTACTCGCAGAGCAGCATGGCCAACGTGACCATCTTCATCCAGGGCGGTCTTTCCACCGTCTGGCTGATCTCCGGGTTCTTCTTCCTGTTCCCGGTCATCATCGCTCGCAAGAAGTACGCCGATCGCTACGCGAACGAGAAGTTCTGGCGCATTCCCGGCGGTACCGTCGGAGTGTGGGTCACCGTGGTCGTCGGCACCGTTGGCACCATCGGCGGCGTGTACTACTCGTTCGCCAAGTCGTGGATCGCGGACGTTCCGGACAGTGAGTGGATGACGTGGACCGGCGGCATTTCGCTGGGCATCATCGTGTTCGGTGCGATCGTCTACGTGTTCGGCCGGCGGTCGGCGCACAAGACAAGTTCGGAAGACGCACTGGCGCATCTTGCCGTCCTCGATCTCAAGAAGTCTGAAACCACAACCCCTGAGGGAGTCTGACCCATGACCCTGGACAGCACCACGCTTCGCGCGGACGCTACCGAGGACACGACCAACTACCCGCTCGACCCGCTGTCCGGCTCCGAGATCCAGGCCGCCGCGGCAGTAATCACGGCGTCCGAATACGCCTCGCCGACACTGAAGTTCGTGATGATTCAGCTGGCGGAGCCGGCGAAGACCGCCGAGCTGACGTTCGAAGGCGTGATCGACGTGCCGCGGTGCGCGTTCGCCACGATGTACGACGCCGCCGCGAAGATGGTGTACGAGGCGGTCGTGGACCTCGGTGCCAGGGTCATCGAATCGTGGAAGGCGATTCCCGGACGGTTCCCGTCCTATCTGGTCGAGACCATGACCGGGGTGGAGGAGACGGTCCGTGAGGACCCGAGGTGGCAGGCCGCGATGCTCAAGCGCGGTGTCACCGACTTCAGCCTCGCCATGATCGATCCCTGGCCCGCAGGCTATTACGGCCAGGGCGACCACTACGACAACTCACCGCTGATCTGCCGTCCGCTGACCTTCATGCGGGCGGCGCCGTCCGAACACGGCTACGCGCGTCCCGTCGAGGGCCTGATCGTCACCTTCGATCTGGACAACATGAAGATCATCGACATCGAGGACCACGGCGTGGTGCCGTTGCCCCCGACCGCCGGCAACTACGCCGAGAAGTTCATGTTCGATCCGAACAACCGGCCTGCCTTCACCGAGTTCCGTCCCGACGTCAAGCCGATCGAGATCACCCAACCCGACGGTCCCAGCTTCACCGTCGACGGCTGGCACGTGACGTGGCAGAAGTGGTCCCTGCGGATTGGCTTCAACCCGCGCGAGGGCATCACGCTGCACGAGGTGAGCTACACCGACCGGGGCGAGACCAGGCCCATCATGTACCGCGGGTCGTTGTCGGAGATGGTGGTGCCCTATGGCGATACGTCGGCGACGCACTGGAACAAGAACGTGTTCGACATGGGTGAGGTGGGCATGGGCTTCTCGGCCAACCCGCTGACGTTGGGCTGTGACTGTCTCGGCGAGATCCACTACTTCGACGGCACGGTCAACGACTCCAACGGGAACGCTGTGACGATTCCCAACGCAATCTGCATGCATGAGGAGGATTACGGAATCTCCTGGAAGCACACCGACTTCCGCACCGAGGAGGTCGAGGTGCGGCGCTCCCGGCGGCTGGTCGTCTCGATGATCTGCACCGTCGGCAACTACGAGTACGGATTCTTCTGGTACTTCTACAACGACGCCTCCATCGAGGTAGAGGTCAAGCTGTCGGGCGTTCTCACCACGGGGGCCGTCGCCGACGGCGAGGTTCCGCGCTGGGGCAAGCTCGTCGCTCCCGGCGTCTACGGCCCGAATCACCAGCACTTCTTCAACTTCCGGCTCGATATGAGCGTCGACGGGCCGGGAAACAGTGTGTACGAGGTGGATTCGATCCCTGAGCCGGACCCGGCGCTCAACCCGCACCACAACGCGTGGATCACCCAGGACACGTTGGTGGCCTCGGAAGCCGAGGGCGCACGTGACTGGGACTGGAAGACTGGCCGCTACTGGAAGATCGCCAACCCGTCGAAGAACAACGAACTCGGTGCTCCGGTGGCCTACAAGCTGGTGCCGAAGGACATCGTTCCGGTGATGGTGCAGGAGGGCTCGCACATCTACGACCGGGCCCGCTTCGTCCAGCACAACCTGTGGGTCACCAAGTACGACGAATCGGAGAGGTTCGCGGCTGGGGACTACATGTACCAGTCGGCGGATGCGCAGGGCCTGCCGGACTTCGTCGCCGACGACGCGCCATTGGAGAACACCGACGTGGTGCTCTGGTACACCCTCGGCGCCCACCACGTGGTACGCCCTGAGGACTGGCCGGTGATGCCCTGCTCCTACACGGGATTCCACTTGAAGCCGATCGGTTTCTTCGACGGCAACCCGGCACTCGACATCCCGCCGTCACCGCCGAAGGCGTGCCACCACCACTGAAGCCCCGCTCCGGCGGATGCTCACTAGCCGAGATCGGCGAGTATCCGCCGGAACTGGCGCCGGTCCTGCTCGCTGAGCGGGGAGAGCACCTTTCGTTCCGCCTCCCACACACCGGCGTCGATCTGCCCGAGCAGGGCCGTGCCCTCGCGGGTCAGCTCGGCGGGCAGGGACCGACCCGCCGCAACCGTCGCGGGCCGGGACACCAGACCGCGCTCCTGCAGACCGCGAACCACCATGTTCATCGCCTGCGGCGAGACGTCGACGTCGCGGGCCAGTTCGGCATTGGACCGACCGGGCGAATGGGACAGGATGCGCATGCAGATGTATTGCGGAAAGGACAGCCCCACCGGTTCGAGCGCACCCGTGGTCACCTCGGAGCGCAGTGCGGTCGCGACCCGGTACAGGAGGAAACCCAGCGGCTGGCCCTCGGGTTCGGTCATGTCAAGCATCTTGACACATATCAACTAGGTTGATAAACAGGAGTGATGACGAACCCTTCCGACGTAATGTTCGATTCCGCGTACCGTGGCGAGGCCGCCGAGATGGGTCTGGGCACCAAACCTCCGTGGAGCATCGGTGAGCCGCAACCCGAGATCGCCAAGCTGATCGAGGCGGGCAAGATCCACGGCGACGTGCTGGACGCAGGCTGCGGCGAGGCCGCCACGGCCATAGCGCTCGCCGAGCGGGGCTTCACGACCGTCGGCCTGGACCAGTCCGTGACCGCCATCGACCTCGCCCGCGCCGAGGCCACCAGGCGCGGCCTGTCGACCGCCACGTTCGACGTCGCCGACATCAGCGCATTCACCGGCTACGACGGCCGCTTCGGCACCATCGTCGACAGCACGCTCTTCCACTCCATGCCCGTCGAGCTGCGCGACGGCTACCAGCAGTCGATCGTGCGTGCCGCCGCGCCGGGGGCCTCCTACTTCGTACTGGTCTTCGACGCCACCACCATGCCCGCCGCGGGGCCGGCCCATCCGGTCACCGAGCAGGAGCTGCGTGACGTGGTGTCGAAGTACTGGGTGATCGACGAGATCCGGCCCGCACGCATCCACGCCAACGTCGCCGAGAACTTCGCCGGCTTCACGGAGTTTGCCGGCACGGGCATTCAGGACGAGGGCAACGGCCGCATGTCGGTGCCAGCCTGGCTGCTGTCGGCCCACCTGGGTTAGCCGCCTGGGTAGCCGACTCCCGGCGCCACCCCTGCGTTGCCGCGCGGTCGCGATGAGGCAGGATTGGTGGCGCCGCCCTCGCTGATCGCCGGGATGGCGATCGCATGCGAGGAGGAGTCTGATGGGGGAGCCGGTCGTCGCGGGGGCCATCCGGCCGATGTACTCGCGCGTGCTGCTCAAGCTGGGCGGCGAGATGTTCGGCGGCGGGCAGGTCGGACTCGACCCCGACGTCGTCGCTCAGGTCGCGCGGCAGATCGCCGAGGTGGTGCGCAGCGGCGCTCAGGTCGCCGTCGTGATCGGAGGCGGCAACTTCTTCCGCGGCGCGCAACTGCAGCAGCGCGGCATGGAGCGCACCCGGTCGGACTACATGGGCATGCTCGGCACGGTGATGAACAGCCTGGCGCTGCAAGACTTCCTGGAGAAGGAGGGCATTGTGACGCGGGTGCAGACCGCGATCACGATGGGCCAGGTCGCCGAGCCCTACATTCCACTGCGGGCCCGTCGACACCTCGAGAAGGGCCGGGTGGTCATCTTCGGCGCCGGCATGGGTCTGCCGTACTTCTCCACAGACACCACTGCGGCGCAACGCGCGCTGGAGATCGGCGCCGACGTGGTGCTGATGGCCAAGGCCGTCGACGGCGTCTTCACGGCGGACCCGCGGGTCGACCCCACCGCCGAACTGCTCACCGCGATCACCCATCGGGAAGTCATCGACCGCGGGCTCAAGGTCGCCGACGCCACCGCGTTCAGCCTGTGCATGGACAACGGCATGCCCATCCTGGTGTTCAATCTCCTCACCGATGGCAATATCGCGCGTGCGGTCGCGGGTGAGAAGATCGGAACACTGGTCACCACCTGACGGGACAGACCCTCCGGGTGAGCGCTAGCGACGGGAGTAAGTACCTTGATCGACGAAACCCTCTTCGACGCCGAGGAGAAGATGGAGAAGGCCGTCTCGGTGGCGCGTGACGACTTGTCGTCCATCAGGACCGGTCGGGCCAACCCTGGCATGTTCTCCCGCCTCACCATCGACTACTACGGGTCGTCCACGCCGATCACGCAACTGTCCAGCATCAACGTCCCCGAGGCGCGTCTGGTCGTCATCAAGCCGTACGAGGCCGGTCAGTTGCGCAACATCGAGGACGCCATCCGGAACTCCGACCTCGGCCTCAACCCGAGCAACGACGGCAACGTCATCCGGATCGCGATTCCCCAGCTGACCGAGGAACGCCGGCGTGAACTGGTCAAGCAGGCCAAGTCAAAGGGCGAGGACGCCAAGGTGGCGGTGCGCAGCGTCCGCCGCAAGGCGATGGACGAACTGGCCCGGATCAAGAAGGACGGCGAGGCGGGCGAGGACGACGTGGGCCGGGCCGAGAAGGAACTGGACAAGTCCACGGCGACCTACACCACTCAGATCGACGATCTGGTCAAGCACAAAGAAGGCGAGCTGCTGGAGGTGTGATGAGCGCTGCGCGACGAACCATCAATCGCCTTCGCCCCTTCAGTGACCAATCCCGTGGCAGACACCGACACCGCCTCCCTCCAACGGGGCAGGCGCTTCCGCCGAGCCACCCAAGGGCTCGCGCGCCGGCCGCAACCTGCCCGCTGCGATCGCCGTGGGCGCCGTGTTGGGGTTCGGCGTCATCGCCATCCTGGTGTTCGTCCCGTACGTGTGGATCGGCGTCGTCGCGGTCGCCATGGCCGTCGCCACCCACGAAGTGGTGCGCCGGTTGCGCGCTGCGGGATACGCGATTCCGGTGGTGCCGCTACTCGTCGGCGGGCAGGCCATGATCTGGCTGACCTGGCCGTTCGGGCCTGCCGGAGCGCTGGGCAGTTTCGGCGGCACGGTCGTCGTGTGCATGATCTGGCGGCTGCTGTCCGGCGGCCTGAAGGACGCGCCCGTCAACTACCTGCGTGACGTCTCGGCGACGGTCTTCCTGGCCGCGTGGATTCCGCTGTTCGGTGCGTTCGGCACCCTGCTCGTCTATCCCGATGACGGCGGCTGGCGGGTGCTCTGCCTGATGCTGGGGGTGGTGTTCTCCGACATCGGCGGCTACACCGCCGGCGTGTTGTTCGGTAAGCACCCGATGGTGCCCGCGATCAGCCCGAAGAAGTCCTGGGAGGGCTTCGCCGGGTCGCTCATCTGCGGCACCGCCGCCGCCGTGCTCGCCGTGACCTTCCTGCTGGACAAACCCGCATGGGTCGGCGTGCCGCTCGGCCTCATGCTGGTGATCACCGGAACGCTCGGGGATCTCATCGAATCCCAGGTCAAACGTGACCTCGGCATCAAGGACATGGGCACCCTGCTACCGGGGCACGGTGGCCTGATGGACCGCCTCGACTCCGTCCTGCCGTCGGCCGTCGCGACGTGGATCGTTTTGACGCTGCTGGCCTGACACTCGCGCGTTCAGCCAGCACGCCACCGCGCCGAGAACCAGGCCGACGGCGATGCCGATGTCGACTCGCTGCCCGAGCATCATCCAGGACAGCAGTCCCGCCACCGCGGGGATGACGCAGAACAGCATCGAGACCGCCGCCGCCCCATAGATGTTGATGGCCCGGACGTACAACGACACCGCCAGCGTCGCATTCAGCAGCACCACCGCGGTAATCGCCAGCACGGCATTCGCGGTGTGGTGGACGGCGAACGGAGTCAGAGCGGTCAGGACCGCAGCGGGCACCAGTGCGACCGCGTTCTGCACGGCGCTGGTCGCGCGGAAGTCCACATCGGCGCAGAAGCGCTGCTGGTACACGCCGCCGGCGGCCAACCCGAGCAATGCCACCAGAAGCAGAATCAGCACCGGATCCACGCCACCGGTCTTGATCAGCCGACTTGCGCAGGCCGACAACACCGCGGCGACGCCGAGCACTAGCGCGAGGATCCGCCACGCGCCGAGGCGCTCCCGAAGGAACAGGGCGCCGAGGATGGCTGTGACGACGGGGTTCATCGCGATCACGACCGCGCCGAGTACTGCGGGCGCCCCACGTTCCAGCGCCAGGTAAAGGCAGCAGAACTGGACCGCCTGCATCAGAAGCCCGGTGACCGCGACGTGGCCCAGCTTGCGGCCGGTGGGCCAGCGCACCCCGGCAAGCTTCGCCCAGGTGCCGAGGATCACCGCGGCAAGGCCGAACCGGAACACCAGCACCGCCATCGGCGTCATCGAAGCCACGGCCAGGTTGCCAATCGGATAGCCGAGCGCATAGGTGAACGTCACCGCCGAGGCGGCGCGCAAGGGCATCCGGGGTCGGCTCATGGAATCCATACTGTCCGCTGCGTTCACAGCGGTCCAACGATTATCGGCGATCCAGACTGATCGTTATTCGTTATCGAATAATCGGGAAAATGTCAGAGATGGGCGGCAGATCGACGTATTTGATGCGTTCTACTGATCAGAGTACCGTCTTGGCGTGAGTCAGATCCTCGATATCGGTCCGCTGCGCAGCGTGGTGGCGGTCGCCGACTGTGGCGGATTTCACCGCGCGGCAGCGGTGCTGCATGTGACCCAGTCCGCGGTCAGCCAGCACGTCCGTCGCATCGAGGCGGTGGTGGGCGGGCCGGTGGTCGAGAGGTCGGGGCGCGGAATGGTGTTCACCGTGCTGGGGCACCGCGTCCTCGGCCATGCTCGCCGAATCCTGGCCGCGCACGATGCGGCACTCGAGGATCTGGGAGCGGCTGACCAACGGATGCTCCTGATCGGCGCAACCGAACACGGTGCCGACGTCATGCTCCCCGCGCTGACCGGTGCGCTGCGGGACCGTCTGCCCGACTGGCGGATCCCGTTCCGGTTGGATCGCAATGTGTCGCTTGCCGATTCGATCGAGCAGGGGCTCGTCGATTTGGCCGTCATGCTCGACGGATCGGGGTGGGACCGGTCGAATGCGTCCGGAAGCGTGGAGCTGAAGTGGATCTCGTCGCGGAGCTTCGCGGTGCCGGCCTCGCAACCGCTCCCGTTGGTGATCTTCGCCGAGCCGTGCACGTTGCGCGAACCCGCGTTCGCCATCCTCGAGAAGATCGGTCTGCGCTACGAGATCGCCGCCGAGTGTTCGGATCTTTCCGGGCTCTACGCCGCGGTGCGATCCGGTCTCGGCGTGGCGCTGCTGCCGACGATCGGCAGGCTGCCCGATGGGTTGTGCCTGGCGGAAGGCCTGCCGCCGGCCAACCGCGCGTCGGTGTTCGTCCGCGGCCGCACCGGCGTCGACGCCGACATGTTGACGGCCGTCGAACAGACCGTTCGCGACGTGCTGGTCGAGCAGGCCTGATACTGGACGGGACCATGAAGCAAGAATTGGTATTCGACGCACCGCGACGCGGTATGCCACCTCGGCATCTGGCCGACCTCGACGAGGCAGGCCGCGCCGCCGCCGTCGCGGAACTGGGGCTGCCCGCGTTCCGCGGTAAGCAACTTGCCAACCAGTACTACGGCAGGCTGATCGCCGACCCGCACCAGATGACGGACCTGCCCGCAGCGGTGCGCGATCAGGTGGCCGATGCGCTGTTCCCGCCCTTGCTGACGACGGTGCGCGACATCGAGTGCGACGCCGGTGAGACGCGAAAGACACTGTGGCGCGCAGGCGACGGGACCACGTTCGAGTCGGTCCTGATGCGCTACCCACAGCGCACCACCGTGTGCATCTCGTCGCAGGCCGGCTGTGGCATGGCGTGCCCGTTCTGCGCGACGGGCCAGGGCGGGCTGACCCGAAACATGTCCACCGCCGAGATTCTCGAGCAGGTGCGTAGTGCGGCGGCGGTGATGCGCGACGAGCACGGTGGTCGGTTGTCGAACGTCGTCTTCATGGGCATGGGCGAGCCGCTGGCCAACTACAACCGGGTGCTCGCCTCGGTGCAGCGCATCATCGCCGCGCCGCCGCACGGCTTCGGCATCTCGGCGCGATCGGTCACCGTGTCGACGGTGGGCCTGGCTCCGGCGATCCGCAAACTGGCCGACGAGCGTCTCGGCGTCACGCTCGCGTTGTCGCTGCACGCGCCCGACGACGAGTTGCGCGACACCCTGGTGCCGGTAAACAACCGGTGGAACGTGGGTGAAGCGCTCGACGCCGCACGGTATTACGCCGACGTGACCGGCAGGCGGGTGTCGATCGAGTACGCGCTGATCCGCGACGTTAACGACCAGCCCTGGCGCGGTGACTTGCTCGGCAAGAAGTTGCACGGCGCGCTCGGGCCACTGGTCCACGTCAACGTCATCCCGCTCAACCCCACCCCGGGCAGCCAGTGGGATGCCAGCCCCAAGCCCGCCGAGCGCGAGTTCGTCAAGCGGGTCCGCGAGCGCGGTGTGTCATGTACCGTGCGCGACACCCGGGGCCGCGAAATCGCCGCGGCCTGTGGTCAATTGGCCGCCGAGGGCTGACCGAGCGGAGGGACTCGTGGTGCGACCGCGTTTCCTGGCGGCGCTGAGGCACGCGCGTCAGGTGGTCAATGCGCGGGAAGTCTTTGCAAAGGAGTACGTGTTCACCACGCGGACGTCCGCGCAACAGGTGATCGACGCGATCGAACAGAACTGCGGGCGCATCGTGCCAAACGGCGACCCTGGGTTCTACGTGTTCAGCGTGATCGAAGCGCAGCAGGTCATTCTCCGATTCGGGAACCAGGACACCCCGCGGATCTTCTCCGCCCGCATCGATTTTCAGTCGGAAGATCCCGCACGAGCCACATTGTGGTTCTTCGATGCCAAGGTTCTGGCCGCGGGCACGGAAGCTGCCGAACTGCTACGTGCCAATCTCGCGCACCTGATCGAGGAGATGTCGCCGGGTTCCGTTCTTGAAGAGAGCAGTGAGCCGGTGGCCATCGCCACCTGGAAGCCCGACGAGAATTGGACCTACGAGCGGCGAAATCGCCACCGCCGGACGTGAGTTGCAGAGCCGCGGCAGAGCCGCTCGGCCAAGCAGCAGCTGGTCGCGAAATGCACGTTCTGCAGACTCCCGCCCCGAACTTCTTCTGCAAGACGTTGCTCTCGCGGCTGGGCAGAGGCCTGAGCGCGGCCGGTCAGCCGGGTAGGCCGATCGTCTTGCCCTCCAGGTACTCCCGGTAGCCCTCGTCACCGTTGCGGCGGCCCAGCCCGCTCTGCTTGGTGCCGCCGAACGGGCTGGTGATGCCGAAGTGCGACTTGCCGTTGATGGTGACGTTGCCGGTGCGCATGCGCTTGGCCACCCCGAGGGCGCGGTCGACGTCACCGCTGGAGACCTCACCGGACAGTCCGTAGATGGAATTGTTGGCGATCGCGACCGCGTCGTCCTCGGTGTCGTACGGGATGACGGTGAGCACTGGACCGAAGATCTCCTCCTGGGCCACTTGCGAATCCGGATCGACGTCGGCCAGCAGGGTGGGTGCCACGTAGTAGCCGGTAGGCAGGTTTTCCGGAATGCCGCCGCCGGTGACCAACCGGGCGCCCGAGTCGATGCCGGAGCGGATCAGGCCCAGCACCTTCTCGCGTTGGGTCGCGCTGATCTGGGGGCCCTGCATGTTGCCAGGCGTCCACGGATCACCGACCGGGAAGCTCTCCATGCTGGCCTTGAGTATCTCGATGCCTTCGTCATAGCGACTGCGCGGCAACAGGATCCGCGACGGCAGGATGCAGGACTGGCCGGACATGACGCACGCCATCATGGCGGCAAGGGGCAGGGCCGAATTGAAGTCGGCGTCGTCGAGCACGATGTGGGCGGACTTGCCGCCCAACTCGAGCAGCGTCTTCTTCACCGTCGGCGCGCCTGCGGCCAGGATCGCCCGCCCCGTGGCCGTCGACCCCGTGAACGTGATCATGTCCACCCGCGGGTCGGCCGACAGGGCGGCACCGACCTCGTTGGCGTTGGACACCACGACGTTGAACACCCCGGCGGGGATGTCGGTCTCCTCGGCCACGATGCGGCCGTACTCACTGCCCGACCACGGGGTGAGCTGCGCGGGCTTGAGCACCACAGTGTTGCCCGCCATCAGCGCAGGCACCGTTTCGGCGATGTTGAGGTAGAACGGCACGTTCCACGGCGTGATCGCCCCGACCACGCCGATCGGCTCGTAGTGGATCTTGCGCCGTGCCGGGCCCATCGGGGTGTCGTGCATGCCGGTGTCGACCAGGTACTCGAACCGCTTGCCGTGCTCGGCCCAGTGCTTGACCTCCTCGATCGGGCTTTCGATCTGAGAACCCGAGACCGTGACCGGGCAGCCGACCTCGGTGATCACGACCCGACGCAGCCGCTCCTTGTCGCGGTCCAGCGCCTGGTGCAGCTGGGTCAGGCAGTGGTAGCGGAAGTCCAGGTCGCGCGACCAATCGGTCTCGTCGAAGGCGCGCCGCGCCGCGCCGACCGCGCGCCGCATGTCCTCGACGGTGCCGTCGGTGGCCTGACCAGCCACCTCCTCGCTGGCCGGATGGATCACGTCGAACTTGGCTCCGCTGTCGGTGTAGCGCAGCTCGCCGTCGATCAACATCCGCTCGTCGCCGGCCAACACTCCGGTATCGCTATGCACGTTCGTCATGTTGATAGCTTTACAAACTATCGTCAAAGTGTCAGGCGATTGAGCGCCAGAACATGGGTGGAATGGACTCAGTCGCCTTCCGCGGCGCCCTTGATGCCGACCGCGTGCCGGAGCTGAGCCAGGAACTGCTCGGTGTCGTCACTGCGCACGATGTAGTGCGATACGGCGACCCGGATGGCGGTGGCTGCCTTCACCGAACGGTTGGATCCCTGCAGCAGCCGCTCCAGGCGGGTACGCATCACAGGGATCACCAACGTCAGTTGCCTGATCACCACCTCGGGCTCGATGTCGATCACCCGGACGCCTGAGTAGGACTGCTGGTAGGAGACGATGAAACGCAGTGCGGCGTCGAGTTTTTCAGTGCCGCGAAGCCCGGCGGTGGCCTTGCTGACCCCGGAGTCGAACAGGTCGCGCTCGTAGTGGCCGAACGCGTCGAGGAGTTCCTCCTTCGACGCGAACCAGCGGTACAGCGTCGGGCGGGACACGCCGGCCTGCATCGCGACCTCGGAGAGGCTCAGTTTGGTCTGGCCGCTGCGCGCGAGGACCTCGGTGGTGGCCGCCAGGATCCGCCGCCGGGTCGAGGTGTCATCACCCGACGCCGCAGCGGCGTGCTCGATGGTCATCGGTTCACCCACTCCCAGCCCTTGGCGTGAGCTGATCGTAAGTCCTGACCCCGGTCGACATGGGGAGGACGCCGGAAGGTTACCAATGCGTCGCCGATCGTAAGGTACCCGGAGGCTGCGAGCGCGGCCGATGGCGCAATCGCGCACCGACTGGGAGGTGGACCGTGCCCGGACCGCTGACGGGAATCAAGGTCGTCGAACTGGGTGTGTGGGTGGCGGCGCCTGCTGCTGGCGGCATCCTCGCCGACTGGGGTGCCGACGTGGTCAAGATCGAGCCACCCACTGGCGATCCGGCCCGGATGTTCGGCCGGATGTTGCAGATCGAGTCGGGTGTGAACCCGCCGTTCGAGATGGACAACCGGTCCAAGCGCAGCATCGTGCTCGATCTGGGCACCGACGACGGCCTGCGGGTGGCATTCGAGCTGCTGGCGGAGGCCGACGTGTTCGTGACCAACGTCCGGCCCGCCGCGCTGCAGCGGCTCGGGCTGGACTTCGAAGCGGTGGCCGCCCGCAACCCCCGTCTGGTGTACGGGCTGATCACCGGGTACGGCATGGCAGGCCCGGATGCCGACCGCGCCGCGTATGACGTCGCTGCGTTCTGGGCCCGCGCCGGTCTGGCCGACCTGCTCACTCGCCCTGGAGATACGCCGCCGTTCCAACGCGGAGGGATGGGGGACCACTCGGTGGGCATGACCCTGGCCGCCGCCGTGTGCGCCGCACTGATCTCGCGCCAGCAGACCGGAACCGGCCAACTGGTCTCGACGTCGTTGTATCGCCAGGGTGCGTACACGGTGAGCTTCGACCTCAACACGCTGCTGCTGACGGGCCAACAGGTGGCGATCGGGCAGCGTGAGTCGATGGGCAATCCGTGTATGAACAACTATGCCGCCGGTGACGGCCGACGGTTCTGGATCGTCGGACTTCAGGGTGACCGCCACTGGCCGGCGCTCTGCCGCGCCGTCGGGCGCACCGACTGGCTCGACGATGCCCGATTCACCCGTGCGCGCGACCGCGCCGTCAACGCGTCGACGCTCATCGCCGAGCTGGACGCGCTGTTCGCGACGAAGCCGCTCGATGAGTGGGCGGAGGTGTTCGCCGTCGAACCCGACTTCTTCTGGGCGCCGGTCAACTCGATCTCCGACGTGTTGGCCGACGACCAGTTCCACGCCGCGGGCGGTGTGGTCTACGTCCCCGATGGGGAGTCCACCCAGCCGATGGTGGCCACTCCCGCCGACTTTGGCGGCACACCGTGGGAGCCGCGCTCGGCTGCGCCGGCCCTTGGTGAGCACACCGAGGAGATCCTCGCCGAGCTCGCGAGCCGGCGGCGATCGGATTGAGCGATCGCGCAACGGATTACGGGTCGGTCGGCTGCGGGTGCGTGATCCCGGCGGCATGCCGGAGCTGGGCCAGGAACTGGTCGCGGTCATCGCTGCGGATCAGGTAGTGCGAAATCGCCACGCGAACAACGGTCGCCGCGGCTTCGACGCCACCGGGTCCCGTGATCAGGCGCTCGAATTGTTCTCGCATCGGTGGGATCACCCGCGACAGTCGCTTGATCACGTGCTTCGGCTCGATGTCGACCATGCGCAGGCCCGGGTAGGACAGCTGAAACTCGACGATGGTCCGCAGCGCGGCGTCGAGCAGCTCCTCGGGGGGCAGGCCGGCAGACGCCTTGGCGACGGCGAGTTCGTAGGCCCGCCGCTCCCACACCACGAATGCGTCCATCAGCTCCCGCTTGGACCCGAACCAGCGGTAGAGGGTGGGACGTGACACGCCTGCCTGAGCGGCAACCTCGGACAGGCTGAGCTTGGTCATGCCGTTGCGGCCGAGCACCTCTGCGGTGGCAGCGAGTATTCGCTCACGGGTCGAGGGGTCAGCCTCGGCCGTGGGTTGCGTTTCGCCACGCAACGGTTGCTGCACTCTGACAGCTTTACAAATTATCGCTCGAGTGTCACGCTGATTCGGTCATTCCGGCCCGGTCGGCGAATCAGGAGGAGGCGTGCAGTGACGGTCGCCCGCTCGGTATCGGAACGTGGATACAGCTCCTTCGACCTCACCTCCCATGCCTTCTGGAGTCAGCCGTTCGCCGAGCGCGACCGCACGTTCGCGCAGCTGCGACGGGCCGACGGGCTCACCTGGCACGAGCCGCTGCCGTCGCTGTTCGACCTGGAGGAGCCGGGCTTCTGGGCCCTGACCCGTCGTGCCGACATCGCCTTCGTCAGCACGCACCCGGAGCTGTTCACCTCCACGCAGGGCGTTGCGCTGGACCCGATGCCCGCCGAGGTGCAGCGGTTCGCGTCCTTCTTCCTGACCATGGATCCGCCGCAACACACGGTGTACCGCCGGTTGATCAGCTCGGCGTTCACCCCGCGCAACGTCCGGCGAATCGAGGAGCAGATCCACGACACCGCGGTCAAGGTCGTCGACGACCTGATCGGCGCGGGTGAGATCGAGTTCGTCTCAGCGTGTTCCGCGCGACTGCCGATGCTGACCATCATGGACATGCTCGGGGTTCCGCCGTCGGAGCAGCCAGCGGTGGCGACCGCGGCGGAGAAGCTGTTCGGAATGAGCGACGACGAGTACAGCACGCTCGAGGAGCGGGCGTCCGACACCATCAACGAGATCATGCTGCTGTCCAGCACCGGGGCCGAGTTGGCCAAGTACCGGCGCAACAACCCCGGCGACGACCTGATGACCAGCATCGTCAACGCCGAGGTGGACGGCCACCGCCTGACCGACGAGGAGATCGGCTCGTTCCTGATCCTGCTGGCGTCGGCAGGCAACGACACCACCAAGCAGGCGACGTCGCACGCGATGCTGGCCCTGGTGGCCAACCCCGAGCAGCGGGACTGGCTGATGGAGGACTTCGAGGACCGGATCGGTACGGCCGTGGAGGAGTTCGTCCGCTGGTCGTCGCCCGTGCTGCAGTTCGCTCGTTTCGCCACCGAGGACACCGAGCTCGCGGGACAGCAGATCATGGCGGGCGACAAGGTCGGACTGTTCTACTGCTCGGCCAACCGCGACGAGAGCGTGTTCGAATCGCCGGGCGCCTTCGATCTTCGCCGTTCGCCCAACCCGCATCTCGGATTCGGTGGCGGCGGACCCCACTTCTGTCTTGGCAACCAACTGACCAAGAGTGAATTGCGAAACCTGTTCCGCGAGTTGCTGACCCGGTTGAAGCGCATCGAATTCGGCGAACCGGACCTACTTCACAGCAACTTCGTGCACGGGATCAAGCGGCTACCAGCGGTCGTCGAGTCAAGGTGAGCGGAGACGCCAGCGCAGCGCGACCTGCTCGACGTCTATCGCGAGGCACTGGCTTCGTCCGGAGGTCCCGAATTCGATCGCGACGAACTGTGGACCCGGTACCGCCAGGCGGTGACGTACGCCGTCGTGTCGCGGCCGTCGAGGATCTGGAAACGGTTGCCGCCCTGCGGCAGGCGATGTGAAGGTGGGTGGATGGACTTTTCACGGGTAGCGCTAGCAGAGGAGGAGCGGACCTTCCAGGACGACCTCCGTGCGTTCCTGGCGAGGATCGTCACCGACGAGGTGATCCGGCGCGATCGGCAGACGGGCGAGAACTTCGACGAAGGAGTCCACTGCGCGCTCGGCGCCGAGGGCTATCTGGCGGAGTACTACAACTCCGAAGCCGACGGTGGGTTCAATGCGCTGCACTTGCGGATCTTCGAGCTGGAGATTGGTCGGTCGCATACGCCGTGGTTCCACTCGGGAACGACCGCCATGGTCGCCAAGGCGCTCCAGCAGTTTGCCTCGCCCGAGCTAGTCGCGAAGGTCATGCCAGGGGTTCTGACCGGCCAGACGCGCCTTTGCCTCGGTTATACCGAGCCCGACGGCGGATCCGACGTGGCGACGTGCAAGACGCGGGCCGTGTGCGACGGCGACGGCTGGATCATCAACGGCTCCAAGATGTTCACGTCGAATGCGCACAACGCGCAGTACGTCTTTCTCGTCACCAACACCGATCCCGACGCGCCCAAGCATCAGAGCCTGACCATGTTCCTCGTCCCGCTGGATTCGCCCGGCATCGAGATCCAGGGCATCCGCACCGTCGACGGCGACCGGACCAACATCACCTACTACAGCGACGTGCGCGTCGACGACAGGTACCGGGTGGGTGAGGTCAACGGCGGATGGGTGGTGCTGCGGGGTGCGCTCAACGCCGAACACGGCACGGTCGAACGGGATGCCGCCGGACTGCAGAAGATCGCCGCCATGTCCGAACACCTCGCGCTGCTGGCCGGAGTCGTGGACGGGATCGCGGGAATCGTGGCCGCGAAGGATCACTCGGGTCGCAGCCTCATCGACGACGAGTCGGTGCAGTACCGGCTGGGCCGTGACATCGCCAGGATGGAAGCGGCCATGAGCACGCCGGCGATGTTCGGGCGCATCGCCATCGCGCAAACCATGCGCGAGGTGGCGCCCGACCTGATGGACATCCTCGGCGCCGCCGCTGCTCTGCCCGCAGGCACCAAAGGTGCGGCAGACGACGGAGGTGCGGAGTACATCTTCCGACTCGCCGGACCGACGGGCATCTACGGCGGCACGCTCGAGGTGTTCCGAAACATGATCGCCCAGCACGCGCTCGGGCTTGGCCGACCCAACTACTCACCCGCTCGGGTGACCTGAAGATGAGAGTGTTCTGATGCGATTCAGCTTCACCCACCCGATGCACAGCCATCCGTACAACCCCGAACTGGTCAGTGGGTCAGGAGTGGCAACGGTGGCCGCCGCGGCCGAAGCGGCGGGGTTCAGCGGCTTCGGTTTCACCGATCACCCCGCGCCGACCCAGCGGTGGCTGGAGGGCGGTGGCCACGATGCGCTGGATCCGTTCGTGGCCATGGGGTTCGCCGCCGCGCACACCACGACGCTGCGGTTGATCCCGAATGTCGTCGTGCTGCCGTACCGGAATCCGTTCGTCGTGGCGAAGGCAGGCGCGACGCTGGACCTGCTCTCCGGCGGCCGCTTCACGCTGGCGGTCGGCGTCGGCTACCTGAAGCGCGAATTCACGGCTCTGGGAGTCGACTTCGACGAGCGCGCCGACCTCGTCGAGGAGGCGTTGCAGGTGATTCGCGCCATCTGGACCACCGACGACGTGAGCTTCGAGGGCCGCCACTTCACCGCCAGTGGTATCACCGCCCACCCTCGGCCGGTGAGCCTGCCGCACCCCCCGATCTGGATCGGCGGAAATACGGCGGCGGCGCGACGCAGGGTCGCTGCCTACGGCGACGGGTGGTGCCCGTTTCCCGCCCCCGCGGTGTTGGCTCAGACCGCGCGCACCGCTGCCATGGAGTCACTGGACGATTTGAAGGCGGGCATCGACGATCTGCGCCGTCGCTGCGAGGCCGCCGGGCGCGATCCGTCGGCGCTGGACGTGACGTTCACCAACGCCACGGGCGGAAACCCGGCGGACGACGACTTCAACGCCGACGCATTCCTGTCCGGCCTGGAGAAGCTGACCGCGTTGGGCGTCACGTGGGTTCAGGTGCAGGTGCCCGGCGACAGCCTGGCGCACGCGGTGGCGACCATCGAGAAGTTCGGCAAGCTGGTCATCGACGCTGCGTGACCGACGACAGCGGCAACTCGGCGAGGACGTCCGCGCGGGTCTCGTCGAAACTGAGAAAGCCTCTGATGGGCTGGGTTTCGGGCAGCGGATCCTCGTAACTCCAGGCCACGTCGTCGACGACGATGTCGCCGATGACCGCGGACCAGTACGTCGCCACGCCCTTGTAGTTGCAGTAGCTCGACGACGCGGATCGCCGCAACAGGTCGGTGCGGACTAGGGCTGGCTCGACGTACAGCCGTGGCGCCAGCGACGTCTCGAAGACGATCACGGTGTCGGCGGAGTCCACCAGCACCGTGATCGTCTTC
>Ga0193743_1001385_pt1 | contig 18074 bp, 14 predicted proteins | sample L2c2metaG_FD_143038 | JGI IMG/M metagenome (GOLD analysis project Ga0193743, IMG submission 143038) | Soil microbial communities from a riparian zone of the East river system, Colorado, United States - L2c2 | ecosystem: Environmental > Terrestrial > Soil > Riparian zone | place: USA: East River...
CTGACGTACGAACTCGTTCGCATCAACGGTGACGCTGGACTCCGCGGGCCGGTCAGTCGTGGTGGTCTTGCGAGTTGGCAGCAAAAGCGGGTGGCGGCGTATATCGAGGAGCGCGTCGCCGACGACATCCCGCTCGCGACCCTCGCCGAACTGGCGCGGCTGAGCCCGTACCATTTCTGCCGGTCGTTCAAGCGTTCCTTCGGCATGCCGCCGCACAGATATCACGCTAGTCGTCGAATCGAACGGGCCAAGCAGCTATTGGCGAATCGCGAACTGTCCGTCACGACGATTGCACTCGATATCGGCTTCTGCGATACGAGCACGTTCACCTCCGCATTTCACAGGCTGACCGGCCAAACCCCGAGCCGTTATCGTCGCAGTCTCGATTGAAGAAGTCGGGGAGGCGGACGCGAGACTACCGCTTCGCTCCGCGATTGCGACAGCAGCGTTTTTGCGCGTGGCGCGACAACAAATCGTGTCCGAGATCTTTGGTCCGGAGATCATTCTCGAACGCGAGAATGTACGCGCGGGGTTCGCGCCACGACTACCCGTCGAGCGCCACCCTGCTGTTGCCGACCGGCAGCGATGCGATTTTCCCCTGAGATTTTGAAGCATGAGTCGCGAATGCGACTCATTCGGCGGGCGTCCGGGCGGCCGTGCCGGGATCGGCCGTGGCCATCCCCTGCTGGGCGAGCCGGACGAGGCCCGCGTGCAGAATGGCAGCGACGATGGCGCCGACGATTGGGGCTGTCAGGTACAGCCAGGCATCGCTGAAATTGTCGGTGGCGACCATCGGGCCGAGCGCCCGCGCCGGGTTGAAGGCAGCGCCTGTGAGGGCCCCACCCATGATGATGTTGAGAGTAAGCGTCATCCCGATCGCCAACGGCGCGAGGTTGCCGGCGCGGCCCGCAACCGCCGTGCTGAGTACGACCGTGGATAGGAAAAAGCCGAGCACCGCCTCAATCACGTAGCCGGCCCAAGGGGTGGCTGTGAGGGTCGTCGCGCCCAGAGCGAGATTGTGCGCGAGCATCGGCGTGCCGAGGCCGGTCTCCGCGCCGCCTAGTACGGCCCGCAACAAGAGCGCGCCAAGGAGCCCGCCAACGAGCTGGCTGATGATGTAGCCGGCGGCCTCACCGGCGCGCATGGCGCCAGCGGCGAGCACTGCGGTGGTGACGGAGGGATTAAAGTGCCCTCCCGACACGGGGCCGTAGGCGAAGGCGAAGGCCATGACGGTCAAACCATGGGCGAAGGCAATCGCGGCGATACCGGGCAGGCCGGCACCGCCGCCGACCACGGCCGCGGCTCCGGCGCCGATGAATATCAGCGCGAAGGTGCCGATGAACTCCGCAAGGAGCTTGGGTGCAAGCCGGTTAAACATTCTTTGATCTCCAGAGATGAGCGTGCGTTGCCCACATTTGAATTGTTTAGGGGTGTGGCCGGCGGCACGGGAGGAACGGCCGCCGGCTGGCGAAAGCGGGCGGCGTTACTCCGCGGCGATCGTCTGCGGCGTGAACTTGATGCCCATCGCCTTGGCGACACCAGCGCCGTATTCGGGATCGGCCCTGTAGCAGTGGACGATCTGCCGTTTGACGATCTCGACCGGCACGCCTTCCATCGCCGCCTTGTAGTTATGGAAGAGCTGCTCCTTCTGATCGGCCGTCATTAACCGGAACAAGTCGCCCGGCTGACGATAGTCGTCGTTGCCGTCGCGGTGATTGTAGCGGTCGGCATCGCCCGTGATTTTCAGCGGCGGCTCGCGGAAGTGCTCGTCCTGCACGGGGCCGTTGAACGAGTTCGGCTCGTAATAGGCATCAGGATTCGGATTGCCTGCGAGCCGCATGGCACCATCGGCGTTGTAAGTGTGCACGGGGCAACGCGGCTTGTTGACGGGAAGCTGATCCGCATTGACGCCGACGCGATAGCGGTGCGCATCGGCATAGGAGAAGATCCGCGCCTGCAGCATCTTGTCCGGCGAATGGCTGATGCCGGGCACAATGTTTGCGGGCGAGAGCGCGGCCTGTTCGACTTCGGCGAAATAATTCTGCGGATTGCGGTTGAGCTCGAGCACGCCGACCTCGATCAGCGGGTAATCCTTGTGCGGCCATACTTTCGTAAGGTCGAAAGGGTTGTACCAGTGCTTGCCGACATCGCTCTCCGGCATGATCTGAACCGAGAACTTCCAGCGCGGGAAATCGCCGCGCTCGATGGATTCGAACAAGTCACGCTGATGGGTCTCGCGATCATAGGCGACCTTCTGGGCGGCTTCGGCATTGGTCCAGTTCTTGATGCCCTGCATGGTCTTGAAGTGAAACTTGACCCAGTGCCGCTCGTTCTTGTCGTCGATAAACGAGTAGGTGTGCGAGCCGAAGCCGTCGATATTGCGATAGCTCTGCGGCAGGCCGCGGTCCGACATCAGGATGGTGACCTGGTGCAGGCTCTCCGGCGACAGCGACCAGAAATCCCACATCGCGGTCGGCGACCGCATGTTGGTTCTCGGATGCCGCTTCTGGGTGTGGATGAAGTCAGGGAATTTCAGCGCGTCGCGCACGAAGAATATCGGCGTATTGTTGCCGACCATGTCCCAGTTACCTTCCTCGGTATAGAAGCGTAGCGCGAAGCCGCGGACGTCGCGCTCTGCATCGGCAGCGCCGCGCTCGCCCGCCACCGTCGAAAAGCGCAGGAAAGCTTCGGTCTTTTTGCCCTTCTGTAACACCTTGGCCTTTGTGTACTTCGTGATGTCGTGAGTGATCGTCAGCGTGCCATAGGCGCCCGAGCCCTTGGCGTGCTGGCCGCGTTCGGGAATGCGCTCGCGGTTCTGGTGGGCAAGCTTCTCGAACAGAAAGAAGTCCTGCATTAGCACCGGGCCGCGCGGGCCCGCCGTGATGCTGTTCTGGTTGTCGGAAACCGGCATGCCGGTGATGGTGGTGAGGGTGGGGCGTTTGGCCATGAAGTCATTCCTGTTCACGAGTAATCGAGATCCCGGCAACACGACGCCTGCGGCGGTGTCACCATTTCGCAACGTCACCTGTTCCAACGTCATCCGTTGACAGACTTGCGTTTGCGAGAACCCGGGGCGTGGATAGAAATGTATCCATTCGCTTCGCAATGGCTTTGGTTCTATTGCTGTAATTGGACCGGTTTTGCGTCAAACGTCAGAAGCCGTCATTCAGCTGCCGCCGCCCAGCGCTTCGGCGGCGCAAGCCCGAGCCTTGCCCACACATCCACGAGGGCCTCGGCGAGAGTATCCACGAGCGCGTCGTCGTGGTAGGGGCCTGGCGTGATCCGCAGCCGCTCCATTCCGCGCGGTACGGTAGGATAATTGATCGGCTGGATGTAAATGCCGTGCTCTGTGAGCAACAGATCGCTCGCCGCCTTGCATTTCTCCGGATCGCCAACCAGGACTGGCACGATGTGGGTGTCGCTCGGCATCACCGGCAGCCCGGCGGCGTTGAGTACGGCTTTGACGCGTGCAGCTCGTTCCTGATGTCGCTCGCGTTCCCAATTCGACGTTTTCAAGTGACGGATGGCAGCGGTGGCAGCAGCGCAGAGGGGCGGCGGCAAAGCAGTCGTAAAGATGAAGCCCGGTGCATACGAGCGCACCGCGTCGATCAGCGCGCTGTTCCCTGCAATGTATCCGCCCATGCAGCCGAATGCCTTGGCGAGCGTGCCTTCCAGCACGTCAATCCGGTCCATCACGCCGTCGCGATCCGCGGCGCCGGCGCCGCGCGCGCCGTACATGCCGACGGCGTGCACCTCGTCTGCATAGGTCATGGCGCCATAACGCTCAGCGAGATCGCAGATGCAATGCATCGGCGCCAAGTCGCCATCCATGGAATAAACGGTCTCGAATACGATCAACTTCGGCCGATCCTGCCCGGCCGCTTGCAGCAACCGTTCGAGATGATCGACGTCGTTGTGGCGCCAAATCTGCTTCTCGCAGCTCGATTGGCGCACGCCTTCGATCATCGAATTGTGGTTGAGTTCATCGGACAGGATCAGGCAGTCCGGAATGAGCTTGGCGATGGTCGCGATTCCGGTCTGGTTCGACACATAGCCTGACGTAAAAACGAGTGCCGCTTGCTTGCGATGCAAATCGGCGAGTTCATGCTCCAGCTCGACCAGGGGATGATTGGTCCCGGCGATATTTCGCGTGCCGCCGGCGCCGGCGCCAAGGCGCGCTGCCGTCGCCACCATGGCCTCGATCACCTTCGGGTGCTGGCCCATCCCGAGATAATCGTTCGAGCACCAGATCACCACCTCGCGCCGACCGCCCGGAGAGTGCCAGATGGCATGCGGGAAGCGACCAGCGATGCGCTCAAGATCCGCGAAGACGCGATAGCGCCGCTCATTCCTCAGCCGGCTCAAGGCGGTGGCAAAAAACGCGTCATAGTTCATGCAAGTCTCCAAAGCCGGCGCGCCAGCGGACCCTATCGGGGAGCACTGTATCCGTCCGACTGGAAACGACTTTGTCGCTATTGCTGCGATTGGGCCGGCTTTGCCTCAACCTGCTGCATTCCCCGAGCAGATCCGCCTTGCCTTCGTCTGACCGCCCGAGGCGTCGGCGCGCGAGCAATCATCGCCATCATTCGCGGACATCGTTGCAAAGCGAAGGAGGTGGCGCTCCCTCCGAAGTCCTAGCGGCGATCGCTGATTGCCACCTCGGTAGTCGCTGGCAAATCCGGGAAGGTCAATTCCCACCCCCCGCCGAGCGCTTTGAAGAGCTGAACGAGATTGAGCGAGACGTTCGTCGTGCTGGTCGCATGTTGCTGTTCCGCCTGTAGCAGGGATCTTTCCGCATCGAGTACCGAGAGAAATTCGGTCACGCCGTCAATATAGCGGGTGCGGGCAAGCGCGAGCGCCTGGCGGGAGTGGTCGGCCTGCGCCCTCAGCCTGGCGCGGCGGTTCTGTTCAAGGCGATACGCGACGAGCGCGTTGACGACGTCATGCCAGGCCTGCAGCACCGTCTTGTGGTAAGTTATCGCCGCCTCCTGCTGCTGGGCGTCGCGCAGTTCGAGCGTGCTCTTCAGCCTGCCGCCGGCGAAGATTGGCAGCGTTACACTCGGTCCGACCATGTATTGCAGCGAACTGCCTTTCCATAGGTTTTTGATGTCCAGCGCGTCGAAACCCACCGTGCCGTTCAACTGCACGCTCGGATAGAACGCTCCGACGGCAACGCCGATATCGGCCGTTGCCGCATGCAGCTGCGCCTCGGCCGCACGAATGTCCGGCCGGCGACGCGCCAGTTCCGAAGGAATTCCGAGAGGAACCCGTGGCGGCGCCGGGGGCACCAACTTTGGCCGGCGGAGTTCGGATTGCAATGCTCCGGGCGGTTCGTCCAGCAGCAAACTGAGAGCGTTGATGTATTGGGATTCCTGTTGTTGCAGCGTCGGCAGCTGCGCTCGAATGCTTTCGACCTGCGCCGCGGCATTCTCGACGTCGAGGGCGTTTTGCAAGCCGCGTTGCTGCCGTTCCTGCGCGAGCTGAAGGATGTCTCGACCAACCTTCAGATTGTCATTCGCGATTCTGATCTGCGTCTGGACGCCGCGCAACTGGATGTAGTCGCGCGCGAGTTCTGCGAGGCTTGAGACAAGCGCATCACGGCGTTGGTCAGCAGCCTGATCAACCTGCGCGTCGGCGGCTTCGACCTGCCTGCGGACCTTGCCCCAGAGATCGAGTTCCCATGACGCATCGAATCCGACGTTGTACTCGTTGAGCGCCCCAGGATTGAAACTGCCTGCCGACGGCCCAAGAAGACCGCTCAACAGGCTGATGATTCCATTCTGGCTGTATAGCTCACGCGTATACTTGGCGTCGCCGTTGATCGACGGAAATGCCGCCGCGGCAGTCACGCCACGTTGAAACCGGCTTTGGGCCAGCCGGATCGTCGCCGTCCGCACGTCAAGATTGGCGTCCGCAACACGGCGCTCCAGATCGGTCAGGATCGGATCGCGAAACACCGCCCACCATGCCGGATCGGTCGGCGGAGGCAATCGCGGATCGGCAGCCCCGACGCCCTTGTCACCCATGAACGATGTCTGCGGCAACTGCGGATCAGGCGGCACGAAGTTCGGGCCGACCGAGCAGCCGGCGGCGAGCAAGGGAGCTATCAGCGCAGCGATAATTCGTCTTTTGCCCCAGAACAGCATCAATGCGCCCCTGGCGGACGCCCGCCACCGGTTTTCGCCGATAGCAGAAAACAGAACGGGACCATGAGAAACGCGACGATGGCGCAATAATAGAACACATCGGAATAGGCCAACACGGTCGCCTGGAGCCGATACGCCTGATAGACTTGCCCGACCGCAACGTCGTGAACCGCGGCACCGGCGCGGCCCATCGCCCGCAGGGTCTGTTCATAGGTCGCGATCAGGGCCTGATAGGGCTGATGGAAGGGGCTGGCCCATTGCGATAGATAGGTTTGATGAACCTGCGAGCGTTGGGTGATTTCTGCCGTTGAAAGCGAAATCCCGATCGAGCCGAAAACGTTGCGAAACATTGCGAACAATGCGGCGCCATCACCGTTGAGCTCGCGCGGCAGCGTCAAATAGGCGACCGTGCTGATCGGTACAAACAGAAAGGCGAGAGCGGCGGTTTGGAATGTCCGCATCAACACGAGAGTGCCAAAATCGATGTTCGGCGCAAGACCGCTGGAGAAAATAAGAGCGAACCCCATAATCAAAAAACCCAGTGCGATAACATAACGCGTCTGCAACACAGTCATCAGTGCGCCGACGAGAGGTATCAGCACGATAACGGCAACACCGCCGGGCGAAAGCACAAGTCCGGCCCATGTGGCCGTGTAGTTGAGGGTCTGCTGCGCGAATTGCGGAATGACGACGGCGCTCGCGTAGAGGATCGCACCTGTTGCCCCGATCATGATGCAGCCGGCGGAGAAATTGCGATCGGTGAAGACAGCAAGATTGACGATCGGCTTCCGCGCGATCAGGAGCCAGCCGATCGCCCCGAGAATGCCCAGGAATGCCAGAAGCGCCATCAAGCAGATGAAGTTTGATTCGAACCAGGCCTCGTCCTCGCCCCGATCCATCATGATCTGGAGGGTTCCGAGCCCGAGAGTGATCAACGAGAGTCCGATGTAGTCGATGCCGCGGCTTCTCTTGTTTTTCTCCCAGGGAGGATCCTCGACCAGCATCGAGACCAGAAACACTGCGATGACGCCCACCGGGATATTCAAGAAGAATATCCAGCGCCAGCTTGCCTGGTCGGTGATGTAGCCGCCCAGCGTCGGTCCCAAAACGGGCGCGACGACAGTAGCGATGGCCGCAACCCCGAATGCAGCGCTGCGCTTTGCCGGCGGAAAGGTATCGAGGATGATGGATTGCTGGTTTGGCTGCAACCCGCCGCCGAAGAATCCCTGGGCCAAACGATAGATGATCAATTGGGCCAGACTGGTAGACGTGCCGCAGAGAAACGAGCAGACCGTGAACATCGCGATGCATATGACAAAATACCGCTTGCGGCCAAGCAGGTCTCCCAGCCAGCCCGAAATTGTCAAGACTATGCCGTTGGCAACGAGGTAAGATGTCAGCGCCCAAGTGGCCTCGTCGCTGCTCGACGAGAGACTGCCGGCGATATGCGGTAGCGCGACGTTTACGATCGTCGTGTCGAGTACTTCCATGAACGCCGCGAGCGTGACAGCGATCGCGATGAGCCACGGATTGTATTGCGGCTTCCAGGCCGCGTCCGGGTCGGCCGCTGCGGCCTCGGCGCTCATCTCACGGTCACCGTCGGCTCGACGGATATTCCGAGCGGCAGCGGAATATTTGGGTCCAGGCCGCTATCGATGATGATCTTGACCGGGACGCGCTGCACCACCTTGACGAAATTGCCAGTCGCATTTTCGGGTGGGAACGCCGTGAACTTCGACCCGGAGCCGAACTGAATGCTATCCACGTGCCCACGTAGATCGAGCGTCGGATACGCGTCGATCTTGATCTTGACGAGCTGACCCTTTCTCATGTCAGCGAGCTGGCTCTCCTTGAAGTTGGCAGTCACCCAGACTTCTGGCGCCACGATCGAGAAAATCTGTTGGCCGGGTGTGACATAGGTACCCTTCTCCACGTTCCTCTTGGTGATCCAACCGTCCTGAGGGGCGGAGACGACCGTCCACGACAGGTTAAGATTGGCCTGATCGAGCCTGGCTTGTGCCTGCTCGACCTGCCCCCTCAACTGACCGACCTGCGCGTCGGTCTCGCCGATGCGCTGAGGGACCGGTGAATTTTGCGCGACCTGCGCCTCCGCCGACATGACCTGCGCCTGCGCCTGCTTGAGCGCTGCCGTTGCCGCATCGACCTCTTGCAGCGAGGTGGCCGGTCTGGAGAGAGAGCGTTGCCTGTCGTAGTCGGCTTGTGCTTTCGTTAAAGTCGCCTTGGCGGTTGCAAGTTGCGCTTGCGCCTGCTCCAGCAAAGCCGGAAAATTCTTGCGGGCAATCTCTGCGGCGAACTGCTGACCAGCGTATTGATTCTTGGCAGTTGCGAGTGCTCCTTCGGCTTGTTCGCGATCGGTCTCATACTGCCGCCGGTCGATATGAATGAGTGGCTGGCCCTGCTTCACGAATTGGTTATCGGTGACGTCGAGCGAAACGACCATGCCTGATACTTGCGGCGCTATGGCGATCGCGCGTCCGTCGGTATAAGCGTCGTCAGTGTTTTCCAGGTTGCGGGTTGACAGCCAGTAGAAAAGTCCGCCCGCCGCAAGCAAGACGACCACGAGAATGCCGCCTGTGAAGACGAAAGGGCGGCGCTTGTTGCGACCTGCCTCTTCGGCCCTATCCTTTTCCGCATATTCATGTCCGGAGCTGGACTCAGAATCCTTCCGGGGCGTGGGCGTTTGATCTGGCCGATTGTCATCCCTTGGGATCTGCGTGGTATCGGCCCTCGCAATCTCAGCGTCGATGGCGTTATCCGACATAGCCTTGCCGCTCCGATCTGAATTACCCCGCCTATCCCGCGTCGGAAACTTAACCGAACCCGCTAGTTCGTATTAGGAATTCGATCTAAGAGAGTCAACGTTCGACCCGGACCAAAAGGAACATCTGCAAATGCTACGCCAAAAGCTGAAAAACTCTCGAAAAGTTGCGCGCGGCGCGAAGCGACGGATGGAACTGGCCGTCATCGCGGAACGCGTGTTTCTGGCAAGGGGATTTGCCGATACGACGATGCAGATGATTGCTTCGCAGGCTGGCGGTTCCAAGGAGACCCTTTACCGGCATTTTGAAAGCAAGGAAGCTTTGTTTGCAGAGGTAGTCGGCCGGCGGGCGGCGCGTATATCCGGTCCGGAAACTGCGCTCGCAAGGAACGAGATTCCCGAAGTGGCGCTCTTTGATCTCGGAATGAGCTTGATGCGCATGATGACCAAGAAAGATGCCGCTTCGCTCCTTAGGATTGTGGTTGCGGAGGCGCCGCGGTCGCCAAAGCTTGGAGCGATCTTCTACGCCCAAGGACCGGGTGCGACCCTTAAACGACTGACGAAATATTTGCGCGCTGCGGCTAGTCGGGGCCAGTTGCGTTGCCAAGAACCACTGCGTGCCGCCAAGCTCTTCCTTGGTGCAGTTGTGGCTCAACATCATCTGCATTGCTTGATTGGCCGACGTCATGCCGCAATTTCTGAAACACAGATGCGCAAACATGTTCGGGGGGCTGTGTCGATGTTCCTTGCCTGTTATCGTCCCGATCGGCCGCGACTGGATAAGCAGCGACGCGGCCCTGTGGGAGTTCTGAAGCGAGCAGCGCCAAGGACTGAAAGGAAAAACCCCAAATCCGAAGCCGCCGAATGAAGCACGAGTGTGTTTCTTGAACTCGACAGACAGGACCTGCTAACTCGGCTAACCGACGTCAGCAACTGGTGGTTTTTGCGGGGTATTATTCGGTACGCGCGCTGCGCTTAACCGGTATCCCGACGGACAGGCCTATTTCTTGACGAAGACTTCGCTGACGGCCGGCGTCGGGTGTGTGTGATACGGCGCTGGTAGGATGCGCAGCTGTTACTTCGACGTCTTCGCCTCCCTTTCAATTCTCACGTCCCTCTCCATTTCGAGGCACGTCAGGAATTCGACATAGCTGGGTGTGCCGTCCATGCCAGTTTCCTCGCCGCACAGGGTTTTGGAGCTGGGACTAAATTGTACCCATTCCGTTTGAAGTTGGTTGCGCGCTTGCGCCTCATCGTCCGCGCACCTTTTCTTTATGTCCTTCGTGCCACCTTCGGCCTGGCACTCCCGCGCAATATCGAATTTCGGTACGGCGTCTGCGATAGCAGTGGGGTGCAGGGAAGTTAGGATAATGATCGGTAGGTGGATCAGCATTTTGTTTCTCCGGGCTGCGTGACGTAGTCCAGTCGGCCACGCCAACTAGGCGGGCATTTTTTGACCAGCATCGAGAGAAGTGGTGCGCGGAAAAGTCTCGCGCAAGCTTAGTGCGGTGATCGAGCGCAAAGCGACTGGCGGGCCGAAGTGCTGGTTTTTAAAAGGCATTCGGGAAAGCGATCGTTCCCATGATGGGCGAGGCGGTTCACGTCGGCGTTACATTGGGATCGCAAGGCGTCGCGGACAACCAAGTTCATGGAGCGAGACGGTGAGAAGTGCTCGCTTGTCTATCCTCCTATTACAGTTCGATCCTTCGACCTATTTCAACCAGTGCGCTCGAGGGTATCTTGAACCGGTCGATGGCATGCGCGGAATTGCGTGACATGAATGAAAACAATGTTATGCGCCATCGCGACAGGGGATTTCGATGCTTGCGGCCGCTGAGGTCGTCGCGCGCGATGTAATAGCTCGCTTCGTCCAGGACCGGCACTCCGTCCTTCTTCGCAAGCGTGAGGACCGCCGGAAGGTCGGGGATTTCGACGAAACCAAAGTGAACGGTTACATGCCAAAAACCATCGTCGAGTTCTTCTATGCGGACGCGGTCTTTTGATTGCACGCGAGGAACGTCCTCAAAGCTGACCGTCAGGGCAATAACCGTCTCTTGCAGCGATCTGACTCGCGTCACGTAGTTGACGATGATCGGCGGTATCGCGTTGCCAAGGCGTGTGAGAAACACCGCAGTACCCGGAACTCTTACGACGTTGTCACTGCGAAGGCGCGCGAAGAACTCTGTGGGCTGTTGAGATCTTGCCGCGTTGCGCCGATGCATGGCCTCAACGCCGTAATGCCAGGTTGTCATAATGATGAATACGAGGACGCCGAATGTCAGCGGGATCCAGCCGCCCTCCGATATCTTCAGAAGGTTTGCCGAGAAGAAGGCAAGATCGACCGCCAACAAGACGCCGATGACGGCCGCCGCTTGATAGAGCGACCACTGCCACCGATTACGCATTACATGGTAGAGCAGCGCCGTAGTTAAGACCATCGTGGTCGATACAGCCGTCCCGTAAGCTCCGGCAAGACGATCGGAACTTCCGAACCCCACGGTCAGAGCAACCGTAAACGCCATCATGGTCCAATTCACGAATGGTACGTAGATCTGTCCGTATTCTTCCGCCGACGTCTGCCTGATCCGGACACCAGGAAACCAGCCGAGCTGCATGGCCTGCCTCGTCATGGAGAACGAACCGGTAATGATGGCTTGGCTGGCGATGATGGTGGCAAGCGTTGCAAGTGCAACCAATGGATAAATCGACCAATTGGGTGCGAGTTTGAAAAACGGGTTTGCTTCCAGGTCAGGTGCTTCCAGGAAATTACCGACCTGACCAGCGTAATTAAGGACGAGAGCCGGCAGCACGAAGCAATACCAGGTAGCGCGGATTGGGTTTCGCCCGATGTGACCCATGTCAGCGTAAAGCGCTTACCGCCCGTCAGCGCGAGAAATACTCCACCCAGTACGGTGAACCCGAGAAATCCGTGGTTCATCACGAGTTGAGCACCGTAGACAGGATTTGTCGCAGCCAGAACATGCGGATGATGCACGATCCCGATAACACCAAGGATCGCGATGGTGGCGAACCAAACGAACATGACCGGCCCGAAGGTCTTTCCAACGGCTCCGGTCCCGCGGCTCTGAATTGCAAATAAGCCGACCAAAATGACAACGGCAAATGGCATCGTGTACGGTTTGAATATGCTTGTTGCGACGTTCAGACCTTCTACAGCGCTCAGGACCGAGATCGCTGGCGTGATAATTCCGTCTCCATAAATGAGGGCTGCACCAAACAAGCCAGCGATAATGAGCCACCGACCACGACCAAACCAACGGGCATCGGTCATTGTCATCAGCGCGAGAATCCCACCTTCACCCTGATTGTCGGCGCGCATGACAAAGAAACAGTACTTGATCGATATCGTGATGATCAGCGCCCAAAAGATCAGAGATAGCGAGCCAAGAGCTGCTTCCGGCGTGAACTGATCTCCCATGAAGTGCACAATTGTCTGCAGGGTATAGAGGGGGCTGGTTCCGAGGTCGCCGTAAACAATGCCGAGTGCCAGAAGTCCAGTTGTTGCGGTTGCAGGCTGTGCAAACCTGTTCTGAGCCACTCCAGTAGAATCTGTCGGGGCATTCAGTGTGGAAACAGTAGATGTGGGCATGATAATTCCAGCGATCTTAGCCTCTCGTACACACGTGGCGTGCATTCTGGGACTTCAATTTCATCTTCGCGAGTGGTCGGCGAATGCGGCGCAAGATGCGCGTGGCCGCCCCAGCTGACAAACAATGACCGCTGGTTAGCGCGATTCGGCTCGGCCGCACATCGCAATTCAAGGCGCAGCCACAAAGACCTCAATGGGCAACGGGTGATCGATCACATAGCTGCCGAAATTTGGATTGTGACCATCCGGCTGCGCACGTTGGTCAGTTCCCTTTGCGCGCGCCAGCAGCGTATAGCGGCCGGCTTGCGCCGGCGTGATCCAATCGTATTTCCAGCGGCGCCATGCGTGCCGGTTTATCGGGTCGAGGAAATCGCCTTGAACCCACGACGCGCCTCCGTCAAGGCTGATCCAGATCTCGGTGACATCGGTGCTCCCTGCCCAAGCGGCACCGAAAATGGTGTAGGGGCGATTGGGTTCGAGCCTCTCGTACACACGGGGGCGTGCAATCTGGGACTTCAGCTTCATCTCAGCGAGTGGCCGGCGAATGGGGACGCCCGCGGAATCTTCCCAATAGGCGTAGTCGGACGTCTGCCAGTAACCCTGGAAGGGTTCTGTGGTCGCAACAATGTTGGTCAGCCACTTTACCGACGCCATGCCGTAATACCCTGGCACTATGGCCCGCACTGGATAGCCGTGATCCGGCGTCAGATCTCGCCCGTTCATCTGGTAGGCGATCAACACATCGGACTCCATCGCCCGCATCCTTGGGATACTTCGGACATAGGAGATCGGACCTGGCGGCTTCGGCTCTTCCTTCGGTACACCGCGATCTGCGCCTTCCAAAACCAGCTCGCACACATCATCGGCCAGTCCGGCACTTTCCAGCAGCACGGCAAGGGGAACGCCAGTCCATTCAGCATTTCCGACCGCACCGAGTTCCCATTGCGCGCCTGGCACCGGCGGCACCAGGAATACCCGGCTGTTGCCGGCGCATTCCAGTGTGGCGATGCATGTCCGTGAAGGCATGGCGCGGATGTCCGCATAGCTCCGCCTTAGTTCGCTGCGCACTGCACCCCCTATCGACAGCCGATACGCGACGGGATCCAGCTGCGGCGTGGGGAAATGACTGCGTATGTAGAACAGCTCGGCCGGCGTGATGAAATCGCCGAGCTGATCGAATGGCATTTCGAGGTTATTGGGGTCTTTTTGTCGAATGATGAGGCCAACGGGGCGCACGGCCGTGCCGGAGCAGTTTTCGGTTCTGATATCCATTGTGCCTCCTATCCGGTTTCGAACTGGATTTGCGTGCCGCGAAGGTCAAAGCACCGCGAGATAGATGCAGAAAATCACCACGGCGATCACGAGCGCCGCCGCAAGCAGCGACTCGGCGCGGGACCGGGGGATCTGGATAACCTCATCGCGCTCGATTGCGTGGCGCGTGCGCTCAAACTCGGCGCTGCTTCGTGCGATGATAGCGATTCCGGTCATCACCATTGCCAATCCAGTGTAGCGAGGAGTGACCGCGACGAACGCGCCGGCGTTTTCCGCAGGAAGATGGGGCAAGCTCCCGTCGCCCACCACAGCAACAAGGACGTTCAGCTTGAAGAGAAAAAATCCAAATGCGGCCACGGCCAAGCCGGTTCGTATCCAGGCAAGAAAGGTTCGTTCGTTCGCCGCGTGGTCGGTGTAGTTAGCTATCATTGAATCTCTCTCGCACGGCCAACATGGAGTGTCGCGCCGACTTCGCGAACATCACCGGCTGTTTCACGCGGCAAGACCGCGAACGCTAAAGTCAGATGACCTATCCAAGGTAATGTAGGTCCACAATTTGTTCGCACCATCAAATTAGATTTTCGGAAAGCTAAATTCGAGTTTAATAAATCGCGCATCTACGGTGCCGCCGTCACACGCCGACCGCGTCAACAGGCATCCGCGCTCTTAGAACGTACTACGATGCATCGGCAAGACCAAAAGCGCTTTATCGTGTTGTGTGGCTACGCGAAAATGGAATTGAGGGTATTCAAAGACAGCGCGCCCGCTGGCCGTCACGAGTCCATCATTGCCCCGGAATATTTGCTCCATCACTCAAACAATAATCGAGGTGCGCGCACTCGCATTGCGCGCGTGACATTCTCTATGAAAGATACGTTGTCAACACTGATGGCGCACGCCGTCCTTTCCAAGAAAAGTACCGGAGGTTCGGTCGTAAGAACGATAGCGTCGAGCGCAATATGTCTGATCACGCTGTGATCCAACGATGACCTGTGAGGCGCGCGACGGCGTACTGCCAAATACTCCCGCAGCTCCAATCGCCGCATTGGCAGGATTGGCCGCAAAATCACCGGGAAAGAAACCATTGGTTGGAAAGTCGCGGGCGTCGTCGCGGCCATCGTAATACCAAATGTTGCGAGAAAGACCGCTCTGAGCAATGGGCCGTATGCTTGCGGGCCTGGGAATGCCGAGGTCCTGAGCAAGCGTCGGTGTTGGACCTAATGACGCCAAAATGGTCGCGGTTGCTATTAAATTTATGAACTTGCTCATGGTGGGATCATTAATTGCAACACGGCCGATTCGCTCTCCAATCGCCTTTCCAACCCTCAAGTTTACCGCGTCTGAACTGCAGATAGAGCCCATCCTTACGATCCGATAAAGCGCTACTTTTTACGTTGGGCAAGGCGAGGTAGATTTCGTCGCCGCGCTGGCCGCTGACATAGTTCAGTGTCGTACCTAGAGCCAGTGAGGCCTGTTGCGCATCCATGCCGAAGGAAAGCGGCGCGTTGTTCGGCATCGTTACGGTTAAGACTTGCTGCGCATGCGCGGGTGCAAGCTCGGCGGCCGATATCACAACCGCTGAGATCAATGCCCCGCTGATGACCAGTTGTCTCACGACGAGCTCCGTCCTGCCGCTGTATTTAGCCTATCGAAGACGTCATCGCTGCGTCAATTGCCTACAAAAGCAAAACTGCAGATGGCTCCGCGTGACCTAGAACGTTCGACCGTTTTGATTTGGCGCCGGTTGTAAAGAGGACACCGTCCCGGTCGGCGTCCATCCTCCACCGAGTGCCTGAAACAGGCTGCTGGCCGCCAGCAACTTCGACAGCCGCACCAGCACCAATGCGTTCTCCGCTGTGAAGAGTGTCTGCTGCGTCTGCAGAACGGTGAGGAGGTTAACTGTACCACCGCGATATTGAGTTTCCGACACTTCGAAAGCCTTGCGGGAAGCGGTAACAACGTCGGCCTGTAGTTTCTCTTGCAGAGTGAATTTTGCAAGGGCCACAAGCGCCATCTCTACATCCGCGAATGCCGAGAGTACCGCCTTGCGATAAGCCTGCAGAAACTGGAGTTGCACACCTTTCGCCTGCTTCAATTGGCTCTCCAGAAGGAAGCCGTCGAAGATCGGTTGGGTTAGACTTGCGGACAAGGTGTAAAACCACGCGCCTGGTGCGAACAAGGATGCAAGCGCCGCACTCTGGACGCCGGTCTGAGCCGTCAGTTGTATTTGCGGGAAGAACGCCGCGCGTGCGGCTTCAACACTGAAATTGGAGGATGCCAGTTGGGCTTCAGCCTGACGGATGTCCGGCCTCTGATAAAGCAATTCCGAGGGCAGGCCCGGGGTTACGCGGGGAACCTTGATTTGCGTCGTTGTTCCGCCGCTCACCTTGAAGTTTGCCGGCGCGCGCGCGACCAGCAGGGCGAGGGCGGCGATATTCTGGCGCACCGTGACCTCCAGCGGCGGAATCGAGGCGCGCTGCGTCGCCACCACCGCCTCCTGTTGTGACAGGTCGAGCTGCGACGCTGTTCCGCCAGCGAATTGTTCTTTGATAAGAGCAAGGATGCGCTCAGCCGCGGCGAGATTACTGCGTGCGACGCGCAGTTGGTCTTGTGCAGCCAGGATCTGGAAATAGGTGTTGGCGACGGTCACGATCGTCGTCAGTGTCACGACTTCACGATTGTATCGGGCGACAGATGCGCTTTCCTCGGCGGCGTAAAGCGTGGCGCGGTTCTTGCCCCAAAAATCAACCATGTAACTTGCGGTGAGTCCGAGATTGAATTGTGAGAACGTCGTCGAAGAGCCCAAGCCACCGGCGGTGAAAGTCGCATCGCGGGCGCGCTCAGCCATTGCAGTTCCGGTGAGGGTCGGCAACAAGGGTGCCCCTGATATCCCGACCTGTGCATCAGCCTGGACGATCTGGGCAATGGCTACGGCGATATCCAGGTTAGCAATCTGCGCATCGTCCATGAGGCTGGTCAGCTCCTTGGAGCGAAACCCGCGCCACCAGTCTAGCACCGGAACAGCGGCGTCCAGCTTGCCGCGAGCTGCCTCGCGATACGTTGTCGGGATCTCGAGGTTGAGATCTGGCCGTTCGGTTCCAAGAAAACAGCCGGACAAGGCCGGCGTGAGTAAAAGGGTTACGAGAGCGGACGCATTGCGGGCCTTGCCGCCAATACATGTGACAAAGGACGTCGGCTTGAACGCGCTACGCATCTGGCCCCCAGTCAACTCATACCTCAATCATGTCTTAGCTTTCCGGTATTCACAACAGGCGTTGTCGGTCATGGATGATATTCCCGCCGGTATCGTCACTTATTCAGCCGGTCGTGTCGCATGTGGTGCGATAGGCGCTGCGCCGCCGCCTCTTCGACGTTGGCTCCATGACCGCAACCGGTCGATGTACAAGTAAATTACCGGCGTCGAATAAAGCGTCAGCATCTGACTGAGGATGAGGCCGCCGACGATCGCGATACCGAGCGGCTGTCGAAGCTCCCCGCCATCTCCCATCCCGATTGCGAGGGGAAGAGCGCCGAGCATGGCGGCCATGGTTGTCATCATGATCGGCCTGAAGCGGAGCAGGCAGGCCTCGAAGATCGCGTCGGATGGAGAGAGCGCGCGTGTCCGCTGGGCGTCGAGTGCGAAATCGATCATCATGATCGCATTCTTCTTGACGATCCCGATCAGCAATATCACGCCGATCAACGACATGATGCTGAATTCCGTCCGGAACGCCATCAGCGCCAGAAGAGCGCCAACACCGGCAGACGGCAGGGTGGACAGAATTGTCAGGGGATGCACGTAGCTCTCGTACAGGACGCCAAGCACAAGGTAGATCGTGATCAACGCGGCCAGGATGAGATAGGGCTGATTGCCCAGCGAATCCTGGAACGCCCTTGCGCTGCCCTGGAAGCTGCCGCGCACGGTGGCAGGCACGCCGATCCGGTTCATGGTGGCCTCGATTGTGGAAATCGCCGTACTCAGCGAGACATTACGCGGCAGATTGAACGAAATGGTGCTGGCGACCAGCAGTCCCTGGTGATTGACGGCGAGCGGCGTCGCACCTTCGTCGAAATGTGCGACAGCGGAGAGTGGAATCATTGTCTCCTGATTTGTGCTGACGGCGGCGCCGGTCGAGGCCGCTCCGTTGCCGGTGGCGCCGATCGAGTTGGTCGCGAGATTTCGCGCGGCGTTGGCGTTGGCGGAACTGGCCAAGGCCGTCTGTCCGGCCGCGGCCACGGTGCCCGCGACCGCGTTGGTTGCCTGCGA
>Ga0193743_1001386_pt1 | contig 18050 bp, 21 predicted proteins | sample L2c2metaG_FD_143038 | JGI IMG/M metagenome (GOLD analysis project Ga0193743, IMG submission 143038) | Soil microbial communities from a riparian zone of the East river system, Colorado, United States - L2c2 | ecosystem: Environmental > Terrestrial > Soil > Riparian zone | place: USA: East River...
ATTACGTCTCAGAGGGTCAAATCCCCGGTCGCTTTATGACCGGTGTTCTGGCCGACAGACTGGAGATGACGATCAATGCCGCCGACCCCAAGGGGTGGCGCGCGCTGAATGACATCCTCGCTTTTGTCCATCTCTACCTGCCACCCGAGAGCTATGGCACGCCGGAGCGTGTCGCCAACTGGGAGGCGACCGGCGGCCTCGACGGCGTGGCTGTACGCCAGCACCTGTTGAAGACGGCACAGCGCCAGCAGCGCAAAAAAAGCGAGAACGGGAGCCCGCAGCCATGATCGAGATCAGGCCCATCACCAGCCGCGAGCAGTGGCTCGAATGGCGCAGGGAGGCACTGACCGCCTCCGACATCGGCGCGGTCGCCCGGGTCGACCCGTACCGCTCTGCGCTGCAGGTCTATGCCGAGAAGGTCGAGTTCATCCCGCTGCCCGAGAACCCGCTGATGAAGCGCGGCCGTATGTTCGAGGCGGCGGCCGTCGAGTATCTCAGGGAGGAGCACCCGGACTGGGAGGTGACCCGGCCCAACGCCTTCTACATCGACACCGAGGCCAAGATCGGCTGCACGCCCGATGCCTTGGTCACCACGTCTGACGGGCGTGGCCTCAACTGCCAGATCAAGACCATCAGCCAGCCCACATTTGACCGCTGGGAGGGCGTGCCGCCCAAGGGCTATATCCTGCAGACCGCCTGCGAGAACGCGCTGCTTGAGGCTGATGGCGGCCTTCTCGCCGTGCTCTCGGTCTCTACCTTCGACGCAGAGCTGCACCTGTTCGAGGTGCCGCGCCATGAAGCAGCCGAGCAGCGCATCAGGGAGCTGGCCATCGACTTCTGGGCCAACGTCGCCGCCCGGCAATACCCGGCCCCGGACTACGAGCGCGACGCCGAGATCATCGCCCACCTGTTTCCGCCCCGGCCGGAGGTCGCGGCCCCGCTCGACCTGTCGACCGACAACCGCATCTACCGGGTGCTGGAGGATCGCGACCGGCTGAACAGCGAGATCAAGCAGGCCGAGGCGCAGGTCAAGGCCTTCAACGCCGAGCTGGTCGACAAGCTGCGCGGTGCCGAGGCGGCGCTGGCCGATGGCTGGAAGATCACCCACAAGTTCACCCGGCGCGGGGAGTACACCGTCCCGGCCAAGGAGTTCCCGGTGCTGCGCGTCACCCGCACCGCAGCAGAGGAGGAGGCAGCATGAGCATCGAACGTGAGTGGATCGGCGGCCTGCCGCCGCGCATGAAGACCCTGCCACGCGACAAGCGCGGCTTCCCGGTCCCGGCCTTCGTCGAGTGGTTCGACGGCGAGCCGAATTTCGCCGTCATGAACCCCGACCACATGAGGCGCTGCATCGTCGCCCACAGCTGCTGGATTTGCGGCGACCAGCTCGGCAGCTACAAGGCCTTCGTCATCGGGCCGATGTGCGTGGTCAACCGGGTCACGTCGGAGCCGCCCAGCCACCGCGACTGCGCCACCTTCGCCGCCCTCAACTGCCCGTTCCTGTCTCGCCCCATGGCCAAGCGCGCCGACCTCTCCCACATCGACGGCAAGGCGTCGGCGGGCATCATGATCGAGCGCAACCCCGGCGTGTCGGCGGTGTGGATCACCAAGGGCTTCAAGGTCAGGCGCGAGGGCCAAGGCTTTCTGTTCAACCCGGGCGATCCGGTCGACCTCGAGTTCTACGCCCAAGGACGGCGCGCCACCCGGGCCGAGGTCGACGCCTCCGTCGAGAGCGGCCTGCCGATCCTCCGGGAGTATGTCCGCACCCCCGAGGACGCGACGCAGTTCGACATCTACCTCAAGCGCTACGCGCGGGTCATGGAAACGTTTTTCAAGGAGACAGTGCAATGAACGAAGCCATCAGCGACCGCCAGTCGGCGCTCGACGAATTTGCCGCCACCGCAGCCCCGAAGCAGGAGCTGATGCCCGCCATCCAGAAGGCGGCACCGCCAGCGCTCATCCATGGCGCGCAGGCCATTATGGTGCCACGCGACGACGCGGTTGTGCTGCGCAAGATCGCGGCGCTGGCCGCCGCCGCCGGGGAGGACTGGTACTACCGCATCCCCTTCAAGGACAACAAAACCGGCAAGACGACGTGGGTCGAAGGCCCCTCAATCAAGCTGGCAAATGATGTCGCCCGCATCTACGGCAGCTGCGACGTCGACCCATGGGTGTCGAACGAGGGCATCGACTACTGGGAGATCAGCGCCCGCTTCATCGACCTTGAGAGCGGTTACTCGATGACCCGGCTGTTCCGCCAGCGCAAGGGTGCCGCCCGTGTCGGCGGCGGCGATGCCGCCCGCAATCAGGAGATCAGTTTCCAGATCGGCACGTCGAAGGCCATCCGCAATGTCATCGTCAACGCCCTGCAGACCTATGCCGACTACGCCTATCAGCAGGCCAGGAATGCGCTGGTCACCAAGATCGGCAAGGACGTCGACATGTGGCGCGAGCGCGCCGTCGAGCGCGTCTCCACTCTGGTGGCGCTTAGCCGGGTCGAGGCGGTGATCGGCCGCCCGGCACGCGACTGGCTGGCCCCGGACATCGCCAAGGTCGTCGCCATGGGCAAGGCCATCAATGACGGCATGGCCACCATCGACGAGACCTTCCCGCCGCTGAAGCAGGAGGCGGTCACCGGCACCCCGGCGCTCGACCAGTTTGCTGGGGAGAAGACAGAGTCCGACGAAAAACCGGTTGCCGAGCAACCCGGCAAAACAGTAGACCCTGAAAAACCCGAGACACCGGTCGATCCTTTGGCGACCGGTCAGGCAGCAGCATCCGACCCTGATGAGCCCCCCGCCATTGCGAACGATGCTGCTGCCGCCCCTCCTGCCGATATCGAGCTGCGCGAGGAGGCCATCACCAAGCTCCTCGACCTTGCCACCGACGATAAGCTCAGCGTGCAGGAGCGGGGCGAACTGCTGGAGGACATCCTGCCCTCATGGGAGGACAAGCTCGATGCGGCCTTCTTCAAGGTGCTCGCCGACAGCTGCGCGCAGGTGCTCGACGGCCGGATCAGGCGCGCCACGGCAGAGAAGAAACTGGAGGCAATGAAATGATCGACAACAAGATTATACCTTTCAACGATCATCCCGACCGGGAGCTGATCGAGCGCATCGAACAGCTGATGGCCAACCCGCCCGAGGGCAGTGTGGTCCTGAAGATCACACCCGACGTCGCCCGGCATATTCTGAAACACTGGCACGGCACCCACAACCGCCGGGAAAAACCCGGCAACATCAAACGCTATCAGGGCGACATGGCAACCGGCGGCTGGCGGCTCAACGGTTCGACCATCGTCTTCACCGACAGGCACCTGCTCGGCGACGGCCAGAACCGGCTGATAGCCTGTATCAGAGCCGATATGCCCTTCATCACCGACGTGCGCTTTGGCATTGATCACGAAGTTTTCGACACCATGGATCAGGGCCGCATGCGCAACCCGGATGACATCCTGCATATCGAGGGCGTCCCCGACAGCCGGAACGTTTGGCAGGCGGTACGCTGGGCCGAGCTGCTGGAGACCAACAAGGTCCGACTTCGCACGACTTTCCGCCCGACTGAAATTCTCCGGCTCTACCGCAACAAGCACAAGGCGGTGGGAGACTTCATGCCGGAGGCGCGCCGTATTGCTAGGTTCAATCGCCAGCCTGTCGGTCTGGTGGCCGCGATGCTCTACACGTTCGACAAGGTCGACCCGGACTTCATCGTCGAGTTTACCGAGGCGTGGGCGGTCGGTGCGGGCGAGCCCCGTTTCGTCCCCCTCAAGAAGATGCAGGAGGGACTGAACAAACTGTCCAATGCAGGCTCCGGCCGCATCCACGACGTTGTGCGAGCGGCGATGATCATCAATGCATGGAACGCCTGCCGTGCCGGGAAGCAGGGCAAGGGAACGATCCTCTGGGACCTGCAGCAGGCCTTCCCAGCCATTCGTTAAGGTGCTTACTTTATGGGTGTAAAGTAAGCATCGAACAGGAGGCTTTTATGGGCAGGCCGAGACTGGGTGAAAAGCCGCTGACGCCAACTGAGAAGGACAGGCGTTACCGTCAACGCCAGCGGGGGCTCCTCCCCAACGAGCGCCAGATGACCGACAAGGAAAAGCTGGCGTTCCTGCGGGCAGAAAACCGGGAACTGCGCCACGCGCTGCGTTGTGCATTGGAAGACGCAAGTCTCAATGCTCAGCACAGTTTCAATCAAGAGGTCACGATCAAGTTGCTGAAGGCCAAGCTGGCCAAGAAGGAGAGTATGCCATGACCGGCGACGCATTCGAGGAAGACGAGTTCGCTTTCTGGCGCTTCGACGATCTGGTCGAGCGGCGGATCGTCACCAACCGGCAGGACCTGTCAGTGAAGCAACGGCAATTTGGATTTCCGAGGCCGGTCAGGCTGGCTGGCGGGGGGCGGCATGGTGTTGCCCTGTTCCCCCGCCAAGCGGTGCAGCAGTGGATCAGGCAACGTCTCTCTCAAGTACAATGACGTTGCTCGCTTCCTTCGGCCGGTTGTCGAGGATGCGCTGCAGCTCGTTGTTCCACAGCTCCAAGGCCTTTGCCTTTTGCGCCTTCATCTGGGCCTGCATGTAGACGCCACCGACGCCAGCAATGGCATGGTTGAGCACGGCGTCGATAATCTCTTGGCGGATGCCAAGCTCCTGCATATGCGTCGACGCGGTGCGGCGTAGGTCATGAATGGTGAAGTGCTTCTCAATCCCGGCCAGCGTGCGCAGCTCACCCATCGCCTTGGAGAAGCCGGTGAACGGCCTGCCGTGGCGATGGCCCGGGAAGCAGAGCTGGTCAGGCGCGCCATTGCCGAGGTCAGGATGGCCAAGGCCTAGCTGTGCCAAGGCCAGTGGCGGCAGCAGCAGTTCATGCGTCGTCGTCGAGGTCTCCGCCGTCTTGTGATCGCCGAACACCCAGTAGCCGTTCCGCAGGTTCTCAACGCGCAGCAGCGCCCCTTCCATCCGGCGGCCGGGAACGCAGATCAGGAAACGGATCAGCCGGGCGAACGAACGGGTGGCGCGCTTGCTGTCCATGCACTGCTCCAAGACGGTGCAAGCGTGCCAGACGGCACGGATTTCCTCGTCAGTCAGGAACACCTTGCGCTTCTTCTCCGTGGTCTTTTCCAGATCGCGAACGAAGTTGCTCTCGTAATACTGTTCGCTCACCGCCCAGCGCATGAAACGGTTGGTGTAGGAGAGCAGGCGGTTGGCTCCGCTCGCTGCACCCCGGGCGTGATAGTCGGCGCGCACGGCGCGCACGGCAGGCTTGCCGAACTGCTTGTGCGTCAGCTCCAGATAATCCTTGTAGCCGTAACGCATGGCCCGCAGCGCCTCGGGGAGGCTCTTGATGCGTTTGCCGCCGCCGATCTTGCGAAAGGTCTCGTACTGGTCAAGCAGGTTGTTCAGCGTCACCACCTTGGCGGTGCGCGGGTGCTCGACCTCTGCCACCGCTGCTTCGATGAGGACGACTGGTGCCCCGGCTTCAAGGCAGTCGCTGATGGCCTTGGCCTTGGCCCGGGCCTCGGCCAGCGACGTGGCCGGGAAGTAGCCAAGCTTCGGCCGGTGCTGCTTGCCGCCCTGCCGGTACTTGACGTACCACGTCTTGCGCTTCGCCCCGACCTCGATGTGCAGGCCATACTCTCCGTCGTGATAGACGCCCGGCTTTGCGTTTTCGATGCCGAGCACTTTGAGTTTCGTTGTCATTGCTTGTAAGCCCCCTGTAAAATTCCGTACCAAATCCGTACCAAAAGCACCTTACATGAGCTTAGAGCAGCTGACAAGAGCGTGTCACATATTAAGCAAAATCAATGGTTTAAATCTGCTAAGCCTTTGTTTTCCGTACCAATTTCACTTACTCTTAATCAGCGGGTCGTAGGTTCGATCCCTACTGTGCCCACCAAATTCATCAAGAAAATCAAGTAGTTGACCGGGGGCCACCAAGCTCCCCGGCCAGCTATTTGGCAATTCCGTACCATTTTCCGTACCAGTGGCTTTGCTAGGAGGGTGGTACGGAACTTCGTGGGGCGAAATTCTGGTACGGGATTTGGTACGGAAAAAGCCCCGAGCCCGGGGAGGGGGCTCCGGGGCCCTTTTTTATAGCTTGGGGGCTTGGAGGCCGCCGGTCGACATCCCGAAGGCGTTCAGCAGCAGGATCAGGATCAGCACGAAGGCGATGATAATCGCTCCGACCCTGACCACCCGTGCCACCGGCTCGGGCGTTCCCAGAGCCGGTACGGCCCAATAGACCAGCGCCAGCAGGGCGCAGACCACCAGCACATAAACAATCAGATAGATCATCACTTCCTCCGCTTCGGCAGGGCAAACTGGTTCGGGCGCTTGCGCTTCTTCTGCGCTTTGAAGTCCTTGGCTGTGCCGATGGGCTTGCCGGTCTGGTCGGTAAACGTCTGGTCGCTGACCGGCTGCATTTTGGTCGTCTCAGGTCCTTTCATTTTTGCTGCCCCCCTGCTGCTGCTCCTGCAGCCGTTGGATCGCTTCCTGCACGATCTGTTCAAATGCATCGAACAGGTGCGCGGCAACGAGGCCCCACAGGTTGGGGATGCCGAGTGCGCCCTGTGCGCCCTCCGGTGTCGCCGCTTGATTGGAGGCCTCTTCCAGCAGTTTTGCCAGCTCAGCCTTGCGTTCGTCGATTGTCTTGTCAGTCATTTGCCTTCTCCTTTTTCAGTTGCAAAAAACATCATACCCACGCTGTCCCGTTCCAGACCTTCATGGGCTTGGTGATCCATGCCGACCCGCTCCACCACTTGACCGGCTTCAGCACCCATGCCGACCCGGTCCACACCTTGCACCGTCCGGTCGGCGGTATGTCCCACGGGCTGAAGCCCGCCGGGGCGGCGGCGGCGAACGCCGTGGCACCGAAGTTGACGGTGCTGACGCAGGTCAAGTCGCCGCTGGCGATCAGGTAGTGGACCGCTCCAGTGTAGGCGGCAATTGAGAAGCCGCCGACGCCTGTGGCCGGGTTCGCGGTTGGGTCGCCGTTCCAGATGCCACCATTGATCCGCCACCAGATCAGCTTGGCGGTCAGATCGACGGCCATGCCCAGCACGTTGCCGGATGCATAGGGCGTCTTCCAGTCGGGAAAGGTGCCAGCAATCGAGCCGAAACCGTTGGAGAACAGCCCGAAGGACAGGGCGTTGGCACCGGGAAAGGTCGGGGCCGAAAGATCGGAAAGGCCGTTAATGGTGTTGGCGACGGTGGTGCAGGTGAACTCGACGTAGCGCTTCAGGGTCGTCGGCGTGGTCGAGCGCACCCAGTTGTTGACAGGGTCGTTGCCGGTGACGGTCAGGTTGCCGTTGGACAGGACGACGTTGATGTTCTTTTTGTCGGCCGGGTTGAGGGTGGTCATGTGGTGTCCACCCACAGGTCGCCGACCGCCGGGCTGGACGGCGCGGTGCTGGCGACGGTGCATTTGGCATAGCCCTGCGACTTGACATAGGCCGTGGTGGCGAGCTGCGTCGTGTTGGTGGCTACCGCTGCGGTCGGGGCCGCAGGCGTGCCGGTGAAGGTCGGCGAGGCGAGAGGCGCATAGGCCTGCGCCTTGACGAACGCGGTCGTCGCGATGGATGTGTCGTTGTCGGCAGTCGTGGGCGTCGGTGCCTTGGGATCACCCGTGAAGGTCGGGCCAGCCAGTGGCGCATAGGCCTGCGCCTTGACGAAGGCCGTGGTGGCAATCGACGTGTCATTATCGGCGGTCGCCGGGGTTGGGGCCTTGGGGTCGCCGGTCAGCGTTGGCGAGGCGATAGGGGCGTAGGTCGCGGCCGCCGTGGCGCTGTCCAGCTTGCCAGCCACCGCCGTGGCGACGAACCCAGTCGTGGCGATGCTGGTGTCGTTGTCGCCTGCGGTCGGGGTTGGCGCTTTCGGATCACCCGTGAACGTCGGCGAGTTGATCGGCGCGCCGCCGGGCTCGCCTTGCGGTCCTTGTGCTCCTGTCGCGCCTGTCGCGCCTGTCGCGCCGGTCGGCCCGGTCGCTCCGGTCGGGCCGGGTGGCCCGGGCACGGTGCTGTCCGCGCCGGTCGCTCCTGTCTCACCCTGCGGCCCTGTCGCACCTGTCGCCCCTGTCTCGCCTTGGGGCCCTGTCGCTCCGGTGACCCCAGTCGCCCCAGTCGGCCCGGGGGGGCCGGGAACCGTGCTGTCCGCGCCGGGCTCACCCTGCGCGCCGGGTGGGCCAGGAACCGAGCTGTCGGCTCCGGGTGGGCCTTCAGGGCCGGGCACCGTGCTGTCGGCTCCGGGGGGGCCGGGTGGTCCGGGTGGCCCGGGTATGGACAGCTCGTTCAGCTCGACGAGGGCGATGTCGAGCGCTGGCGGTGGCTCCGCTGCCGGGCGCTCGAACGGCACGGTGATGTCGTGCGCGTCGGCCAGCGCCGTTTCCTTGATCTCGACGACGACCCTTGTCATGTGTAGAACCTCACGTCACCCCGGATGACCGTCTGCGCCCTGCCGCCCTGAACGACGACGACGTCCCATGTGCTGATCGAACTGTCGAGTGCTGTCGTCTGGACGTCGGTCAGCGACAGCCGCACCTCGTTGGGCTGCGGCTGCTGCGTCACCGTGATCTGGGCGACGACCGGGCCCTCGATGCTGGCGCGCAAGTTGGCGATGACGGTCGCCCCGGTGAACTGGTTGATCTTGCCCTCGTCCTGCCACAGTTTCAGATCGAGCGTCAGCGCCGCGCCGCGCGTGATGTTGAGCGGGATGTTGTCGATGGCGTCGATGGTTTCGGAGATCGGCTGCGCCTTGCCGGAGAGGAAGACAATGCCCTGCGCCAGCAGCTCGAGGCCGCCCTCGAGCGTGCCGACGACCATGACGTTGTAGCCGTTGACGTCGTTGAGCGCCGGGATCACCGCCCGCGCCTTGCCATTGGCGAGGTCGGAGGTGGGCATGGCGTAGACCAGCGTGTTGCCGTTCGAGCGCCCGGTGAGCTGCACCGACATCTCGAGGTCGGCGGTGTAGGGGGTGCCGTCCTGCTGCTTCAGGCTCGTCTCCAGCGTGATGTCGACGTCGGACGGAGCCCGAAACGAGAACAGCGACGGCTCGAGCGGGTTGAGGTAAATCTCACGCCTGATCGTTGTCATCGATAATCTCCTCGCCTGTCCAGATGTGACGGCGGATGTCCCACTCACCGCCGGGGTGTTCGATCTGCCAGAGGTCGTAGCCGGGTGGGCCGACGATCTGGTCGGGGTCGCTCTCGCAGCCCATCACCCAGCCCCTCTCGTCGACGACGATGAACCAGATGCCGGGTCCGGTCTCCAGTTGCTGCTGGACCTCCAACCAAGGCGTGCCGTCCTCGATGGCGATCCTCGAGAATTGGCGGGCCGGGATGGCGACGACTTTCGGCACTCCCGCCGCCTCATCCTCCTCCGACTGGAAGAAGTAGACCGGCTCGGTCCACCCCACGATCATCTGCATCTTGCCGAAGTGCTTGGCCATTTTCTCACCATGCCGTTGACTGGACCCACCCCGTGTTGGGGCTCCAGTGTTGGATTTGCCGGAAGCCGAACAGGTAATTGTCGCCCGCGATGCGGCGGCTCATGACCATGTAGTAGCCGCTCCACGTCGCCGATTGCCCGGCGCTGCCGGAAGTGTGGTTGAACTCGATGTAGCCCGCCGAGCGCATCTGCTGCATGCAGGCATTGGCATAGTTGATCGCCCATGCCTGCGCCCGGGTTTCGATGCGGGCATTGATGGCGGTGAAGGCGTCGTTGGCACCCCACCCGGCCCAGATGCTGTTGCCGCTGGGACCGTAGATATTGCCGTTGTACTGCAGCATCACATTGGCTCCGCCGATGATGCTGCCATCGGTGGTGAACTGCATGTTCTGGCCATTGCCCAACTGGAAGATCAGATTGCCCTGCGCGCCACCCGAGGTGTAGATGATCGCCCGCGCCGTCACGCCATCCGCCGCCATCCAGTAGACATGGCCGTTGCCCGACGTCGGCACGATCTGGAACTGGGCGCTGGGGCCCTTGGCGGTGACCAGATTGCCGAGCAGCGCCGTGCCGGTGTCACGCAGCTCGATGACGTCGGTGCCGGTGCCGTCGGCCTTGTCGTTGAGCACCAGCCGGTTTGGGGCCAGCCGCGCCAGCCATGACAGGTCGGCGGCGGTCCATGTCAGGCCGTTGATGCCGGTGGCCGAGGTGAAGCTGACCCGCCCGTTGGCGTCGGCTCCGGTGATGCTGATGCCGGTCGAAAACGTCTTGGCATTGTCGACGTAGGCCTTGGTGGCGGCGTCCTGCGCAGCGACCGGATCGGCGAGCTGGGTGATCTTCTTGTTGTTGAACGGGATGTCGTTGGTCGGGCGGCTCTGGCCGTCCTTGGCGATGGCGTTCGACAGGCCCGACGCCATATCGTCGTCGTTGCTGTCGTGCCGGTCGGCTCTGATCTTGACGTCGGCCGTGGCGTCGTCCTGCCACTTGTACTGCCGGGTGAAACTTCCGCTACCGTCCCAAGGCATTGTGGCCTCCTGAAATCAGTGTTAAAGATTGGTTTAAAAGTGGTTTAAACGGGGGTGATTTATCGTGACACGACGCATCAGTCAGACGCGCAAGCTGGCGCTCGACCAGCTCGCCGCATACTACCGCTGGACCGCGTCGCGCGGCAGTGGCTCCAACGCCGGGATGGGCCATTCCGCCTTGACCGGCGGCGTGCGGCGCTATGCCCGCCTGTGGCTGCTGGCGACCGGCGAACTGCCGACCGGCGTGCATGAGGTGCCGTGGACCGTCTTCGGAACGCGGTGGGAGAGCACCGAGGTCAACTATAATCGGCTTCATCCCTCTTCCCTCCCTCGCGGTTTCTCGGGCCCGCCAGCGCCGCCTGCCAAATACGGCATGAAGGCGGTGAAGGCGGCGGCAGGGTAAAGGCCCTTGCTGAGGTTGCTCTTGATCAGTTCGAAGCCGCCCTTGGCGAAGTCCTCGCGCAGGTTCTGCAGGTCCGGTCGGACATTGCCGCCGGTCTTGGCGGCAACGAGGCGGTCGCGGTCGAACTTGGCCAGCACCGCCTGCCGCACCTCCGGCGTGTCGAGCGCCATCTGCTGCGCGTCGGTGATCTCCCCCAGCATCTTCCGGGTGACCGCGTCCGAGCCGACGCCCTTTTTCCACTCATTCGTGTAGTCGACGTAGGTGCCTTCGCGCCTGACCGGCTCGGCCCCGGGGAAGGCCGACAGCATTTCCTTTTTCTGCTGGCGCGAGACCCCGGTCGGGGCATCCGGGTCGAAATTGGTCAGGATGTTGCCGCCGCTGCCGGTGTTGACCAAGTTGGGCATGCTGGTGCCCTCGGCCTGCTTCAGGATATTGCCGACGCCCTCACGGCTCTGCGAGGCGGGGTCGCTGAGCTTGAAAGCGTTGGCGTGTGACATCTTCTGCCCGGGGATGGTCGCTATCGAGCCCGCCGCATCCTGCGCGTCCATGACGCCACGCAAGGCCTCTGTGCCTCTGAGGAGCTGGTATGACGCCGGTTCGAGCACCCGTCTGCCGGACGGGCCGGAATAGCTGACCAGCGGCTGCGCCGACTGGCCGATATTGATGTCGCCATCGAAGAGGCCGACCATGTCGCGGGTCGGCTGCACATAGGCCTTCTGTGCCTCGTAGGGGATGTCCTTGCCCTCGTTGTTCTTCCAGAAACTACCGGCCAGATTGGAGTAGTCATCGCGCACCTGCTGGCCGCCGAAGGTGATGTTCGGCAGGTGGCCGGTCGATTTGCCGGGGACCGCCTCATGCTGGCCGTAGCCGGTGTAGAATGGCGTATGGTCCGGGTAGGTCTTGGCCGCCTCGGCCATTCCTTCCTCCTCGCTGAGCCTGCCCTTGGATTTCTCGACGAGGCCGCGCCCCTTGCCGGTCACCCATGGTGCGGCTTGGATTTCGCCCGGCGTCCAGTCGCTCCTGCCGCCGATCTTGGCCTTGTTGGCGCGGTCGACCGCCAGCACCGTCTCGGCGTCCATCCACGCATGTTGCTGCGCCGTCAGGGCGCTTTCCCACGGTTTGCCCTCCGGCGTCTCATAGCCGAGCGCCCGGGCGTGCCAGATGTCGTTGGTGCCGGTGGTCGGGTTCGTCTGCGTCGGGTCCATGTGCCCGGCGTAGATGCCGGTCTTCTTGCCGAGCTTGATCGGCTGCGTCAGCAGCGACGGCCCGCCATTGTGGCCAATCATCGGATTGTCGCCATAAGGGGCCTCGTCATAGGCGTCCTTGTAGGTGCGCCACTGCTGGCCGGTACGGACCACGCCCTCCTGACCCTCGGAACTCATCGGCGTCATGTTCATGATGGCGTTGTTGCGCGCCGTGATCGAAAAGCCGAGGTTGCCCTTGGGATCGGCCTGCGCGGAGAACAGGGCAAGGTTGCGCGCCAGCTCGCTCTGCCGGGCCGGGTCGTTGCCAGCCACCTGTTTGATCCATTCCTGTGCCCGTGGGTACCAGTCGGCCCCGGCGGCCCCGGCCTCGACATCGGCGTCGAACTTCTGGCGGATCATGTCGATGTCGGCCTGCGATTGCGCCGAGTGCGGCGCACCGACGAAGCCGCCGCCGGTCTTGGGGATGATGTGCCGCCCGCTCTGGGCGCTTTCGATGGCCTGCGGCAGCGGCATCTCGCGCAGGCTGACGGCGGTGATCGCCTCCTGTTTCGGTGCTTTGATCTTGGCCAGTGCCTCCCTGCCAGCCTCGGCCCCCTCGGCGAGCGTCTTGCCCTTGATGGTCTCCTCGACCCCCTTGACCAACTTCGAACCGACCCCCTTGACCAACTTCGAACCGGGGATGAAGTTGGCGGCGGCGAACGCATCACCACGGTTCAATTGCTGCCCGGCAGTCACCGCGCCATAGGGCGGAAAGACGTTCATCAGCGTTTCGGCGTTCTGCGCCTTCTCATAGGACGACTGCGGATCGAACCCCATCGGCGCAAAGACGTTGTTGGCCATCCAGTCGGTCACCCGTTCGGATATGGTGTCGTCGTGCGGCATGGCGAAAGCCGGTGCGTTGCCTCTCCATGGCGTCTGGTTTGGCGGCGGCGTCCGTTCCGGCTGCTTGAGGATGTTGGCCATCAGCGACCTCCCGCGCTAATCGAGCCCTGCGTCATCAGCCGGGTCAGCCAGTCACGCAGTTGCGGCGCGGCCATTTCCAGCTTGCCCGCCGGGATCACCCGCTCGAACGGGATCGTCGACGGCGAGCCGACGAGGTGTTCGGCGACGTCCGGGGCCGCCTTCTGGAAGGCCTTGGAGGCAATGTTTTCGGCGGCAGTCTTGCCCAGCGACTTCGCCTTCAGGCCGAGGCCGAGCGCGCCGCCGGTCATGGGGTCGACATAGCCGGTGAGGTAGCCGCCTGCCGCGCCGGTTCCGGCCAGCATCCCGGCCTCGGCGAGCTGGCGCACGGTGCTTGAATTACCGACCAGTTCGCGATTGGTGGCGTTGAACATGCTCTCGGTGCCGAGACGCTGGTTCAGCCGCTCCGAGCCCTGAGGGCCGAGCGCTGCCTGTGCTGCCTCCTGCTGGGCCGGTCGCCGCAGCAGATTGATCGTGGCCTCGGTCGATCCCTTGTTCAAAAGGCTCTGCGCCTGCTCGAGCGTGTAGCCCTGCGCGATCAGGCGCTTGATGCCATGGTCGCCGGTCTCCTGCGCCTTGCCCGGCAGGTCGATGGGGATGCGGCTGCCAGCCAGCTCCTGTCCGGTGTCGATGGCTTCCTGCGCCTTGGCCGCCTTCTGCCCGGCGGCGCGCGCACCGGCATATTCTGGCCCGGCCATGGAGGTGTCCATCACCTCGCGCAGTCTCCGCGATAGGGCCAAGGCCTGATCGGCGGTGTTCCTGTCTCCAGCCCGGGCGGCTTGGGAGCCGACACTGTCGATGATCTTCTTGGTCTCGTCGTAGCGGGCCAGCTCGCCACCAGCATCAGGCTGCCCGGCGGCGACGCGGTTCTTCAGGTCGCTCTCGGCCTGATCGTAGGCCTTCTGGAACATCGGCGACTGGTGCAAATCCTCGAACGGCGTGCGCGGCAGGTCGTAGCCTGCAGCAGCAGCCTCCTTGTAGGCCCGGCTGACCCCCGGCTGGAACAGCTGGCGCGTCTCGGCCTTCAGGTCTTCGACGGCCCGGCGGCCGCCACCCGGCAGGCCTGCAATCTCCTCCATGGTGCCGAGCACTCGCTCGTTCTGCCCGGCCTTGCGCCCGCTGGTGGCAGCCTCGACGACCTCGCGTGCCTCCGGCGAGACGTTGGCCGCCCGGCGGCCGATGGCGGTGCCGGTCTTCTCGAGCACGTCGGCGGCCATGGTCTCGCTGCCATGCTGGCGGATCGCATCGCGGACCATCGCCGGGGTCAGGCCGCGTTTCTGCCCGGCCTCGAACAGCATCTGCTTGGCATAGGCCGATGGCTCGGCGGCGTAGGCCGACCACAGCTTGGAGAACTCGGTGCCGCCCTTGGCCAGTGCCGCGCCGATGGCGCTGCCAGCAGCGGCACCACCGCCGCCGAAAGCTGCGCCGGTCAGCGGGTCCTTGTCGTTGGCGAGTGCGCCGTAGGATGTGCCGAGGGCGATGTCGGTGGTGAGCTTGCCCTTCATCGGCTGCGCCAGTGCGCCGCCCAGCTCGGAAACGGTCGACGCGGGACCGCCGAGCCTAATCCTGGCCCGCTCGATCTCGTCGGTTCCCTTCTTCAGCTCCGCACTGTAACCCTCGGAGCTGGGCAGCAGGCTGCGCCCGGCCGCCGGGATGCGCTCCATCGTGCCGCCGAAGAAACCGCGCTGGGCAAGGAGGGCGCTGTCGCGCAGGTTGGACAGGCGCTGCACCCAGCCCGGGGCCTGCTCGTACTGCTGCCGGGTCGGATAGGGGTTCTTGGTCGGGTCAAGGGTCGAGGCACTGGACAGCTCGCTCTGGGCGTTTTCCTTCAGCGCCTTGTCGACGGTCGGCCCGGTGTCGGCGCGCAGGCGGCGCACCTCGTCGGCGAGCACCTTGGCGTTGGCCTTGTCTCCCGCTTGGTGGGCCTTCATGAAGGCCCGTTCGACTTCCTCGAGCGTTGCCACTTATCGATCCCCATACTGGTTCAATGCATCATCGACCGACGATCCACCGCCGCCGCCACCGCCCGGCATCGGCGGAGCATTGCGCCCGAAGGACGCGCCGCTGCGTGCCGCGATGATGGCCTCCTTCAGGCGGGTAAGCTTGCCATTTATCGAGGTGGCGTTATCGGTCCATGACGGCTCGTACTGTTTGACGCGGTCCTCGGCCTCGGCTTGGTTCATGCCCGCGCCGGTCATGATGCGGACCAGACCCTCGGTGCCCTGTTTGATCTTGCCGTAGGCGTCGGCACCGGGACCTTGTCCGATCTTGGCCAGATTGTAGTCGATCGGGCCGGAGAGGCTGCCTGCCGTCGCCGAGGCGGCCACCTTGTCGAAGTTGCGCAGGAACTCGTCAGCAAGGCCGAGGCGCGCTCCAGTCTCCGCCGGGAGCAGCTGCAGGTCGTTGCCGACGGGCTCCGGCTTCTTTTCCTTGACGTTGAACCGCCACGACTTGTTGGGGTCGAGGTTGTAGGCCTTCATCTCGTCCGGCGTCATCGGCCGATATTCGGTGGTGGGCGTCGGTGTGATGTCGGTGAGCGTGGTGCCATCGGCGCTGACCGTGTACTGGCGACCGGGATCGCCGCCAAGTTTGACCGCCTCGTCGCCGGTAACGATGTGCTTGGCCCCAGCATCGGCCTTGCGGATTTCCTCCTGCTTCTTGCGCTCGTCTGAGGCGGTCGCCGCGTCGATGGTCGACTGCTGCTGGTCCTCCTGCTGCCCGCCTTGGAAAGTCTGCTGATCCTCCCGCGACGTGTCGGCATGGGTAAACCCGGCATCCTGCATCTCGCGCTGCTGGGTGTAGCCTCGCTGCTCCTTGGCCCGGTCCATCCGTTGCTGCATCAGCTTCTCGGCCAGCTCCGGGTTGTACTGGGCGATCTCGTTGATCTGCTGGTTGGTCGCCCCGGCGTCGTAGTCGATGCCAGAGGTAACCTTGGCCAGCGCATCGCGGGTGGCGGTGATGTCATTGGCGGCGCGACCCTGCTGCACCTTGTCGCTGAGCACGTTGCCGAGATAGGCCGCGCCCTGCCACGGCGAGCGCATGTCCTGTGCCTCCGGCAGCTGGGTGGCGTTCTTGGCCAGATCGGCCTGCCGCTTCATCAGCGCGTCAAGGGTCAGGCCTTGAGCGCCGGGGGTGCCGGTGGTGTTGAAGGGGGAGAATGAGACGAACCTTGCCATTATGCCCACAGCTTTCCTGAGTTGAGTTTCGCCATGATCTCGGCCATCTGCTGCCGCTGCATCATCGCCTGCTGCGGATCGATGGAGGCAATCGCCGGATCGTCGACCCGTGCCGCCTTCGGCTGGACGATCTGCGGCATGGTCTGCTGCTTGCCCGCCATCCCGCTCATCGCCGTGGCGAGGTTCTTGCGGGCGTCATCGCCCGGCTCGCCAGTCTTCAGGTGTCCCTTGAGCCAGTTGAACATGCCGCCGCCGGATTGCGCCGCTGGGGCGGCAGGAGCTGCAGGAGCCGCCGCCTGTGCCAGCTGTGTCCGGCCAGCATCATCGGCCACAGGGGCCACTACAGGCGCTCCGCCGACATAAACGGGCGCTGGCAGCGGCGGAACCTCTCCCGGCGCTCCAGCGGGCTGCTGTGGCCGATTACGATACTCGGTGACCGACTGCTCGCCCGGCTGCTGCTGCGCCCGGGCAGAGCCGTCGATGCCCGTCATGCCGGTAATGCCGAGCTTGGCAGCGCCCATCCACGGGCCCCAGCCGCCCTTTTTGGCCTGATCGAGGGCGAACTCGACACCACGCTGCCACTGGTTCGGATCGCGCGGGTCGACACCGGCCTTCAACGCCTGTGCGCCGAGCCCACCACGCATGTGGAGCTGGAACGGGCCGTAGCTCTCCTCGCGGCCATACGGCTGCATGACATCCGACTGCCTGACCGGGTCGTTGAGACCACCCTCCGACTTTGCCACGCGCACGGCGACGTCCGGGTTGATGCCCCGGGCGGCGGCAGCCTGTCGGATATAGGTCTCAATCGGGCCCATGGTTTACCTGCCCTGCTGCTGCTGCATCATCATCCATTTCGCCAGATCATCGCGCTGCCGCTCGGGTGTCGACGCAACAGTCGGCTTTTGGCCTGCCCCCGAAGCACCAAAGGTATAGCCTGAACCTCCCCCGCCCATGGGCGGGCCGGGCGGTTCCATCGGCGGCATGGGCGGTGCGCCCTGCGGCCCAAGCTCGGGCCTTGGCATCGGAATAGGGATATCGTTGGGCATAGGCGGCGGGGCTCCCCCTCCCAAGGGTGTGCTCTGCGCCATCGCCCCGGGCGGTTCCATCAGCATCTGCGTCGGGTCGTTTGGCATCGGCGGTATCATCGGTGCGCCCTGCGGGATCGCGCCGGGTGGCGGTCCCATGCCGCCGCCGGGTGGCATTTGCGGTGGCAGGCCGCCGCCTCGCGGCATGGCGTTCTGCGGAATTGCGCCGGGTGGTAGGGCCATATCAGTTTCTCCTCAAAAGTAGGCCGTAGTCGACGAGGTCGTAGCCTTGCTTGTCGACGTGAACAGCATCGGGGTGAAGTTGGCGGGCCTCGTCGGACATGACGCCGATCTGGACGCCGCGCGGCAGGCGCTTGTCGGTGTAGCGGAACGCATAGAGCGGCAGCCCGGCGAGGGTGCGGCCGCGCAGCGGGTAGATTTCTTTCTTGAGGCGGCGGTCGGAGCTGAACTTGAACATGCTCATCGCCGCGCCACCGAGGCCGAACAGGCCCTGATTGGTGGCGTTGGCCGCGTTGACCTTGTTCTGGTAGTCCTGATTGATGTACGAGCCGACCGGGGCGGCATCGACGCCCTGCCGCGAGAACTGCTGGAACTGCGGCACGGTGACCTGCGATCCCGACATGAGCGCGCTGATCTCGTTGATCGGCTGGTTGCGCACCGCCTGCCGCTCTTGCAGCTGGCCCGAGCGCAGGTTGTTGAGGAAGCTGGCATAGTCCTGCTGCTGCTGGTTCCCGGCGCGCTCGTCGGACAGCATGCGCGACTGCTCCGCGCCTCCGGCGACAACGGCGGCGCTCGCCT
>Ga0193743_1001387_pt1 | contig 18015 bp, 29 predicted proteins | sample L2c2metaG_FD_143038 | JGI IMG/M metagenome (GOLD analysis project Ga0193743, IMG submission 143038) | Soil microbial communities from a riparian zone of the East river system, Colorado, United States - L2c2 | ecosystem: Environmental > Terrestrial > Soil > Riparian zone | place: USA: East River...
ATCTTGTGTCCTTTGTATATAGCGCAGGACGCTACGGTTTCGGTGACCGCGTGATGCGGCGACACCAACGCGCGTGATGCGCACTAAGGAGGGCGTGATGCCCAAGGAATCGGTACACGTTAGGAACCCGCAGAACGGCGGCGACGACGACGTCACCTACGACGAGGTCGAGGTCTCGTGGAACAAGGGCCCTAGCGGCTCGGTGGTCGCGGTCGCTACCCGAGGTCGACTCCGCAACATGATCGAAGGCGCCGTCGAGGAGCCCGTCTACATGAAGCACGTCGACCCCGACATGAACGACGGGTTCTACATCTCGCTCGATCGCGACGGGCTGGAGCGCCACATCAAGCAGTGCCAGAAGGCCGGACGCGACGTCTTCGGTCGCTCCGCCTGGTAGACCTAAGCGGGGGTCCTCCGCTTTGTCGGCGCAGGACCCCCGTGCGGCTACTGCCCCAGCAGCGCCTGCGTCGCCGCCTTGAGGCGCGCGTTCTCCGCCGTCAGCCGGGCGATCTCGGCGCGCAGCGCCTCCTTCTCCCCGTCGGGGACGAACCCGTTGGACGCGCCCGTCGGGCGAGGAGTGAAGATCGACGCGGGCAGCTCGGGAACGTCGTTCTCGTAGTCGACGTCGGTCTCGACGTCCGGCTGCTTCGGCTCCGGCTTGGGCGCCGGAGTCGACTTCTTCGCGGCGGACGCGGCGGCCGCGAGCTTGCCCCGCTTGCGCCGCATCTTGGGCGGCGGATCGGTGACCGACCACGCGTAGAGCCGTCCGGCCGAGCGGGGCGGCCGCTCGTCGAGCTCGGTCACGCGCCGGAAGATCCGACCCGCCTCCAGCAGCTCGCGCAGGACGACGCCGATCGTCGTGACGTGGAGGTCGACGTGACGCTGCATATCCTTTCGCGTAAACGACTTGTCGGGAGAACCGCTCAACAACCGATAAACCTCCGGGTACTTGTCGCTAATGGACAGAAGCGGCGGCTGAGGCGGCGTGGCGTGTCCGATCTTGGACGGAACGGGAGACTCCAGCGCGTAGAGCTTGATCCTCGCGCGGTGACCCGGCCGCTTCTTGCGCTCCTCGTCGGTCTCGTGTCGGGCGAAGACGGTGCCGTTCACAACCATGTAGTAGAGCGTGTTGTTGATGTCGGCGGGCTTCTCGCCCCCGGCCTTCATCCCCGACAACTCGGAGATCTCGTTGAACGACAGCGGCTCCGGGCTACGCTCGCCGAGCGCCTCCAGGATCAGCTCGCGCCGATCTGCCGCGCTCAGGCGCTGCTGCTCGGTTACGGGCGGGGGAGGGACGTCGTCGCTCTCCTCCGGCTCCGACCAGTGTGACTCGGTCACGGGCTCAGGCTCCCTGTCTTCGCCCGCTTCGTGCGGGGTGAGCTTCCTCTCCGCGTCGGAGAAGCGAACCTTGGTACGCGGATCGGCCTCCGCGATCTTGGACATCGCGTAGCTCGTCTTGGACGTCTCGAACTCGGACGCGATCCACCAGGTGGTGGTCTTCGGACCCGGATCGAGGCAGATCGCGTTTACCGTGTGTCGCAAGAACGGATACACCCGGTGCTGCGTCATGTCGCTTAGCACGCGCCTGTCGCGCTCGTACTCCGGCCACAGGTCGCGCGCGATGCTGCGCAGGCTCGACCGGATGATGTAGCCGGGGCGCCCGGCGTGATCAGCGGGGGTTCCACCCTTCTGCATTGCGTACGTCAGCGACGCGCGCCAGAGCAGCCAAGACTGCCCACTCACGTGATTCGGCTTGTACGAGTGCGGCATGGTCATACCGGGTCGCTTGTCCGTCACGTTCTCATAAATACGTACCACGTACCTCTCCTCTCGTTGCGGTTAGCAATTGATACTACGATAATCGATAGTTGTACACTAGATCCAGTACGGCAGGACCGCCCAGAGGCCGAGCGCGAGGATGACGAGCCCCGTGATCGCCAGCGCCTTACGCGGAACGGGCTCGGTCTTCACGTCGGTGAACTCTTCGGTCCCGCCGATCCGTACGGCCTCGGCCATCCGGCGGTCCATGAACGACGGGTCCATGATCACGGCCGCGATGACGTAGGCGTCCTCGGTGAAGGACTGGGCCATCATGATGCGGTTCGCGATCTCGTCTTGCGTCAGGTTCAGATGTGCCACGACGTCCTCCATCGGTTGGGTTGTAGCGACAACGTATCACGTATAGCGACGCATGTACACATAGTTGTGTACAAATTTCGGAATCATGTGATACTATAGCTCTACTACCCCGACACACCCACCCCTGGAGGCACTAGATGTGGCTGCACACGGACCGCGGATTCTACTCCGCGGTCGAGGACCGCAAGAACCCGGAGATGCTCCTCATCCGGGCGCGGATCTCCGCTGACCTGGACAACCTCGAGAAGGCCGTCGGCCCGCTCGAGCGGTGGGTCGACACGTCCGCCGACTATCACTACCGCGCCCGGATGACGAGGATCGCGTTCGCCAACTTCGCGGCGTCCGTCGCGATGTCCGTCGACTACGACAGCCACTTCAAGGAGGTCGTGGGCAGGCGGGCCCCGATGAGCGAGAACGCCAAGTTTCCCCGGTCGCGCGCCATGATGGACGTGTGGGACGCGCTCGCGAACCTGCAGAAGCTGGCGCCGTACCACAACCTGGTCCGTACGCTCAAGCCGGGAAAGCACGCCTACACCGACCTCGACAAGTGGCTCGCGGAGAGCGAGCAGGCGTACCCGTCGGAGTCGTACGACGAGGGCGACTGGACCGGCGAGGACTACTACCCCGCGCTCACCGACGCGGAGGGCTACCGCTCTCCGTACGCGGCGGGCGACTACGACGACCAGACCGGCCCCGGCTACGAGGGATACGACGAGCTCAGCCAGTACGACTGGGACCTCATCAACGCGGTCGACGTCGCCCTGCCTCCGCCTCCGGTGAAGAAGCGCCGGAAGCGGAGGCACGGGAGGGGCAGTCGCTCGAAGCGCTAAGAAAGTAGTGTACAAAGACCGGCGTAGCTAGTACGTTAGTTTCAACAACCCCCGCACCACCTCCGAAAGGGAGACCCACCACATGTCGGACCAGATCGTCTACACCGTGGACAAGGCCAGCGACGGCTTCACCGCCGCACGCGCGGGCGAGGTCTACTACACCTCGCGCTTCCCGCTGAAGGCCGTCGTCCGCGCCGTCATCGACAGCCAGGACGACGAGAACTCGATCGTGAACGTCGCCAAGGGCATCGGCGCGGCCGCGGGCTCCGAGCACGCCGAGCTCCGCAAGGGCGGCAACCAGCGGATCGAGGTCTACGTGCCCAGCGCCGAGGACCGGCTCGACCAGTCGGCGCTCGTCGGCGCGTTCCACGCGTACATCGGTACCGAGTCCCTCGCCGCCGACTCGGACGACGAGGACTACGACTCGGACGAGGACTCGGACGAGGACTCGGACGAGCCCGCCCCCGCCGGTACGGGCTGGTAGTGGTCGAGCTCGACCGCACTGAGGTCGACGCGGCGATCGTCAGGATCGCCGCGTCGAGGCTCAGCAAGCGGACCCCCGCCCGGGAGATCGCGAGCCTGCTGATCAGGCTCGACGCCGACCCCGAGTACGCCCTGATGCTCGATCGCGCGGAGTTTCCGCGCCCCCAGATCGAGGCCCCGGCACCCGCCGAAGCCAAGAAGGCGGTCGCTAAGCGCGTCCGCTCCTAGAGAGGAGGCGATACCTTAGAGACGTAGTCAACCGATGCCCCCGCCCCGTCCTCCGATCCCCGTCCGAGGGCGGGGCGGGGGTGTTTCGCTACCTACGTACGAGAGGACACCGTGTTACTGCACCCCCGCGTCTTCCGGACCAAGCGCGAGAAGCGCGTGACCGCACAGCTCGCCCTACTCGACCTCGTGCTTCTGGCCGCGCTCGCCGTCGTAGTGATCATCGTCGTCAGCGGACTGGGCTAGTTTCCGGCATCTGGTGCCCGCAAGACGCGGATAGAATCCGCGTTTATGCGAGCACTGGTGACAGGAGCCGCCGGATTCATCGGCCGCCACTTCGTTCGACGCCTCTTGTCCGACGGCTGGACCGTCGAACAGGTCGACGTAAAGCCGCAGTCCGATCCCGGCTGGACGAACCCCGGCATTTCGAGTCTGTCGATGGATGCGCGCCGGTACTTCGTCGCCGCGAGATACCGCTTCGACCTGGTAGTCCACGCGGCGGCCGTCGTCGGGGGCCGCGAGCAGATCGAAGGCAACCCCCTCTCGCTCGCCGTCGACCTCGAGCTCGACGCGGCGATGTTCCAGTGGGCCGTCCGAACGCAGCAGCGTCACGTCGTCTACTTCTCCAGCTCGGCCGCGTACCCGATCCACCTCCAGACGCCGAGCGTCTCGCTGATGCTACGCGAGTCGGACGTAGCGCTCCACGACGTCGAGCAGCCGGACACGTTGTACGGATGGTCAAAGCTGACCGGCGAGATCCTCGCCGGGCTGGCGCGCGAGCGCGGCCTGGAGGTGACCGTCGTCCGGCCGTTCTCCGGCTACGGCGAGGACCAGGACCTGACGTACCCGTTCCCGTCGTTCGTCGACCGCGCGCGCCGCCGCGCGGACCCGTTCGAGATCTGGGGCGACGGCACGCAGGTCCGCGACTTTATCCACGTCGACGACGTGGTGAGCGCGACCCTCGCGCTGGTCGGCGCAAACGTCACCGAGCCCGTCAACCTCGCGACCGGCCGCGCGATCAGCTTCAACGAGCTCGCCCGCCTGGTCTGCGCCGAGGCCGGCTACTCCCCGAAGATCGAGCACCTGGTCGCGCGACCTACCGGCGTCGCGTACCGGGTCGGTAGTCCGCACGTCATGTCCAGGTACTGGGAGCCCCAGGTGTCACTCGAAGAGGGAATCCGCCGAGCACTAGGAGTACGAACGTGATCGTTGTCGCTACCACCCTCGCGGCGTTCGCGATGGACCGGCGGGACACCTACGCGGCGTGGCTGTACACCGCCGAGGAGGTGATCGCGTCGCACGACGACGTGAGGTTCTTCGCCGCCGTCCAGGTCGACACGCGCGGAACGGCGCCGTTCGTCCCGCTGCTCGAGGAGCTGGCCGACCTGCCGGTCCACGTCGACTACTGGTCGTACAGCCTCGACGACGGCCGCACCGAGGTCACGACCCTGAACCGGCAGCGCCACCTGACGATGGGCGAGAACCTCTGCTCGGACTACGCCACGGGCGAGGGAGCGAGTCACCTGCTCTTCTGCGCGGCCGACTGCGCGCCGCCGGGCGACGTCCTACCTAAGCTGGTCGAGGTGGACGCGCCCGTCGCCGCCGCTCACGTCTCGACGTACTGCCTCGACGGCGATCGAGACGCGGGCTACGCGTTCCCGCACCACGCCGGTCCCTTCACGGCGGCGTGCGTCCTGCTCCGCCGCGACGCGTTCAAGCAGCTCAAGTGGCGCTACGACCCCGACCTCGGCATGACCGACGACCCGGCGATGGCGTTCGACGTGCTGCACAAGTTCGGCCAGCACCCGATCACCCGCCGCGACTGCCTCGCGCAGCACTACCCGATGTCGATCGGCGCCATCGAGACCCGCGGCCACGACATGCAGGTCCACCGGTGAGGATCGTGTATACAGGCGGTAGCTTCGACGTGTTCCACGCCGGACACGCCGACTTCCTCTACCAGTGCAAGAAGATCGCCGGCCCTGACGGGAAGGTCGTCGTCGCGCTCAACAGCGACGAGTTCGTGGCCCGCTTCAAGTCCCAGCCTACGTGTACCTACGAGGAGCGCCGTCGCGTCCTCGAGGCGTGCCGCTACGTCGACGAGGTCGTCGAAAACGTCGGGAACGAGGACTCGACCAAGACGATCGAGTCGCTCGTCTGTCGGCCCAACTTCCTGGTAATCGGCGACGACTGGGCCAACCGCGACTACTACAAGCAGATGAACTTCACGCCGGAGTGGCTCGCCGAGCGCGACATCTCGCTGCTCTACGTGCCGCGCCACCGCCACCTCTCGTCCACCGACATCAAGCAGAGAATCCTCAAGTGACCGGGTCCACGTGGATCGTCGTTCCCTGCCAGCGCTCGCGCCTTCCGCTGCTCGCGACCGCGCTCAAGTCGCTCGAGCACCCGCCGGACCGGGTCGTGGTAGTCGCGACGCTCCCCGACCCGCTGACGCCCGTCGACCTGCGCGGCCGCGCGAACCACGTTCTGCTGCACGAGGCGCCGGAGCGACACATCACGCGCTGGTGGAACCGAGGGCTCGACCACGTTCGGAGTCTCGTCGCGGAGGGCGACCGCTACGAGGTGTTCGGCATCAGCAGCGACATCGCGGGAACGCGCGACGACGTCCCGAAGCTGCGGACGTTCATGCGCGACAACGACCTCGCGATGGTCGGCCCGAACTACTTCGGGTCCCGGGACCGGTTCTTTCGAAACGGAGAGCCGAGGACCGTATTCGACCGGGTGCCCGGCGTGAACTGGATGATCGCGGGCGAGACAGGAATTCGACTGGATACCGAGTTTCGGTGGTGGTACGACGCCGACGACCTGGAAATGCAGGCCCGAACGCATTCTCGAACGGGTATCACGCCGACTACGATATCGCCGGGCGACGACACCCCGCTCAGCGACGAGAAGCAGCGGTGGGCGATCGAAGACCGGCAGAAGTTCGTCGAGAAGTGGGGAGTCGAACCGTGGTAGAGAAGGTCGCCCGCCTCCGTCCCGCCTGGTCTCCGGACGAATTGAAGACCATCTACGCGAAGCCGCACGATCACCTGCTGTACGGCCGGGGACACGGCGAGCGGGTCGACGCGACCGTCCGGCTCGGCCAGGTAATGCAGCGGCAGACGGGCGCTACCGTCGGCGCCGATCTGTCGTGCGGAAACGCGGCGATCTTGTCCGCGATTGACTTGGCGGTCCGCTACCTCGGCGACTACGCCCCGGGCTACCGCTACCACGGCCCGCTAGAGACCACCCTGCGCGAGGTCCCGGCGGTCGACCTCTACGTGTGCTCGGAGACGCTCGAGCACGTCGACGACCCGTCTCTGGTACTGGACCTGATCCGGCAGAAGTCCGGCGCGCTGATCCTGTCTACCCCGATCGACTGCTGGGGCGACACGAACGGCGAGCACTACTGGGCCTGGTCACGGGACGGCGTGCAGGGCCTGCTCGAAAACGCGGGCTGGGACGTCTGCGACTTCCGGGTCGTCGACTCCACGACGTACGGCGAGGCGTACAAGTACGGGATCTGGGCCGCTTCTTAAAGCGAAGAGCGCGGGCGGCCGGTTAACGGAGGAAAACCGAACGCCCGCGCTCCTCAGTCTTCGTGTACCGCCGTGGTAAGCGTCAGCAGGACCTGCGCCCCGTCACGGACGGCGCTGTCGAGCTGGTCCTGAGCGCCGACGGGCAGCTCCGCGCGGTACGCGTCGATGTCCGCCGAGAGGACCGCGATCGCGGTGACGTTCGGGTCCTCGGCGATTCCCATGTGAAGAACGAAGCTCCGCACGAGTGCGTGAATCTCGGGATAGCTGGGAACTGCGGAGAGGGCCAGCGTAGTGGAAGGCCCGTCTCTCATGACCAGATACTACCCGGCTTACTGGTCGGAACCGTCCTCGACGGCACCCGAATCGGCGGAAGCCTTGCGCGCGGCGGCGAGTAGCGCGCGGCCGAGCGCGTCGATGTCGTCCGCCGAGCCGGCCACGATCGCCTCGAGCGACGCGCTGTGGTCCGACGGCGCGTAGACGGTGACGTACCCGTTGTCCGCGATGTCGGCGATGGCCTCGAGGTTGAACTTGGAGCTACCCGCCTCGAGCGCGACGGCGCCGTTCGTCGAGCGGTCGGCCGTGACCTTCAGTCGGGTGAGGCGCTTGATCGTCATTTACTTCCCTTTCGCAGCGAATAGAGCGAAAGGGCATCTTATCGCGTCTATGTCACGCGAAGACGGCGACGTTCGCCCCAAGCAACACGAGAACGAGAAGCAGCAGATAGATCGCGACCAGTCCTAAGACGGTCACCACGAGCCAGCGCGGAAGAGGAGGCATGGCTGTTTCTCCCTTTTAGGTAGTAACGGTGTCGAACGTGACTTCTTGCACCGCTGAACCGGTCCATATGCCCTCTAGGGTGAGAGTGACTTCTTCGGTTCCGTTCCAGTACGTCATTCCCGCGCCCGCTCCTTCGACGGCGGCCGTCAGCGTAGAGATCGCCTGGAGTTCGGCGGACGCGAAGAGCGTCGCGACCGCGACGGCGGTCAGGGTGGAGGCGGCGCCGAGGACGGCCGCTCCGGTCGCGACCCGCGTTCCTCCGGCGGCGAGGCTGGACGTCGCGGCGAGCGCGGCCGAGGCCGACGTCGACATGACAGCGGTCGCGGTGATGCTCGACGCGGCGGCGAGGACCGCCGCACCCGACGAGCTACCCTCGGTGTCGGCACTGAGCGACGACACCCCGCCGAGTACGGCGGCCGCCCCCCGCTCGACGAACGCGACCGCGGACAGCGACGACGCCGCGCCGAGCGTCGCCGCGCCGAGGTCGGTGGTCGTCGCGGCGGCGGACAGCGATCCCACCCCGGACAGGGTCGCGCCGCCAAACTTGCTAACGACGGCGGTCGCGGTGAGTGACGCCGTTCCGGCGAGCGCCGCCGCGCCGATCGCCGTATGATCGGCCGCCGCGCTGAGGGACGACGTCGCGCTGAGCGCCGCGCCGCCGACCGCCTCGCGCGTCGCGGTCGCGGACACCGACGACACCGCCGTGAGCGCCGCCGCTCCGAACCGACCCGCGAAGGCGGCCGCCGTCAGGGTCGAGGTAGCGGAGAGCGCCGCCGTGGCGAACGTCGTCCGGACCGCTGCGGCCGTGAGCGTCGAGACGCCGCTGAGAGTGACCGTTCCGAAGTCGGTCGTCGTCGCACCTGCGGTCAGCGTCGACGTCGCGGAGAGCGCCGCTGACGCCTGCTGTACGGCGGTCAGGACGGTAACGCGCCGAATCTTCGAGCGGTTCGGATAGCCGCGACCCGGACGCGCCACTACGTCACTCCATCCAGCAAATAAAGCAAGTAGCGTTCACCGCTGCCGCCGCTGTAACGCGCACCCGCAGGAACTTCGAGATCGCGATATGCGGCTCGTTACCGAGCGGCCACTCGTACACGTATTGGTTGGTAGGCGCGACGTACTGCGCGTCGAGGGTGCGCGTCGCGGTAATCGTCCCCTCTACCGTCGCGGTGTAGCCCGTCGCGCCGGTGCCGAGCGTCATCAGCGACGCGGGAGCGCCCGCGTTGTTGTACGGCTGGACGCCCGCCGCGACGTGCGCGGTCACGGTCGCCGCGATCGCGCCGGTCTCGACCAGCTCGCACTTGATCGGGGTCGCCGCCGCCGAGCCGTCGAAGCTGATGCCCCAGCGGATGATCTTGATGTCTTGCGTCGACGGCGTCGCGATCTGGAGCAGCGTCTTGATCGCCGTGCCCGTAGTCACGCCCGCGAACGACGCGATCGTGACCATCGGTCCGTTCTGGGCGATGTACTGCCAGGGCATCTCGCTTACACCAGCCCGACCGTGATCGCGCCGTCCGCGAACGTCAGCGTGTCGCCCGCGCCCACGGTCTTCGGCGCGGTGAGCGGGCCCCACCACGCGCGGCGCGGCGAGCCGTTGCTGTCGTAGATGTTGATGTCCGTAACGGTCGCGGCGGGCATGGCCACGAAGCTGATCGCGGCGGCCGACACCGCGCTCTGGGACGACGCGGCGTCGAACGAGATGGTCTGGCGTAGGTAAGAACCTCCCACGACTTCGGTTCCCGCCGAAGACGCTGACGTAGTAGCGGTCGAGAGAGCCAACTTCATGTCACCGGTCGGTGCGATGTACGCCGCCGTACCGAGCGACGCGTCGAGCAGGCGATTAGCTTCCGCAGCAACGAGTGCGGCCATGGGTAGTCACATCCTTCTTAGACGGCGGCACAGAACACTATGACGTGAACGCGGACAGACATCGCGCGTGGAGGTAGATAGACACCCACCGCATTATTCGACCCGTTCGGTGAAATTTCAGCGACAAGAACCTTTTGCGTGTCGTAAACACTTCCGATACCAGGAGTCCACCAATATGCACTGGCACTGATCGGAAGCGGATACTCGACGGGACAGATCGAGTTGAAGCCTATCGTCGTACCGATACCCGCTATCACGTCTTGATTCGCAACGCCGCGAACCCCGCTAATCGGATCTGCCGTAACAGCAGGCCCGTTAAGCATGATTGCACAGAACAGCAGTCCTACGGTTCCGTAACCGAGCGCCTTCTTCACGTGCTAGATCCCTTCGTGAGGTGCGCGCGGAGCTTGTCGCCGGTGGCGCCCTTGGCGGTCTTGGTCTGAGTGGTGCACGTCGCGCAGCCCGTAGCGAGGGCGTGGCAGTCGATGTGCCACGTCACGTCCTCGCCGGTCCGGAGGTAGATCACGTGCCGCGGGTGGTCGTCGGTCTGCCCACATCCGATGCAGGTGCGGACGGGGTTAAGGTCGGACATCTCTGCGTCTCCTCACCATGTCGATGCCCGGACGAGAGCCGCCCGTGACTGGACAAACCTACGGGGTAGCGTAGTTGCGGCGGGCACGATCCCGGCGAGCATCGCCGCCTGCGCGCCGTTTCGCCCGGTAGGAACGACGTAGCTCGTGAGCGTTCCGCTCGCCGCCCGCAACTTCCCGCCGAATGCGATGTCTTTGTCGGCGTCCGCCGTGTTGATCAGCGCCCAGTCCGCTTCCGGGGTGGCGTTGACCAGCACGCCGCCGGTGTGCATCGCGGCGGCCCAGCCGTTGAAGTGCACCAGGAACCAGATCCCGTAATCGCCGAGGACGTAGTTCGTGAACGTCACGCCCGGCGAATTCGCGGTCGACACCGAGTTCGACGCCATCGAGGTCGCGCCGCCGTAGCGGAACGGCGACCCGGTCGCTAGCGCGCCCGTGAAGCTCAGCGCCTTGGCCGCGCGCCAGCAGCCGCCCGTCCAGTCGAACGTCCACGACGAGGGAGTTCCGCGCGGCTCGTAGTGATAGATCCGGCAGAACATAGCCGAGAGAGCAGGACTAGAGAGGCCGAACGTATAGCCCAGTCCAGCCGGATCCCAGAGCGTCCATCCCGCGTCGACGGGAGTGACGGGAAGCGCGTTGTTGGTGCGGTTCTCGAGCAGCAACCCGACGATCGGCATCTTCGCGGCGGTCAACCCAGCGGGCGCGGGTACGACTGCCTGGACGTGCGCCGTATTCGCGCCTGCCAGGAACGTGCCCTGGGCGTCGAGAACTACGGCCATGTAACGCTCACGGAGCTATCCGGAAGATGAGCACCCCCGCCGGGGTTCCCGGCGGGATCGGGTCGCCTTCTTCCAGCACTAGGAAGACGGGTCCCCCGACCAGCGTGACGAACTCGGTACCGTTCCAGAACACGACCGCGTCGTTGGTCGACTCGTAGTAGACGAGGCCCGCGTCGCCCGAGTCGAGCCCGACCGGCAGCTCGTCCTCGGCGACGACGTGGAGCTTCGAGTTCAGCAGCTGGTTCTTCAGCAGGTCGATGTGGACGCTGAACTTGTGGCTGAACACCCCGGGCTGGATGACCCGGGTCACGAGCGTGTCGGACGCCTCGTACTCGTCGGCGAGCGGCGGGTCCGCCGAGATCGTGACCTGCTGGTCGAAGTCCTCGTCGGTGAGGTCGAGGGCGTCGGCGATCGTCTTCGTGATCGTGCCGCCGGCGTCCGTCGTCGCCTCGTAGACCGCGACCAGGCCGACCGATGTCGACGAGACGAACGTCGTCGAGGACTGGAAGGACCCGTCGGACGCGGGGATCAGGTAGCTGACGTTGAGGTAGATCCGGTTGGCGCTGGTCCGGGTGGTGCGCGCCTCGGCGAACTCGTCGAAGCCGCCCGTGGGCGCGGTGGCGTCGGCGACCCCGGCCACGATCGTCGTGGTCATCGCGAACATCGCGATCGCGAGGCCGTCGGTAGCGCCCGTCGTCGAGGCGGTCGTCCCCGTCGTACGCGACGTGACCAGCCCGCTGGTTCCCTCGCTCGCGGCCTCGATCAGCGGGTTCGGCGCGAGGTTGACGACCTCGGCCGCCCACCACGACGATCCCGACGGCACGGAGTTCGTGAACGTCCACGACGTCTCTCCGGCGCTCACCGACTTGCGGTAGATCCCGCCCGAGTTCGAGTTCGCCTGCGACTTGTCGACGGAGAAGCCCGCGGGCGCGGTCACCGCGATGTCCGACGCGAAGCACACGATCACCTGGCTACCGCTCGCGGTCGGCGGAAGCCGAACCACCACGGACGTCGCGGGGGACGTGCCGTTGGTGCCCGTCGCCTCGCTGCGGAAGTACCAGCCCTCCGGCGGGTCCTCGTCGGTGAGCGCGACAGTCCACGTCACCGCATCGACGTTCGCCGTTCCCGCCGTCCACGCGCCGGGCTGCTCCGGACCCGCCGCGACCGCCGAGTCGGAGTCCGCGACCGCGAGGCTGACGCCCTCGCTTCCCGAAACCACCGTGTTCCCGCGCAGGGTGTAGCCCGCGGGCGGGGTCCACGCCGAGGACGGCGAGTTCGACCTGTCGGCCGCGACGAGGACGACCTTCGAGTCCTGCAGCAGGTGCGCGTGCGGCGAGGCGTGCGACGTCCCGCTGGCCGTCTCCGGCATGAAGCGCATCGCGATCGCGCGCACCTCGGCCGCCGTGGACGAGAAGTACCCGACGATCGCGACCGTCATCCGGTAGAGCGCGCTGCTCCCGGTGAAGACGACCGCGTCTCCCGCGTCGCCCGCCTGCGCGACGCGCCGGTATACCGACGTCCGGCCCTCGATGCCGTTGCCGTGCGAGTAGAGGTCCCAGCCGGTTGGCGTCGTCATTGACAGCGACAGGTCGTCGTGGTACGACAGGAACGCCAGGAGCAGGTCGCCCTCTTCGACGTCGGCGTGGATGTTCGCGGTGACCGAGACCTGGGCTCCCGTGGTGACGCCGGTCGTGATCCCGCGGCGGGTTACGGTCACGTCAAGATCACCGGCGATCCGTCGAAGGCCATGTGGTTTCCGGACTGCGTGGTCGGAGGCGACGCGCCGTTGGTCAGGAAGACGCCGAACTCCCAGTTCGAGCCGAACTCGACGTCGGTGACGGCGAACGCCCCTCCGACGTTGAAGTACCGGAAGGTGTAGCCGCCGCCGTTGAGCCAGCACCGGTCGATCTCGATGTTCTCGTTGCCGGAGTTGGCGTCCTCGAGGAAGATCGCCGCGTTGTTCTCCGGTACGAACACGCCGAGGTCGAGGACGGTGTTCCGGATGACCAGGCCGTCGCAGCCCCTGACCTGGAGCCCGTCGGTATGCGCGACGCCCGCGAGCGGGGTGGCGTCGTGGCCGTAGCAGTTCTCGATGAGCAGGTTCTTGACCTGCCGGAACCCGTTCGCGTCGCCGCCCGCTACGTCTCCGGTAACGTGGAAGAAGTCGTCGAGCGTCTCGCGCACGTCGAGGTTGCGCAGGGTGAGGTCCCACGTGGACGAGATCGACATGCCGCCGCGCACGTCGACGAACTCCATGAGTCCGCCGTCGGTCTGCGACAGCGTCAGGCCGAAGTCGGTGTCGAAGAAGCAGTCGCGGATGACGATGTCCTGGCCCGTCGCGGTGTACCACGTGCCGAGGTCCGGGAAGATGATCCCCTCGAGCACCTCGCCGGAGCTGAAGTTGAGCGTGGTCCCGCCCGTCCACGGTTCCAGCGACTCGACCGGGATCCGCGACCCGGTATTCGAGGCGTCGGGCTTAGGGAAGATGGGGGCGGTGGCGCCGACCCGGATCCTCATGACCGGGGCCACGGGTCAGACCCCGAAGAAGCGGTGGGTCCACTCGACGACGTAGATCCACGCGGCGGGTTTGTTCGTGACGTCCGAGACGAGCGCGCGGGAGATCGTCGTTCCGGTCGTCGACGTGGCGTCCGTCAGCGGGTTCTCGTTCGTGATCACCGCCTCGGTGATCGGCGAGACCGTGGTCGCCTTACCTGCCGGGATCGTCGCCTGGTAGAGCAGCTCCGCGCGGCCGGTTCCGGACAGGGTCCACGTCGGAAAGCCGCCGTCGATCGCCTGGTCGCTGTCGGTGAGGTACGCCGCGAGTGCGGCGCCGCCGCCGGTCTTGCTCGGCGTGGTGACGCCCGTACCGAGCTTGATGCCCGTGACGTCGGGGATCGAACCGATCTCCGCCGCGCGCTTCGAGTAGTACTCGTCTCCAAACTGGGTGATCAAGTTGTCGAACTCGACGTCGCGAACGTGCCGTACGGTACCGCTTCTCAGCGTCTCGTACATGCGGATTCGCCCCCGACCGGCGACCTGTAGTTCGTCCTTCTTCACCAGGCGTCGTCCTCTCAGGTCCGCGCGTTCCAGCTGAACTCGTCTTCGAGCGGCGCCACGGTGAAGTAGATCGTCGCCGCCGACGTCGACGTGTACTCGATCCCGACCGTGTGGATAGCGTGCGGTGATGCGGTCTCGAACACCGTGATACTAACGCCTTGGACACCGAGTCCGTGGACAAGCGTCGCGGCCTGGCTGCCGTGCGGAACCGTCCCGGACGCCGTCCCTCCGCCGCCTCCGGAGCCGAGTTGGCTGACCGTCGCCGCGTCCGTGGGGTTCGTCCCGGGAGCGAGCCCGGTGATCTTCTGGCCGCCGAGCGCGACGGGCGCGGTCGGCGCCGCGAGCTGGTCGAGCCGGTTGAGCCGGACGGCGGCGTTGAAGTCGCTGACCGTCGCCGCGAGCTGCGTCCCGGTGTGGGTCGAGCGGTCGCGCAGCGCCGCCGCCGTCGCTCCGCCGACGTGCGACGCGTCGAGGCGCCACGTCGTTCCCGTCCAGACCCGGAAGACGCCGTCGTCGACGTCGTACGCGACGAGGCCGACGTCTCCGACGGCGGGCGTCGGGAGCGTCGTCGCGAAGTTCTCGACCCGCGCGTTGCGCAGCTCGTTCTTGTCGAGGTCGATGTGCGCGCCGAAGAGGACCGTGTCGCTCACGAGTAGTACACCGTCCCCGTCCGCGCCGTGGTGAACTCCACGGTGAACTGAGTAGCCGAGATGCGGGTGATCCCCGCTTGGATCTCCTGTCCCGACGCCAGGACGACCAGGATCCCGGCGGGCATGAACGACAGGCCGTGCGTCACCGTCCACACCGTCGCGGCGGCGGACTGGACGTGCGTCCCCGCGACCGAGCCGCCGGAGCCGCCGGGCAGGACGTCGGGGTCGACGTGCCCGGTGACGTCGAGCGCGGCGTAGCCGTTGGGCTGGTTTGCCATCGAGAGGCGGACCCAGCGCGCGTCGCCCTGTGCGACGGTGACGCCTGTAGACGCGCCGCCGGTGACGATCTCGACGATGGTCGGCGACTGCTCGATCTCGGTGACGGTCGTCACGCCGGACCCAGCCAGACCTGCGGGACGACGGTGACGACGCCGGACGCGATCGACCGCACGTCGTCCTCGTCGGCCTCGTTCTGGATCTCGACCTCGAACCGCGAGCGGGTGGGCCAGACCTCGGTCTCGGAACCGGGCACCTCGAGCTGCCAGCCGTCCTCTTCGTGCGGCTGCCACCTCGGATCGGCGCCGTCGGACTCGAGGACGAACAGCGGGTCGGCGTCGGCGGTCGTCCACGCGGGGCGGATCGTCATCACCGCGCGGTAGCCCGTCGTGTCGATCGGCACGCGGGACGCGTCCAGCCACCGAAACTGGGCGGACAGGTTGGCGCCCGCGCGGCAGGTGATCGCGATCGGCCCGTCAGTGATCGTCGGCATCGACGACCTCCGCGTCCACGACGACGGCGGCCTGGAGCTCGGCCTTCTTGTCGGCGGCCTCCTGGAGCCGGTCGAGCTGCGCGATGATCCGGTCGCGGGACGACGTGATCGAGATCTCGTGCTTGGCCTCGATCTCGATTCCGCCGCGCACGCCCGCGCGGTCGAGCACCTCGGTAGCGGCCTTGAGCCGGACCTGCGTGGGAACGGCGTCGTCGTCCATGATCCGCGCCAGGACGTCGACCGCGGGCTCGGCCAGCGCCGCCAGCTTGCGCTTGGCGATCGCGATCGACTCGGTAGCGGCCTCCCGCACCTGCGGCAGGTCGCCGCCGTGCGCGAGGCAGAGGTACGCGCCCGGGAGCGCGCGGTCGGTGCAGCGCCGCGCGGTGAGCGAGGAGATCTGTCGACAGCGGTACTGGGGAAGCGGCGCCTCGAGCGAGGGGCGGAACTGCGGGGGGAGGAGCGGAACCTCGTCGCCGGTGTAGTCCGCCTGCGCGTCCATCCGGACGAGGTCCTGAAGAGTCAGGACCTCGTGGGGATCGGGGCTACGCGGGTCGGGCGCCACGCCCAAACTGTATCATCACGAGACGCTACTCCCGGTACTCGTGCACCTGCGTTCGTCGCGCGTTCGCCACAGCCGCCGCGCGGACGGCCGTGCGGCGGCGCTTCTTCATGACGACCAGCGCGTCCTTGACGTGCTTGACGGCGGTGCCGGGGAGGGCGTCCGCGTTCGCCGCGTCGATCGCGACGACCTGCTGGAGCAGCGCGATCGCGCGCTCCTCGTAGCTGTCCTGGCGCGGGTTGCTAGTCACGGGCCAGCGCGTATCGCGTCAGCGGCGGGAACGAGTAGTCGCCGTCGCGGCCCTCGCCGAGCAGGATCGAGACCTGAACGGCGAAGCGCTCGTCGGAGGCGAGGGCGGAGACCTCGCGGAGCGCCGCCGTAGGCGACGGAGCGCGCACGGAGCCCTCCACCCGGAGGTGCTCGTACGGCGCGGAGGTGTAGACGGCGGAGCCGCCCAGGCGGGCGAACGCCGCTACGGCGTCGGCGACCGGCACGAGCGGCTCGGCCACGAGGGTGTACGGGTAGTCGGTCATGAGTCGTCCTCGGTCAGTAGGGAGGAGAGCCGGGTCACCTGGCAGGAGCGGGCGACCGCCGGAAGCGCGCGCTCGCGACGGCCGAGCGAGGACAGGAGTGCGAAGGCCCCGCTGATCACCAGAACGGGAAAAACGAACAGCAAAACGAGCGTAAACACAGGAGGAGGTCTTTCGAAAGAAGAGGAGGAGCGGGTATCGTATCGCGATACCCGCTCCCCCGTAACCTGCGGTAGGGCCCTAGTTGACGGGCACGGCGGGCGCGCCGTCCGGCGGAAGCACGTAGATCACGCACCCCGACTTCGCACACCGCTTGGCCAGGTCCTGCAGCCCCAGGAAGTAGCCCGCGTAGGGGCCATAGAGCGTTTCAGCCTGCTTGAAGCGCGCCTCGTCGGCCACCTGCTGCGACGCGACGAGCGCGGCGTCGTCGTACGACTCCTGGACCCGCTGGTCGGTCGGCTCCACTTTTTCGACAGTGAAGACGATGTCCTCACACGTCCCCTTCGGGCCGGGCTTGGACGACGTCGCGCAGAAGAACGGGCGGTCGCCGAGCGGGATCTTGAGCTCGTCCATCATCGGCCCCGACAGCGCCTCGGCCAGCTCGGGCCACCGCGCGGGATCGGTCGCGATCTCCGGGCCGAACGACCCGACGGCGGTCGTCGCGGCGCGCATGATCGCGGGCAGCATGTTCTCGCGGAGCATGCCGTTCCAGCCCTCGGTCGCGTAGTTCGACTTGGAGAGGTCCTCGTCCGGGTCGTCCGAAGCGCACCCGTACTTGGCACAGAAGTCGTAGAACGAGGTCAGAATCGGCTCGTTCTGGTTCAAAGTCCAGTTAGCGGTCAGCCAAACGTTGACCTGAATGCGCTGCGCGGTCTCGGTCGACTTCGTCCACGCGACGATCGGCGCGTGGCTGTCGCCCCTGTTCTCGTCCGGCGTGACGATAAAGTTCCGGGCATTGCAAGGAACGCGCGCGACCACGTCGTCGCCCTCGTCGCCCTTGGTCTCGCCGGGATAGACGATCTCCTTGACCTTATGGTCTTCGCCGGCCCCGGAGCCGACGATGTACACGCACTCCTGGGGGAAGGCCTGCGTCGAACAGGCGGTCAGCCCGAACGCGGCGACCAGCGCCAGCACCGCGAGAAGCGCGAGCTTCACGCCGCGCTTAACGCGCTTGGTTGTTGCGGGACGGTGCACGGTAGATCCTCCGTTGTGAGAA
>Ga0193743_1001388_pt1 | contig 18012 bp, 17 predicted proteins | sample L2c2metaG_FD_143038 | JGI IMG/M metagenome (GOLD analysis project Ga0193743, IMG submission 143038) | Soil microbial communities from a riparian zone of the East river system, Colorado, United States - L2c2 | ecosystem: Environmental > Terrestrial > Soil > Riparian zone | place: USA: East River...
ATTTGGTCGGAATTTGGTCGGAATGGTCAGAATTTGATCGGAATGGTCGGAATCTGGTCGGACTGGTCGGATCCGCTCGGAATGTGTGGGGGAGGGTAAAGTACTGACAAAAGGTGAGATTGGACTCTGGAGTAGGCTTTATAGTGAAAATTTGCTAACGTAACTGGACATGCCCAAGCTGCAAATCCAACGCTACGAAACACTGTCAATAGGTTGATGGTCTCCTTATTAAATAAAAAAAATCCAAAAACATAGTGTGAAAAAAACATACTCTATTAGGAAGGTAGGGGGGTGGGGGTGTCAGGCAGGACTCTGAAAAAAAGAAGGCGAGTATAAGTCTATTTTCCACGTTCCGCCACCCCCTTGGGGCAGGAGGATGGATACACGCCATGGAATTTCACCACGAATCAAAAGCTTAACAAACTCCTGGACAACGATAGTAATGCTATGTATCAGATAACTAATGAAATGAAAGGCTTATCCAAGCCAAAGAATCCTGTCTAACCAGTGACCACTATGGCAGATATCTAGATTTAAATGGTGTCACCTCCGACGCAGATCTTCTGCAAAAGGGAAAATCTAGCTGCTTTCATCTCCGCCTTTTCGGATATAATATGAACTGACTTGTCATGACTTGTGTTTCAGTCTCCTGATTTTTTTAATTTCTGAGTTCCGGGAAGGCTCCAGTTTCATCTGTATTTAAAAGAAAAAGGTAGATATTCAGGTAGGACACGGAAGGATACACATTCTAGCAAAGTTTGAGGGACGGAGAGTGAGTGGTTGTTGAGAACGACGCTGTTTACGAAAAAGTTTCCAAACTCCTGAACAATGATAGTATTATGGCAACAGTATGTACATAGTAGCACGCTGACCACTAAATTTCAGAACCAAGGTTGGTAGAGTTCGCCCATCTTCGCTAGCTGAATTGGATTTGTGGCAGTAGAGATCAAATTTGTCACGGTTTGGACGATCGGCATAGTTGAGTTCAACCCGTTGTTGATCTGGGCCTAGAAAAGGATTGAGAGGAACGACTCAAAAGGAATTTCAGATGCTTACATTATCCCTTTCAAGCTTGCAAGCCATCGTTTCTGCTCGTTTCACGATGCTATCAATATGTGACATGACGTTATTCTTGAATGTTTGATCAACCGCCCATGGTCTCCCGCGCAATTGTAACCAGTGAGACACTTCATCTCGACTGAGAAGGCAGAGCTGCTGTTCCAGCTCAAACTTGGACAGAGTCAATAGATGTCATCATATTAGAATAGACCAAATATATTTACCTCAGGGTCTGTTAAGGATCGACCAATTGTCATCATCCCTGAAGCCAGTATGCCTTCGGTGAATATTGGACCCAAGAAGTTCTGCATATTAGGAGTAAGTCGGAAAGGAACGACATCACTTGTCGCAAACACAGGAGATTGGTTTGAAAGGCCTAAAAAAGAAGCTATGGAAATCGTCACTCGTACCTGAGGCTGGCGCTTACCAGGCGACAGCTCTGTCATGGCAACCAAACCTGTAGCCCGAGAGACCTGGAAACGTGAAGGATGTCTACTGGAAAGCGAAAACACGTATGTCATGAAGCTCGAAGATGCAATTTGAAGCGCAAATTGTTTTCGCATCCGCCACAATTCAGTGGGATTATCCATAGTACGGATCATATACTGAAAACTGATGAGTAGAACTCAGGAAAGAACATAATGATGTCAACCTTTGATAGTACATTGTCTGGAACCATTTTGGCACTTATCTCATCACAGGTGTCTTTTTTTAACGTGACATATTCCACCTTTGTAGGCTGCGTGATAAAGCTAAATGGCCATAATAATAAAAAGGCTGCAACCGGGAGCGTACCTGCTTCTTTCCAGTTTGCTGCCTGTATTCGCGTAGGACTTTCCGGATTTTCTCACCAACGAAGAGTATTGGTTCTTCCCTTGGTATACCTGTTTTTTCGCAGTGCAAGTCATAGATCTCTCCAAGGGAAATGTATGACGAATCTATTTGGTAAAGACGGACACTGGGGCTGCAACCGACAGCAGCTGGCAGATGGAAAAACAAGTTTCGTTTCCGACTCTCTTTATTGCGACTCAGTGCACTGTATAAGGGTTAATAGAAATAGGCATGACAAGAGGGGAGTGCACACCAGTTGAAGGTTCTGAATATTTGGATGACCCTTTCCTCGCGCCTACACTGGCGATGGCATGGCAATTGCACCATAAATGATGTGAGTGAATTGTCGCTGCCATGGAGCGAAAATCGTTTCAAGCAGGATCCGTTTGAGCGACAATTTTCGAATTTATGAGCGAACTTCTGTATTCTGACGAAGTATTGGTTCGAATCCTTGTCCTACAGGGAAATTAGTGTGAGATACGCGGGCACAGTCCAATGACAAACCTCCGTATATTGACCTGGTATCTCAATCTCGTCTACCTTACTATACTGGAATTCAGTCAAATAATGGCTTAACACCGCCAAGGGTTGCAGACGAGGCCGAGAATCGAGGATCGTTTCAAATCTGTCACGCCATTGCTGAAGACGCTGGATGTATTCATAATGTGTTGGTTTGCTAGTAATGAAATCTTCTTCGTACTCCCTCTGACTTGGCTATCAGCACACGAAGAAGCGGAGATACTGAAATGCTTGCCTTCACGAATGCAGGCATATTTAGCGCCATGCGTGTCAAATTTGTGATTGTATTTACGCCAAGCAAGCCGTCGTCGTCCGGTGCGTTGATTCGTATGACGTAGCTCTGGGGTACATGAAGTTAGAAAAACAATCTTTCAGCTGCACCTTCATACCTGGATTGCATCAGAGATCAGCATACAAATAGTGCGATATACTTCTTCTTCGGGGGATGGTTTGAATTTGTGCTGTATTTGATCTACCATGGTTTCTAGGCTGAGAATGAGAAGCGGGAAGGTCGTTTTCAGAGTCTGCAGTATTTCGTCGACATGCTCCCATGCTTGACGAGGATATGGTGTACTTTCAGCACCACCAACGTTGGACGGCAGGGCTAATGATGCAGCGCCAGGAAGATGAGAATCGGGAGCAGATGACGAAGGTGTCGCTGACGGCGTCGATTCAACGGGAGCTGACTCATTTGCGTCCCTCATGGTCTGATCTGAGGTAGAACGCCGGACAGACTCCACACTGGCTTGAGCCGCCGCTCGAGCAGCCATAGCTTTCCTTACTAACTGCATTTCCTCGCGTGTGGTACGCAAGTGATAAAATATGGCCTAAAATTCGGTAAATCATATTGTTAATGATAATTTACGAAGAACGTACCTGAGGGTAGTGTCGAGCCAGATTCAAAAGCAAATACCTAGCTTGCTTCCACTCGCGATGTGCAAGAGATATGCACAGTTGAGGTATCAACGTGATCCAGAACCAAAATGCGGCATCACCCTTGTATGTGTCGAAGGCTCGAGATATCGTAGAAGCTGTATCGTCCAAGCTCAAGAGCCAAAGAATTCGAACAAGCAAAGGCCTGCTTTTCCCACTTTTGTACAGTCCAGCAGCTTGGAGATAACAACTCACAGCATTGGCGGCTTGATTCAGATCCGATGTGTCTTTGAATATACGGTCACTGAAGCGACCCCATTCGGCCCAGGCTTTTGGCTGGCTCATATCGAGTTGAACTGCTTGACCGAAGGATAAAGCTGCCTCCTCGTTGCGGTTCAGCCTCGAGTGAAACATGCCTTTCAAAGTATAAAATTCCGCCTTTTGAGCCGTCGAGAAAAACATGAGATTTGTGTTATTTATTACTTCCAAACCTGCTTGAAGATCGTTTGGCTTCTGATAGTGGGCACGAGCTTGTTCACGAAGTTTTAGAAACGCTTCTGAAATTTCGATATTTGGTAAAGTGTAGATTCTTGTTAGAGAAGTGAAGCAAACGTCGAGTAATTCATGTTTCCTTGCAACATGGGCGAAACGATTGATAATCCAAGCTGTTTCGTGAAAACCTCTGAATCCAAATGTGCTGGAGTTGTTGGCACCCCCCTGATTAGGATTGTTGATAAGGGGCATGTATGCATTGTTTATCGAACTGAAAACATTTTGCCTCCATGCAACTAGGTCACTCCAGATATTGATATCATCAGATATGTTAGGAAGTCGTTCTCGCCAGGCTTGTAGTACCATCTTCAGTTCAGAAGACTTCTTCTCCAAGTTTGAAGCATTTGTTTGAGATAGAGATCCGAATATTTGGACAGCTTCCTGGAGTTCTACGAATTGTTGGAAGTGCTGGAGCAGCGGTATGTGCGCAACAGATAAATTCTGTGGTAAACCAATCCATTTTCTAAGTGATAGTTGCATGGCGTCTTCCAGAAATCTTGTGAATTCAACATTCTTGTCAAGACCGGAAGGATTTTTGAGCAAGGCGATATAGGCTTCAAAAACCCTTCGACGAGGTGTTGGGATTTCGGGAAGTTGGCTGATCTGCTCTTCCAAACTGTCCTTTTGTTCGTTCCAGTCCTTCGTTCGCCACGCACATTCCAGCATCAGTTCCTGATTACTTTCACTCTTTGCGAACTCGTAAAGAATATCCCATTGCTGCAGTTTTTCAGCAGCCAGGACCCAATGGTCTTCCCAAAGACAAAATTCCATTTCTGAGAAGGAAATGTTACCCGTTCTGGCACTATTCTGTGCTGCTTCGTAAGCATATGAAGCTTGATCCCACATACCGGCCTGCTCAAATGCAAGGCCAATATTTGTCTCCATGAGGATCGATCGCCGACGCCACAGGCCGTAGAACATATCTTCCTCCGCTAGTTCGGCGTAGACGTCAGCCAGAGAGTCATAAATGTGATCACAAATGGTACTCTCGTCATCTTTGGTGTGACCAAAGGAGTTCTCTAGGATCTCCAGCGCGATGTGCCATGCACCAAAGGTTTTTGCAAGGTATTTAACCAGATGCGGTGGAAGGGTCATAGGAGGAGAGCATGCATGGATGCCGGTGAGAAGCGTTTGGATGATGTTTGGTCGCACGGAAGATTGTTTAGTATGATAGTCTTTGCTCAGTAACACCACCATATGGTTTGTGATGTCGGATTGTTCTCTCCTTGTTAGACATGACCAGGCAGCGGGAAACACAGAAATCCAAGTGTCATGGGCGGCTTGAGGGTCCAGGAATAACAAGCGTTGCATGGGACGAACAACGCTTTGACTTTGAGGTCTAGGTATTAACTGTGATGGCCCATTCAATGATTGTCGACGCTCATAAGCACCAGGATCCTCGACGTCAGCTGAGCCTAGGATAAGATGCAGTGCAAGATAAATCCAGTTGTGGTCAGCTAATGCATCCCAACTTTGAACACCCAATATATACGTGAGACGCCCGAACAACGATCGAGGAACACTGATGTCCAACAAATCCATGAAACGTTCTCGCAGAGACGTATCCTTGGCCCGACAACCCAACAAAAACGATTGTTCCAGACGGTTGGTTAAATCACTGCGTCGCAACGAAGGCTCGGTGTAGATCTCGTAAATGAGTTCTAGAAATGGTACAAAGATAAGATCCCCTCGGCTTTCAAATAAAGCCATCTTTTGGAGCAGAGTTGCCTTTTCTTTCATGGTCGGATATGCCTCCTGCCTGTGCAATGCCCAAGCTCGTGCAAGATCTAGCATGTACCGACAGAGGGGCAAACTTTTGGACTTGTCAACGAGAACACAAAGTGTGCTGAGAAGCCACCTGCGCTGATCGCCAAGGAACGCAACCGAAATTTGGCAAATGTCAAGAATAGTCATGATCAAACGAACGTTGACATCATAACCAGGCGTCGCAGGAGAAGCATGGATATGGTCTTTGGTGAATTTACTCAGGAGTTTCATAAGAATGGGACTGAAAGGTTCAATGCGTTCCGGTGCCATCCCCACCACGGACTTCAGCATACTCAATATACCTGGAAGAGAGGTGGAATTTCGCAGACCCTCTCCAATTGAAGAGTAGATAAAGTTGTGAAAGCCTGACATTTCTCCTTGTTGGTCCTCTTCTTCCTTTGGCAATGGGTACAATCGAACGAGCTTGTCAAAAATGGGATGTAAGATTTCGTGCAAATTGTTATCTTCTGCCAGTAAGCCTTTACGGATAAGTTGTTGAAGGTTTGAGGCGTTTGATATGTACCACGAGTCCGGCTGCTCGGCTGCAATGACCTGCAAGACTTTGGCTGCTGAGAGCGCTTGTGCCAAAAAATTGGTATTATCGCCGGAAAGGTCATTCTGGACTTTAGTCAGTAAATCCAATGTATAACATTAAGCAAAAGAAACTTGCCTGCTCAAGGGTCCGTGCAAAAAAGCGTAGGCCAACAGTTACGTCCGTCCAGCCGTTTGGTCCAACAATCAACTGCAGTAATGTGAGGGCTTTGGGTAGGAAACTGCTCCGAGCTGATTGGTCGTATGGAATGGTAGTCAAACGCACTAGATAGCTGACCATGTTTTCTCGAAGTGCTAAAGGGGTCAAATATGTAGAATCATCTGTTACTGGTGTAGTCGTGGAAGCATTCTGTTTAACAGTCTGGGTTGCCCGTTCTTCCCATGTGAAAAGTACTTGCAAGATATCAATAGATAGTAGACGGGACTCCAGATTAGAGGAAGTGGTCATGCCAAGTTTGTTCAGAGAATTTGCAATGTGGGGGATGAATAGTGAACGGACAGAGAAAAAAAGTTGAGGTTGCTTGACAATTAGATGATATATTGTTAACATAGAGCCCAAGCCTTCTTCAGCTAACAGCCTCCGAGTTGTTTTCGCCCATGTAGGATGGCCAGCTTCTGTTGATTCAGCTTTGGGCAGTGAGGGCGCAAGAATGGCCAATGACTCTTGACGGACCACCGCGCGTCCTTCCGAGTGGGGCGCCCGGAGCAATCCTGTCCAGGCTCGCAATATGAACTTTTGTGGCGTCGGAAAGGCTGCAAAAAAACGGGCTGTCAAGAGGTAAGCAGTCTGTTTGACAATGACATCATCGCTGGAGGTTATGTGTAACCAAGTATATTTCATGATGTCCTTCCGGGCGTCATCTAGGAGATCAGGGTAATACTGCACCAATACTGTCGTTAGGTGCAGAATTTCGATCTTAAACATGTCATCGGTTTCGGAAAAGATGGCTGCATCGTTCATTGGTTGCCAAATCATTCGATGGACTTGATGAATAAAGTCCGAGTTGATAAGGTTCGCTGCTTGCTTGGATCGTGTTGCATGAACGAGCAGGATAGGAGTGACAATGTAACGAACAAAATATGCTTTCTGAGTCCAGGTGTGGGAGGAATCCGCGAACCAGGTCAGAAAGCGCATTAAAATATTTCGTTTAAAAATTTCATCTTCGCTCAAAGCGACATGTTCATAGAGAAATTTGGTGGTTCTGATGATGTCTATCCCCAGATTGAAGGTATAGACAGATATGATGTCAAATAGCAAATCAATACGAGGTGATTGCTTGAGGGCCGTTGTGAATATGGCGAGCATCAGAGAATACTTATGAACCACTTCTGTGATGACGCCAGCCAGTTGTTCGGGCGAAGGAAGGGCGAAATGCCACAATTCGACAATGGCGTCAATAACGTAACCATTCTGAGATATCCAAGTTGGCGATAAACTTGCTAGATCGTCGAAAAGGCTCAGTACGGCGAGAACCATATTTTTCTCAATACCTCCTCGCAGACGGTTGACAAGAGCGGGAGTCCTCGAGGCTAATTCTCGTAAGAGATTAGGCGCCAACTTAGCCTGCAAGATGCTGCGCAATGTTCGCAGCTGGCGAGTGTATGATAAATGGCGTAGGAAAAAGTCGACTCCTTCGCTTGGATATCGGTCAAGATATCGTGCTAGAGGCTCGGAAAATGGGCTCTTGGTGGAGAAATGCATTTGCGCTTCGGTTTGCACGATCGCGTTTACAAGATCTTGGAGAAAGATGTTCGCTGCGTATGGAAGTAGGTGGAAGATGTTGGCGAGCCGCACAAGTTTGGTGATGCCCTCGTTATCTTCCAGCGAAAGCTTCGACGATTCTTGCACAAGTTGTGGGTCCGCAACAATACGGAAGTGATCAAGGAGTTTATGACCTATTTCAACCTTGAAGTAGTTTGTTAGAAGCTCTAAAAGGCGAGCTAGCCCCTCTAAACCCGGAACTGAAAGCCGTTTTGGGTCCGCTAAATTCATCAGAATGGGTCGCAAGCCTGTCTGGAGCAGCTCTTTCGGTAAACGACTTTGATGGGTTAAGACCATGCGTAGGCCCTCATGTGCGACATCTTTGACTTCTGGAGAAGGAGAATAGAGCGATTTGAAATAGACGCTAGTGACCCTGGAGTTCAAAGTTCAGCGGTCTCTAGCTCATGTACGAAAAGAAAAGTCACCTTTGGCGAGTTTGGTGTTGCCTGGAGAAGAAGTCCGTTAAGGGCATTGAAGCCGTCAAAAGTTTGATGCAGGCAACTCGAAGTTTTATAACTTCAAAGCCTCCTTGCCGAATACTCCTAGGACCCAAAAGCTGCGCGTCGTCCGCATCAGCTAAAGCTAAAGTCTCATGTAGAAGACGTAAAAGCTCGTCGTTTAACTCTACCAACGGAGGTTCCAGACTAACGCAGTAACGGATGGCTTCAATCATCCCAATTTGTTTCGAAAACGGAAGAGCTCTAAGTGGTTTGGTGAAGATACCCACAAGCATGCGATCGCGATGTGGCATCAACAGCTCGATCGCCGGTCTGCCACTAAGATTGACCAATAAACCAATGCAATTCTGGGCTGCTTGTCGCACCAACGGATTTGGGCTTTGTAGTTCTGGGAAGAAGATCCCTACCATATGTACCAGTTTGTTTCGCGCATGCAATGCGCCGTCACCGTGGAAGTCGAGATTGGCGTTACTGAGATGCAGGACGGTAACAAGGACCTGTACTACGTCATCGACATCGCGAGGGAGGTCTGAGGGAAGGTCCTTGAGGATGTGAAGAAGCGTGCGAACGAGATCTACCTCTCGGTCTGTGATCCACTTGGCCCCCATTTCAGGCGTATTGGTCATAATCTTGATTCCGCTGCAACCGGCACTCTTCCTTGTCCAAGAATCATCAAGACATAAGGCGGTAAACCGGTTGGCAATCTGATGCAAGATTAGCATGATGTCTTGATAGGTGACTTTCGTTCGCATTTTCATTGAGACAAGGTCTTCCACAATGCAATTGATAACAGTGCGTGCTTTTTTGGCATGGTCAGGCTGTTCTCGTGCCATGGCATGTGGAATTGCATCAAGATAGCAGGTGAGAAGACTGCTGGGTGTCGGTCGCACTCCCACTTCACGTAAATGACTTTGGCGGATATCTTCTTCGAAAACGGCCTGCGCAAGTTTTCGCACGAAAGTCTCCGCTTTATCCTGCACCTCCGGAATATGTAGCGCATCGAATGTGCCCTCCAAAGCGCTGACAAAAAATTCTTCAACATTACGTCCTTTGATACCCTGCGAAGTGACTGAGCATTATTCACGTTATGTGGAACAAATACGTACCCTGTGAAATAGCATGGACAGGCAATTCTCCAGATAGTTGTACGCATGAACACGGTCGAGCGGTGAAGAGGTGCTCACGCAACGCGACGCTAACAGTGCAACTGGACCCAATTCGATTTTCTCCTCGATTCCATTGAATGAGATCGAGATTCTAGCAAGTTCAGAATGATGTTGATAACTCAAAGCTGGCTCTTTCGAAAGTAAGCGCCTGTTTCGCCCTCCAAGCTTCCCTAATATTCGGATTGTAGTATGCGCAGGGTGATGTGAGGCTGGTAATGGTTTAAGATGATTGAACAGAGCTTCCATCAGATCGCGTAGGACTGTGCTGAGAGTGGGATCCAAGAAATCAGGTGTCAGGTTGTCGATGCACAACTCGAGGGTACGAAGACCTTGAGAAACCAATTCGGGGGTTCCTCGCAGTGCTAGAGCTAACGGTTGCATGAGGTATGTCAAATGAGGGAGTAAATGTGTTAGACGCAAAGGCACAGTCAGACATAATTCAACGATCATATCACGAGTCTGGCCCTCAGACGCGAGAAGTTGTCTGTTCAGACTCTCTAGCATGTCGGGCAGAAGGGGAAGTACTGCGTTGTAAAGTAGTTCATAACGGCCACCGCCGACACCTATGGCTCTGAAAAGGGCTCGTAGAAGATGAAAATAGTTGGTTGGCTTTGTTGCTTTCGCCGCGAGCGGAAAGCAGTCCATGAGTAACTTGCCTACATGTGAAGCGAGTATGGCTTCATTGGTGCCCGGGTGTGATGCGACCGCCCCGAAAGCGATTTTATATAATCGAATGGTGGCTGCAGCGGTGAGATCATCGTACTCTCCGAGGACGGGAAGGCGGTCGACTAAAAACCTGAGGACGATCGCCAGCAGAGTGGCGGAAGTGCTTTCTCGATTGAAAAGAGTCTGGCAAATATTAAGAAGCATGATTCGTTTTTGAGCGCATTCAAAGAAGAACTCGATTTTATGAGTCCAAACTTCTTGGAAAATATGGAGGTTGATTTCCGTTAGAGCATGGCCGAACCATTCTATTGGTTCATTTTGCTCGGGCATTCGAGGATCGGGATCAAATAACGACATACAGCGTATGCAGCCTTCAAAGAAACGAAAGATCAAGGTGCCATCCGGTGTAGGTGCCTCGCATTTTTTTAAAGAGGTAAGGCAAACGCGAAAACCATGAAGTAAGGTTCTAAAGACCATACGAGACTCTAAGAAAGCAAAGTTAAATCAGTCTTGATAATCTGTTACATTACTCACCATGGATAACATCCTCAGGTTTCTCAATTGCATTGACGGCACCGCCAACGGGCCTTGCTTTTTCGATAAGAGATGCGTCAGGAACGATGGTTGTTGTCCCTTCAGATGTTCGTTTACTACGTTCCAACATGGCGCTGACTTCTGACTGTACGACACAAAGGCCTTCTAACTTCTCGAGACATGTTTCGAACATGGCCTCCAAGAGTCGTGCAGCACCTTGGGAGGTCTGTTTGGATATGATGGCGTCGGCCAAGCCAAACATCATTTTGGCGAACAAGGTATGCAGGTTGAATCCTAGTGCAGGATTGTGCATGAGCGAGGAGTAAACGTGAACAATGCGTTCAAGCTGCAAATTAGTAAGCTCATTCCTGACATGATGAACGAGATCGGCGACAGCTGTGTAAACGACCGCTCTATCGGACTTTTCATTATAACCCTAGAGATATCATGGAAAGAACACCTACCGTAACATTTCTTTCGTGGCTATCCCGGTTCCTAAAAGGACCCTTTCATCGAAGAGTTTGTCCAGATGATCAAAAAGTGCGCGTCGGTGGGGTGTTCCCATTAGATGTCGAAAAACCACCATCAGTTCCTATGAAGGCCTTCTGAGTACGAGTTTCGAAGATAATCCAAATTATAATACTTTTCTAAGTGCAATGCCATTTGCGGGGCAATCTTGAAGGAGACGCAAAGCACCCAGGACCAATGTCTCGCCATAAGTGTTGTCAACATCCCCTGAGAAACGCATAACATATGCAAGGTACGAAAGCATCTAACACACACGATTAATTCATATGATGATACTTTTATTTTCTTTGATGATGCAATAGAAGTACATCTACCTTGATTTGACCGTGAATAAAGTCGCTGTATATGGATGGGTTTTTAATTGCTGGTGCCATACCAGCCCATATACCCCCCATTGCTTCACAATCGGTTCGAGCCTTAATTTGAGTTGGAGATTCTAGGGCTAGTGTCGCAAATGCTTGTGAAGTTGTACCCTGTATAGTTGGAGAAACCTGCGGTCCATGGACCTGCGCCATGATTACCATTACCATACCCATTTCCCCCAGTACCTTAAAACTACGTAAAGCTAGAAGCGTGGTGTTGGCGTCGAGCATTGCGGAATCGTCGGCGAGGTACTGTTCAACATGGCCTTTCATGTGTCGAAATACATCGTGGAAAATAGCAATAAACTCCTTCAAGCCTTCGTCCGTAAGTAGTCGATAGCTGCGTACTAGATCAACCAAAGTTTTGCAAGCGGTCACTCCATTCTCTTCATTGTCGTGTCGAAGGATGTGTAGCATGCAGTTGAAGATTGAGTTGACATGATTTCGGACAGATTCATTTACAGGTAGACGATTGAGGATTTCAAACAAGACCCGACGAAATTGATAATCAACTGTATCCTTCTGGAAGGCAGGTTCCCCAGACTGAAGCAATCCCACAAGCGCCGGTACGAGATATGGCAGGGCACGCGCAGAATCAGAATCACGTATAGTGTCCAACATCTCGCGAATCTCGCAGGCAACTACATGTTTAACTCGAAGCTCTGGTACAAGGATTGGTTTGTTGAGACACTAGCATGCTAATATCGAGATCATACCGATATTTGGGTCTGCTATACGAGATATTCTTATTTCAAGGTCAGAAGTCGCCGCAGGGGTGACTGTAGTGTCCATAGGTGAGGGTGCGACCATCAACGAAATAACATGAATTTTTGGGTTTGAAGCGGATGTAAGAAGAGAGAGGGTGAGCGTGACTGAATTCGGAGGTTTATCTGTGACCAAGTACGGTATTGACAGTATCAACAGCAACTCGGGATCTCGACAAAGCCACTCTAATTTACAACACAATTGACCGGCAAATCTCTGTAATAGCACCAGACCCCACAAGCTACTGCTTCGATCATGAATATTGATAAATTGTTCAAGGTATCTCTTACAACTACAACTGAAATACTTTTCATTTACTCTTCCCTCAGACTCCCAAAGTTCCTCAGAGTGGAACAAAGAGAAAACTTCCTCACAATCCTACTCCAGAAATGTTGAAGAAGTTAAGGATGCACACTACATCGTCGTCGGAATCCACTTTTATTCCCTCTGGTAAAAACAATGATTCGCAAGGAGCTGGTTCTGGCAAGAAAACAAATGTTATAATGGAAGAGGTCGAGGATGACGACGCAATGAATCGTGAATTTGCTCCAGGCGGTGACCCGGACTACTTCGCAGAAGAAGACGATGACGGACGCTTTTTTGGAGGAGGGCTAACTTCCGAACAGAAGGAGATTCTGAATATATTTGACAATGCAATGAATAATGAAGAGGATGGCGTGCGTCGTTCATGACTTGAAACATTCGACGTGGATCTGACTACAACTTCTTAAAGATTCAAGATTTGTCTATCACCCACATTCGTAAATCTTTGCTACTCTTCGAGCGCGCTTTGAACAGAAACCAAGACCAACGATCCAAATATCCCGACGACCCATCCAAGTCTGTCCTACTTTTTTCAGAATCAGACTTCATCGTTGTTAACCTAGTTATACCAAGGTTCATTGATTCGGAGGCAGACCTAGATAGTGCAATAAAATCATTATTGCCTTTATCGCAGTCCCCCGCTTTGGCATATCCTGAGCTCGTGCGATCGGGTATGCTTACTTCTCTTGTGGGACTTCTTACTCACGAGAATATGGACATCGTAATTGACGTGGTCGAGCTCATATATGAACTCACCGACGAAGATGCGGATATGGAGTACGAAGACCAAGACTACGAGATTGCTGATGAGCCACTGAAAATCCTGGTCGAGGGCCTGGTGAGCTATTCCGATTGGTCTGAAGCTTCAAATGTAACAAGCTACAGGTCGAAAATTCTGCCCTTGAATTATTTGTCGATAATCTATCACGCCTGAAGGAGTCTGAAGAATCAGATAGACAAGGGGTTTTTCACATTCTAGGTAAGTTCAGAGCTACATCGAAATTCAAAATCTCTGAATGGTCCAACAATAGGGATATTCGAGAACATAATAGGGTTCAATCCTGGTCTCTCTTTAAAATTGGTGTCCCAGACCCATCTCATGACTTGGCTCTTAAATCGTATCCAGGCCCAATCTCACGACGAAAATCGTGCATACGCCGCCGAACTTCTTTCAATTTTGTTGCAGAGCCGAAACGAGAATCGGTTGGTGCTCAGCGAAAACGACGGTATAGAGATAATTCTCAAAGTGTTATCAGTAATTTCATTTTCAAATCAATTTCAAAATCATCATGTTAAACTCATATTCAAACAGCAATTTCGAAGGAGGGATCCTGTGGACACAGAAGAAACTGAATTCATGGAAAACCTTTTCGATGCACTATGTTCAGCTCTTAGTGAGAAAAAGGCAAAGCAGCTGTTCCTTGATGCGGAAGGACCTGACCTGATGATTCTTATGATAAAGTCCGTCCATGAATGCCGGTTAACCCATTTGACGTTGATGCCTGTTCAGGTCGAAGCTTGAGTCGAAATCACGGTCCATCAAAGTCCTCGATTATGCCATGTCTGGGACAGCTGGCTCTTCCATATGTGAAGCTTTTGTTGAGGCGCTTGGTTTGAAGACCTTGTTTACCACGTTTATGGGAAAGGTTTGTTTAATCCACCTCAAACGTAATTTGTTTCTGATTATTTTCAGTCATCAAAACGACAAACGAAAATGAATGTCGAAACACCAGCATCAGAAGATTTTTCACACATCCTCGGCATTATATCCTCTTTACTGTCAAATCTGCCTTCCGAGTCTCCAAGCCGGATACGATTACTTGCGAAATTCGTGGAAGAAGACTATGAGAAGGTTGATAAATTGATCGAACTCCGTGATGGTGCCCGAAAACGACTGAACCTGACGGAGGCGGAAGTCGAGACGAACCGACAGGTATTTTACAATTCCATTTTCTCAGAACATGATCGAATAACTGGATTTATTTTTAAGGCCATTCTAGCTTCTGAAGGCGGTAAGGCATTATCTTCGGATGCTGAAGACTCTTTTTACATCCGACGCCTTGACGGCGGCCTATTCACGCTTCAAACGGTGGATTATATCCTGGGGTGGCTAATTATGGAGGATGATGGTGTAAGTTTTATTGGTCTTTATGGATACCTCGCTCAATTTCTTTCATGCTCAGGTTCGAACACACGCATTACGCATGTTAGGTCGGAGAAACCAGTCTCTTCATGATATTCTACGGACTCTGCGATTGACTTTTGAACATGTTGATGATGAGACTGTACAGGCGGACAATTCCATGTCACACAAAGACATCTTACAGGGCCTGATATCTGCTTTGGGTACCACACATGATTGAAAATGAAGGAAAATGACTACGATGTTGTCACAGATGATAGGACCATTATTAATGCCCCTTTTACTTTCATTATCTCCTCCTGGAACTGGATCTCTGCAGCTACTTTTTTTCGCAAGCGCAAAAATAGGCCATCAATAAGGGGAGCTTGACCAATAATTGGCCTGTACATATCTACAGGCGCAGAAAGTATGAGCACCGTTGGGTCTGGAGTCGAGGGTATCTCACCGATAACGACCCCTGCGATGTCGGCGACCATCACACCAAATCGAGGATCGGCGATATGTTTCAAAAGAAGTCGGAGCACAGGTTCAAGAAGAACATCGTCACGTCCAGCCAAGGCAATCCTCAGTCCATCACGATGTATGAGTTCTTGTATTAGGGAAAAAGCTGTGGCTGGCGGTATGTTCTAGAATGGATATAAGGCATGTCAAAAGAAGCCGGCGATCATAGAAAGGATTACGACCTTCTTGAGGACTGTGTCTAAGGCAGCCGAATACTTGAAGGCTTTAAGGAGCTTGTCATACTCTTTTAGTTTTTTCGCCGGCTGGGTGACCATCCGTAGTTCCCCCGCATCACGTGTGGCCGTTCTTCGGGCAACTGGCTTTAGATCACCTGGTATATCGGCGTAGATGTCTGAAGAATTGGCTTGTTCTCCGTGAGCTTCAGTTGCCTTCGGATGGCGTCTACGAACCGATAGGGTTCCATCCGACATGCCACCTACGATATGGGTTTCATCTGGCTAATACACGCGATGAGTTTAGGTTAGTGTTCACTCGGCGAAGAACATACTGATATGGCCAGACATAGCAAAGGAGCGGGATAACGCATTGTATGAACAACCTTGTATGAGCTTACATCGTAAACTTTGACCATTTGATCAAGGCTTCCTGTCAAAAGTCGATCGGCATTGGCATTGAAAGTAAGAGCAGTCACAGTTTTTTGATGGTTGGACAGTGCTCGTGTACAACGGCCTCCAGCGACAATGTCCCAGACACGAAGAATGGGCCCAGCTGCCGACAGTGCAATTGTGCCAGAAGGGAACATCAAAACTTGTTCAACTGGAGCATTTTCAGAATGATCCCGTACTCCAGATCCCATGATCATTTCACATAGACCGGAGCGTGTATCAAAGAGTCTGACGGTCGTATCGTAAGAGCCAGTTAACACTACATGAGGATTTGATGTTGATACTTGGCCAGTACGAACATAATCTGCATGGCCTGTAAAGGTAGTGATCGCCGTTTGTGATGGTACATCCCAAAATTTCGCCGTTGTGTCGTCAGAACAAGACAGGACGTGCACCGGTGATAAGGCAGAAAACTTCGTAACATGGACAGGTTGCTTGTGGGAATCCAAGGTGCGAAGAATGGCACGGGAATTGACATCAAAGACCTGAAAAAGGCTGTGAGGAATGTTTTCAATGAGATTCGATATCTGGATATAAATATTCACTTGTATCAGACCACTATCATCACCTGCAACTAGAAGTTTACCATCTTCCCTGATGCAGCCACTTCGAGCAACATCTTTGAAACGCGAGATAGTTTTTGTGATTTTTTGTGTGCGAGGTGCATAAATTTGTACTCTTGTGGCGGCAGTCACAGCATACCTATGCGGTTTGGAGGGAGAGAAGTGTAGAGAGGTTATTGGAGCATATTCCTTGAAAAAAACAGGATATTTGAATTGTCGCCAATATCTGGATTCCGGGGTAAGATTGGAAGTTATTGACCTCTTCACAATGACAGCTTGATATTCCATATATGAATTATGAGAAATGAGAGATTTGACTGATCATGAATATCATCCATAGAAAATGTAAAATGTTGCCGTCTTATTTAGTCATGCTTTTTTATGAAGCTTCGACCAAACACCATTCTGGAGCCTAAGTGTGACAGCTTAAGTGCTGCAGCAGAATATGGGAGAGGGAAGCACGAAGCATAAGAAATGAAAGAGAAGGTGGTGGGAGGGTGGGTTGTGAAAATTCAAATGAGAGGTGAAGCCTGGGGTACCATGAAGAGGTGTTCAGACCAAGAGAGTTGTTTGTAAGACATTGGTAAGACAAGTTAGATGACTAAACTCCTTGGACTCATTATCCAGATGCTTTTAGTGGATGGAATGCTGTATCTAGTTTTGGGTCTTTAGTGTCAGTAATAGCTACTTTTGCCATTTAAATTTTGGTATAGATGGAATCTCTCTTTATTTTATATTATTAACAACTTTTGTGACACCGCTGCGCAAACAATATTAAAATAGAATAGAGTCTTGCCGCTGACTCAGCATCTGCTATATTCAAAAGCACCAAATCAGTGGCAATCTAGAGAGATGGCTCCAAAAGTCTAAATGCAAGGCTGCCTAAGAAGCAAATTTCCTAAAAGAAAACAGCCATAAGAAATAGAGATGGCAAGGCCAATCTAAAATAATGAAAGAGAGAGTGAAGATAGCAGAGGCACGCTACCCTTGGAATCTGCTTTTACATCAATCAGCTTCCCTTCCTCCCCGGACATGTCACGTTGATATGACCTAGATCTGCATAAGCATGGTTTTTGCGATTTTTGTCTATTATTTCAGCATAAAATAATAAATATTGCACCCAATCTGTCTAATACAGCTGATAAAATAAATAAAAGAATTAGAGTTGTATGTCCTACAACTGCTAATTAAACCTATTACTGTGTGACTTAAATGTGGACATAGTTTTTGAATTTAATCAGAGGATTATTATTCATTGTTATAAGATACATGTCTGGGTTAAAACCATGAATTCCGTGAAAACCCTAATAGACTAGACACAGGAAAAGTAAAATAAACAAAAGGACAAATATGCGAAGTCATGTGGTGCTAGGGGACTTGGGCAAATTAATTATTCATTAATTGTCTAAAGGTCTAAAAGTCTAAACAAGTGCATTTTATCAAAATGCTCGAGGAAGGTGT
>Ga0193743_1001389_pt1 | contig 18012 bp, 30 predicted proteins | sample L2c2metaG_FD_143038 | JGI IMG/M metagenome (GOLD analysis project Ga0193743, IMG submission 143038) | Soil microbial communities from a riparian zone of the East river system, Colorado, United States - L2c2 | ecosystem: Environmental > Terrestrial > Soil > Riparian zone | place: USA: East River...
CGGGCGACAACATCCAGCTGGAGATCACGCTGCATACGCCGGTGGCCATGGAGAAGGGCCTGCGCTTCGCCATCCGCGAGGGCGGAAGGACCGTCGGCGCTGGTACCATCAGCGAGATCATCAAGTAGCTAACGAAAATCGAGGGCTGCCGGTACGTGTGATGTTTATGGCCGGTAGCCACTCCAAACGATCTTTGAGTAACGGAAGAGAGAACAATAATGGCTGGACAGAGAATCAGAATTCGTTTAAAGGCATATGACTACCGTGTGCTCGACACGTCCACCGGAGAGATCGTCGAGACGGCAAAGCGTACGGGAGCCCAGGTAGCGGGTCCGATTCCTTTGCCGACGATGAAGAACAAATACTGCGTTCTTCGCTCGCCCCACGTGGACAAGAAGTCGCGCGAGGCTTTTGAGATCCGCACGCACAAGCGCTTGATCGACATCCTCGAGCCAACGCAGCAGACGGTTGACGCACTGATGAAGCTCGATCTACCGGCTGGCGTCGACGTAGAGATCAAGACGGTTCAGAAGTAAATCAACGCAGTAGTAGCCCGGCAGTGCTGAGCCTGAGGGCAAGCATGATGAGGAAAGGAAAAGACGATGTCAGTAGTCGGAATTCTAGGAAAAAAAGTTGGTATGACTCAGCTCTTCGATGATCGCGGAGATGTTCATCCAGTCACCGTACTGAAGGCTGGTCCGTGCGTGATTACGCAGCTCAAGACTTTGGCGAAGGATGGCTATGATGCCGCCCAGATCGGCTATGTCGATTTCGTGAAGGCCTCGAAGGTGAACAAGGCCATGACCGGCCACTTCGCCAAGTCGAATGTTCCTCCGGTCAAGATGATCAAGGAAGTTGCTATCGAGGCACCTGTTGCGGCTGCTGAGGGCGAAGAGACTGTTCGCGTGAAGGCTGGCGACCGCATCCTGGTCGATATCTTCTCCGACGAGAAGTTCGTTGATGTGATTGGAACTTCAAAGGGCCGCGGTTTCGCTGGTGTTATTCGCCGGCACGGTTTCGGTGGCGGTCCCAAGTCGCACGGTCACATGTTCCAGGTGCAGGGTTCGATCGGAGCTTCATCGTTCCCGTCACGTGTCTTCCCTGGTCAGCGCATGCCTGGTCACATGGGGCACGCGCAGGTCACGGTTCGCAATCTGCGTATCCGCGGTATCGATCTCGAGGACAATCTCCTCTTGGTTGAAGGTGCAGTACCCGGCCCGCGTGATGGTTTCGTCCTCATCTCCAAGGCCAAGACTCCGCCGCGCGAGCGTCGTGGCTTTGCTGGCGCCGCAACGAAGGACGCCTTGAAGGCTTCGAAGAAGGCTGCGCCGTCCAAAAAGAAGTAAGTAATCGATCAAAAGGGCTTGCAGAATAGAGCCGCAAACAAAGTTATAGCTCGCCGCATCGATGGCGAGCACAAAGAGAGAAGAACGATGGCAAACATTAATGTAGTCAATCTCAGTGGAAGCAAGGTCGGTGAATTTGAACTCTCCGACGAGGTCTTCTCCGGGGAGATCAACGACGCGCTGTTGTGGGAGTCGGTAAAGCACTACCGCGCTGCGCTGCGTCAGGGAACCGCCGCAACGAAGACCCGCAAGAACGTCTCCGGCGCCGGCAAGAAGTTGTGGAAGCAGAAGGGAACAGGCCGGGCCCGCGTTGGTTCGATCCGTACCCCGCTCTGGCGTGGTGGCGGTACGGTCCACGGACCGCAGCCACGTAGCTACGAGTATGCCTTCCCGCAGAAGAAGCTGATGGGCGCATTGCGTTCGGCCATTGCCGCGAAGATTGCCGACGGTAAGTTCACCATTGTCGATTCTTTCGAGGTCGCCGAGGCCAAGACGAAGCTCTTCCGTACCGCGCTGAACAAGCTCGAAGCAGGTAAGACGACTCTGCTGGTTGAGAGCAGCCGCAAGTTGGACGAGAAGCTCTATCTCGGTTCACGCAACCTCGACGGTGTCGAGTTGGTGTTGAGCTCCGAGGTTCACCCCTATGATCTGCTTCGCTACGAGCACGCTGTGTTTTCGAAGGATGCGATCGAGGCTCTTCAAGAGACGCTGAAGAAGTTCGTATCGAAGCGCAAGGCCGCTGCCCAGAAGGAGGTTGCGTAATGCCAACCCTCTATACCGTCATTCGCCGCCCTCTGATTACTGAGAAGGGCATGGGCGTCAAGGAGACTCAGAACACTCTGGTGTTCGAGGTCGCCCTGAAGGCCACCAAGACCGAAGTCAAGCAAGCTGTTGAGTCTCTCTTCAAGGTCAAGGTTACTGGTGTTCGCACCGCGACCGTTGAGGGTAAGGAGCGCCGCCGTGGAAAGTTCTCCGGCTACCGCCCCGACTGGAAGAAGGCCTACGTTCGCCTCAAAGAGGGCGAGAAGATGCCGGAATACCTGGACAGCCTCTAACCGCTGGTGGCTGAGAGAAATAGAAATATAGTCGCACGCAACAGATTTTTAGAAAAGAAGCGTAGCCGAGAATCAGCCGCGCAGGCAAGGGAATAAAGACGATGCCGATCAAATCATTTCGACCGATTACCCCATCACTCCGCTTCTCGACGAAGCTGGTCAACGATGACCTGACGACGGACAAGCCGCATAAGCCGCTTCTCACCGTCAAGCAGCGCACCGGCGGCCGCAACAGCACGGGCGCGATGACAATGCGCCACCATGGTGGCGGACACAAGCAGAAGCTGCGCCTCGTGGATTTCAAGCGTGATAAGTACGGGATTCCGGCGACGGTTACCACCATCGAGTACGATCCGAATCGCAGCTCGCGGATTGCGCTCGTCAGCTACGCCGACGGCGAGAAGCGCTACATCATCCAGCCGGTTGGTTTGAAGGTTGGCCAGTCGATCATGAGCGGTCCTGAGGCCGACATCCTGGTGGGCAACGCTCTGCCGCTCAAGAATATTCCGATTGGTACGATCGTGCACAACATCGAGCTGCGTCCTGGTAAGGGTGCGCAGATGGCACGTTCGGCCGGCTCTCAGGTCAACCTGATTGCGAAAGAAGGTGACTATGCCCTTCTGAAGCTGCCCTCCGGTGAGACCCGCAAGGTTCTGGTCGAGTGCATGGCTACTATTGGCCAGGTTGGCAACACGGACCATGAGAATGTCACGATCGGTAAGGCTGGACGCAACCGCTGGAAGGGTATTCGTCCTTCGAACCGCGGTGTTTCGATGAATCCTGTCGATCACCCGCACGGTGGTGGTGAAGGCAAGACCTCGGGCGGACGTCACCCAGTCACTCCTTGGGGCCAGCCGACTCGCGGTTACAAGACTCGCAACAACAAGCGGACCGACGTCTTCATCGTCAACCGCCGCAGCAAGTAGTCGTTCGGTAGCAAAAGGGCAACACCAAGTCTCGCACGTAAGAGATTCGTCGTATCCAGCATCGCAACAAGGAATTTGGAGCTCAGCATAATGTCACGTTCAGCTAAAAAAGGTCCCTTTATCGACGATCACCTCATGACGAAGATCAACGTTATGAACCAGACAAACGATAAGAAGGTTCTCCGCACCTGGTCCCGCCGCTCGACCATTCACCCGGACTTCGTCGGCCATACCATTGCAGTTCACAACGGCCGCAAGTTCATCCCGGTCTACGTGACGGAGAACATGGTGGGCCACAAGCTCGGAGAGTTCTCGGCTACGCGCACCTTCAAGGGCCACTCTGCCAAGGCAGCTGAGTCCTCCGCGAAGCCCAAGTAATCCGGGCTGATTCTGGCAGTAAGGAATGACCGCTAGACTGCCGCAAGGCGCAGCGAAGTAGAAGTTTTGAAGGACTAAGATTATGGCTAAGGTAGCAGCAGAGAAAATCCGAGAGTTCCGAGCCGAGGCGAAGTTCCAGCGCACCAGCCCGCAAAAGGCAAAGCTGGTTCTGGACCTCATCAAGGGCCTTCGTGTAGAGCAGGCGCTCAACACGGTTCACTTCAGCACAAAGCGATGGCACCTGTCGTCGAAAAGGTTCTGCGTTCGGCGATCCAGAACGCCAACTATGTCTCGCAGGAGCAGGGTCTGGATGTCGATGTGGATAATCTCTACGTCAAGACGGCTATCGCGAACGAAGGTCCTCGCATGAAGCGGATCCGGCCTGCCCCAATGGGACGGGCTTTCCGCTACCAGCGCAGGCTCGCACACATCATCGTCACCGTCGCTGAGAAGAAGTCGGTCACTGCGGTAAGCGCAGCTGCCGAGACCACCCCAGCACCGACAGCGAAGAAGACCACAAAAAAGGCAGCCACCAAGACTGCGGTAAAGCCCGCAGCCAAGAAAGCCGCCACTAAGAAGCCAACAGCCAACAAGGTCGCGAAGTAAGCCGTTCTTGTAAACTTAGAGTTTTGCATTACAGCTCTCCGGCTCAACCGGACAGAGCACGGAGTAAAGGGAAGCTATGGGACAGAAAGTCCATCCGTATGGGTTTCGCCTCGGCATCAACAAGCCGTGGAAGTCACGCTGGTTCGTAGAGCGCGGCTATGACAAACTGCTGGTCGAGGACGTAAAGCTGAAGGCTGAGCTTCGTGAGAAGCTGAAGGCCGCTGGTGTCAGCTCGGTTGAAGTCGAGCGTCCGGGCAACAAGCTGCGCCTGATCATCCGCACTGCGCGTCCGGGCATCATCATCGGCCGCAAGGGCGCCGAGATCGACAAGCTGAAGGCCGACATCCAGAAGCGCACGAGCCGCGAGGTGTTCATCGACATTCTCGAGGTCAACAAGCCTGAGCTCGATGCTCAACTGGTTGCCGAGAACATTGCGCTGCAACTCGAGAAGCGTGTCAGCTTCCGCCGGGCCATGCGCAAGAGTGTTGACTCTGCACTACGCTTCGGCTGCAAGGGCATCAAGGTCCGCGTCTCCGGCCGTCTGAATGGAAACGAGATCGCTAGATCGGAGTGGTACCTCCAGGGTCGTCTCCCATTGCACACGCTGCGCGCCGATATCGACTACGGTTTTGCCGAGGCACACACAACCTACGGCATCATCGGCGTCAAGACCTGGGTCTATCGCGGCGATATTTACGAGCAGAAGAAGCGTCGCGAGCAGGGCGTTACGGCAGGCGCGTTCACGTCGTAAGGTTTTTACCGGCATTGCCGGAGTTTCAGGGGAGCCAAGCGTCCCCGAAAGAGTGAAGAGGGTTTCATTATGTTGATGCCAAAGAAGGTCAAGTTTCGCAAGCAGCAGCGCGGTCGCATGTGCGGCAAGGCGTGGCGCGGCTCGGATCTCTCGTTCGGCGACTACGGCCTGAAGGTGATGGAGTGCGGTTACATTACCGACCGCCAGATCGAGGCCAGCCGTATCGCGATGACGCGTTTCATCAAACGTGGCGGCAAGGTCTGGCTCCGTCTGTTCCCAGACAAGCCAATCACGAAGAAGCCGGCCGAAACCCGTATGGGTAAGGGGAAGGGCGCTCCGGATCATTGGGTCTGCGTCGTTCGCCCGGGTAGGATTCTGTTCGAGATGGAGGGAGTCACTCCTGAGCTTGCCAAAGAGGCGATGCGCCTCGCGGCACACAAGTTGCCGCTCAAGACAAGCTTCGTCCAGCGTCACGATGTCAAGGCTACGGTCGCCGCTAAGTAACTTTTTGGTTTGAAGGAAAAGACAATGGAATTCGAAAAGATTCGCAACCTCAGTGACGACGAGTTGAAGAGCGAGCAGGCCAAGGCTGGCGAGCAACTCTTCCGCATCCGCTTCCAGAAGAGCCTCGGCAACAACGAGGGCATCAAGAAGCTGCGGACGCTCAAGCTCGACATCGCCCGCATCCAGACCGCAGCCCGTCAACGCACTCTAGCTGCCGAGAAGGCAGCTAACCCTGTTGTAGCGAACGTCGCGCCGGCCAAGAGCACTCGCACCGCCCGCAAGAAAGCGAAGAAGGACTAATCATGGCAGATACAACCAAAACTACCGTAGCCTCGACGCCCGCCGAAGCCACCTCACGCCGTAATGAGAAGGTCGGCTTGGTCGTCTCGACAAAGATGCAGAAGACCATCGTCGTCGAGATCGAGATGCGCAAGGCTCATCCCAAGTACAAGCGCGTGATGAAGTCGAACAAGAAGTTCTACGCACACGACGAGCAGAACTCTGCCCGCGTTGGCGATGTCGTCCGAATCCGCGAGGCACGCCCCTTGTCGAAGCTGAAGCGCTGGTCTCTTGAGGAGATCGTTCGCCGCTCCTCTCTCGCGCTAGCCGATGACAAGAAGGCCGCTGCGGAAGCCAAGTAACGAAACGCGGCCACATGGCCCCGTGAACAGGATTGAGCCAAAGGGAATTTAGCCCCTGGCCGGTATACCAGGAGACGAACGATGTCAGTACAGATGAGAACAATGCTTGACGTGGCGGATAACTCCGGCGCGCGCAAGTTGCAGGTGATCCTGCCCCTCGGTGGCGGTCTTGGCAAGAAGGCCGGCCTCGGCGACATTGTCACTGCGGCCGTCAAAGAAGCCTCGCCCGATGGAACAGTGAAAAAGGGTAAAGTAGTGAAGGCGGTTATCGTCCGTACCCGCAAAGAGTACCGCCGTAGGGATGGCACCTACATTCGCTTCGATCAGAACGCCGCTGTCGTAATCAACGACGCGATGGAACCGGTCGGAACCCGTGTCTTCGGACCAGTGGCCCGCGAACTTCGCGAGAAGAAGTTTCTCAAGATCGTTTCGCTTGCACCCGAAGTTATCTAGTTATCGCTACGCGTCCGCGTGGTACCCAAATTTTCCGGAGTCCGGCTCCGCGTACCACAGATCGTCGAGGATGAGAGAGAGTTATGGCAGGCATCAAGATCAAGCGCAATGACAAAGTAGAAGTGATCGCAGGCAAAGACAAGGGCAAGCAGGGCCGCGTCCTTCGCGTCATCGCCGACAAGAATCGCGTCCTGGTTGAGGGCGTGATGATGGTAAAGAAGCACGTTAAGCCGAACCCTCAACGGAACATTAAGGGCGGCATTGCCGAGCAGGAATCCACCATCCATATCTCGAACGTCATGCTGATCGACGCCGAGGGCAATAAGACCCGTGTCGGATCCCGGCTCGAAGGCGACAAAAAGGTTCGTTTCTCAAAGGCAAGTGGCAACACGATTCCTGAGAAGAAAAAGTAGTCCAACTCTGTAACAACGGTTCACCCCACGTATCGGTACACGGGCCAAACCCAATCCGGAATCGTGGAGAAAGAGAAGAAAGATCATGGCAGCACGTCTAAAAGAGAAGTACGAAAAAGAGATCAAGCAGGCACTGGGCAAAGAGCTCGACATCACCAACCCGATGGCGATTCCTAAGCTTGAGAAGATCGTCATCAACATGGGTCTCGGTGAAGCCACCCAGAACGTCAAGATCATGGACCCGCTGGTGGCCGATCTTGCCGCCATCGCCGGCCAGAAACCTGTGACGACCAAGGCCAAGAAGTCCATCGCTGCCTTCAAGGTACGTGAGGGCATGCCGATCGGCGCGATGGTTACCCTGCGCGGCGATACGATGTACGAGTTTCTTGACCGTCTGATCTCGATCGCCCTTCCTCGCGTTCGCGACTTCCGCGGAGTGTCCTCGAAGAGCTTCGACGGCCGCGGCAACTATACGCTGGGTCTGCGCGACCAGTTGATCTTCGCCGAAATCGATTATGCGAAGGTCGACAAGCTTAAGGGCATGAACGTCACCATCGTTACGACGGCGGCCGACGACAACGGTGCCCGCGCTCTGCTGAAGGGCTTTGGGATGCCCTTCCGCGTTGGAGCGTAATTCATACGAAGCCAGGCCGATCGGCCTCGAACAAGTTTGCAGTAAGGATAGAGAGCAAAAACATGGCAACTACCGCAAAACGCGTCAAAGATGCAAAGAAGCCGAAGTTTAAGTCCCGCCAGCACAACCGCTGCCAGCTCTGCGGTCGTCCTCGCGCTTTCCTACGCAAGTTTGGTGTATGCCGCCTCTGCTTCCGCTCCCTCGCGCTGAAAGGCGAGATTCCGGGAGTCGTGAAGTCGAGCTGGTAGAATAGATGTATCCCGCGTACAGTTCAGCCGTGCGCTTCTTCCAGAGACCTCATTCAAGCCATGGCTTAGGATGCTGAAGTCTGGGAGCCTTACCGCAATAGACATCCCCGCTGGTTCTCGCGAGAGACACTCGTGAGCGAACGGGGGATGAAGGAGAATGAATGAACCTCACTGATCCAGTAGCAGACTTCCTGACCCGTATCCGCAACTCCATCCGTGCGCGCCACCAGAAGCTCGACGTACCTGCCTCCAAGCTCAAGAGCGAGATCGCCCGCATTCTCAAAGAGGAAGGGTACATCGCGAACTACAAACCCACAGAGGAGAACGGCCAGAAGGTCATCCGCGTGTATCTTAAGTACGGCCCAAACAATGAGGCTGTCATCCGTGATCTGCAGCGCGTTTCGCGTCCCGGTTGCCGCGTGTACCTTGGCCGCGATGAGATCCGTCGTGTTCAGGGCGGACTTGGTATCTCGATCATGACGACCCCGAAGGGCGTTATGACTGGCCGTCAGGCACGTCGCGAAGGTGTTGGCGGCGAGATCCTCTGCGAGGTCTGGTAACTCTTAGGGAGTCTTGGGCTAGATAGGCTAAGTGCTCCCCTGTATCAGCTCAGTATTTCGGCGGTATAACCGCTCGGCTGCAGTGGAACAGGTTTCATCTCCTGCGACTCGCAAGCCTAAGAAGGAACTATCCATGTCACGTATCGGCAAGAAGCCAATTCCCATGCCCGCGGGTGTCAAGTACACCGTCAACGGCAACACTGTCCTCGTCGAGGGCCCCAAGGGAAAGGTCACCGCAATGCTTCCCGGTGGAATCACCCTTGTCCAGAAGGACGGCAACCTTGTTGCCGAGCGTCAGAACGACAAGCAGGCTGCTTTTCACGGTTTGGCCCGCGCGCTCGTCTTCAATGCGGTTCATGGCGTCACCACCGGTTGGACCAAGGATCTCGATGTTGTTGGTATCGGCTACCGTGTCGAGATGAAGGGCAAGGGCATGGTCGTCTTCACCCTTGGTTACTCTCACCCGATCGAGTTTCCGTTGCCCAGCGGCATTGAGGTTACGATTGATCCCAAGCAGACGCACGTCACTATCTCCGGCATCGACCGGCAGAAGGTGGGGCAGGTCGCTGCCGATATGCGCGCTCTTCGCAAGCCCGATCCCTACAAGAACAAGGGCGTTCGTTACACCGGCGAGAAGCTGAAGAAGAAGGTCGGAAAGACCGGCGCCAAATAACCTAATTGGGGTAGAGATAAGGATCCTTGTTATTCTTATCTCTGGCCAAACAACCGAACGTCGTCAGTACTCTGATGCCGCCACTAGGAAGGAAAGCGAATCATGATCAATCCACGTCAACGCAACGTCATCCGCCAGCGCGTCCACACGCGCATCCGCGAGAAGATGTCCGGTACCGCAGAGCGCCCGCGTCTCAACGTCTACCGCTCGCTCAACCACATCTACACCCAACTCATCGACGACCTGAACGGAGTCACAATCGCCTCTGCGTCTTCCATGGGGAAGAAGGGTGAGGAGAAGAACTACGGCGGCAACATCGCAGCCGCTGCTGAGGTTGGCAAACTAATCGCTCAGCGCGCGCAGGAGAAGGGCATCAAGAAGATTGTGTTCGACCGTGGCGGCTACCTCTACCACGGTCGCGTGAAGGCCCTCGCCGATGCAGCCCGCGAAGCCGGACTCGATTTCTAAGGTTTATAAGGCGCCCAGAGCGGCAGCCAGAAAGCTGGACATAAGACATTATGGCAATCAAGAAAAAGCTCGACGCGAACCGGCTCAACCTGAAGGATGAGGTGGTTTCCATTAATCGCGTCACGAAGGTCGTTAAGGGCGGTAAGAACATGTCCTTCGCCGCACTCGTCGTCATCGGCGATCCCGGCGAAGGTGTGGTCGGATACGGTTCCGGCAAGGCTAAGGAAGTCCCACAGGCGATCCGCAAGGGAATCGAAGCGGCCAAGAAGAACCTGCACAAGGTCAACCTCACCGCGACCACTATCCCGCATCAGGTTCTCGGCCACTTCGGCGCCGGTCAAGTGATGCTGAAGCCTGCTGCTGAAGGTACTGGCGTCATTGCCGGCAAGACGGTTCGCGCCGTGATGACCGCCGCCGGCGTTCAGAACGTGCTGACCAAGTCGCTCGGCTCGGCGAACCCGCACAACGTTATCAAGGCCACCTTTGACGCTCTCATCCAGCTTCGCAATAAGGCCGAAGTCGCCGCCCTGCGTGGCAAAGCAGAAGAGGAGCTCTAGTCCGATGGCTGACAAGAACGCAATCGCCAAGATCAAACTACAGTACTTCCGTTCCAAGATTTGCACCCCGGTGAAGCACAAGCTCGTCATCAAGGGCCTTGGCTTCACCCGTCTGAACCAGATCGTGGAGCGCGAGGACTCACCGTCCATCCGTGGCATGGTCGCAAAGGTTCCGCATCTCGTTCGCGTCGTCGAGTAATCGGTCGACGCCGACATAACCGTTTCAAGCCCAATGGGCCTAATCATATGCGAGTCGGCGGGCCAATGAGTCCGCCGGCGTTAAGCGAGGAAATAATGGCAATCCGTAATCTCTCCAATCTGCGCGCGCCCAAGAAGGCGAACGAAAACAAGAAGCGTGTCGGCCGCGGAATGGGTTCGGGCATGGGTAAGACCTCGACCCGTGGTCACAAGGGTCAGGGCTCCCGCTCGGGTTCGTCGCTGATGCGCGGCTTTGAAGGCGGCCAGATGCCCCTTCACCGCCGTCTGCCCAAGCGCGGCTTCACCAATATCTTCCGTGTTGAGTACCAGGTTCTGGGTCTCGACCGCGTCGCCGAGATCGTCGCCACCGAGAATGTGACCGAGTTCACGCTCGATAAGATCATCTCCCTCGGCCTGCTGCGCAAAAAGAACGGCCTGATCAAGGTTCTCAATAACGGAGAGCTGAAGACAGCTGTCACCATACATGCGCACAAGTTCTCCAAGACCGCGCAGGAAGCAATCGAGAAGGCCGGCGGCAAGGCTATTCTGATCGGCTAGGCAGGATTTAGACTCTAGAGCAGGCGAGGGCGATGCCCTCGCATTGCCGTTTCAACCGAACAAAGTTTCACCCCGAGGTCTTACCCTTCGATGTTCGAGAAAATCGCAAACATCTTCCGTATCCCCGACCTCCGCAAGCGCGTCCTCTTCACGCTTGGCATGTTGGCCGTCTATCGTCTCGGATCGCACATTCCCACGCCCGGCATCAACGCCGACATGCTCGCACAGTTCTTCAATCAGAACTCCGGCTCTGCTCTCGGCCTGGTTGATCTCTTCTCCGGCGGAAATCTTCGCCGTCTTACAGTCTTCGCGCTCGGCATCATGCCGTACATCACGGCGTCGATCATCTTCCAGCTGTTGACTGTCATCTACGAGCCTCTGGCGAAACTGCAGAAGGAAGGCGAGCTGGGCCGTCGCAAGATCACGCAATGGACGCGTTACGTCACCGTCCTGCTGGGCATCGTGCAGTCCTTCGCCATTGCGCTTACTCTGACCAGCACCACGACGGGCGCGCCGATGGTCACCATCTCACGTGGCGCTTTTATTCCGATGTGCGTGCTCACGTTGACCGCCGGCACTGCCTTCATCATGTGGCTGGGTGAGCAGATCACCGAGCGCGGTATCGGCAACGGCATGTCGTTGCTCATCTTTACAGGCATCGTCGTGGGTCTGCCACGTGGTATTGAAGAGCTCTATACCAAGGCTCGGGACAGTGCCTGGGGTGCCTTCACTCCCATCGTCATCCTTGTCCTCATCGCCGGCATGATCGCCGTCGTTGCTTTCATCGTCTACGTTGAACGCTCTGAGCGACGCATCCCCGTTCAATATGCGAAGCGTATCGTTGGGCGCAAGATGATGGGCGGCCAGTCGACGCACCTGCCGCTGAAGGTGAACTCCGGTGGCGTGATGCCGGTCATCTTCGCCAGCTCGATCCTGTCGGCTCCGCTGCTGTTCTCCGGCGCCCACATCTTCGGCTACTCACTCCAAGACTCGCCGTTCTTCGGTCCGCTCTTCCGCGCTCTGGCGCCGGGTGAACCCTGGTACGAAATGCTCTATGTCGTCGCCATCATCTTCTTCGCGTACTTTTATATCTCGATCGTCTTCCGTCCGGATGACATTGCGGATAACATGCGCAAGTACGGCGGCTTTATCCCCGGCATCCGCCCCGGCAAGCGCACTGCCGACTTCATCAATGACGTGCTGACTCGCATCACGCTAGTTGGTGCGATTTACCTGATTATCATTTCGATCATTCCGCAGCTTCTGATCAGCGGTATTCACTTCAACCACCTCTGGCTGATCGGGCCTGTCTTTGATCGCTTCCCGACGTGGGTTACGAATGGCATGGGCCTCAACTTCTACTTCGGCGGAACCTCGCTGCTCATCGTCGTAGGCGTGGCAATGGATACCGTTCAGCAGATCGAATCGCAGCTCATCATGCGCCACTATGACGGCTTCTCTCCCAAGAGCGGACGCATCCGTGGGCGCAAGAGCTGGTAGGAAAGTGCCAACATTGACCAATGATTCCGTAGTACCTGATACTCCGGCCCCGGCAGACGATAGTTTTCTGCCCGGGCCGGTTCTTCTTCTCGGCGCACCCGGTGTGGGCAAGGGCACGCAGGCCAAGCTCTTGATGGCTGAGTTCGGCATTCCGCAGATTTCGACCGGAGACCTGTTGCGTGCCAACATTGCGCAGGGCACGCCATTGGGCAAGGCCGCCAAGTCTCTGATGGATCAGGGGCAGCTGGTCTCCGATGAGCTCGTCAATCAGATGGTCGCCGACCGTCTAGCTCAGCCCGACGTCAAACGTGGATATATCCTTGACGGCTTTCCTCGGACTCTGAATCAGGCCGAATGGCTGGACTCGGTGCTGGCTGTTGATAGTGCAACGCTGCCGGTCGTCGCGATCAGCATGGTCGTCAGCTACGATCAGTTGCTGCATCGCATCACGGGACGGCGTATCTCTCCCGCTGGCCGAATCTACAACGTCTATTCGAATCCTTCAGCTGTTCCAGGGCGCTGTGATGTCGATGGCACGGCGCTGGTTCAGCGTTCTGACGACTCCGAAGAGGTCTTCGCCGAGCGGATGAAGACCTTTGCTGCCCAGACCGCGCCGGTGATCGAGCACTATCGCAACCAGGGCCGCTTTGTAGAGGTGGACGGCGACCAACCCGTCGAGCAAGTCACCGCCGAGATCACCAGTGCGCTCAAACGCCTTCGCCAGACAGCGTGGAAGAGCTAGTTTATGGCCATCATGATTAAGACGCCGCAGGAGATCGACAAGATGCGGATCTCTGGTAAGGCCCTTCGCCAAGTCCACGATGCTATCGCTCCCCACGTTGTCCCGGGCGTCTCCACCATGGATCTGGAAGAGATCGCAGTCCGCAGGATCGCCGAGTTGGGCGCCATCGCCGCCTTCAAGGGATATCACGGCTATCCTTCTGCCCTATGTACCTCTGTCAATGAGGAGGTCGTCCACGGGATGCCCAACGTCAAGCGCATCCTCAAGGAGGGTGACATCCTTTCGATTGACTGCGGTGTCATCATCGACGGCTTTTATTCCGATGCTGCCGTGACCTATCCCATTGGTAAGGTCACTCCGGAGACGGTCAAGCTGCTCGACGTCACCAGCGCCTCGCTCGAGAGAGCTATCGAGCAGTGTCAGGTTGGTGGACGTCTGGGCGACATCTCAGTGGCTGTTCAGGAGATGTGCGAGGCCGAAGGCTTTGGTGTTGTTCGCGAGTTTGTCGGTCATGGGATTGGCCGCTCCATGCACGAAGACCCTCAGGTCCCCAACTTTGGCTCCAGGGGCAAAGGTCCTCGCCTGAAGGCCGGTATGGTGCTCGCCATTGAGCCTATGATCAATGCTGGTGGCCCCGAAGTACATGTTTTGAAAGACGGCTGGACCGCCGTAACCAACGACGGCAGCTACAGCGCCCACTTCGAGCATACGGTCGCCATCACAAAAGATGGCCCCCTTGTGCTGACCCGTTAGGAAAATACCCGGGTTCTGGGGTATTATAAGAAATGCTGTGTCCATAAGTGTGTCACACAGCAAGACCGAAACCTAGACTTCTCAGTTTCGAATAGGGCAACGGGATTCGGCTCGTTGAACAAGTTGTGGAATGAAAGGGCTTAGCTCTCGAACTTCCAAAGGAGAATCGTTTGTCGAAGGAAGATGCAATTGAAGTGATGGCAGTGGTGGTCGAAACCCTGCCGAATGCGATGTTCAAGGTAGAGCTTGAGAACAAGCATCAGGCCCTTGCGCACGTCTCCGGACGTATGCGCAAGAACTTCATCCGCATCCTCCCCGGCGACCGTGTCGCGATTGAGCTCAGCCCGTACGATCTCAACCGTGGCCGCATTGTCTATCGCTACAAGTAGATAGTGCGACCTAGCCTCCGGCTTTTAGCTTTTAGCTCTTAGCTGGAAATACAGCAATACAAGAATGAACCAGCCTGCCTCTAGCCAGAAGCTAAGAGGTTAGCAGCTAACGGCTGTTTTTAGGAGTTTTATGAAGGTCCGCGCATCAGTAAAGAAGATCTGCGACAAGTGCAAGGTGATTCATCGCCGTGGGGTCGTTCGCGTCATCTGCGAGAACGCCAAGCACAAGCAGCGCCAGGGCTAACGAGCCCTCTGGTATAGTTCCGGACCCGCTGGGCTAGTTAGCCAATATCGTTTCTCGATATCAAAGGCTTGCGTTGAACCCAGTGGTCAGACCGCAAACGATCACCCCGCGTCTCGTGGCGAAGCTACGAGGCCCAACAGAAAAGGAACCCCATGGCACGTATTGCTGGAGTCGATGTCCCTAACAACAAACAGGCGCGCATCGGTCTCACCTATATCTTCGGCATCGGCGATTCTCGCGCGGCCAAGATCCTCGTGAAGGCGGACGTCGATCCGCTCGCGAAGGTCGGCACGCTCGACGAGGATCAGCTGAACCGCATCCGTCAGGTCATCGAAGCTGAGGGCCAGATTGAAGGCGATCTCCGCAAGGACATCTCCCTCAACATCAAACGTCTCATTGAAATTCAGTCCTACCGTGGTCTCCGCCATCGCCGTTCGCTTCCAGTTCGTGGCCAGCGCACCCACACCAACGCTCGTACCCGCAAGGGCCCACGCAAGGGCACCGTCGCCGGTAAGAAGAAAGCGACGAAATAAATCATGGCGAAGACACAGAACAAGGCCGCTGGTAAGACCGCTGGCAAGAACAAGAAGTTCAAGAAGCGCGAACGGAAGAACGTTCCATTCGGCCTCGTCTTTATCCAGGCCAGCTTCAACAACACCATCGTCACCATCACCGACCAGACCGGCAACACGCTGTCCTGGAAGAGTTCTGGTTCGCTCGGCTTCCGCGGCTCCCGCAAGGGAACCCCGTTTGCCGCGCAACAGGCCGCTGTTGGCGCAGCCAACGCAGCCCGCGACCACGGTCTCCGCTCGGTCGATGTGCGCGTCTCAGGTCCCGGCTCCGGTCGTGAGTCCGCGATCCGCGCCCTCGCCACGACGGGTATCGAGGTTCGCAGCATCCGCGACGTTACGCCGATGCCTCACAACGGCTGCCGTCCGCCCAAGCGCCGCCGCGTCTGACGCCTTTTCTTTTCGATTTGCCTCCAGCGGATCTTCGCTGGAGGCAAAATCTGTAACTTTCGACCGGATCGCGACGAAGCGCTGCCAGCGTGTAAAACGATCGACAACCGAAGTCAGGAGCTATAAATGGCACGTTTCACAGGACCCGTCTGCCGCCTTTGCCGCCGCGACGGCACCAAACTCTTCCTCAAGGGAGCCAAGTGCTTCTCCGAGAAATGCCCCGTCGAGAAGCGCAACTTCCCTCCGGGCCAGCACGGCCAGTCCCGTAAGGTCAAGAAGGTTGTCGGCTATGGTCTGCAGCTTCGTGAGAAGCAGAAGGCGAAGCGCATCTACTTCACTCTCGAGACCCAGTTCCGCGCCTACTATCAGAAGGCGTCCAACAGGACCGGCGTTACCGGCGAACTATTGCTGCAGCAGCTTGAGACCCGTCTGGACAACGTAGCCTATCGCCTCGGCTTTGCGATGAGTCGTCGTCAGGCTCGTCAGGTCGTCCGCCATGGTCACGTCAGCGTCAACGGCCGCAAGGTTAACATTCCTTCGTTCCAGTGCAAGGTTGGGGATGAGATCGCAATTCGCGAAGGTTCCAAGGCGCTTGTCATCCTGGAAGAGTCGAAGAACTTCGCCAGCGGTCAGCGCACCGTTGCGTGGCTCGACATCAACCGTGACAATCTCTCCGGCAAGGTTATTGCTCTGCCGAAGCGTGAAGACGTCAATCTGCCCGTCAACGAGCAACTGATCGTCGAACTCTACTCGAAGTAAGAGTCAAGTTTTAGCCGACATGTCGCAGTGGAGATATATTTTCGCTGCGGCATGTCGGTCATCAGTAACGCCACAACCTAACCCGCAACAGAACCACCCGCCAGTCCGCAAAATGCATCGCGGCTAGGACGGATAAAGGAGAAACACATGCTTTGGAGAGGTTTTCAGAAACCCAAGCGTCTCGCAGTCGAAAACGAAACACTTACCGACAAATACGGTAAATTTTCCGCGCAGCCCTTTGAGCGCGGCTTCGGTACGACCATCGGCAATGCACTTCGTCGCACCCTCCTTTCTTCTATTGAAGGCGCGGCCGTAACTGCCGTTCGCATCGAGGGCGTTCTGCACGAGTTCCAGTCGATTACCGGCGTCGTCGAAGACGCGACCGACATCATCCTGAACCTCAAGCAGATCCCGTTCAAACTCAACGGCGACGGCCCCAAGGCTCTCTACCTCCGCGCCGACCAGGCCGGCGTTGTTACCTCCGGTTCCATCGAGGCCGATGGCGACGTCGAGATCCTCGACAAAGACGTCTACATCTGCACCATCTCCGAGGGCGGCAAGATCGACATGGAGATGCGCCTGAAGCGTGGCCGCGGCTACATCTCGGCCGACAAGAACTTCGATGGCGATCTCGGCCTCGGCTTCATTCCGGTCGACTCGGTCCACTCTCCTGTCCGCAAGGTCAACTACCTCGTTGAGGCAGCGCGTCTCGGTCAGATCACCGACTTCGACAAACTCACTCTCGAGATCTGGACCAACGGTACCGTGCTTCCGGCAGACGCGCTCGGCCTCTCTGCCAAGTTGCTCAAGGACCACATGACTATCTTCATCAACTTCGAGGAAGAGCTCGAAGCCGGTCACGATGGCCTGCATGACGGGCCGGCTCTGCGCAATGAGAACCTCAATCGCTCGGTCGAAGAGCTTGAGCTCTCCGTCCGCAGCTACAACTGCCTGAAGAATGCCAACATCGCCACCATCGGCGAGCTGATTCAGAAGACTGAGGCCGAGATGCTGAAGACGAAGAACTTCGGCCGCAAGTCCCTGAACGAGATCAAGGAGATACTGGCGCAGATGGGCCTCTCCCTCGGCATGAAGATCGACGAGAACGGCAACCCGCAGCCCGGACCGACCTCCGTGCTGCCTGCAGCCACACTCGCTGCCAGCTTTGGCAACTTCGATGATGACGACGAGGATGATGACGAGGATGATGACCTCGACCTCCCCAACGAGGCTGAGAACTTCTAATCCAGCTGGCGGTGGCGAGCACTATCTGTCACCGCCGGTTCTGTTTTTATGTAGCACCCGCACGAAGCTTCATGCCTCGCGCACATTCTAAGCAACCCCGACTCCCGGCCTAAGCCGAGTCGAAGGAGATTACACCATGCGTCACCGCAATGCAGGATTCAAACTAGGCCGCAATACCAGCCATCGACGCGCTATGCTGCGCAATCTGGTTACTTCCATCATCGTGATGGATCGAGTCGAAACCACCATCACCAAGTGCAAGGCGACCCGCCCCATCGTCGAAAAGATGATTACTCTTGGCAAGCGCGGTGACGTGCATGCCCGCCGTCAGGCTGCGGCATATCTTATGACGCCCGAGTCCGTCGACCGCCTCTTCGCCGTCATCGCTCCTCGTTATGCTGCACGCAACGGAGGCTACTTGCGCATTACCCGGACCGGAGCCCGCAAGGGTG
>Ga0193743_1001390_pt1 | contig 18012 bp, 18 predicted proteins | sample L2c2metaG_FD_143038 | JGI IMG/M metagenome (GOLD analysis project Ga0193743, IMG submission 143038) | Soil microbial communities from a riparian zone of the East river system, Colorado, United States - L2c2 | ecosystem: Environmental > Terrestrial > Soil > Riparian zone | place: USA: East River...
GAACGAGGGACAGCACGAGTCCTTCGCCTACACCGAGGTCGATCAGACCGTTGAACTCGGCGGAGACTACTCCGGCCGATCCTGGTCACGCCCCAACGACAAGCTCGGCCTCGCCTTCGTCTCCAATGCCATCAAGCGCGACCACCAGAACTACCTCCGCTACGGAGGCCGAGGCTTCCTGCTCGGCGACGGCAAGCTGAACTACGCTCGCGAAGACATCCTCGAGAGCTACTACAACACCCACGCCTGGCGCGGCCTCTACTACGCCCTCAACCTCCAGTTCATCGACCACCCCGGGTACAACAAGGACCGCGGCCCCGTCCTGGTCGAAGCAGTGAGAATGCATGTCGACTTTTAGCCTTTCTTCACATACGTGGCTATTACAAAACGTCACGGATGTGGTCGCCCAATACGTCGTCATTCCCACCCAATACGTCGTCATTCTGAGCGCAGCGAAGAACCCCCGCATTTTGTCTATGCTCACACCGCTCTTTCAACTTCAGCCATTGCAGAGCCGTATACTCCAATCGTGACCCCGCTCTACGTATACGAGGCCATCGGATTTGTCCTCGGCCTGGCCTTCGGCAGCTTCCTGAACGTCTGCATCTCCCGCATCCCAAGGGGAGAATCGATTGCACACCCCAGCTCCCGCTGCCCCCAGTGCAGCGCACCCATCCGCTGGTACGACAACATCCCGCTCCTGAGCTGGCTCCTCCTCCGAGGCCGCTGCCGCAACTGCAAACAATCAATTCCCTGGCGCTATCCGCTAGTAGAACTGGCAGTGGCCCTCTGGTTTCTAACCTGCGGATGGCAGATAGGTTATTTATTTGAGCTGGCGCAGGATGAGAGCGCTCATCTGTCTACCTCTAACTTCATCGAACTAGGAATCGCACAAGCTGCCCTCGCCATCCTTGGCTTCCTCCTCATCGGCCTCATGGTCATCGACTGGCAGACCCTCACACTTCCCGACGCCTTCACCCTGACCGGCATCGCCACCGCCCTCTTCCTCGTCTGTACCCAGGCAATCTTCCTCGGCCCCACCGAAGATCAGGTCCTCCTCACCAAACACAGCCTCCATCTCACCAGTCCCGGCGGTGTCACCGACCACGGCAACGTCTTCCTCACCGGCCCCGAGAGCCTTATCTTCGGCCGCATCGCCGCGATCATCGGAACAGCCCTGATCCTCCTGATCATCCGGTGGCTCTACAAAGCTCTCCGCCACCGTGAAGGCATGGGGCTCGGCGACGTTAAACTCCTCGCCATGATCGCCGCCTTCCTCGGCTTCTGGCCCGCAATCCTCGCCCTCTTTCTCGGAGTCCTGCTAGCCAGCCTCTACGGAATCGTCCTGCTTGCCCAACGCAAAGCCGGGGCCGCATCCAGACTTCCCTTCGGCAGCTTTCTCTCTATCGGCGGACTCATCTCGGCCCTCTTCGGCAACACCATTATTGACAGCTACATAGCATTACTTCGATAGCCGCACAACGTCAGCCATTTACTTGACACTTGCCAGCCGCAATCTTAGAGTCGAAGATGGCCATGCAAAGTTACCCCTACATATGGAACTATCTTCCGCTGGTGCTGCAGATTCTGGTTGCGCTCGGCGTCGCGTGCGGCATGGTAGGGGTCTCCTTCCTGATCGGCAAGCATAAGAATTCACGCACAAAAGCCGGCGCCTACGAGTGCGGCATGGACCCAGTCGGCGACGCCCGCGGCCGCTTCTCCGTCCGCTTCTACATGGTCGCCATGCTCTTCATCCTCTTCGATGTCGAAGCCGTCTTCATGCTTCCCTGGGCCGTGATCTTCCGTCGCCTTCCGGCCATCACCGGCTCCCGCATGTTCGGCTTCTACGAGATGCTCGTCTACCTTGGTTTCGTCGCCGTAGGCCTCTTCTACGTCTGGAAGAAGGGCATCCTGAATTGGGCTAACGATAAGGGGGACCTCTAATGTACGATCCTGCCTCAGCCCTCACCGGTACCGAAGCCGTCTTCGCCGCGCATCCCGAGAACGCTGCAGTCAAGGCTTTGACCACTCTAGCCATCGACGCAAAGTACGACCGCAACGAGCTGACCATTACGGTCAGTCGTGAAGACATCATCCAGGCATGTCAGGTAGTACAGCAGGCCGGCTATAACTTCCTCGAAGACGTCACCGCAGTTGACTGGTATCCCTCCGAACCCCGCTTCCAGATCACTTACCACATCCTGTCCATGTCGCTGAAGTCGCGTCTCCGGCTGATAGTCCGGCTCAACAGTGAAGACGCCGCCATCGACAGTATCGTCGGCGTCTGGCCCTCTGCCAACTTCTACGAGCGTGAGATCTTCGACCTCTTTGGCGTTCACTTCGGCGGCCATCCCAATCTCCGCCGCATCATGATGCCCGAAGACTGGCAAGGGCATCCCCTGCGTAAGGACTACCCCGTGGAGGGGTACCGCTAATGGCACCCGTCGCTGCTCCCGATCAGATCAATCCCGGCATCGAAGACGTCATTGCCGACGCCAGGCGCGCTCACCACGGCGACCAGACCATGATCATCAACATGGGCCCGCAGCACCCCTCGACCCACGGTGTGCTCCGACTCGTGCTTGAGATCGATGGCGAATCCGTCATCAGCCTTGCCCCCGACATCGGCTACCTGCACACCGGCATCGAGAAGACCTGTGAGGCCAAGTTCTACCAGCAGGTCGTCCCCCTCACCGACCGCATCGACTATCTCTGTCCGATGACCAACAACCTCGCGTACTGTCTCGCGACAGAGAAGTTACTTGGTCTCGAGATACCCGAACGCGCCCAGTATCTCCGCGTCCTGCTCAACGAGCTCACACGCCTTCAGTCCCATCTCGTCTGGCTCGGCACCCACGCCATGGACATCGGCGCGCTCACTGTCTTCCTCTACTGCTTCCGCGAGCGCGAAGACATCCTCCGCATCTTCGAGAATGTCTCTGGCCAGCGGATGATGACCAGCTACTTCCGTATCGGCGGGCTATCGCTCGAACCGCCCCTCGACTTCTACAAGCAGGTTCAAGACTTCCTGAACATCATGCCGGGCCGCATCCAGCAGTACGAAAACCTTCTCACCGGCAACCCCATCTGGATAAATCGACTGAAGGACGTCGGTTATCTCTCGCCTGAGGATGCAATCGCCCTCGGAGTAACCGGACCGCCCCTCCGCGCTTCAGGCGTGGATTGGGACCTTCGCCGCGATATGCCCTACTCGGGCTACGAGAAGTTTCAGTTCAAGGTCCCCGTCTCCAAGGTAGGTGACGTCTGGGCTCGCTACGTCGTCCGCATGGACGAGATGCGCGAGTCGGTCAAGATCTGTCAGCAGGCCCTCGATGGCGTTCCAGCGGGCCGCATCGTCGCCGACGCCCCCAAGATCATCCTGCCCGACCGCGAACAGATGAAGACCCAGATGGAGTCGCTCATCCATCACTTCAAGATCGTCACCGAAGGCTTCGGTGTTCCCGCAGGAGAGGTCTACCAGGCCGTCGAATCGCCACGCGGCGAGATGGGCTACTACGTCGTATCCGACGGTACCGCAAAACCTTATCGCGTTCACATGCGCAATCCGTCCTATGCGACGCTGCAGGCGCTTGAAACCATGTGCAAAGGTCGTCTCCTCGCCGACGTCGTCGCCGTCATCGGCTCCATCGACATCGTCCTCGGCGAGATTGACCGCTAGGAGAAGTTTCAGAATCCTGTTTCGTCGTTGTTTGGCTTTTACTTTTGAGAATCGCGAAGATTGGCTTCGCATTACGAATAAGAAGGGCTCAACGCCCTGAGGTACGGGTTGGACAATCAACTCCACCGTGAACTTTGGACCTCCTGGGCATCGCTGCTTCGCTCCTACGCCGCCGCCCACGGACTCAACAGCCGGCATCACGCAGTAGTCGAGGTCGGCGCGGACGAGATCACCCTCCGTGTCGCCAGCCGCTGGCTTCGCTTCACGAACGAGACGCTTCAAGATAGTGAAGGCAATCAGTCCGACTTCAGCCTCCAGGAAGACGGAACTGTTAAACTGAACGGTATCGCAGAAGAGATGGACCTTGCCGCCGAAAAGCTGGCGCGGGAGATGATGCATAGTGAGTGATGTTTTCTTGTTGTCATTCCGCAGCGCAGCGGAGGAATCTGCTTCACCTTGCGGCCTAGGACTTTACCGATGAGCACAATCGCCAATACGATCTTTTCGCCGGAGCTCGCCGCCCGCTTCGACATGCTGGTAACTATCTACCCCTTGCGCCGCTCTGCGCTCGTCCCCATGCTGCTCTACGCACAGGACGAGATCGGCTACGTCTCCGACGCCGTCGTCACCGAGATCGCCCAGCGAATCGGCATTCTGGAGTTGGACGTACGCAACGTGCTTTCGTACTACTCCATGCTCCGCACCAAGCCCGCGGGCAAGTACAACCTCCAGGTCTGCACCAATATCTCCTGCATGCTGCGCGGCGGCTACGAGATCCTCGACCACTGCAAGGCCAAGCTCGGCATCGGCCACAAACAGGTCACTCCCGACGGCCTCTTCTCCCTCGAAGAAGTCGAGTGCATCGGTGCCTGCTGCTGGGCTCCTGCCATGCAGATCAACTACGACTTCCATGATGACCTCACCACCGTCAAGGTAGACGACATCATCGAAACCTACCGCAATAGCCAGGGAAAGGACGTGAAGTAGATGCCTACCCTCGTCTCTCATCCGGATGAAGTCAAAGTAATCTCCCGCCGCTTCGGCATGGGCGCAACCGACATCGAGAAGTACATCGAACTCGACGGCTACAAGGCCGTCCAGCAGGCCATCGCCGAGGGCCCCGAGTGGATCATCAACACCATGAAGACCTCAGGTCTCCGCGGACGTGGTGGCGCTGGATTCCCCACCGGCATGAAGTGGTCCTTCGTCCCCAAGCAGTCCGAGAAGCCCAAGTACGTCCTGGTCAACGGCGACGAGTCCGAGCCCGGAACCTGCAAGGATCACGTCATCTTCCGCGAAGACCCGCACGCCGTCATCGAAGGCACCATGATCGCCGGCCTCGCCATCGGCTCGAAGCTCGGCTTCATCTATCTCCGCGGCGAGTACCGCTATCTGCTCAAGATCGTCGAGAAGGCCGTAGCCGATGCCTACGCAAAGGGCTTCCTCGGCAAGAATATCTTCGGCACCGGCGTCGACTTCGATATCATCACCCAGACCGGAGCTGGAGCCTACGAAGTAGGCGAAGAGTCCGCCCTGATGGAGTCGCTCGAAGGCAAACGCGGCGTTCCCCGCATCAAGCCGCCCTTTCCTGCCGTCGTCGGCCTCTATGGTGGTCCTACTGTCATCAACAATGCTGAGACCATCGCTAATGCCCCGCACATCCTCCTCATGGGTGGAGAGGCCTTCGCCAAGCTCGGCACCGAGCGCAACGGCGGAACCCGACTCTTCGGTATCAGCGGCCACGTCGAGCGCCCGGGAGTCTACGAGCTCCCCATGGGCTACAACCTCCGCAAAGCCATCTACGACGTTGCCGGCGGCATCAAGGACGGCAAAAAGCTCAAAGCAGTAGTTCCCGGCGGTGCGTCTTGCCCGGTCCTCACAGCAGACGAGATCGACGTAGGCCTGGACTTCGACCAGATGGGCAAAGCCGGAACTATGCTCGGCTCCGGAGGCATCGTGGTGCTGGATGAGACCGTCTCCATCGTCGAGTTCGCCCTCCGCACCATCGCCTTCTACCAGCACGAGTCCTGCGGTTGGTGCATCCCCTGCCGCGAGGGTACGGACTGGATCAAGAAGACCCTCACCCGTGTCCACGCCGGCGGCGGTACCAGAAAAGACGTTGACAACGTCCAGTACCTCGCCGAAAACATGATGGGCCGCACCTTCTGCCCGCTCGGCGATGCAGCGGCGATGCCCACACTCGGCTTCGTCAAGAAGTTCCGCAAAGAGTTCGAAGATTACATCGATGGCCACAAGGCCGGAACCCCCATCATCACCGTGCAGGAACTAGTCGGAGCACACTAAAGCTATGCCAGACGTAACCTTTACCGTAGACGGCAAGAAACTCACCGCACCGGCCGGCACCCTTCTCATCGAGGCCTGCAAGGCCTCCGGTATCGAGATCCCTGCCTTCTGCTACTACCCCGGTCTCTCGCTCCAGGCAGCCTGCCGTATGTGCGTCGTCCGCATCGAGAAGATGCCCAAGCTTCAGACCGCCTGCACCACTCCGGTCACCGAGGGCATGGTCGTCCAGACCGAGACCCCCGAGATCGCCCAGGCGCGCAAGGCAACACTGCAACTTCTCCTCGGCAACCATCCCCTCGATTGCCCCGTCTGCGACGCCGGCGGCGAGTGCGAGTTGCAGGACATGACCTTCAAGTACGGTGCCGCCGACAGCTTCTACGCCGAGCCCAAGAACCACCGCGAAGAGCAGAAGTGGTCTCCAGTCGTTTACTTTGACCGCCCCCGCTGCATCCTTTGCTACCGCTGCGTGCGCATGTGCGGCGAGGGCATGGACGTCTTCGCCCTCGGCATCCAGAACCGTGGCAGCTCCTCCGTCATCGCCCCGAACGTCCCTGCCGATCTCTCCCCCGATCACCTCGCCCACGTCGACTGCGAGCAGTGCGGCATGTGCATTGACGCCTGTCCTGTAGGCGCGCTCACCTCCGGCACCTATCGCTACAAGACCCGCCCCTGGGAGATGAATCACGTCTCCACCATCTGCACCCACTGTGGCGACGGCTGCAAGACGACCCTCGGCGTTCGCAGCACCTCCGACGGCAGTGAGATCGTCCGTGGCGACAACCGTGACAAGTCCGGTATCAACGGCGACTTCCTCTGCAACAAGGGCCGCTACGCCTTCGACTTCGCCAACCACGAAGACCGCATTACCCAGCCGCTCGTCCGCCAGGCCAACGGTGAGCTGAAGCCCGTCTCCTGGGAGGTCGCCTTCGATCACGTCGGCAAGAAGCTCCGCGAACTCCGCGACACACGCGGCGGCAAGTCCATCGGTGTCATCGGCTCCAATCGAATCACCAATGAGGAAGCCTACCTCCTCCAGAAATTCGCACGCACGGTCCTGCAGACCAACAACATCGATCACCATCGCACAGCAGACTATATTGCCTTCGCCAGCGCGCTCGCCGGGACCAAAGGCCGCACCGCCTCCCAGCGCGACACGCAAACTGCACCTGCAGTCCTCTTGATCGGCGGCGACCCCACCAATCAAGCCCCCGGCACCGCCTGGAACCTCCGCACCGATGTCCGCCTCAATCGCGCCCGTCTCTACGTAGCCAACTCCGCCGAAATCAAGCTCCGCCGCCAGGCCAAGGCCTTCCTGCAACTCGCTCCCTTCGGTTACGGAGCCCTCGCCAGCTACCTTGGCGGCGACGCCGCATCCGCCACCAGCGCAACCGCCGACACTGCCGCGTTAGCCGCCTTCCGTGACGCAGTCAAAGCCGAAGAAAATCTCCTCATCCTCATCGGCTCCGAGTTCCGCGGCGCAGATCTCAAGAAGCTCATCAACTTCGGCCTTACCATCCCCGGCGCGAAGTTCGCTCTGCTCGCTGACTACGTCAACTCCCGCGGTGCAGCCGACATGGGCCTGTTCCCTGATCTGCTCCCGGGCTACACTCCCATCGCAGGCAACACCACCTTCGCGGAATACAAAGCCCCAGCCGAGTCCGGACTTGACATGCTCGAGATCTTCGAAGCAGCTGGCCGTGGCGAGCTCTCGGCCCTCTACGTCGTTGGCTCCAATCCCGTCTCCCGCTTCGGTGTCGACCCATCTTCCCTGAAGAACACCTTCGTCGTCGTCCAGGATATGTTTCTCACCGAGACCGCCGTCCTCGCTGATGTCGTACTCCCTGCGGCTAACCTCTACGAGAAGTCCGGCTCCGTCACCAACAGCTACGGCGATCTCCAACAGGTCAGCAAAGCCGGTGACCGTGCCGGCGTACGCACCGACTTCGAGATGATCGTCCGCATCGCCGACAAGATGGGCGCCGACATGCGCGCTCTCGTCCCCTTCGGCAAAGGCACTCGCGCCGACATGGGCCAGTCCCGCGGCGCGCAGTCCGGCGAAGCGGACCGCCACGCAGTCTGGCTCACCGCCAACAATCTCGAACCGAAGCTGAGCCCCTTCGACCCCTGGGCCATCCTCGACGAGATCCAGCGTCTCGTCCCCGGCTACAACCTTCTCCGCCTTCAGCTCCTCAGCGGCAACGATCAGCATCTCGAACCCGCTGCTCCCGCTGAGTTCGTCCAGATAACCAACCGTCGCGACCTCGTCCTCCCAGCAAGCGACACCCTCTTCACCTCTGGAACACTCGGCCGCTACTCCGCCATGCTCTCCGACCTGCAGCACAACGAGAGCCTCCGTCCTTCTTCGTCACTCACTCAGATTCAGACCGCAGCCGACTAAATAGACTCAGGCAGACCCAGGAGCCGAACCCAAAACCGTGAGCCATCTATCACCGTTCCAGACATTTCTGCTGCTCAGCATCCTCAAGATCGTGGTCGTCCTCGTCATCACCCTGACGGCGGTCGCCTACACGGTGTTGTTGGAGCGCAAGGTCCTCGGCCGCATGCAGAACCGCTGGGGACCTTCGCGCGTGGGCCCCTTCGGCCTCCTGCAGCCCCTCGCTGACGGCATCAAGCTCTTCCTTAAGGAAGACCTGCTCCCTATCGCCGCCGAGCGCCCCCTCTTCATCATCGCCCCCATCATCGCGCTGGCCTGCTCGCTGATCTCTATCTCCGTCGTTCCCTTCGGCCAGATTCAGAATGTCAAGGGTGTCGACATCTTCAACATCGCCGACCTCAACATCGGCCTCCTCGTCATCCTCGGCATCACCTCCATCGGCGTCTACGGCATCGCCCTCTCCGGCTGGTCCTCGAACAACAAGTTCGCCCTCCTCGGCAGCCTCCGTGCCACCTCGCAGATGATCAGCTACGAGCTCGCCCTCGGCCTCTCTTTAGTCGGCGTCGTCCTCCGCGCCCAGTCGCTCAGCCTGCGCGATATCGTAAACAGCCAGTCCGCTCACGGAATACTCTCCTGGAACGTCTTCGGCGGCTTCCAGTTCGTCGCCTTCTTCATCTATATCCTCGCTGCCTACGCCGAAACCAACCGCGCCCCCTTCGACCTCCCCGAGGCCGAGTCCGAGCTCGTCGCCGGCTACCACACCGAGTACAGCTCCATGAAGTTCGCCATGTTCTTCATGGCCGAGTACGCCAACATGATTACCGTGGCCTGCGTCGCCTCCCTGCTCTTCTTCGGCGGCCCGTCCAGCCCCTTCGGCAACCTCTTCCCGGCGATCGGCGGCCCTATCGTCCAGGCCATCCTTCCCATCTTTTGGTTCGTGGCCAAAGTCTTCGCGTTCCTGCTTCTTTACATCTGGGTGCGCGGCACGGTTCCACGCTTCCGGTACGACCAGCTCATGGCCTTTGGCTGGAAGTTTCTCCTCCCGCTGGCGATGGCCAATATTGTCGTCACCAGCCTCGTCCTTGCGCTACGCGGATGATTGCCACGCAAGCTGTTTTACAATCAGCAGACAGCCCGACAACTCTCTGCTCAGACGTTTCAACTGATTCAAGCGATTCAGGAAAGACTTAGCGGACATCATGCAACTGGCACTCTTCATAATCTTTGGCGCGCTGGCTGTAGCAGGAGCTGTAAACCTCCTCCTCCAGCGTCACCCCATCAATAGCGCTCTGTCGCTCGTGGTCGTGATGATGTCGCTCGCCGTCCTTTACTGGTCGCTCGGAGCCGAGTTCCTCGCCGCCGCGCAGGTCATCGTCTACTCCGGCGCCATCATGGTGCTCTTCGTCTTCGTCATCATGCTGCTCAACGCGGGCGAAGAGGAACGAACTACCGGCAGCCGTGCCGCCTACATCGCCGGCTTCCCCGGAGCCGCCGCCATCTTCTGCCTGCTCAGCTTCGTCTTCCTCTCCGAGAGCAAGGCCCTCGGCACAGCCAACCTCGGTGGTTACCTCAACCACGCCGTCAGCAACATCTCCGAGGTCAGCTCTCTCCTCTTCACCAAGCTCCTCCTTCCCTTCGAGGTCACCTCCATCCTCATCCTCGTAGCCATCCTCGGAGCCGTCGTGCTCGCGCGAAAGGAGCAATAGCCTCTATGACCGCAGCCGTTCCCATCGCCTGGTATCTCGTCCTCGCCGCAGTTCTCTTCTCCATTGGCGTTGCAGCATTCCTCATCAAGCGCAACATCATCACCATCTTCATGTCCATCGAGCTCATGCTCAACGCCGTCAACCTGACCTTCGTTGCCTTCTCGCATATGTGGCACCAGGTCTCAGGGCAAATCTTCGTTTTCTTCGTCATGGTCGTAGCCGCTGCGGAAGCCGCTGTCGGCCTGGCCATCATCATCGCCATCTTCCGTACACGCCAGACCCTGAACGTCGATCAGGTCAACCTGATGAAACTTTGAGATTCGAGAAATATTGATGCCCGCTTCTTATCTCTGGCTGATCCCGCTGCTTCCCTTCGCCGGCTTCCTCATCAACGGAACCGTCGGACGCAAGCTACCTCGCACCCTCGTCACCGCCGTTGCCCTGCTCTTCACCGCCATCCCCGCTGCCCTCGTCGCATGGCTTTGGGCGACCATGAAGGCAGCAGGCGCACCCGAGGTCATCAACGTCGTCAGCGGCCCCTGGGTCGCCATCACCGGCCTCCAGGTCGACTTCGCCCTCACCGTCGACCACCTCACCCTCATCATGCTTGGCGTCGTCACCGGCGTGGGCTTCCTCATCCATCTCTACTCCGTCGGCTACATGGCGCACGAGGAAGGCTACTGGCGCTTCTTCGCCTACCTCAACCTCTTCATGTTCTTCATGCTCATCCTGGTCCTCGCCGAGAGCTTCCTGCTCCTCTTCGTGGGTTGGGAGGGCGTCGGTCTCGCCTCCTACCTCCTCATCGGCTTCTACTTCAAGAAGGACTCCGCCGCCAACGCAGGCAAGAAGGCCTTCATCGTCAATCGTATCGGCGACTTCGGCTTCCTGCTGGCCATGTTCCTTATCGTCGCTAACTTCGGTTCGCTCAACTTCGAACACGTCTTCTCCAGCATCAGCGCGAACCCAGACTGGAACGGTGGCATCCTCACCGCCATTGCCCTTCTGCTCGTCGTCGGAGCCGCCGGCAAATCCGCCCAGATTCCCCTTTACGTCTGGCTCCCCGACGCCATGGAAGGCCCCACCCCGGTCTCTGCGCTCATTCACGCGGCCACCATGGTCACGGCTGGCATCTATATGGTTGCGCGCTGCCACACCTTGTTTGACCGCTCCCCCTATGCCCTTGGCGTAGTCGCCATCATCGGAGCCGCCACGGCCATCTTCGCCGCCTGCATCGGCATGGCGCAGCACGATATCAAACGCGTTCTCGCCTACTCCACCGTCTCCCAGCTCGGCTACATGTTCCTGGCCTGCGGAGTCGGTGCCTACACCGCCGGCATCTTCCACCTCCTCACCCACGCCTTCTTCAAGGCTCTCCTCTTCCTGGCCGCCGGGTCCGTGATCCACGCTCTCTCAGGAGAGCAGGACATGCGCAAGATGGGTGGTCTCCGCAAGCGCATCCCTGTCACTTTCTGGACCATGACGATGGGAGTCTTCGCCATCGCCGGAATCTATCCCTTCGCCGGTTTCTTCTCGAAGGACGAGATCCTCTTCCGGACCTTCACCTCGGACAACCCGCTGGGCAAGCTCCGGAAGAGGATCTCGCTCGTCACCGCTGGCATAACGGCCTTCTACATGTTTCGTCTCTGGTTCAAGACCTTCTTCGGCGAATCCCGCTTTGAAGAGCACGGACACGACGCTCATCACGCTCACAACGACTCCCACGCGCACGGCGTACACGAGTCTCCAGCGATCATGACCGTTCCTCTGGTGATCCTGGCCATCCTCTCCGTCATCGGCGGCTGGGTCGGCATCCCCGCAGCCCTCGGCGGCTCCAACGAGATCGAGCACTTCCTCGCACCCGTCTTCGAGGGGGGCAAGGCCGCGGAGGTCGCCACCACAGCCGTAGCCAGTCATGGCCTCGAGTTCACCCTAGCCGCCGTCTCCCTGCTCACCGCCGCCATCGGCATCTTCATCGCCTACGTCTTCTACTACAAGAAGCCCGGCACCGCAGCTGCCCTCGCCAAGAGCGCACCGGCGCTCTATCGCCTCGTCGAGAACAAGTTCTACATCGACGAGATCTACTCGGCAGTCATCGTCACACCGCTGCTCATGTTCACCCGTATCATCCTCGGAGGCCTCATCGACGGCGTCGTCGTCAACGGCTCCGGCAAAGCTGCCGGAGCAACGACCAAAGGCCTCAGCACTCTCACGCGCCGCATCCAGTCCGGTAACATCCGCTCTTACGCCGGCTGGCTCGCACTGGGTGCCGCTGCCGTTCTGGTCGTCATGATCTTTGGCCGTTCACTCTGGATGCACTAAACGAAACGATAGGAACCGATGAACCCCGCAGGGACCGTATGAACATAGATCACTCCATCCTGACGCTTATCACCTTCGTCCCTCTCGCGGGAGCGCTTCTCCTTGCGCTCCTGCCGGACCGCGACAAGCTGATGCAGTGGGGCGCTCTCGCCGTCACCCTCGTCACCTTTGCCCTCACCCTGCATCTTCCCTTCCACTACATCAATGGAACCCCGGCAGGTAGCTTCCAATTCGAGCAGAACCTCTCCTGGGTCACCTCGCCTGCCATCCGCTACCACCTCGGCGTAGACGGCCTGTCGATGTGGCTGGTGGTCCTCACCGGCCTCCTCGCCCCTCTCGGCGTCCTTGCCTCCTGGCGCGCCATCGACACCCGCAAGAAGCTCTTCTACACACTCTTCCTCATCCTCCAGGTCGCGATGTTCGGCGTCTTCGTCTCGCTCGACCTCTTCCTCTACTACGCCTTCTGGGAGCTCTCCCTCGTCCCGATGGTCCTCCTCATCGCCACCTTCGGCCGCACCGAGAACCGCCGCCGCGCCGCCATCAAGTACTTCCTCTACACCTTCATCCCCTCCGCCATCCTGCTCGTAGCCATGCTCTGGCTCTACCTCAGGACCGGCACCTTCGATCTACCTACCCTCTCCGCCCTCGCTGCAAGCCACAACATCTCCGGCAACTCTGCCGCCCTCTGGCTGGCCTCACTCGCCTTCCTCGCAGCCTTTGCCGTCAAAGTCCCGATCTTCCCGCTGCACGGCTGGCTCTCCGATGCTGTAGCCGAAGCCCCCACCGCTGCCGTCATGGTCCTCGCCGGCAAGCTCGGCCTCTACTCCATCCTGCGCTTCTCCTTCGGTATCTTCCCGGAGCAGTCCCGCCACATCGCCCCACTCCTGATCGCACTCGGAGCCATCGGCATCGTCTACGGCGCCCTCCTCGCCCTCGTCCAGAAGGACCTCAAGCGCCTCGCCGCCTACGCTACCCTCGGCCACGTCAGCGTTGTCATCCTAGGCATCTTCTCCTTCACCATCGCCGGCCTCGACGGCGGTATCTTCCAAACCCTCAACGAGGCCCTTGGAGGAGCAGCTCTCTTCCTGCTTCTCGGCTTCCTCTACGAGCGCTACAGCACCTACGACATGCGCGAGTACGGCGGATTAGCTGCAAAGCTTCCCTGGATGGTGACCCTCTTCGTCGTCACCTCTCTCTCCGTAGTCGGTCTACCCATGCTCAACGGCTTCGTCGGCGAGTTCCTGGTCCTCTCCGGCTCCATGCAATCCGCCATCGCCCACCACACAGGATGGACGGTCCTCGCCACCACCGGAGTCATCCTCACCGCCTCCTACATGCTCTGGATGATCCAACGCGTCTTCTACGGCGACCTCGGCATCAAATCCGCCGCCATCACTGCCCCGGACCTCGACGCCCGTGAGCACCTGGCCCTCTGGCCTCTCGTCGCTCTCTTTCTCCTCATGGGTCTAGCCTCCCCGTACTGGATGCAAGCCATCGACACCGCAGGCACCTCCCTCGCACAAGAACCAGCTCCCTCAGCAGCGGCGACATCCTCCGGACCCGAGATTCACACCGGCTTCATCTTCACGAATCACTTCAAGGAGGCCAAGTAATGTCGCCCAACATCCTCGCCCTCCTACCCGAGTACATCCTCACCCTCACAGGCATCCTCATCATGCTGGCTGAGCCGCTCCTGCCGCCCTCCAGCAACCGCAGACCCCTCGGCTGGCTCGCCATCGCCGGCACCGCCGTCGCAGGCTTCTCCAGTTGGTATCTGCTCCGATTCGGCACCCTGTATGCCTTCTCCGGCACCATCCAGGTCGACGCCTTCTCCGCCTTCTTCCACATGCTCATCGCAGCAGTCGTCCTGGTCACACTGCTCGGCTCACTCGACTACTTTGAAGGCAACGCCAGCCACGCCGGCGAGTACTTCGCCCTCACCCTCTTCGGCGCCACCGGCATGATGTTCATGACCTGCTCCGTCGAGCTGCTGATGGTCTTCATCGGCCTCGAGATCTCCTCCATCGCCACGTACATCATGTGCGGCCTCCGCAAAGGCCAGGCCACCGGCTCCGAGTCCTCCATCAAGTACTTCCTCCTGGGCTCCTTCGCCACTGCCTTCTTCCTCTATGGCGTTGCGCTGGCCTTCGGAGCCACCGGCTCGACCAACATCTTCGCCATCGCCCACGGTCTCGAGACCACCGCCACCCCCACCCTCGCCTTCCTTGCCCTCGCCATGATCATCATCGGCCTCGGCTTCAAGGTCTCCGCCGCGCCCTTCCACGTCTGGACCCCCGACGTCTATCAGGGAGCCCCGGCCCCCGTCGTCGGCTTCATGTCTACCGCGCCCAAGGCCGCCGCCTTCGCCGTCCTGCTCCGCATCACCTTCTCCGGCTTTCCCGGCATGCAGCCTCGCTGGTCGCTCCTGCTATGGATCCTCGCCGCCCTTTCGATGACCATCGGCAACCTCGGTGCCCTGCTCCAGCGCGACGTCAAGCGCATGCTGGCCTACTCCAGCATCGCCCACGCCGGCTACCTCCTGGTCGCCTTCACCGCCTTCCCCCAGGACGGCATCGCCTCCGCTTGCTTCTACACCGCCGCCTATGCCGCCATGAACGTCGGAGCCTTCGCCGTCATCACCCAGGTCTCCGGCTACAACGAGACCGCTCGCACCATCGACGACTACACCGGCCTCGCCCTCAAGCGCCCCTTCCTCGCGGCTCTGCTGGCCTTCTTCCTGCTCTCGCTCATCGGCATCCCCTTCACCGGCGGCTTCTTCGGCAAGTTCTACGTCTTCTCCGCCGCCATCAACTCCGGCCACGTCTGGCTTGCCGTCATCGGCCTGCTCAACAGCGGTGTCGCCTGCTTCTACTACCTCCGCCTTCTGTCCGCCATCTACTCCCGCCCCTCCACCGAAAGCGCCCGTCTCACCGAGCGCCGCCCGATCAGCGTCCCGGCCGCCGTCGGACTCTGCCTCGCCGCCGTCTCCACCCTGGTATTGGGCATCCTTCCCGAGGGCGCGCTGCTCCTGGCCCAATACGCCAGCAGCAACGTCATCGTCGAGCAGGCACGCCACGTATGTGCAGAACACCCGGAGAACTGCCATGTTCCGCTAGGCGTCGAGAACCGCTAAGCAACTCTGAATCCGAAGAGAGACGGCCCACCTTCAACGCAGTTCATCGCGTCCAAGGTGGGCCGTTCTGCAGTTTATCCACCCTGTTCACGTCGGTATCTCCCTCTGTTCGCGTCGGTATCTCCCTAGGGTACTTTTAGTCCTAAAGTATTCCATTCAGGACACTTGACTTTGGACTTCCCAGACAGTACCGGCGCTTCAGGCTCATCGTCCCCATCGTCCCCGCAGGGGGGAACCCTCATCGGACGATACGTTTGTCAAGATCCCCACTCCAGAGACAGAAGAGCCCCCGCCGAAGCGGAGGCTCTTCCACACCCAAACCTGAAGCCTACTTAACCTTCAGGAAGATGATGACGAACGTGAACAGCGCGAGGGACTCGATGAACGCGAGTCCGAGAATCAGGAAGATGAAGATTCCAGGACGAGCGCCCGGGTTACGCGCCAGAGCCTCGGTCGCGGAGGCAGTCGCCTTACCCTGACCCAGACCGCAGAGACCAGCCGCCAGGGCCATGCCCAGACCGGCAGCCAGCGGAACCCACTGGTTGGCAACCTCGCCACCCTGCGCAAAAGCCGGCGTTGCAAGCAGCAGCGCGGCCAACGACATAAACAGATATTGCAGCTTCTTCATCGTGTTACTCCGTCTCCCGTCAGATACGCCGCCAGTGGGTGGTTGATGCTCACCGTGCTGGCACCCTCACGCTATGCGGCGTTGTTGCTACCGCGAAGAGGGAGCCCCTCCGCGGCAAACTCAATCTCTAGTGGTCGTGCGCCACAGCCAGGGACAGGTAGATCGCCGCCAGCAGCAGGAATACGTAAGCCTGAATCACAGCCACACCAAGGTGCAGCCCCAAAAACACCAGCGGTATACCGATCGGCACCAGCGAGAAGAACGCCAGCGTCAGCAGGTCACCCGCGAACATGTTCGCGTAGAGTCGAACCGTCAGCGAAAGCACGCGCGCGCAGTGCGAGATTATCTCGATCGGCAACAGCAGCGGGTACAACCACCACACCGGTCCCAGGAACTGCTTGATGTAAGCCGGCCCGTTCGCCCGAACGCCATGGTAGTGGTAGTAGATAAACGTAACCAGCGCAAATCCCAGCGGGACGACCACATTCGCGGTAGGCGACTCCAGCCCCGGAACCAGACCCAGCAGATTGCTCAGCAGGATGAACAGGAAGAGCGCGGTCAGGTAGCTGACGAACCGCTCCGACCCATGCCCGATGATCTGCTCGCTCTGGTCGGCCACGAACTCATTCGTCATCTCGGCCAGGTGCTGCACACCCTTCGGCTTCTCGACGCTCAGCGTCAGCCGCACCACGACGAAGTAGGCCACCAGCAGGCCAAACACCAGCAACTCCATCGCAAACGCATTCGAAATCGGAGCCTGCGGATACTTCGGCTGCACATGCACAGCCCGCAGCAGCGCCGTCACAGGCGCAGCAAGGTGGGCATTCAGAAATTGGGTAAAAAGTAACTGAGTAGGCATATAAAAATTAGGTAGAACTTAGGTCAGTACGGTCGGAGAGCCGGTCTAAACCGTCCACGCCTTCATCAGCCTCAACCCCTCCACCGAGAGCGCAAACACCCCCAGCGCAAGGCCTGCAGCAAGCGCGTAGACCGAACCATCCAGAATCTTAAGGCTAACATAAAGCAGCACAACGGTCAGCCCCAACCGCAGGAAGAATCCCAGCAAAACCATCCCCATCGGCCGAGCCTTCGCCCCGCCATCCATCCGCACCATCACCGCCGTCATCAACCGCAGCCATTCGTACAGCCCGGAGCCCGAGATCACCGCTCCCACCAGCAGCAGGACCGCGCTCTGCCACCCCAGCTTCCACCAGAGCAACGGAGCCGCTACCACCGTCACCACGGCTAGAAGCCGTAGCGCCCGCATGATCGTCCGCTTGAAGTCCTCGTCGCTGAAGCTCTCCATCGCTCTCATTGGCTCCGCCTCGCGCGCATCAACGACCCCTCTTCAAATACCGCGAAGCCGTCAAAAATATCTGCATAAAGCCCGCGGCAGCGCCCAGCAGAATCCCCACAACCCCCATCCAGCTCTGGTGGAAGTGCTTATCCAGCCACTCCCCGATCAGCCAACCGATCACGCATCCCGCAGGCAGCGCAATCGCCAGCTGAATCATCGACTCCGCCTTCACCAGCTCGCCCAAAGCACCCTTGCCGGTGACGCCAGCGCCCTGCTCTTTCTTTGTTCCGTCGTCCGCCATAGCAGCACCCATTACATCACGACCTCCCCTACTGCCGTCATTCTGAGCCGAAGGCGAAGAACCCCCGTATTTCGTCTTTGCTGTTGCCGTTGTCTTTCATCCGCGTCCATCCGTGAATATCTGCGGTCGCCTCGCCGCTATACTGAAACTTCAACCACATCAGCCAAAAGGAAAACCCGTGTTCGAGTCCGAGTTTGAGCAAAATCTCTACACCCTCCGCCGCGACAAGCTGAAGCAGATCGGCGCCCTT
>Ga0193743_1001392_pt1 | contig 18000 bp, 16 predicted proteins | sample L2c2metaG_FD_143038 | JGI IMG/M metagenome (GOLD analysis project Ga0193743, IMG submission 143038) | Soil microbial communities from a riparian zone of the East river system, Colorado, United States - L2c2 | ecosystem: Environmental > Terrestrial > Soil > Riparian zone | place: USA: East River...
CAAGAAATCTGACATTCTTTTTTGCAGTTGCTAACCGATTTTTTTTTCTTCTCAGTGACAGTTGTCGTGTCTGCTGCTCCAGTACCTCCAGTGGAGGTCGAACTTCGCGAACATATAGTGAGCATCCTGATCAACACTAAAAATTACAAATACGTGAATTCATTATTATTATTGTAGGTACGCGATTTTCAGGATGAAGTCGCCCGCGAGCCATCCCCTAAGCCAGAGCCCATACCTACTTGCTACAGGTTCATGTGCCAGTGATCTAACACGGCCAGGGGAACCCCCCTACGATTCTTGACCCTTGGAACTTTCACGTTCCATGTGTCCTGGGGTTCTACCCACAAAACTCGTGTCACCTCAAGAAGCCTCCATCTTGTCCTGTCTCTTCTGTTTTGGTCACATCCCGTTCTGCAAACTCTCTACACAAATCCCACGCTTTCGCACCGTTGACCATTTTCACGTTCCTTACGTTCCGCGACACAAACCATCTCCTTTCGGCTCTGCGAGCGGCCCTTCTCTCAACCCCCCCCCCCTCCCCCCCCAATCCAATGCGCTTTTTTCATAACCCGAGCTGGGCATTATGTCCTTTTAGGCACATGTGCGCACTTTACCTCCTGGACTTGAGGAGTGCCCAGTCCCCGGATATGTTCTGCCGATATTCATCTGTATTTCCCCCCTCCCCAGTCACAAATTCCGTCAATTCAAAAGATTTTAAGACAATCTTATTGACAATATACTGTATCAATTAGCACTTTTGTTGTTTTTTTGGGATATTTTAATTTTATTGTCGTTGGAAATTGTATATACCTAAAAACTTAGATAAAGAACAATACGTGTTTCCGAGTCCCTTGAAGTGCACTACTTATCTGCGTTGCAATGGCGACAAAATCTAATATTACTTGGTGAGACTACAAAAGTTGGCAAGTCCAAAAAAAAAAGTTATGGTGTAACAATAATAGCGTCATAAATACCAACGTGCTATAACATACAATGTAAAGATATTTCACCCAGTAGAGAATAGCCATCATCCCAATACCACACTACTTAGCAGTTCCACCATGACCGATGATGCCGATGACGACGGTCATGATCTTCTTCTCTAACATTATTCTCCCGAATGACTTTGAGAAACACGCTTTCCAATGTTGCCTTTTCGACTGTATATTCAGTAAAATCATCATGGCTGGATAACGCATTGAAGAGTTGCGCAAGCGACAAGCCGTTCTCCGATTCAATAGGCACTTCGAATCGTGTCGCTACATCATCTGCCATGCGAGACCCAGGGATCAAGGCCATCAATGCCCGAGCTTTGACAATTTCCTCACGCGTTCGGCAGCTGAAATGGACTTGGTACGCCGCATAACGAGCAGATAACGACTCTGTGCTACCCACAGCTGAAAGGAAGATCGATAAAATCAGTGTCAATTCAAAACATCGGAGAAATATATATATATTCACCAAGCATATGTTGAGCTAAGATACCAACACTGTCGGCCAACGCAGACGCTTCTTCCATGGAATCTGGAAAACGAAAACAAGAACGATGACAATGAATGAGGGGACATACATATAAAGTTACAAACCAAAAACCAAAAACAGCAAACTCACGAGTTGTGATGATGACAGCTTTGCCTCTTGCCACCCTACGTAGCGTTTGCCACATCTCGCGCTTCATTTTAGGATCAATCCCAGTCGAGAACTCATCGATGAGTACAACAGACGGATTTCCAATCAGTGCTATAGCAAGCGAAAGTTTTCTCTGGTTTCCTCCAGAAAGTTTGCTAGCCAATCGATCAGCGTACATATGCAGAGCAGTGCCTCGAAGTATAGCTTCAACGCTGTCTTCCAGCTCTTGGCCTTTACGTAGTCCTTTAAGGCGTCCATAGACAATCAAATGTTCTCTGACGCTGAGTTGGGAATCAATAGCTGTGAACTGAGGGCAAACTCCAAGAGCAGAACGGGCAGTTCGGGGATGCCGAACAACGGATATGCCATCGATGAGCACGTCGCCTATATCTGGCGAGACATCACCGCCTAAACAACGAATTGTCATCAAGGGTGATCTAAGCCTGAGGAAAGATTGCAGACTCACGGATGATGTTGAATGTAGTCGTCTTTCCAGCACCATTTGGCCCAAGCAGAGCAAATAAAGTATCTCTAGGTACTCCGAGACTCACATCGTCAACCACTTGTTTACCATTGTACATTTTAGACACATTGAGAACACGAAGCAAGTCGTCAGATTTAGACACTGCATTAGCAGTAGTGATAACATCTTCCTTTAAAGACGATGCTGTTCCACTTCCTGAAGAAACTCCTTTGCGAGGACGTAAACGACGCGGAGCCCGAGATCCTGAATCCGCCCATACAAGTATTGAAAGGAGGAAGAACGAGTAGACTAAAAGATAGATGATAGGACCTCCGAACTTCTTGATTGAGCCCATTGCAGTTGTGTTGACTACGCCATTTCCTTCACATAATAAAGAGAACATGTTGATAGAAACGAGAGCAGCACGGAGCTATCCATAACTGTTGATTAATAAACCGAACGAGCTAAGTATATGATTGATGGAACTTACCACACTCGCCACTGGAGCAACTATCGAAGTAGTAAAATGTAGGATCGTGATCAAGCTACTGGACTCCGTTGCTTTTCCATAAGTCAGTACAAGTAGAGGCGAGGCCAAGTAAAGCTTTTAAAAGCCAAATCAGAATCTGGCAAGAAGTCAAGGGATAAGTACTCACAATGCTTATGAGAAACTGATACCCAGCGACTATCGCAAAGGCTGCGAGAGGTGATGTGACTATTAAAGAAATGCAATACGAAAAGAGGGCGCCGGCAAAGCCATAAAGCACCAGAACAACCCACTGTAATCTCACACATATCACATCGAATACTGCCTTTGTCAACAATGAAAAAAACCCACCAAAAAGCCTAAACCATGGAATTGGTTGGAAACCGTGGCAAATATGATAATAATGATCGATGACAGTAAAATGGACCATATGACATCGAACATGAGATGTCCCAACCACAGACCAATCGGATCCGTTAAACCATTGGAAAATTGCATGGCTTGTACAGATGAACGACGTTCCTTGGTGACATAGAGCGCATAGAATGCAGTGTGTACGGCCTGAAATGGTAAGGTGTGTAAACGACAATAGATATTAAAAAAAAAATTAAAATTCACCATCGCAGCCCCGAAGATGATGGCCCACCTCAGGGAGCCAAGGGTACTCGCGTCTACTGGAGGGAAAATTGCAAAATTTGGGAGAATGAAAGTAGGTATTCGGACTGCATTTCCTGACACATTCAGAGCGCGATTGTGAAGAAGGTTCGTTGCCAGGTTCAGCATAGACAATCCTGTAAAACCAGGCGGTGAAGCTTCCCAAGCTATCAAGGAAGCACCTGTGTTTGAGTCTAAAGAAACACCACCGAGAGAAAGATTACGGAAGTTTTGAGAAATGTAATCGACAAAGGTGGCGTGATCGGGGATATTTGTAATTTGGAGGGAGTCAGTACTGTTGCCCAAGGTAGCCGTGATGTTAGGGGGTGAGGTGATCACGCTAGACGAAAGTCCAAAGGTGAAAGAAACCAATGGCGATGAAGGAAGATACAAGGGAATGGATGTAGCGTTGCGGAATCTCACCGAGCACGATGCAGTTTCTCTCTTGAGGAAGACGAGAGGGATGGTAGCCCCAGCGACTCCAATGATCACGGTAAGCAGAGGAATTAACCAACTTCGCTTCAGGATCAAGGTACGTTTGTAGAATATGGTAAGTGCCTGTCGGAAAGGCGACACTGGCCTGCCAGTTGGCAAGTCCATCATGGCAGATTTGTCTTCAAGATGAGGTGATATAGCGCCCTCTGAAAGTCTCTCAGAGTCGTCTGGGGTTTCATTCTTGCTCATGAGATCCAGGAAAATATCTTCGATCGTTGTCCCAAGGATGTCATAGGAAGCAATCGCATGGCGATTTGTTTCATCGTCAAGTAATCCAAGAACCCGGCGAACGGCTTCGGTGTCCTTGGCCTTCAGATGATAACAAACTTGGTATGGAGCAGGCGTTGTGACATATGTCTGCGGCGCAATAGTCTTGATGTTCAACAGAAGTTCATGTCTCAATGAGGTATCAAGCTTCTCAGAGTCGACAGGGGATGTAAATGTAACCTGTATTGAGTAACCTTCACCCAAGTCGCGCTTGAGAGCAACAGGGGGGCCGGAGGCAACAACTTTTCCAGGAACCGCCAGGATCGCTATGTGGTCGGCTAGCAGGTCGGCTTCGTCCAGGAACTGTTGTTGACGATCCTCTCTAAATGCTAAGTGGTAATAAAGAGATCTCAAAAAAACGCACATGAGTAGTAAAAATGATAGATCGGTCATCGCGGAAAGATGTTAAAGTCTTCCACAAGGCCCTTCTACTGAGAGGATCAACCCCAGAGGTACATTCATCCACAAGCATGACTGTATGACGGGATCAATGATCACTATATGACATTGAGAGTAAACAACAACGTACTTTGAGAACCACCCAATAGCCCAATAGCCAATTGTAACTTCCGTTTCTGTCCACCCGAAAGTGTAGCAGCATTGGAATGAATTTTCTGTTCCAGATCGCAATCACGCAGGAGTTGCTCCAAATCTTCATCCGCCAACGAATGTTTAGACCACTTCACAGCTTTCCACACACGCAGAGTTTGTAAACAGGTGAGTTCGGGAAACAGAACATTCTTCTGTGGCACAAGGCCCAAAGTCCCGCGAGGAGGTCTAGGAAGTCCACCCTGGAAGGTAACTGTTCCACTGGTAATGCTTGAAAGACCTCCAATAATTGACAAGGCGGTCGACTTCCCAGCTCTTCATGGCCAGTATGAGATGTTGAATGTTGATTCCACAACAAGTATAACTCACCCATTGGACCCCAATAATACGAAGATTCCCGTTTTCGGAATATCAAGGCTGAGATTTGAAACTGCAGTAACATCTCCCTTCGAGGTGAACCTAGAGGTTTTGTAGATCTTGGTTAACCCGCGAATTGAGATAGCGACATCCTCAGGCAGCTGGGGCGTTGGCTCGCTCGGTATTCGTTTCTTCCAAAATGCCCACGATCTCTTCGACGACACACTAGCATTATATAAGTGTCTCTCCCAGAGAACTGCGAGATAAGGCCACAGGAAGACGTCGATCTAAGCAATTTTTTGGAACCTCGTTGACAAAAAAAAGTCATCATAAGGAAATTGGCTTACGATAGCTGCTATTATCAGAGGAAGAAGCACGATGCCTTTGTCTGGGTCACCTTTCAAGACATTTGTCGGAAATTGATGATTCTCATAGCCGCAGATGGCCTTGAGAGCAAAGATGTAGAAGGATGGCGGAAAGAGAAGAGAAAATACAAAAAGGGTGCCGGATCGGGAGGATTTTAAGACAAGGGCAAGGATGGCAAAGACCAGTCCTAAGAACGTAGAGACTACGGCAGCCAAATGAGGGCTTTTCCCGAAAGGGACAGAAACAAAGAACGACCAGCTGGCAAGAACTAATCCTAGAAGAAGATGGACGACAAAAATGATGCCTGTATTTGTTGCGGTGAAGATACGGAATTTCCATGTGAGGGCCACAATGATCCAGGCTGGGAGGTAAGTGAGAGAAATACTGATGTGCCAGGACCTGCAAGCATAGTTGTCAGGGCTGAAACAAGATAACTAAAAGTGAAATGCGTACAATATTCTAGCAGAGTCCAGAAGACCCATTGCCCTCATGTATTCCGTGATAAGTATAGCACGTTCTCCTGCGACTGAACCAGGAAGTTGGTATGCAATTCCGATAAATGTTACGTATCTGGAATTAGGAGGTAAATCATCAGGTATCGCAGGTAGCATACGTAGTGCGCTCACAAGGCCAATGCCAAAAGCTGCCGAATGCCTCTGATAAAGCCTGAAATGCATAGGTTAGAAGGGTTTCCAAGCGAGGAAGATAAAATAACTCACTTAGACGAATTCTCGTCGCCTGCTCTTGGTTCGTTTCTTGGTTAAACGGCCATTCTAGAGGCGGTTGTTGTTGGACGCCAGTTTGAAGTTCAATAATAGCCTGAGGATGCCAACGGTCAACGATGACAGCAAATGAATACGTGAAGCAAAGTTACTCGATCAATCGCCCATTGCAATGGCAGTATCCGCTTCTCGAAATCACTGGTATGGCGTTGTACATCTATGAAAGTCAGTCCTCCATCCCCAAATATCGTATAATTAATTGGGTTTGACGCGTTGCCATCAGCTGGAATATTGGTAAAGGCAATGGCAGCAAAACATTGTGAATCGGAGTGGAAATTTTGAGGACAAGTTGCAGGTATATCAGAGGGACTTGAGAGTTGCTTTACAGATGTGAGCTGATTGCGGGTAAAGTTTGCTGTTATATGGGATATAATTTCCTCCGGAGTCGGATTGCTCGTTCCGTCTGTTCCATCTGCCCACACCAAGGTAGTTTTGGCATCGAATTGACTTTGCAAAGAAAATATGGATACAGGTGCTCCGATTCCAAACTATACCGCGAATTAACGATATGTAGGGGAGAAATAAAGTAACATACGTTGTTTGGTTTAAAGACAAAGGACTGAGCAGTGGCGAGAAAAATTCCAAATGCAACTGGCAGAATAAAGCAGCGCAATATGTTCAACTGTGTTTATGCAATTTAGGTCAGAGAAACAGAAAACAGCATACGTTATAATGGCTTACAATTGAGTGCTTCGACAACACGATCCAATTTTTCCAGAAAAGGGCACGAAACTGCAACCAGAAAATTCTGGCCATGAGTGATATGAGGGAGATGTCTGCTCAGATCACCAGCATGACTTTGACGGCCGTAGAGCGACTTACGAAGGTTAAGTATATACGGGAAAGAAATATCAAGCGTCCATGAGAAACCTGAGCCGTTCTGCTGTGCCGATGCCGTGGGGCAGTGTGTATCCTCTGTCATGCGCTGTGGCTGCGGGATGCCACATGCTATCCAGGAACACCACCATACTTGAATCCAAAAATGTTGGTTCCTTTTATAATAATACAGAGTACTTGTTTCTGTGTATAAAAACTTTTTTTATGAACAGGGAAAACGATTTCGGGCACTGAAAAATGCAAAATATCTACGAGAGATCGGGACTCGGGAAGGTGACATCCACGAAGGTTTTACGTAAATTTGACCCTGATCTGCATCAAAACTCGGTCATTGCCCGACTTCACCAATTTCTTATCCAAAAAATTTGAGATTCTTAGAGAAGCCAATAACTGCATTTAAGAATTAAGAAGATAAACTTACGTTTGTGGATCAGGACAAATGATCCATCAAAACCCCGCATGTCCCAACTGTTGGAATGAGGATATCGTGTGCGAGCTGCAAGGAGCACGGACCAGCAAATTACGAGTCCCCTTTATTAGCCATGTCCAAACTTGACTAGTAATTTTGAAAATTTGACTCTTGTCAGACAATTCAATGGCTTCCTACCTACTTTAATATGTATTTATAGTCATAATGCAATGCCTTTTGAGTGAGGGAGGTCATCTCGAACATCCCTTTTGTTTTCGGTAGTTTGTCCCAAGCCAGGCGCCGCAAGCGGCCGGAGCACGTGGGCTTGCTCCGAACCTAGGTTTGACCCGCGTAGGAAAAACAAGACTATCGTCAAGGCATGCTCAGTGAATCTTCACAATACCTTTCGAGAACTTACTTTGTATACAGTTCCATTCATTTCCTCAGCCCCGCCATTATTAGAGTTGTCGCACCAAAAAACTCACAAACATCCACTGAACACTCGCTCCAACCGGCAGCCTGTTTAATGTTTCGCTGGCTTTCTCGTGCTAGTAAACGTCATACTTCTAGCATGGTTCTCGAACTGGACTGCTTCTTATGATGTCTTGTTTCAAGAACATGCTTACCCCTGGAGCTGCTTGCGCCGAAAGTCACTTATGTATGACGTAGTTCTGGGAAGGATTTCCAGGTACTGGGCTCAAGGTAATAAATAAACTTTTTTGTTGCCATCCACGTCGACTCATCAAAAAAATTGTCGTTGTTCTCAAGGATCTTTATTATTGCCAGCCAGCTAGAACCAAAGGTATACATAGACACTGTTACACGGTTTTCTAGCAGTTAACTTTGCTATATACGGTGAAGCTTGACGGCTTGATTGTCTTGCGATCGTGACCGCATTGGTTAGTGTTTTTTACGCCTGGCTAATCTTATTTTGGCCGAGGGTCATCTGGGGTACAATCTTCATCACCTAGCCGTACCCCTAAAATTTCAATGCTTTTTTTCCAAGCCAAGCTATGCCTGCATGCCATATGAGGGTTTGCATTCTTCAGGACTGCCAAGGTACTCGTTAATTGCTCTGTTTCTAACCTGGGAATCATGGTTGCAAGATGAATGCCGAGACTGATATTTCAGTGATGTAGTCTCCCCTGCTGTGCCTAGAAATGCCTGCTGACTGTCCTGACGGCGATTCAATTTGCTGCACAAGATAATTACTTGCATTCTCTCCTTGTGGAGCTCGACGTGCCAGGTCAGCGTCGGCTGTGTCTTGTCCGTACGGTACTCCACAAAACGTTTCTGGAAGTTCAAGAAAAATTCGACGATCTTATTATGTCTTTGGTCAAAACTAACTAGGCTTTGGGGTCTTGCAAGGCTTTCGGACAGTCGAGCTGCATCACAATGCGTTCGATCTTCATCACGATGAGATTGCAGCCGTTACGTATCAAGTAATGAACCCCAAGATCAACCTACCAATATCATGATGTCTATCACGGTCTTCTTGTGTCATAATGGCAGCTTTATTTCGACTCTGAGTGTGATGGGGGCTGCCGTCCTCTCTCCACATCGGCCTGTCTCTTTTCGGACATCAGAAAAGTTATAAATGCTACTTACCGACTGTCGAAAACCAACCGAGTTCTAAAAGCTCGCATAAGAGTCGATGCCATAACCTTCCGGCGGCCTGCCGTTGTCAAATACCTAAGGGATAAATAGCGCTACTAGTACCAATCTCAGGCTTACCTCACGGGCATAATTTACTTCTTCTCATGCCAAGCGGCCAAATGGACAACGGTTACATGTAAATTTAAATTGGTACCCCACCGACGTCAGCCTGATTGGATAGTTGAGCTGGTCCAATTCGAATGGCGGTGAGATATCTGATCTCCAGCTGGTTTATGCTTCTAGGACGAAGGTTTCATTCCTTTGGTGCGAATTGCTTCGTTGGTCACCTGTACCCGCAGTTGATCTAGCCAAAAATGAAGAAAAGCACGCACGACGAAACCCTTGTGGGTTTTAAAGAAAAACTCCGCGGGTATCTCTGGAGGACTGTTGGGTGATAAATAGTCCAGCCACTTAGCAAAAGAGACATCTTATTTTTGTAAAAAAAAAACACTATGTAGGCTCAATTGGTCATTGGCAATTAAAGGAATCAATGACCACCGAGTATCAAGATATAATAAAGATTAGTTGTAGAGATACCGCGACGCTTGACGATCCCTACTACTGTGAGTGTACGGTGCAGTGGAGATCATCAAGCCTCGCGGTAGAGGTATGCCAACGTCACGTGTTAGACGTGACATTTTTCAAATCCGGCGAAATCGAGGATAAATTGTGCACTTTGAGTGGATGAGATAACTTGTGCGTTTGTGGTAAGATGGTAGAATAAGAATCGGAGAAAATATTTGAATATGGTAAATAGTCAAATATTTGGTGACAAGGAATTTATGGAGGCAAATTCCGTGTTTGTGGCTAGGGCTTCGATTTTGGATCTCAAAGGTGAGCGGGATTGGTCGGACTTTGGGCCCAATCACACTGAAAAGATAGGCCAGAAATCTAGGTCCAATCACGTAACCGGTTCATGGATGCATAGGTTTCGGAGCAAGCCCTTGCTTCGGCCCGTGGGGCTGAATGGAAGCCAGGTGTGGGCAACAAGGAAGTACCGAGGTCGCCGTGTTCTTCTGAGAGTGTGATGGTGGAGTCTGAGAACGCGCACATAATTTAATGATGGTTCTGAGATATTTTTATAGCGGTATCTGACGTTTAGCTATCCGACTGCATGATTTGAACTTAATTTCGATATAGTCACAACAATTTAAATCTTTCCTCCAGTGTTTCTCCGCGCCCTATTTGTCCGGATTTGGACAATAACGTCACGGAAAAGTAATTTCACGTGACGTTGGTAAGTCCGAGAGATCACCGGCAACTAGCGCTCATCATTCTTTTTACAATCTTCTTCCATTCACCACCACTATACCACTACTCGTTCGTATAATTCCACAAATCTCTACAAATCCATTACCCTCGCTCGCTATCTTTTCTCCCACGTACCCACCTTATAAACTAGTTTACCTCTTCGTACAGATAATTGGAACGGACATTAATTCAGAGTCAAAATTCTAGAATTGATTCACTAAGCAAGATCCGTTTTAGAGGTGCAAACCACGACGCAAATGATCCCGCCCACCCAGTGGCTCATTCTGCTTCCTGTCTAAGCTGAGCTAACGCTCAGTTTCCCACCCAACCTTTGCAGCTCGAATCTTGCTAGCGCTCAACGACAGTCATGGTTTTCTTTTCTTTATTACGATGCTTTAGTTACCTGAATTACTTACGTAATGTAGTCAATCTTTGTATCACGTGAGAGCCTGCCCTGAATCTCGCACCTGACACGTACAGGATATATCGACGATACCTGCCTCCACAAATATCTATTAAGGAAAACCAGGACGCTATAACTCTTGGAAGCCAACTCCGATCTGCATACTGTAGCCAGACGCCATGGTTTGTCACAGGAATCCACATATAACAAAAACTTTTCAACTGATAATTTTATCATCAGGTTGTATTAGCAGCATCCATATGTACAAAAGGTGGCAAAGGTGAGTTCGTATCTTCACCATCCTTGAATCAAGTGAAACAAACAGCCGTTATCGCCACCAGCCGTTATCTCTCGCCAATTTCGTGATATGAGCAGGACGAGGATTGAATCTCTCCTTGCATCATTTCCAAAGCTCATCCCGACCAATACACAACACACCTCTGTCGAAACTGCCGAAGTGCGATATGTGTACCAGCCCCTAGAAGATTTATACATCCTCTTAATCACCAATAAGGCGTCTAATATTCTACAAGACATCGACACTCTACATTTGTTTGCTCGTGTGGTTTCTGATATGTGCCGCAGTGCAGATGAGCGAGAGATCTCCAAGAGTGCCTTTGAGCTTTTGGGCGCTTTTGATGAGATTGTCAGTATGGGTTATAGAGAGCAGGTTAACTTGATGCAAGTGCGGAGTGTTCTCGAAATGGAGAGTCACGAAGAGAAGATTCAAGAAATAATCGCCAGAGTGAGTTTGTTTTCCAAATTAATCTAAAAACACTATCAAAACTAACTTCCTTTTTCCAAATAGAATAAGGAAGCAGAGGCAAAGGAGGAACTTAAGCGTCGAGCCAAGCAACTGGAAATGCAACGTCGCGAACAACAACGTCGCACAGCTGGCGCTGGTGGCGGAAGCAGCTACCTTGGTGGTGGAGTCACAGGCTACTCTCCTGTCTCTCGATTCGAAGCTCCAGACGTATCCTCGCCTGTCCGAATCATGGTCTCATCCACACCTGTAACTACTCGCAATCCCGCGTTCAAGGGTAGTGGTATGAAACTTGGATCGAAGAAAATGAAGCAAGCAGAGCTCTTGGACGCTCTCGGTGGAGATGTTTTGGCGTCGACAATTAGCAATTCGAATGCATCTGCTCCAGAAACACCTATTATCCAGCAACCGCCAACTGTTCAAAAAGTCAGCGGTCGAGGTAGTTTACCCGAAGTTGAGCCACAGAGGTTGCTTCTTTCCCATTTTCAAAGACCCTAAACTTAACTTCTTTTTTGGTTTAGTGTCCATATCATCATCAAAGAACAGATCTCTCTGTCTTTACTTCGCGATGGTGGGGTCCAATCGATGGAGCTCAAGGGAGATATGAACCTTCAAGTTACCGACCCCACGCAAGCGCATCTCCGAATCACGCTGGCATCGCCATCGACAGACTTTGGTGGTTCCAGTCTTCAATTCAAGCAGCATCCTAACGTTGCAAAATTCACCCCTGGACAGCCACGAGTGGTAGCACTTAAGGATTCCTCGAGGCCTTTCCCAGTTGGACAAAGTTTGGCGGTACTGAAATGGAGATATGCCGGGACAGACGAGAGTAATGTGCCACTTTCCAGTGAGTTTCTCCCTTTCTGGCTTCAAATCTACCAGAAGTTTATGCCGCTTTTTTAGTAAATTGCTGGCCATCTCCTTCAAATGATGGAACATGTGAAGTGAGCATCGAGTACGAACTCGAAAATGAAAATGTCACCCTTTACGATGTTGTCATCTCCATACCCCTCCCGTGTGTATCTGTTTATATTTATACTTTACACCATTCTGACACTGTAGACCGTCAATTATGCAGCGATGGTTCATACCCTACTGTTTCATCGCATATGGGCGAATGGTCTCTTGATCCTGCCTCCCACTCGTTGGTTTGGTCCATCCCAGTAGTCACTGCAGACGACGACAGCAAGTCTGGTTCGCTAATATTCAATGTCGGAGGAGTCGACGTTACGGCTTTCTTCCCCGTTGATGTCTCTTTCATTGGCCGAGGCAGCTTGGCTGGTGTAGCTGTTGCCTCTGTTAGCAGAGTTGATGATGGAGAAGGTCCAGAATACTCAGTAGATGCACTTGTCACGGCAGATGAGTATCTCGTTGTCTAAGCTTTGTCCTATGTAATTGGAGGCAATCGGTTTATATGCTTGAATTGCGAATTCATTGATCAATAGGCTTGGAGGGGGGGCCACATCAGAAGCAACAATCAAATTTGGGATCCACATATCGATTGGATTCGGGCCCGACTGCTCTTGCAGACATCGTGGATTTTCCTGTGGCGTCCTTGCATAATGATTCACTTCGAAAAGGTATATCCTTCTTTCTCGGTATTGATTGACAGGCACTATGGTCTCGGCGGTTCTTCGAGAGGTTGGCTGTATGATTAATGGCGCGACAATCGACTGTCTAATATTAAATCCGGTCCAGGAGCGGCTGAAAGACACGATCTTGGATCGAGTCCTTTTTGCCAGAAGCGCTGCGCTAGGTTCCCAGAGCTAGCCCTGTTTCAAACGAGAATGACTGCACTTGGCACTCAGTTTTGTTATGACATGAAATGAGGTTGAACAGTAATTGGGCAGTCCAGTGTGGGACGCCCTTTCTCCCTTTCTCGCAGTGGGTATATGATATATCAGCCAGAAAGAAGCACTAAAGTCACAGAAGCCAGCAGCTTATTGTTGTTCAATGTTTTAGCTGTCTGAATCTGAAGTTCTAATAAAGGTTTCTTTTTGTTGTTTTCTTCAAGCTCAAATAACGTAGCAAACGTTTTGTTCAGACCTTTATTGCGCCAGTACGTGGAGATAAACAGGGACAGAGTGGAAGCGAACAGAACTACTCATCGCGTAAGCATAATCATAGTGTGACAGCATCAAGCCTTCCTCGCCTCTTCAACGATTCTTATTTCTTAGGAGCCTCCTGTTTCTTTACGACCCACTACCACGAACACAAAAACGATTACTTGCTGTCATGGCTGATTTCACTCTCGTTGATCCCAAGGGCTGGGAATATGACCTACATTCTGTGAGTTTGACCTCGGCACTATTGGGCTATTCTTGTCTTCCTTCCTGACCTATTTTATACCTGCAAGGTTTACTCTGCCTATATTGGATATTTCCAGATGTACAATGTTCCCTGGTGCTTATTCCTAGCCTCGTCGAAACGGTCAACAAGTCTGTTAAACCACTGACATGTTTCTCTTATGAAGGTACGAACGATCTTGGGGTCATCTTTTCGAATCATTCGATGCCTTCCTAGCATTCTCCTGGCCTGTTATTACAGTGACAGATGCATACACAGGCAGAGCCCATATTGTCACCCGTCTTAATTCTGTTGGCGCGTTTCTCAAAATGATAAAAACTAGGTATTCATTCTTCCCTCGTTCCATGACTTTGAACCATCTTACTGACGCAAACCTTGGACAGGTTCGGTGAGACTCTCCCACAGGCTCCTAATATTCTTCAAGTTACCCCATTTGAAACCGTCAATCGCCATCTCCGCCACGTCTCTGATTACGCATCATATAAGAAAATGCACTCGACCCTGCCGGCGGCATTGCTTTCTGCCCTCAAAGCACGTGTTCGAGCAGGAGAACCTAAAACCATAAAAGAGTTGTGGAGCAAAAAAGATAAAACTTTTTTGGCTATCAATTTCGAATGGAGTGAGAGGAACGAAAAAAGTGTTCTAGAGTGGGGCTATGCAGCCGTACGTTGTGGGCACCTCAAAGCGTGAGTCTAATCTCAATGATGTAAATTTTGATGGATGCCCATCTTCTATTAGACTTGGACATTGGCCTCCAGTGCCAGACACTAATTACAGGTATATTTTGAAGAACATATCAAGAGCCTTATTTCTTTAACCTTCCTCTAATTCAATAAGAAAAGGTCATTACATCGTTGCCGAGTATGTTGACAAGGCCACCAACAAGCACTGTCCAAACTATCCATGGCAGGCAAGTAACTGTTGATCACGCTATCACTGCGCAACAAATTTAACACCTCATTATCTTCTAGTATTCAGTACGCTTTTTTGTTTATCAGATGATCTACCCAACTCATCTGACCTGCTTATGAAGTTTGGCGAGAGCCAAGTAGCAACGAAGCCTAAATTACCTCAAATCATACAAGCTGTGATCAGGTAAGTCACCAGCATATCCTTACGTGATCAAATACGAATGTTTGAACATTTGGATCGGGTTGCAGTAGTCTTGCCAGTCCGGATTCGGAAACTACACCCAACCATCTCGTTCTGGTGGCTCACAACATTCAGGGCGATTTGGTCCGTTTAGATGAAATGAAGATCAGTAAGAGTTCCATTTATCTGCACATTTTTTTAGCAATGCTCGAAAACTGTACTTAAAATTTTCTGACCAGAATTTCCACATAACGTGCTTATCATTGACACGATGGTCTACGAGCGGGCTTTACACTCTGCTGGCCTTCGCGGAGCTATGTTAGATCCAAAAACTGAGAAGCCTCGTATCGGCGGTTCAAGTTTATCCTTTGAGAATTTTCTGTACTCTTTGACGGTCCCCTTTGCACCCAACTCCCCGAATACAGAGAAGCAATCTCCATCACCGCAGCCCCAGCCTATGATCCCCATTGTCCTTCCTAAATGCACTTTACATAATGCTGGCAATGACGCGTTTATGTGTCTTTTCGCTCTCCAAACACTCCTCGAGCCCACCGCAACATTGGTCCCAACCATCAAGAAAAATCGAGCCCCCAAGCCCGGAGTGTCTGGTCAACTTATGCTTAACGGTGCAGCCCCCGCTTTAGGATCTATGACCCCGAAGATGATGAACGGTGCACCAAGTCCGAACATGCATTACGCTGGATTTGCGTTTGCTGCTATGACTCCTCCATTGACCTCTCCTTCCATGCCACGCTTGCCGTCGGCTTATGATCTAGCTTCGGAATTTGGTCAGATGCAAGTCAGCATGCCCCGAGCAATAACTGGTGGTACATATCTTACGTCGCCAGGGCATGCTCGTCCTGGCGATAAGATTTCCAAGAGAACCAATGGGATCAATTTCTTACGCGAAAAAGGCAGCTTGAATGGTTTGAAATGAGGGTTGTGTTGTTGATCGTGAATCATACCTTTTTTCCGCTTTTCCTTGCTATTTTTGGATTATCACCATGGACGGATCACTTACGGAATAACTCGAAATCGGACTCCTACTTTTCTTGCACTTGTATGTGTTTGCTGTATACTAAGCCTCTCGTAGAGTCGTAAGGCGTATATTCAATAATATTAATTCTGGCGATCTCTTCTGTATGTAAGGGACACATATCATGTCACTACTGAAAACAGGGAAACCGAGCTGCCAGTGGTGATGCACAATCCTCGATAAGTTAGCACCAAATCAGTGGCAATCCAGAGAGATGGCTCCAAAAGTCTGAATGACAAGGCTGCCTAAAAGGCAAAATTCCTAAAAGAAAACAGCCATAAGAAATAGAGATGGCAACATTGGCATATTGAAGCCACATGTTCCCAGTGGCTCAGTGACCATTCTTTTTCACTTTTCACATGGATCATGTACCAAATAAGGAAAAATTAAACATAAGTATTTTGTTTCAAGGAAATTTCCGAGCCCCTTAGTGTCATATGTCTCAATGTATATTCCTTTGTCTCTATGTAAATAAATACTGTACTGGAAAATCAGTTAAATATACCCCAACTCACCTAGCAAAGATCAGCCAAAGCTTTTCTCTTAGCTCTCATTCTCAAAGAAAATCCTTAAGAGTTTCTACATTTATTTTTTCATGCACAAACAAACCAATCAAAAACACCACCTGCACTGAGCTCTTTACTCTCCCCCACCTAATCTGCATGGACTCTGAGCTGTCCACACTGAGTCCATGCGGACAGCTTGGACTTTACTCAGAATTTTTTTGGCAGAATGAACAGCCAAATCTTCATTCCAAGTCTGAGTGAAGTCCTAGTAAATGGGCTCAGACTCGGAATTCCTAGCTAGGAGTCCACACGGAAATGACTAGGAATGCTAGGATTCCTAGGTAACAATTAGTATAGAAACTTTTTCTTTTTTTAACTCAGACTACTCAGACTTTACTTGGACTTTACTTGGAATTTTTAATTTTGAACAGCTAGGTTTACTGAATTCAACAGTCCGCGCAGACAGCTCAGACTTTGCTCGGACTCCTAGCACTCTACTAGGACTTTACTCAGACTCCATGCGGAGTCCTAGCTCTCTGCACAGACAGCTTGGAGTCCGTGCGGAGTAGGTGGGGGACAGTAAAGTACTGGTTTTCACCAGGGTAGAGAAGCCATGGAGCAATTCAATGTTTCTCCCAAGCTCAACAATGTCTCTGGTGTTGTAGGACACTGTGCAGATGTTGGAGAATACATGGTCGAGGTCAATGGCATTTCCACTGAGCAAATTGAGCCACTTGGCTTGTGGGAATTGCAGAATTGACCTGTTACAGTTGAGTAAGGAGAATTGGGCTCGTTTAACATCCCAAGAGAAATTCTCAAGTAGAGTGGGTTTTTTTTTGCAAAGAAGGGGATATTTGTGATGACAATTCACAGTCCGAGTCTTCTGGCTCATTCCATGGTAGCAGGTTGTAGTCAAGGTGAGTTCTTTTTCATATTTGTCTTCCTCATCATCTGACAATGGTGAACGCAGGTGCTTAGACAATTTAGCAAGGATGGAGTTGTCTGTCGGTTGGGTACTAACACCTCCTTGTTTGTTAGGTGATGAATTGGTGATGTGTTGGTGGACGTCATTGATTCTTTCAAAATTTCCCCTCTGGTAGCATTCAAAATTGTTGAGCATATTGAAATAGGGTTCATAGGTTGACAAGAACTGGTCCTCATTTGAGACATCCCATCGGATTGACTGCTGGAGGAGTAATGATGCTTTAGACTTGGAGATTTGACCTGCTCTGAACTCCTGGACAATGTTTGTGTTACGACTTCGAACAATTCAGACTTTACAGTCATGATTGTAACAGTCGGTTCTGCATCTGGGTCCTTAAAGGCTGAGCCTAAAGAGTGCTTAACCGGTAAAGGTCAAGTATTGTCTAAAGGTTTGAGAGCGGAGAGGATAAGCAGATGGCTAACTTCAATATTATTGCTAATAGAGATTGTCTAAAGAGTACAATTGTCTATGCTAGGTTTATATAGTAAAGTAAGCATGTAAGCAGCAGGGCGAACATGCGTAAGTCATAAGTAAAGCATGCTGCAAGCATGAGATGCGCAGCATCGGAAACGAGTGGCATGCGTAAGCCGTGTGTAACACATGTCTAAAGCATGTAAGTAATATCCAAAGTATGTGTCTAGCACATGTCGAAGAAATGTAAAGAAACATAAGATCATCTGTTAGATAAGATCATCTGTCAGATAAG
>Ga0193743_1001393_pt1 | contig 17989 bp, 26 predicted proteins | sample L2c2metaG_FD_143038 | JGI IMG/M metagenome (GOLD analysis project Ga0193743, IMG submission 143038) | Soil microbial communities from a riparian zone of the East river system, Colorado, United States - L2c2 | ecosystem: Environmental > Terrestrial > Soil > Riparian zone | place: USA: East River...
GATCGTAAAAATCATCTTTTAACAAATTTTATTACATGAATCGATACAGATTTTAAATATCTATCTACCGGTTTTAATTTCGTTCACTTTGAATTAGAATGGATAAAGATATTTAATTTTTTTAATTTTTCGAATCAATTCTATTTATTTTATTTAAAACAACGCAAAACACTGATGGACAAGCAAATCCGAAACGACTGTAATAAATGTAGCTCACTGCCAACATGAATTCGACGTGGGAAATCAAATAAAACGACTTTTATATTCTGAAAACCCTGAAGTGTATAGAGGGTAACAGGGTAACCATTACTCGGACCAGGTTCAAGGAATATCGTTACCAATCTGCAGGCGTTCGTCCCGAAAAGATGCTTTTTTTTCAAAATTCAAAATGTATTGTTGAAGACTCGAAGTTCTCTCTGGTGCAATGTCAAGATTACCTACGTCAATGGTCATGGCCATGTTACTTCTACTACTATATGTACGGCAATATGACGACTTCAGATCTACCCTGTGGCGACTCGTCCACGACGATGATTCTCTCTTAATCAATATTGAATCGCTGTCGCCCAAACTGCTTTTCATCAAGGCCTACCAACGTCTTCATCCAAACCTAGCAATTTTCCTGGAACGACTTGATCTTCGGGTTTCAGGCTTATTCAGAGGAAATACTGAACTCTTTCTATGCGTTCTTATCTTTTTTTTTTGACTTATAGCTCCAATATTTTTCCCGAGTCACAACTAATTTAGAATTTTCCTTTGTGTACAGATGTGGAATTAGACTGAATGGTACGGGGAATAATTCGTGGCTTGCTTTCCTCGACTTTCTGGATCTGGCCCGTCGACATCCTCTGCAACAATGGTGCCACTGGCCACCCAAGCTGTTGTGGCCCTATTGATTCAACGCATATAAATTATAGTTAATTGCCCAAGCACCGCCAGTACTTCCCCCGTTCGCATCTACACTCTACATTTGCCCTCTAGCGTTGACCGCTGCTCCCTGTGTCTATCTTTCAATTCTTTCATTCACAAATGGAAACCCTTCGCAGACTCCGTTCTAAAGTTTTTACCAAAAAGTACGTCTGTTCACGATCACACCGCTATATTCATCTCATGTTTCTATTAATTAGATCTTCTACCGGCTTGACTGACAAAATCGTGTCCGGGCCAAAGAAACTTCGCGACAAGACGCTGAGGCATTCGCGATCCATGCCACTCCAAAATATCGGCAACATTGAAGAAGCATATGAGCGATCTAGGCCTGTTTACCGGGGCCAGTACCCACTCAAAGCTTCCGACGTTCAGTTGGTGGTGGATTCCCGTGGTTGTCCCGATGCACCTGTCCAGCACCCAGCCTTTGACCCCGTTGTGGAGCAGTGCGCTTTCTCTTCTCCAATCAAAAAATCATCTCGCAAAGATCTTCTCGCACAGTTCCCTGCTCCTCCGATCGATAAGCCTCTCCCTCGCAGGCCCAAGGAACCTGCTCCTCCTTTGCGTTTATATGATAATTTATATGATAATCTGCTCCCCCCTAATCCAGCCTTTGAAAGGCAACAGTTCCTCTGCGATGCTCGTGCTCAGAACGACCGCGAACCATATCGCCAGCCGATTGTTGAAAGAAGCCAGTCCACCACTTCATCTCGTCATTATCCTGTTGTGGTTCCACCCCAGGCCTGGGCCGAAACTACTCTCTTCCGCGATGGCGTCCACGGGGAGGAGAGTGGTGGCCAGACGATCATGACGCACTCTAATTTCTCGACCAAAAGCCTTGGCGCCAATGTTCGCCTGAGGGATGGTCCAGCACGCCGCGTCGTCGTGACTCACTCAACGCGACATGACCCTCGGCCTCGAATGCATTCTAGCGCTTCTTCGGGCTCTATCATGGACAATACACCACCTACCTCTAGTCGCCGCTATGGGCGCGCCATGGAGTCTAGGCAAAGACAGGCCTCCAATGCAAGCACCGCTACACGACAGGGTGCTGAGTTTGGTTATATCAGCCAGGCAGACTCCCATTATCATAAAACTACTAGCAGTGCTTCTCGTTCCCGCCCGCCCAAATCGCCCTACCGTTCTTAGATAATTCCCCTGTCTTCTCATTCAACGCTATCAAAGTAAAGAAAACAAGCAAACAGTTATCTCAATCTGTACAATCCTCACACTCCTTACGCCCCTCTCAATGACCTTGACGTCTTGCCACGCTCTTTACGCCATTGCATTTTCTCCTCAATCGTTCCTCACTTTCTGCACCTAGTTAGTACATAGATCATTGAAATACAAGCTTCAAGCTGCATCCCTTGAGTTAAAGAGGGATCACTAATAAATCAACTTTTTCTTTCCAGTGCATTCAGTACGTTCTTAGAAGTTCTTCCTTTCTTCCTCCAAGCTCATCCAATTCATCTTGCTTGCTCGCGTCGGTCACGTCTCTGCTTAGATAAGCGTTTCATATCCCCGACTGTGTAACTTAAACCTCGAAGTTATGATTTGAAGTGCAATCAATCATACCCTTGAACCCTTGGTGTCCCCTAGTGCCATGACTGTGACGGCATTTTCTTCCAGACGCGCTCGCAAATTGAGGCGGCCTTCCTCGCTTGGCGAAGTTGATTGGCTATCTTCGACTTCACCAAGGTCTCTGGCATCGGCGCCTTCTCCGACAATACGCACAAGCAGGAAACCCTCTTTGAGTCCTACTGTGGCGACCTCAACGGGATACATCTATCGTCGTGTAGGTCGTCGCTACACGAGGCACGGTGTAGATTTCGAAGAGACACAATCCTTGAGTCATTCGCGGAGACGGTCACGAGGACGCTCGACCTCCCTAAAGCCACATATATCTGAGGAGAGACCCCTACCAACGGCTTATGCCTCTTTGCCATCCACACCAATACTACGCTCGCGTCCATTTACGCCTCCTGCATCCATTTCACCAATTTCTCAAAGCTATCCAAATGTTCAGCCGCAAGAACCTCACCCTGATCCACCATTCTCATTGTGGGACTACCTACGGGAGGAACTATTAGCTACAGACTTCGACTCTCACCAGGAGTTAAAATGGGAACGTGTAAGCAATTTCTTAAACATGCCTTTGGCAATGGAAAAGGTGTGGATTTCAGTCCATATTGCACACTCAAATACCCTCATAAACACTCTGCAAGATCATAGGCTTTGGATTCATTTTGTGCTTCGACTCCTTCCTATACACCTTTACAATTCTTCCTATCCGCTTTGTCTTAGCGCTCTTTCGATTTGTCTCCAACATCTTCCGTAGATCGCCTCCACCTCTTCCTCCATCGCAAAAATCTGATCTCTTAAGGGCACTCTTACTGGTGATCTCTCTTCTGATCCTCAACCCACTCACAGACGCGAGCAAGATCTACCACACAATACGAGGTCAGGACACAATTAAACTATACGTCATTTTCAATGCCCTGGAGGTAAGCTGATGTTGCTCGTTCAGGTTCACCTGGATCCGAAACCCACATTTGAAGTTTCATTTTTGTAGATTGGTGATCGACTTTGCGCTTCCATTGGGCAAGACATTTTAGACTCCCTGTTCTCGCGTTCTACTTTAGAGCCCTTATCACATCGAATGCCTGTGACAACGCATACCTTTCGTCCATTCCTATTCTTTTTCTTGGCATTGGCTTATAACGGTTGGTTCGCCTCTCCTTTCCGCCATGAAGTCATACTGAAGGGTTGTAATCAGTGGCCCACGCTCTTGTGATGGTTTATCAACTAATTTCGCTCAATGTCGCCATAAATTCCTATGATCACGCTCTTCTCACCCTCTTGGTGTCCAATCAATTTGTTGAAATTAAAGGGAGCGTTTTCAAGAAATTCGAGAAAGACAATCTCTTTCAGATAACCTGCGCAGGTAATACCTTCATCGTTGTCTGTCTACTTCATTACTGATTAATATTTCGCTACGCAGATATTGTTGAGCGATTTACGCTCGCTCTCATGCTTGCTGTTGTTGCATTCCGCAATCTCATTGAACTGAGCGGAACAGAGTTTGACTTGACAGAAGGCGTTGTCCTCCCGACAAGCTTTGGTTGGTTCAGAGGAAATAACGTGATTTGGACAATATCATATGTGAGGCCTTGTATCTGTGATTCAACTTTTTTTTTTTACTGAAAGTGACCTTGAGTTGTAGCCTGTGCTCACAGTGATGATTTCCGAGATGCTTGTGGATTGGCTCAAACATGCTTTCATAACCAAATTCAATCATATTCGACCGTCAGTTTACGAGCGGTATACGGATGTACTCTGCCAAGATCTTGCAAGTGGCAGCGCTGTTGGCAGACTTAGAGCACGCAAAGTGAGTCCAACCATTTTTGGGGGCCCCTTAACAATCTAATTTGCAATCTTCGAAGCATACATACGTCGATCAGTCGCCATTGGTTGCCCGCCGATTAGGTTTTGCATCCTTGCCATTGGCGGCGCTTTTTATCCTTGTAGGGTCCCAATCGATTGGCCTTATGTTCTCGGCCAGCTCAGATTTCACCTCTCCTTGGACTTGGTCATTTCAGTCTCTCAGCAATGCAGAAATTATGCATTACATGACATGGGCAGCAATGGGCATCTTGTTTTGGCTTTGGTAATGTGTGTTTTTCGTGGGATAGATTCAATGCTGACGTGGCTATTAAAAGCTTCGTCGTCATTAAAGTGATAGTAGGCGTCAACCTTGTGGGTTATGCAACTCGTCGGCAATATGGAGTGGAAGCAAGGCAGGCAGCGGACGACGTCAACAATTTTGGTAGAGATCCCATTGGCGAAGGGAAAGAAGAACAGGTGCGAGTTGTAGTTCACCTTTGTGGGTTGCCCGTAATTCTAAGAACGATTTTACCCATAGCTTTATAACCGGCAACTTAAAACACTATTGGATAGCGATCGAGATGATGTACCACATACCGCTGAGATCGGAGAGAACAAGCCAGGTGATAATGGCAAAAAGAAAGGGAGGGTAAAACTCGAGGATCTAACACGATATACAATGGTCAAGCGAATCTGGTAACATCTATGAATGTGATACAATCATCTGCAATTTTGCACCATGAAGAACTTGCCCGATTGTGTACAAGCTTCGAAGCATTTGGCTGTTTGACTATTGTGGACGTGCACCACTCGAGACACCCCGGCTATTGCAAAGGTAGCACCGGCACCACTAGGCACCAATGCTTTCCAGTACTCTGACACAACTTCTGCCGCTTGTGAAAGAGGCCGGTCATTTGACATCCCTTCTGGGAACGGACATTCCATATAAATATAGTAGACCTTGCCTTGTCTAGTTCTAGCTCACACATTTTTACACAGGTCTGATATGATTTTCCCTCAGTCCGCAGTTCGACAGATTAGGCTCCCAAATTCTAGTTAGGCTCTTCAACTCTTCTCAACACCCACCTGGATGATCTTTGCACAATTTTGGTGCTGATTCACCCCTCTAAGAACTCACGCCTTCTGACGTCTCCATGTTCACGACCACCATGTCGTTTGCTGCTATATCTTCTCGCGCACTGATTTTTGTTCTCCTGTCTCTAATACATGATGGCGTGGATGGAGTGCAAATAACAGAGTAGGCAATACATTACCTCTCTTACTTGTGTCTGACACTTGAAAAAGGTTAAGTCGCCGTCGTGGTGGTGGTCCAGACGACTCCTCCAGCAGCACCCAAAGCCATAGTTCGACGACATCTACGCACTTTCCAGTACCGCAGACAACGACCAGCACCAGTTTCAACCATACTACATCCACGTCGGAATCTCAGATTCATCTGGCCGAGGCACGGCACATTGGTACCATTGTTGGTGCAAGCTTGGGCTCGGGTATGTTTTGAATTTCTAAATTTCCAATTAAATTTTAACGACAAGACTTCGTGTTCTATTTCCCAGTGATTCTGGTAGGCTTGGCCTTGATGATTCTTGCCAAATATCTCAGTCGAGCTCGTAAATTGCGCAAAAAACCTCGAGGTTATTCGACTTGCTTTCCCGACCAACCACCACAAACAGAAATGTCCCAAACCCAGAGCGGACCATTAATATCTACCCCACTTGCATACCATCCAGCACCCATGCAATTTCTGAGTGCCTCACCTAGCAATAACACTTACTCTTCTTTGTCACCACTCTTTCTCGCGTCTACATTTTCTCATTCACAAGATACAACTAGCTCTTCCCACCGCACATTGTCAACCAGCTGCACTGATGGTGGTTGTCATGCGCTGAGCGATCCGATACCATCTGCCAACGACATGCAACCTTCGTTATCACTTGTAATTCCTCCACCACAAAGGGCGGTCTTAGCGGGATCTGCTTCGCTTTCCACTTCCGGCCAGCTTTCACCTCTTCACCGTGATATGGTAGAATGTCAAAAGATGCTAGAAGCCGACCAGAAGGGAGATATTTCCGATCAAAATCGCATTATCCGTGATGATCCTCCTCCAAAATACGTTGGTTAACTGTCGGTATGTGAGCTTACATACATATATCGGACACCCGTTTCCTTAGTGATACTTACAGGCGGTGAGAAGGACAGTAACTACATTACTAACATGACCCTACACATTGTCCGGACCCACCTTCTGTCCAGTTGGCATATCTCTGTCAATTGTAACCCGGAGACGTTCACGTGTACTCTACTCTATGTTGCGAACATATTCTAGGTGTTTTTTTTTTTCATCCAAATTGCTTCGAGAGAAGTGAGGAATTTTGAGGCTATTTTGGTTATGTAATGACAGGAGAGGAGCGGCGTCTAGCCGATACAACACAATTCATAACCTTCAAACTCAAATACCGCACTAAGAGCACATGTGGCCCATGTCGAGGCTTAAACGATGTCTTGGAAGAGCTTGGCGAAGAAGCTGTCGAAGTAAGATGCGCTGGCGTTGAACTGTTCAATAAAGCTGAAGTTGGGTTGTAAGACGGTGAAGTATGCCCATTCGGGGCGTCAAGGCCGTCGTAGTTACAGATGTTTCCCTGGTCCCACATCAGAGGATCATCAGGGCAAGAGTTTGTTGCACAAGATATCCCAGAGAAGGATTCGCTGCTGTAGGGCCTTTCGTACTGCTTGCTGGACAGTATTTCAATTTCAGCCTTGTGTCGGCTGTGAAGGATGTATTGGAGCTCCTTCCTAAGCGCACGAGTGTTGAATTTTTATGCCAAGGGTCAATGGGAAAAAACGGATAAAAAGCTTACTTCCATCTTGGGGGTAGACGTACATTTTGTTGAAGCATCGTTAAAGCCTATAAGCAAAGGTTTAAGTTGTCTCCAATTGATGCGCTGGTCATAAGCTACCTTTTTTTCATCGTGTTTGGTAATTGGAAGTAAACCATCTTTCTCAATTCCAAAACTATCGGAATGGCTTTCACTATGGCCTTAAGAATAAATCCAATTTTTTTTACCTCTCCACTTCACTGGCCCATAGACCGAGCCACTTGATCCTGTTGGTTGCTAACTTGTCATTCTCATGTTGCATACTTTTGCTTCCATACTTGTACACGGATAGAATATCCAGGCCATACGGGTCTGCGTCAACGATACCCAAAATGGGTATCCTGCAATGACTTTGTAAGCTGTTTCGTCGGCTTCACAAAGTGGCGCACCTTCTTGGCAGTGCATCGGCCAGGGATTTTACGATGTGACGAGTGGCGACGTCAGGATATCCTTTTCCCTGACGCATGACACATGAGCATTAACTGTTTCCTCTTCTTCATGATGGTCCTATACCGTTATGATGATGCCAGAACCAGGCATCAAATCATGTTTTGTAAGTTTCAGACGGCAAAGGGTCTGAAAAACTGCCTTAAATTGCAAGGTATATGATTCCACGCTTCGCCATGATTTAGGGAAGGAAGTCTACCTCTTTTTCTACGATGAGAATCCACGCAACGTCCTCGTCGACGCTAAAAGACTCAATATCCTCTCCAGCGGGTATAAGCGTACCCTGGTGTGGTTAGTTATACTCGCTGGCCAAAAAGTTGAGTGGATGGACCTCACCTCTGTATCATGACCGATTAAGGATTCGCCCGATATTAGGGTAATTGTTAGGCCTGATCCACATATCAGTCCTTTGGAGGAAGAACGCTATGACCATGCGTTAGATATATCGTCGGATCCCAGAAAAAAAGTGGAAGTTAACAATATTCAAATCTGAACGCTCGAGCTCAAATGTTGCTGCTAGATCATCGACAAGCTAAAGCACAGTTTGTTAACAAGAGAGTGAAAGACTTCAAGCCATCGACATACTGTATCGACAACTTTCTGTGTCTTGAAAAGGGCAACATCTTGATAGAATATGTCGCTAAAAGAACGAGTTCAATCGCTGGTATGAAGGTTATACAGGAACAATACCGTTTAGTTGCAGGTAGGCTATTTAACGTGGCCCCGTGGGCGAGATCCAAAACCTTGAACAACTGCGCTGCCGTTCGTTTCAAGGGGTCAATTTCGTATGGAAGGGCGCATATAATTATGACTAACCTAGAGGTTTTGCACTTCCGTGTTTACTTTTCTTGGGATATCGAATGCATTTGACAGCGGAAACCCTGTATCTTGTAGATAGGTAAACTCTTCAAGTGTAGATAGTGAGGACTATAATCACCCTTTGCTGTCCGTCTTTTTCCTGTCGGCAAGGCGAATTTCAATTTTACGTTTTTTTGCCCTGGATGTATGCGTGTTTTCGGGGTCACTCTCCTCCGTAGAATCTTTATCTCCTTTGAACCCTCCTGGCATCGCAAGTTGCGTGAGAAATGAGAGGACCATATCTTCGATATGCTGAACAGCAACGGGTAAAGGACTAGTTCACGAAAGAGAGACGAAAGGTAAGTTGGTAGCGCAGCTCTGGGATAATAGTTTGAGATTCAACTGAGAGTCTTCGCTCATCGCGGAGTCGGAGAAGTACAATTCCGAGTCCGAGTCGTTATCTTTCCAGTCGGGAAACGTTGCCTCGATAGTTGCAGATTCATTAGGCATCTCAGAGTCAGAGAAATCTTCGATCATGGCCTCAAATTCATGCCAAGATGCTTCTGGTTCAGACATGATGTATATTGGGCTAAACCTATGGTGGTTGAAGTATTAGTGGGTTGACAAAAGTGGGCGAGCTATAAGGCGACCTTGCAACTTCTGTTCTAGATGCTTACATTGGCACACAAGTATAATGCAACACCCACAACACCAAAACAATTGGTCAGCATTGAGAGTACTCGAAGTCTCGAGCCATGTAAGATGAGAGTCCCATTTAAAATGATTTAAACAAGCTTAAATGATGTCGCGATAGTTTATGCATTCCAATAAGTTTCAGGGCCAAGAAGGAAGGTCGACATTGAACCAACCGGGTAGCTTGCTCCATAGATCTTCACGAGCACGATCTACAGATGCAGTGAATTCCATTCGACAAGGTCCACAAGCCCGATGATAGAGTTGAAACCTTGCATTCCCCGATTCGTTCCTATTTTGCATGAGATCGGCGTCCATCATAGCAAACAGTGGGTCTGAAGTTCGGTGGTAGATAACTCCATTAGCATCGCGCAAGATTTCGAATGTAGTTGCTTCAAACGTAGCTTGGCAGATTCGCTTACGGAAAGGATCTTGTTCATTCCGGTGAAGACAACCTGCAGAGCAATCGCGGCCTTCTAGATTGTTAACGACGAATGTCGATAAGAAACGAGAAGTGTGCTCTCTTCCTCTCAGAGCGCTCATAAGATCGTCGTCCGCCAAGAGATGGACTTCGGACCGATCGATCGACCCAGCAGGTACATGACCTATTGCGATTTCGCTGGGAGAGCCACGAGAAAGGTCATAGAATGCAGCGGGAAGAAGTTCGGGTGCGTTTATCTCTTTGGCGAGATTGATGACGAGTCTATGACTAAATTATTAGTCACTGAAAATTGACAGAAACGAGGACGTCGTACTGACATTGGATGTGTATACAAAGAGCGAGGTTTATAGAGTCCGGAGGAATCTGTGGCTTCTGCTTCCCGACGATCCCAGGATCCAAGGGTCCTTGGCCAAACAACGGACATTTCTTGAAGTAAATCTCTTCGGATATGTTCCACGCCATATTTGGTTGACATTCTGAGGAGGGACGAAATGGTGTCAAACTCTTTGATGTCGTGTTTCAAGCCAGAACTATGATCATTCATATGAGCAAAACTATATCGTTAGCAAGATTTGGGACGTACACTCCATCATAAAGCGCGAGGAGGAAGCGAGCGAGATCCTTCGGTTGATCGTTGAGCACAAGGACGAGATGACCATCTATTAACCTAGGTTGCGAGATTTCGGCCTTGAGTTTTTTGATGAACTCTGCGAGCAGTTCTGAATGGCGACAAAGGACGCCTTGGTGAACTGTGAAGTAGAAGTCGCCAGCCACTAGAGCAATATTACCGTCACTAAACCATATATCTGGATGGCGGCAGGCTGGATAGGTCTCGAACTCGAACCTGATTCCCAGAAGTGAATGGCGGTTTGTGCTAAAATCGTCCATGAAATGGCAGAATGGATTCAAAATCCTTTACATTACATAGCACAAATATTACAAGCATGGAGGCTGACATGGACAGTTGACTGTTGGGTCGTGAGAAAGGACGCGTCGATTTTTTTTTCGCTTCAACCACCGCAAGCAACTCCACGACATCTCTCTCAAAAAGTATCTTTCTTTCTCTCAAAAAAAATGCCAGAACCAGTCGTACAACGCATCGTTCCTGGCGCCCCTCCTCCAACCCCACTCTCAAAAACGCAGAAAAAAAATCGAAAGGCGAAAGCCAAGTCTGCGGAGCCTGGCAATGCCTCAGCGGTGCCTGAAGCCACTTCTGCAGCTCTTGCCGAACAGACACCAGAACCTTCCGACCCCCAAGACGGTGCATTGGCACCTGAAGTTATTGCTCAATCATACTCACAGACGTCACTTCTTCCTGAGGAAGAGGTCCTGTTGAAACCAAGTCCCATTGTTGATCTCATTCATAAACGTCTCAAGGCTACCACTAAGAAAATTGTATTTAGTTCAACATTCTCTAACACTGCTCGGCTCAACGGTCTTTGCTTTCCAGTCACGGATATCTGTTTACGCTGCTACCGACCCTGATAAACTTGACGATGGTCAGAAGCGAACCCTCAAGACGCTCCCAACTTTAGAAGCTACTCAAAAAGAATTGGGAGAATTAAAGAAAGCAGTTGAGGTGCGCTCCATGTCCTCCTTCATAGTTTCAATTACCGACCCCTTCTTCAGGTTCACGAGGCCGAGTTAGTGCACGAACTGAATAGCAAACGTATTGAAATTGAGAAAGCAGAAAAGGCCCGAATCGCTAATGCCGTGTCTACGGCGGAGGTATTTTTTCCTTTTTTCTACTCACCCTAAGTTGTTTAACATGAATTTCTAGGCGGCTCTGGTCTCGAAAATAAATGACATTGTTGGCCTTATTCGTTTGCGTTCCTTGGTCGTTGACGGCGTCGTGAATCTTGCAAATATTGCTGACAGTAATGAAATTGCTGCCATCATCTCCGCCGCGGATGCTCTCATTGCCGAAGACGAAGAGAGGAAACAGGTTGTCCTCAATGGTCTCTTGTTTGGCACCGGTGATATCGCTGGTTCACCATGTAGGTTTAGAGCTCTCAAATACTTTGTATGAAGTTTACCCATGGATGACCCAGATACACGGATATGGGATATTTTCCAACAATATCGCAATCCTCCTCGGGCTCCAACACCGGTTCAAGATGATTATGTGGAGGAGGTAGAGGCGGAGGCAGAGGCAGAGGCACCTCCTGTTGCAGAGTCTACGGCAGACACCGATGCCGCAGTTTCTGTTGCAGACGAACCTACTGCAACATTGTCAAACAGCTTGCGCTTCATTCAAGAGAGCGAGATCGAAACGCAGTCCTTGGATGCTGTTTGGGTTGAGAAGACGGATGCTATCTGTCACGAGGAAGCTGTCAACGGACATGCTTCAGAAGCACCAGTAACGTCCTCGGTGCCTGTTGTCGATGTATCAATTATTTCTTAACATCTTGAAACTCTACTAACTACCGTATTATCAGAACTCCACCCTTGACTGGGCTGATGATGAAGGTGGTCTTCCCTCTATCGCGGGTTTGCAGGCGAAATTCGGAACATCCGGTTCCGCTACCCCTGCTGAGGTAGCTGATGAGATTCTGGAAACCCCCATCCCGGATAATAACGACCATGCAAACGATGATCCTATCGCTCATCGGGAAGAAGATGATGGCTTTACCCAGGCCAGAGGACGTGGACGTGGCAGAGGTCAATTCCGAGGTGGCGAAAGAGGTAGTCACCGCGGAGGATATCGAGGAGATGGTGGCGAGCGTGGAGGATATCGTGGAGGCGACCATGGTGGTGACCGTGGAGGGTTCCGAGGTGGCGATCGTGGAGGGTTCCGAGGTGGCGACCGCGGTGGCTTCAGAGGCTCTAGAGGTGGCGACCGAGGTGGAGAGCGTGGTATGCAGCTGTATTTATTTGATAGTAACCTGTAATTGACAGCGTCTAGGTGGCTTCCGTGGCCGTCCCAATGGAGAATGGAGGGGTCATCACGATGGAGAGCGTGGACGAGGTGGAAGGGGGCGCGGACGAGGTGATCGAGGAGGTAAAATTTTGACCTGAATCATATCACTTTCTCTTGCTGAGGTAGTTTATTCTCCAGGTGGCCATGGACAGGCTCCTCCAACTCCTGCATGATTATATATCAGCTCAGAGGTCCATTACTTTACCCAGAAATTCGCGAACTTTTAGCATCTATTTCGTATCTACTCCGTGCTATTCGTTCGTTTTTTAATGACCTTGTACTGTGCGCCTGCTAAAAACATTGTACTGATTGTTACTCCGTGTTTCTTCTCTGTTTTACTGGACGCTTGAGTTGGGCAATTTTACAGAGTAGATTGTCCATCAACTTGCTTGGAACAAGAAGGTGCATTAGACGGCTGATTAGATTTGTTGCATTCATATCTGTCGCACATAAGTTTTCCTGTTTCTTGAGGACCGACGAACCGTCGCCTTCAAAATTTTAAAAGGCGATGCTTTACTTCCTCCACAGAGCTTTGCCAGTATGCCAACCTTCACCTCTGTTCTCGAGTTGGAGGACACCCTACTCTCCAGAATGGCGGCTGCACTTTTGGAACTGATCCTACCGTTGATCAGCCAGTTCTATTACATTCAAAGGGGCTGACTATCGATAATCAATGCCTATTTTACAGCTATGCCCTGAGCAGCAACAGTCACTCAGGCGGCGGGTTCAATGCGACCTTGCACGAGGGATCCCATACAGTTATCCTGGTCAATCTATTTATAAGGTATTCCACCCTTGATGTTGAGCATGTGCACAGATTTGTTTCGATGCTACCCCGACGAATCTGTGCTTGTCGACAATCGGTAACCAAGATTTAGACCCATCTTTCGTCTATATTCAATTTGGGTTGCACCGGCCAGACCTGGTACATTTTCGGGAAATCCTGGACAATGAGTCATGAAGATATTTACTGCCTCTGCAACCAACCACTAATTCTCCTGTTCTCTGTAGTGTCACCAGTGATCTAAATGCCATTGTTCAACATACATTAAAAGTGGGTGTTTCCAATCAAAAAGCACCCGATTTATTAGGGCACGTACCCTCAAATATAATTGCTCATGAAATGTATAAAGGTGAAGCGATTTTCCTTTATGGTCCCGTTGGACCAGACGTCTGTATATCACGCTCGATTTACCCAATTGAGCGCACCAAATGTTCTACTTCACTCGGCACTGACTCGGCACGCATACTTTAGAGATTGGGTTTACTTTCGATCGATTCTTTAAATATCTACGGGAAGTGACACATAACTCAAATATTTTGCAATAATAGTTATTGTACCTTCTTAGTTCTAACTAACTTTACTAACACCATATGTATCATATACCTAGGATAAGAATTGGATTAACATGTATCTTCTGTTGTAGGGACGAAGATGGTTGGGCAAAGGTCAAGATAGAGCTCGCCGAGGGACATTGAACTTCAACTTGAAAAGGCACTGCCATAAAAAAATATCATAGCCCCATCGGGCACCAGTGGCGACCTCGCATCTCCTCGCATGCTATGTTAACCTGGAGCTAAAAGGGGCTTAACATTTTATCATTCTTTAGCGCGTCGGGGAGGTCGGGGGTCTACCTGTAGGGCCTTCGTCTTCACCCATCATGCCTACTCTTATAACGACTATCGAAGATTTCTCTCCCGTTATTTTCTACTCTGGAACTGGAGGAAATGATTGGACAGCAGGAGCGTCTTCAAATGACTCCTCAATTGACAAGTATGTTGATTTCAACTCCTGAAGTGCTAACCTAACCGTTACTAGATATTCAGACAGTAGCTATACGGCCACGCAGGTCGCCAACGCCAGCGTCTCTTTCACTTTCTCTGGAACAGGGGTGCAGCTATATGGGGCGGAACGTGCAAACCATGGTTCATATCAGGTCACCATTGACTCCCGCGTATATCCTCCAGCAAATGGCAAAGTGAACGGCACAGAGGAAGTCTTCCAGACTCAAATATTTCAGACCGCTGCTCTGAAAAATGGATTGCATACAGTAACGATGGTGAATCTGGGTACTACGAAGTTGGACCTTGATTTTGTTTGTTTGCTCTCTTGAAAACCTGCACCATAATGTTGACGAATGGATTCCAATAACTATAGATTACATGGCAGACACCAATAGGACAAGACCAAGAATCGCTACTATCGTCCACGATTCAGGATTCGGATTCATCATTCAAGTATACATCGGGATCGGTGTGGACCACCAGCCCATCTAATATTGGGACGTTCAATGGTGGTTCGGGACAGTACGTGCCTTTTTTTTCATCGATGTCTGAGCCTATTTTAGCCTACTGACCTGATCAACCTATAGTGTAACGTCGACTCCTGGGGCATTTGTCGAATACACATTCAGAGTGAGCAGACTCCCCAAAATTTTCCACTTGCGATATGTTCTCATCTCACCATCTTGTCGTAGGGCAAGTCTATTTTATATGTGACGGATGCAATCCATGCAGGCCATTTAACTGACATCTATTCGTAGGTGCGGCAGTTGCAATTTTTGGTCCAGTGGGCCCCCAGGGTGCCCCATACTCTGTTCAATTGGACAATGGTGCTATAACGAACCATTCCTCTTCGAAACAATTCTATCAGCCACAAACGATACTTTTTCAAGCCGGAAATCTTGCTAGCGGGGCCCATACTGTCCGACTAACATCCGAAGCGTGGAATAACTCGGCGTTGGCATTTGCAATTGATTATGCACAGGTTTTCTCGACTCCTTCACTACAGCCTACAGCTGCGTAAGCTATTCTCATCGAGTACCTTTGAAGATCTCTACTTACCTGCCTATTCGGAACAGGTTGGCAGCGGGTAGTATTGTCGCTATCACCTTTGGATTACTGTTGGCTATCATCCTCGTCGCTGCTAGCTATCTGTTCTACCGCCATCGGCGAGGCATGGTCACGGATTCCGAAACAATCTTCCCTTTCCACCACGTTAGGTATCATCCTCTGGTGCGCCCATCACAACCTGAAGGGAAATTACAGTCGCAGCCACCAACTCCATATACTGTGATGCAATCACCAAACTCCGGGTGGCCAACAGCTGGTATTGCTTCTGCGAACGTAAGTCATCCATTGGTCCCTAAAGCAATATTACAGAGATTACTCACTATTTCCCTCCCTCCTTCTCGGCATTATATATAGCCTCAAGGCATCTCCCTCCCTTACACTCCAGATGGGAAATACCGACCAGACGTAACACCAGTGCCTGAGCCGACTTCGCAACCTCGTGGTGAGGCACCCAGTACTAGCTCTCGACATAGTTCGCCACAAAATGCATTGTTGTCTCCCAATTCTGCCCGAATTTCACATACGACGGAGCAAAGAGGGAGTCGACAGGAAACTCCTACAGGTGGAAATGGTGGGATGCTACCTTTTGTGCAACCATCTGGACCTGCTCCACCAGAGTATGTGCGGGACCGACCATAGTGAAGAGATCTCGTTCCTCTCCGCCGTTGCATTCGCTCCTTTTGATGCTTCTTATGCTCTTGATGGACTTAACTTTCGTGTTTTCCTCCTGTCTCTACAGGTTGTTTTACTACATCATTTTCAAAGAGATGTGGATTATATTATTAAAATACCAGTAAATAGTAGAACCGAAAAAAGCATTGCTAATGCAAGCTCAAAAGAGAAAATGTTACGATGATTCTGATTCAGTAGGCCTGCCATGTTGATGATCATTGGATGACGCCCATGATTTCCCGATACATCCACTAGGGGCCGCGATATGGGCAGCGTGATGTGCAGGATATCCTGGGAGACAGAAGGTGGGGGAAGGAAAGAAGGGGGGCAGTGAAGACGATTTTGCGATATCCGATATACATAATTAACGTTAATCAACCCCAGAAATCCTATCAAAGTTGAGTCGTCTTTGTGAAAAGAAATTTCAACGGAAGGTCAGAATGATATCGTCATAGGCAGAATGAAGCTCGCGTTGCTACCGGGAATCACAGATCATCGCCGAATTTGTGCTACGCCACCAATATTTGCAGCTACGCGCGGAATGGTGCAGAGTTGATTTTCACTGAGAGTCACTCATCATACACCTCTCCAAAAAGCAATAATCTTGGAATCCTTGCTTGCCGAAAAACCAGAATTCAGTGGCATGAACCTTATGAACAAAGATAAAATACTGGTTGTCAATACTCAAGATTATTATAAAACATGCATGAATGAATGGCTAACCTCAGTCTCTGAGTAGTGTAAACTACGACACAACAAAGATTAAATACCTAAATGCCGAGGGCACCTGATAGTGGTAGGCAACTGATTACATAATCGTCACCGGATATGATCACAAGATAAAAAGACAGGGGATAACAAAAGATAGGAGTGAATATTAGGAACATACGGTTTGTAATATTCAACAAACCTGTCAGTACGAATACTGTGATAGGAAAATTGGGGTAACCCAATCTCTAGGGACTTGTCCTTCTGGTAATACTGTCATGTGAAAATTGTTGTTCCTGGTCAATGCTGAATTACACCCAATGCAAAAACTGAACTTGAAATTTCAAAACCCCATCAATGCCAGGGTATACGAACATCAACACTCAACACTCTCAGGCATATGATGATGTGTTGCTGATGTCCCATGAAATTGAATGCCGGAGGTTGCCGCTGAGCTAAATTTGACACTCCAAAGTATCTGCTGGATAGGTGCCACTAGGGTTTTGGGTTCTAGGTTAGGACACAGTGTAGCATTAGGGTTAGTGTTAGGGGTTATAGTGTTGAAATGCACAAGTTATTCACTCGCTCATGTAAGCCCTTATCTGTTTTTTCTTTTATCTTAATCTTTATCTTTGTTATCAATATTACATAATCTCTTTCCATTTTATAGTCACACATAATTAGTATATGTCTCAACTTTTCTTTATAAGTTGAGACGTGAGTTCACACATTTATTCTACTATTACTCTAGCTAACCAGGACCTAGTTACATTTGTTCTAGGTATATATAATCAATAGAAACTTTTCTTTATAATGTCATGGTCCATGCTCGGTCATGTTCTGTTACGATTTTTATTCCTTCACACACTCTTTTTCTTTGAACTATACTTTGAATCTTATGTTATAGGAACAACGATCTCTTGATCTCTTGATCATATCTTTTGATCTTATCTTTTGATCATATCTCTTGATCATATCTCTTGATCTTATCTCTTGATCATATCTTATCTGACAGATGATCTTATCTAACAGATGATCTTATGTTTCTTTACATTTCTTCAACATGTGCTAGACGCATACTTTGGATATTACTTACATGCTTTAGACATGTGTTACACACGGCCTACGCACGCCACTCATTTCCGATGCTGCGCATCTCATGCTTGCAGCATGCTTTACTTATGACTTACGCATGTTTGCCTTACTACTTACATGCTTACTTTACTATATAAACCTAGCATAGACGATTGT